>ERZ808246.1323-NODE-1323-length-17993-cov-3.476029_pt1 | contig 17993 bp, 12 predicted proteins | sample MGYA00521083_ERZ808246 | MGnify/ENA primary metagenome ERZ808246 (study PRJEB31516, sample SAMN03275577) | gut metagenome | biome: mammalia-associated habitat; material: feces | host: Papio cynocephalus | place: Kenya | collected 2012-07-07 ... | reverse complement strand
GCGAGAAGGTTCTGGACATGCTGGAAATGACGACGGGAGGACGCGTTATTTTCTCTGTAAACAAGGTCGGCGGTCTGAAAAAGGATGTGACGCCCGAAATGCTGGAGAAAATTCTGAAAACCGTGGACGGGCTGGAGAAGGAGTGCCGCATCGTGACGGATATGTTCCTCGGAAACAGCGATGTGCTCTCCCGAATGGTCGGAGTCGGGAAGCTTTCCGCGGAGCGTGCGGAGGAGCTTGGCTGCTGCGGTCCGTTCCTTCGTGCGTCCGGCGTAAGGCGTGACCTTCGCCTTCAGGGGTATGAAGCCTATGGCGAGCTGAACTTTGAACCTGTCATTGCGACGGAGGGCGACTGCTACGCGCGCTGCAAGGTGAGAATCGGCGAGCTGTATCAGTCCATGGATCTCATTCGCCAGACAATCGCGAAGATGCCGGATGGCCCGATTGAGGTGCCGGTCAAGGGAAATCCGGACGGCGAGTACATGGCAAGAATTGAGCAGCCGCGCGGTGAGGCAATTTATTACGTCAAGGCGAACGGGAGCAGGTTTCTTACAAGATACCGGAACCGCACGCCCACCTTTGCGAACATTCCTGGCCTTATCGAGACGATCCGCGGCGCGGAGCTTGCAGATGTCGCCATGATGATTCTGACCATTGATCCGTGTATTTCCTGCACTGAGAGGTAACCGCCATGATGGAGTTTATTGCTTATGTCGGGCATGAATTAAAAAATATGCTGAAGGGGCCGGCGACGGTCTCCTATCCGGAAAAGGAGCGGGAGTTTCAGGAGCGCTATCGTGGGCATGTGGAGAACGATATTTCCAAATGCATTCTCTGCGGAATGTGCATGCGCGGATGTCCCTCCGGTGCGATCACGGTGTCCCGGAGGGATTACACCTGGGAGATTCATCCGTTCTCCTGCGTCCAGTGTGACAACTGCGTGGAGGTGTGTCCGGCAAAATGCCTTTCCATGAAGCCGGGGTACACGGAGCCGGGGACGGAGAAAACCTCCATCGTGCACCGCTATTCGGAAGAGCAGATCGCAAAGGAAGTGGAAAAGCAGAAGGCGATTGCGGCAAAGGCTGCTGCAGCCAAAGCCGCCGCGGCAGCAAAGTCTGCTGCGGCTGGCTCTTCGGCAAATTAAAATGCGAAATGCCGGGAACTACGTAAGCGGGAAGTATAATTCGGAAGAATGAAGGAAGAGAAAAAAATCAGCGTAAGAATCACAGTCCGGGGGGCGGTACAGGGGATCGGGTACCGCCCTTTTGCTGCGGGCCTTGCAAGAAAGTGGAAGCTTGCGGGGACGGTCCGCAACAGCGGCGGAATCGTCATTCTCGAGGTGACGGGAGAAAGAAGCAGGATTGATCTTTTCGAGGATGCCTTAAGACAGGAAGTCCCTGCGGGGGGCTATGTGGTTTCTTTGACGGAAGAGCCTCTGCCTTGGAGAAATTTTCCAAAAGCAGAGGGCTTTTCCATTATGGAAAGCAGTAAGGGAGAGCTTTTGGAGTTCCCTGCATTCCCTCCGGATCTTGGGATCTGTCCGGACTGCCGGAAGGAAATGCTGGATCCTTCGAACCGGCGTTTCCGGTATGGACTCATCAGCTGCACGATTTGCGGCCCGAGATGGAGCATTCTGGACCGTTTTCCGTATGACCGCAGCCATACCGCGATGCGAAGCTTTCCGCTTTGCCCGTCCTGCGAAAGGGAGTACACCGAGGGAAAAAGACGCCATGCACAGACGATTTCCTGTCATGAATGCGGTCCGCAGATGTACTTTGTCAGGGAGCGCAGGCTCCTGGGAGAAGCTGACCCTGACGGAGAGGAAGACCGCAGAATCTATGGAGAGGAAGGCTTTCAGAATGCGGTCCGTGTTCTGAAAAACGGCGGAGTTCTGGCGCTAAAGAGTGTGGGAGGCTATCAGCTTCTGTGTTCGCCGTTTCGGGAGGAGAGTGTACAGAGGCTTCGCACGATGAAGGGAAGGGAGGAAAAGCCCTTTGCGGTTCTGTTCTCTTCTGCAAGCGAAATCCGGAGGTACGCCGCAGTTTCTAAGGAAGAGGAAAGTCTCCTTGCGGCTTCTTCGCGGCCGATTGTGCTCCTTTCCGGCTTTCAGGGGGAGAGCTCCGGGATCGTGAAAGGAGTTTTGGGAAAAAGCAGGTATCTCGGGGCGTTCCTTCCGTCCTTTGGTGTACAGGAGCTTTTCCTGCAGGAGACCGGTCCCTTGATTGTGACCAGCGCGAACCGGAGTGCGGAGCCCATCCCATTCCGGGAGAAGGACTTTGCTTCGATGGAATTTGCGGGCGGCCTGGATGTGGATGGTGTCTATTTGCACGACCGGAGCATCCGAAGGCCGCTGGACGACTCTGTGGCGGCCGTTCCGGATGGGAGAATTCAGATCATCCGCAGAAGCCGCGGATATGTTCCGATGCCAGTCTTTTTAAAAGATGCGAAGAGGCCGGAAATTCTGGCGGCGGGGGGAGACCTGAAATCCACATTTGCGCTTGCCAAAAAAGACCGCGTGATTCTCTCTCAGTACTTTGGAGACCTTTCGGACTATGCGGCGGTCTGCAATTACCGCGAGCAGGAGTGGCAGATGGAGAAGATATTCGGAGCGGCGCCGGAGTGCGTTGTCTGCGATCTTCATCCGGGTTATTTTTCCACAAGGATGGCGAAGGAATACGCGAAAGAGAAGAGGCTTCCTCTGTATCAGGTGCAGCACCATCAGGCGCACGCAGCTTCTGTCATGGCGGAATGGGGACTTCGAAGCTGCATCGGCGTTGTGTTTGACGGAACCGGCTGCGGGACAAACGGGCAGCTTTGGGGCGGCGAGCTTCTGTACCTGTGCGAGGGAGATTTCCGAAGACTCGGGAGCCTTTCGGAATGCCGGATGCCGGGAGGCGATGCGTTGAGTGTGCGCGCGGATCTTGCCGGGGATGCCTGCCTTCACCTTGTCGGAAGGAAGACGGGGAATCCGCTGCTTGAAGCTGTCCTTTCGGGAGGTGACAAGAGCCGGACAATTCTCAGCACCAGTATGGGGCGGCTTTTTGACGCTGCGGCTTCCATCCTCGGGCTCGGACAGGAGAATCACTATGAGGGCGAATGTGCGGTTCTTTTGGAAAATGCCGCCTGGCGCGCGTGGGAGAGCAGAACAGGGGAGAATAGGAATATTCCGGGCCGGGCAGAGGATATTCCGGAAGGGACAGCAGATATTTCAGATCGGTCAGCGGGAATTCGGGCAGGATCAGTGGATATCTCGGGCCCGCGGTTTCAGCGGGCACTTGCGGGGATGCTTCTTTCCTTCCGCGGTTTGACAGTTCCCTCCTCTGATGGGAGAATCCTCCTGAGCACGGAGGCCTTGGTGCGCGGCCTTCTTTCAATGAAGGAAAGGAAGGAACCTCCGGAGAAGGCGGCACTTTTCTTTCACCTTGCGGTCTGCTACGGGACGGCGCAGATTGTAAAGAAGCTTTCCGAGAGGACAGGAGAGAAGAAAATCTGTCTGTCCGGCGGATGCTTTGCAAACCGCCTGCTTCTTCAGGTGCTGGAGCAGATGCTCCAAAGGGAGCACCTCATGGTATACCGGAATGAACAGGTGCCGGGAAATGACGGCGGGATTGCATTGGGACAGGCGTACCTTGCCGGATGGCTGTATCAGGAGCATTCGGCGCCTTAAGACGGCCTGCTCTGACCGGAATGCACCGGGAGCATCCGGCATGAATCCATATTTTATAGAAGATAGAAAGTAGAGAGTGCAATATGTGTGTGGCTTATCCGGGAACGGTGATTGAGCTTTTGGAGAATGGGAAGAAGGCGCTGGTGGATTTCTCCGGGACAAGAACAGAGGTTCAGACCGGCTTTCTTCCGGTCAAGGAACAGGACCGGGTTCTCGTACATGCGGGCTGTGTGCTGCAGGTATTGAAGAAGGAAGACGCAGACGCGATGGATGAGATTTTCGCGGAGATTGAAGCGATGGAGCAGGAAACGGCGGTCCCCCGGCGTCGTGAGAAAAGAAAGCTACGGGAAAAGACCGGGGAGCAGGATGCATGAATCTGGAACGAATGCTGGAAGCATTGAGAACCTATGACGGCCCGGCCTGCAGACTGATGGAGGTCTGCGGCACGCATACGGCATCCATTGTTAAAAACGGGATCCCTTCCCTTCTGCCGGATGGAATCCAGCTGGTCTCCGGGCCCGGATGTCCCGTCTGTGTGACGGTGACGTCTTACATTGACCGTCTGGTGGAGCTCTGCCTTGAAGACCATACGACGGTGGCCGCATTCGGAGATCTTCTCCGGGTCCGAGGTTCGAAAATGAGCCTTGCCGAAGCAAAGTCCATCGGCGGCCATGTGCAGATGGTGTACTCGCCGATGGAGATGCTGGATGCAGCAAAAAAAGACAAGGGACAGCGATTTGTGTTCGCGGCAGTCGGGTTCGAGACCACGATGCCGGTTTATGCGGTTTTGATGAAGGAAGCACTGCAAAGAAACCTTTCCAATGTGCGCCTTCTGACCTCTCTTAAGACCATGCCGGAGGTGATCCGGTGGCTCTGCCGGAATAACGAAAAGACGAAGGGACGGACCCCGATTACCGGTTTTATTGCACCAGGGCACGTGTGCGCGGTGACGGGACTTTCGGAATACCGAAAAATTGCAGAAGAAACAGGACTTCCTTTCATTGTGTCCGGCTTTGAGGGAAAGGAGCTTCTTGCTGCGATCTACGGGCTCGTCCGGGAAAGAGGCCGCGGAGGCGTCTGGAATTTCTATCCGGAGGTGGTTCGGGAGGAAGGAAATCCGAAGGCAGAGGAGGCTGTGGACGAGTTCTTTTGTACGGCGGATGCCGCCTGGCGCGGAATGGGAATCATTCCGCACTCCGGGAAGCTCCTGCGGCCGGAATATGCTTTTTTTGACGCGGGATCATCGGGACTTACGAAGGATCAGGTTGCGGATGGGTGCCGCTGCCCGGAGGTACTGATGGGGAGGATCCGGCCGACGGAGTGCCCACTGTTCGGAAAGGTGTGCACGCCGTCCTCGCCGCACGGCTCTTGTATGGTGTCGCAGGAGGGAAGCTGCTACAACTTCTATATTGGAAGGTGAAGAATTATTTGCGAAAGGACGGGAGTGCGATCGGATATGAGCGAAGAACGCATTACAATGGCTCACGGAAGCGGCGGAGAGGCTACGGGAAGGCTGATCGGAGAGATTTTTGAAAAGGAGTTTCAGAATCCGTATTTGTCACAGATGGAGGATTCCACGCTGGTTCCAGGCTCCGGGAGCGGGCAAATCGCCATGACGACAGATTCGTTTGTCGTGACGCCGGTGGAGTTCCCGGGAGGTGATATCGGGAGGCTCTGCGTCTGCGGGACGGTGAATGACCTTCTGATGAGCACAGCCGTGCCGCGCTACCTTACCTGCGGTTTTATTCTGGAGGAGGGGCTTGGCCTTTCGCAGCTGAAACGAATCGTGCACTCCATGGCGGAAACCGCGAAGGAGGCGGGGGTTTCAATTGTTGCGGGCGATACCAAGGTGGTGGAGAATCACTCCGGACCGGGAGGAGGACTTGTGATCAACACGGCGGGAGTCGGCTTTCTTCCAAAGAACCGGAGGGAGCTGTCCCCTGCCTGTATTCAGGAGGGCGACGCGGTCATTGTCTCCGGAAATCTCGGAGATCATCATGCAGCCATTCTCGGGAAGCGCATGAATCTGGAGAACCGGATTCAGAGTGACAATGCGCCGCTCGGGGAAATGGTGGGAAGGCTTCTGGCGGAAGAAATCCGGATTCACGAGATGCGCGATGTCACAAGAGGGGGGCTTGCGACGGTGCTGAATGAGTTTGCAGGAGCCTCCCGCAAGATCATTACGCTGGAGGAGGAAAAGCTCCCGATCAGCCAGGATGTGAAGGCATTCTGCGGAATACTGGGTCTTGATCCACTCTATATGGGAAACGAGGGAAAAATGGTGTGCCTCGTGGACAGGGAGGATGCAGGCCGGGCCCTGGCGATCATCCGGTCCTGCCGCTACGGTGAACATGCAGAAGAAATCGGTAGGGTTTCAGAGCCGGATGCGGCAGCAGGAGAAAGACCTGCGCTCCTTATCCGGACCGGAATCGGCGGAAGAAGAATTGCAGGGCCCCTCTACGGAGAGGGACTTCCGCGCATCTGCTGAATGCGGAAGGCGTTGAAACCGCGGGAAAATGAGTGTATGATCTATCTGTTCAGCACGCGGCCAAAGTCCGAAGGACTCCTGACCAGCCGCATCTCGGATCCGCAGAGAGAATTCGAGATGAGGTGCGGAACAGTATTTTATTTTAATATGAGGACATGCATTATGGCACTAACGAAAAAACCGGTTACCGGAATGAAGGACGTGATGCCGGCAGAAATGGAAATCCGCGACTACTGCATCTCGGTCATCAAGAAAACCTATGCAGAGTTCGGATTTCAGGGCATTGAGACCCCCTGCGTGGAGAACATTGAAAACCTGACATCGAAATCCGGCGGAGACAATGAGAAGCTGATTTTCAAGATTTTAAAGCGCGGTGAGAAGCTTCGCCTGAATGAGGCGAAGAGTGAAGCGGATCTTGTGGACGGAGGTCTGCGCTACGACCTTACGGTTCCGCTGGTCCGTTATTTTTCCAATCATGAAAACGAGCTGCCGATGCCGTTCAAGGCCCTGCAGATGGGAAATGTCTGGAGAGCGGATCGCCCGCAGAAGGGACGCTACCGCCAGTTCATGCAGTGCGATATCGACATCATCGGAGAGCCGACGAACCTTGCTGAGATCGAACTGATTCTCGCAACGACCACAACACTGGGACGGCTTGGCTTTCAGAATTTCCAGATTCGCATCAATGAGCGCCGTATTCTGAAGGCCATGGCGAAGAGCTGCGGCTTCCCTGAGGAACGGTTTGACGAGGTCTTCATCACGCTCGACAAGATGGACAAGATCGGTCTGGACGGTGTGCAGAAGGAACTGATCGAGAGCGGCTTTGGCGAGGAGTCTGCGGCACAGTACAGGAACCTGTTCGAGGGCCTGAATGCTTCGGAGGATCCGCTTGGATTTCTGGAGGAGAAGCTTTCCGGTGTCATCGAGGAGGATGTTATTCCGAACCTCCGCGAGACGATCCAGACCGTTGAGGCGACGAAGCAGGCGGACTTTAAGATGGTCTTTGACCCCACGATTGTCCGCGGCATGAGCTATTACACCGGAACGATTTTCGAAATCGCGATGCCGGAGCTCGGCATCAGTGCAGGCGGCGGCGGACGGTACGACGGCATGGTCGGCAAGTTCACTGGCAAGGATGTTCCGGCCTGCGGCTTCTCTATCGGCTTTGAACGGATCATTCTGATTCTTCTGGAGCAGGGCTTCCAGGTTCCCGGAAAGGGAGAGAAGGTTGCCTTCCTTCTGGAGAAGAATCTTCCGACAGACCGTCTGAAGGAGGCCATTGAGAAGGCGCAGAAGGAACGTGCGGCGGGCAAATCGGTTCTGGTTGTCCGGATGAACAAGAACAAGAAGTTCCAGAAGCAGCAGCTGGAAAAACAGGGCTACGCGTCCTTTGAAGAATTCTATGCAAATTGTCTCAGGGAGGTATAAAGATGCAGTCACGTACTCATACCTGCGGAGAACTCCGCATCGGTGACGCCGGCAAACAGGTTCAGCTGTCCGGATGGCTGGAAAACCTTCGCGTGGTTTCTGCCAATCTCGGCTTTGCTGTTCTTCGTGATTTCTACGGCACGACGCAGATCGTGGTCGAGAGCGAAGACATGATGAACCAGTTTAAGGCCATCACCAAGGAATCGACGATTACCGTAAAGGGAACGGTCCGAGAGAGAAGCTCGAAAAACCCCAAGCAGCCCACCGGTGAGATCGAGGTCGTGCCAGAGAGCGTTGCAGTTCTCGGGCGCTGCCGCTATTCGAACCTTCCGTTTGAAATCAATCACAGCCGTGAGGCCGATGAGCAGGTCCGGCTGAAGTACCGCTACCTTGATCTTCGCAATCCCGAGGTCAAGAAGAATATCGTTCTTCGCTGCAATGTAGTCGCAGCCCTTCGCAAGGCCATGACGGAGCACGGCTTCATGGAGATCACAACGCCGATTCTGACCGCTTCGTCCCCGGAAGGTGCGAGAGACTATCTGGTTCCCGCAAGAAAGCACCCGGGAGAGTTCTATGCGCTTCCGCAGGCACCGCAGCAATTCAAGCAGCTTCTGATGACGGCGGGATTTGACCGCTATTTCCAGATTGCGCCGTGCTTCCGCGATGAGGATGCAAGAGGAGACCGCTCCCCGGGAGAGTTCTATCAGCTGGATATGGAAATGGCCTTTGCAACCCAGGAGGATGTTTTTGCAGTCCTTGAGGATGTGCTTCCTCCGATTTTTGCAAAATACGGCACCTACAACCGCGCGAGCAGCGCTCCGTTTGTGCGTATTCCGTACAATGAGGCCATGGAGAAATACGGTTCGGACAAGCCGGACCTTCGGATTGACCTGACGGTTCAGGATGTCACCGGCGTCCTTGCCGACTGCGGCTTCGGCCCGTTTGCAACAAAGAAAGAGCTTACGAACGAGAACGGAGAGGTGACGGGATCCGAGGAAACAAAGGTTGTCATCAAGGCCGTTGTGGTATCCGGCTTCGAGGGAACCCGAAAGTTCATCGACAAGACCCTTGCTGATGTGGAAGTGCAGGCAGGGAGCAAGCCGTACTGGTTCCGTATGGATGAGAACGGCGAGCTGGTCGGCGGCATCTCCAAGTTTGTTGCACCCATCAAGGACAAGGTAGTCGAGGCTCTCGGACTGAAGCCGGGCGATTTTGTCGGTGTTGCAGCAGGAAAGAAGACGGCGGCGCAGAAGACGGCTGGTGTCCTTGTCAAGACGCTGGGGGCTGCGGTTCCCGGCCACATGGATAAGGAGCAGTACGCGTTCTGCTGGATTGTTGATTTCCCGATGTATGAGATTGGCGAGGAGAGCGGCGAGCTGGAATTCTGTCACAATCCCTTCTCCATGCCGTCCGGTGGTCTGGAAACCCTTCTTGCAGCTGAGCGCGGCGAGATTGATCCGCTTTCCATCACGGCGGATCAGTACGATCTTGTCTGCAACGGCGTGGAGCTTTCCTCCGGAGCAGTCCGGAACCATGATCCGGAGATCATGGTGAAGGCGTTTGAGATGGTTCGTCTCGGCGAAGAGGACGTGAAGAAGAAGTTTCCTGCTATGTACAACGCATTCTGCTATGGTGCACCGCCGCACGCGGGGATTGCTCCCGGTGTGGACCGCATGGTTATGCTCCTTGCGGGAGAGGACTCCATCCGCGAGATCATTGCTTTCCCGATGAACAAGAACGCGCAGGATGTCATGATGGGCGCTCCTTCCGAGGTTACGGAGCATCAGCTGGAAGAGCTGCACATCAAGGTGACGAAGACGGAAGAGAAGAGCGAAGCCTGAAGCCGGATGTCACGGAAATAAAACTAAAGAAGACGAGAAAAGCCATGAGCGGACGGGAGAGGTCTGTCTCATGGCTTTTCTTCGATTCAAGCGGTGGGCATTCACTGACGCAATCCGGCAAGCCGCAAAGGGAAGAGAAAGGATACCAGCCTATTCCACAACGGTAAGGAAATACCCCGTGGGCGGCGTTAGTTCCGTGAAGGTTTTATCCTTAATCCGGCAGGTGTTAAAGTCAGCGGGGAAACGGCTCATGCCGCCGGAAAGTCCCGCACCGGTGCATTTGACAAAGGCCTCCTTGACGGTCCAGATGCGAAAGAAGAGAAAGAGCTGCTGCTGTGGATCCTCTTCCTTTCGGAGCAGTTGGACGTCGTCCGGGTGGAAGAAACGCTCTGCAAGGTGCAGAGGACCGGTGCGGACCGGCGTGATCTTCTGAAGGTCGATGCCGATTTCCCGATCCGGCGAGACTGCGAGGACAAGGTACTCTCCGGAGTCGGAGAAATTGTAGTGGAAACCGGGGTGTGCGGGAAGATACGGCTTTCCGGAAACGGTTCGCACCTGCACGAAATCCGAAGGACCCGGACGGCTTTCGGGGAAAAGGTCTGTCCACGCCTTCTGAAGAAGAAGAGGCTGGAGGCGGTGAACCGTATCCTTTCCGCTCTCACCGGGAAGCTGCATCGAATGATAATTCTGAAGATAGGTTTTCATCCGTTTTCTTCTTTGCTGCCGGAGTTCTCTTTGTTTTCTTTTTCGGCACCCGGAATTTCGCGGAAGCGGATGAGAACCTTCATGATGCGGTTGCGCCGGATTCCCTTGGCCTGAAGAATGGTTCCGTCGTCCAGCGTGACGGACTCGCCATCCTGAGGGATGCGTTCCAGCTTCTCAATGATGAGGCCGCCGATGGAGTCGTAATCCTCCGAGGAGAAGTCACAGCCGAGCGCGTCGTTCAGGTCGATCAGCTTCATGGAGCCGTCTGCAAGGTAGGTTTTATCGTCGTATTTGCGAAGAAGGCTCTTCTCGTCCTCGTCATATTCGTCGCGGATGTCGCCGACGATCTCCTCCACGAGATCCTCCAGCGTGATCATACCGACGGTGTTGCCGTATTCGTCGAGGACAAAGGCAACGCCGAAGGAGTGCTGCTGCATCTCCTTGAGAAGGTCCGCGGTCTTCTTATACTCATAGGTAAAATAAGAAGAGTGAAGCATTCTGCGCAGGTGGAAGCGGGACGGGTCCGAAAGGCCGACGAAATCCTTGATGTTGAGATGACCGATGATTTTGTCGGGATTGTCCTTCTCATAGACCGGAATGCGGGTGAACATCTCCATTCGGAACACGGCCATGACATCGCTGTAGCTGGCGTCATCCGGAACGCAGGACATGTCAATTCTGGGAACCATGATGTCCTTGGCAACTGCGTCGCCGAAATCGAAGACATTGTAGATGATCTTTTTCTCGCGTCCCTCAATGGCACCGTCCTCCTGACCGACCTCCACGTAGGTCTTCAGCTCGGATTCGGTGAGCTTCTGCTTGGCGTTGGGGTCCGTTCCGGTGAGCTTCATGAGCCAGAAGGAGAGGTGATCCACCACGAAAATGACGGGCGTCAGGACCACCATGAGAAACTGAATGACCGGCGCGTTTTTCATGGAAATCTGGAGTGCGTTGGTTTTTGCGGCATTTTTCGGCGTGATCTCGCCGAAAAGGATGATGAGAATCGTCAGGACGGCAGTTCCCACGGAGACCATGCCTTCTCCGAACAGGCGGATGATCAGGGATGTCGCAAGTGCGGAGGCAGACAGATTGACGACGTTGTTGCCGATCAGAATCGCGGAGAGCATCTTGCTGTAGTCATTCAGGATCTTCAGCGTCAGAGCGGCGCGCTTATCACCGCCATCCGCCATGGATTTCAGCGTGATCCGGTTGACGCTGTTCAGCGCCGTCTCCGAGGAGGAAAAATAACCGGACAGGATGATCAGAACAATCAGAACAATCAGTTGAATCAAATCGGCTTGGTGCATAGAGTCCTTTCTCAAAAAAATATTTTATAGATATATGAAATAATATTATGAAATCTGTTCGCATTCTACCGTGTACAGAGCAGTTTTACAAGGGCACAGGATATGGTATAATAGCACGGTTAAGGGGCATTTTATGCCCTACTATAGGATGGAGGAAAGTTTACAGTATGAAGAAGAGCAAGGGAAAAGCACTTGCAGGACTGATCGTCCTGGTTGCTGTCATGGTCAGCCTGTTGTATCTGGCTGTCTTCGGCGTGGACAGCTGGGGGACCGGTTCCGCTTCTGACATTAAGCTTGGCCTGGACCTGGCGGGCGGTGTCAGCATCACCTATCAGGCAGCGGGAGACGAGGCTCCCTCTGATGAGGATATGGACGACACAGTCTACAAGCTGCAGCAGAGAGTCCAGCAGTACAGCACGGAGGCACAGGTTTACCGCGAGGGGACGGACCGGATCAACATCGAGATCCCCGGCGTGTCTGATGCCAATCAGATTCTGGAGGAGCTGGGACGCCCCGGATCCCTCTATTTTATCCGTCAGACCGATGACAACGGCAATGCAAACTATGAGTACGATTACACAAGCGGCGGATATAAGCTGGACAAGGATCTGGATACGCTGATCGCGGACGGCGATGTGGTTCTGGAAGGAACGGATGTCGCAGATGCCCAGGGCGGCTATCAGAGCGACAACATGAACAACCAGCAGATCGTAGTTTCCCTTACGTTCACGGACGAGGGCAAGAAGAAATTTGCGGATGCGACGACCCGTGCCTATGAGAAGGGCGAGTCCATCGCCATCTACTACGACGGTGAGTTCATCAGCGTTCCCACGGTGCAGGCGGCTATCACCAATGGGCAGGCGGTCATCACCGGAGAGAAGACGATCGAGGATGCCAGAAACCTTGCTTCGACGATCCGGATCGGCGGTCTTTCCGTCGAGCTGGAGGAGATCCGCTCCAACGTGGTCGGCGCACAGCTGGGACAGGATGCCATTGACACGTCTTTGTTCGCGGGCATGATCGGCCTGCTTCTGGTCATTATTTTTATGATCGCGGTGTACCGGCTGCCCGGCTTCGCAGCAAGCCTTGCGCTTCTTACCTATATTGGACTGGAGTGTATTATCTTGGTCGGCTTTGAGGTGACGCTTACGCTCCCCGGCATTGCGGGTATTCTGCTTTCCATCGGCATGGCCGTGGATGCGAACGTCATTGTTTTTGCGAGAATCCGTGAGGAGCTCCGCGAGAACAAGTCCGTCAAGACCGCCATTGATAACGGTTACAGCAAGGCGCTCTCCGCCATCATCGACGGAAACGTGACAACATTGATCGCAGCAGTTGTGCTGTATATTCTGGGCACCGGCTCTGTCAAGGGCTTTGCACAGACCCTGGCAATCGGTATTCTTCTCTCCATGTTCACCGCTCTGTTTATCACGAAGTGGTACATGAAGGCGTTCTACACCCTGTTTGCAAGAGACAAGAAGTGGTACGGCGTTGGCAGAGAGATGAAGACGCTGAAGATTGCACAGAAGAAAAAGGTATTCTTTGCGATTTCTGCCTGCGTGATTCTGTGCGGCTTTGTGGCAATGGGAGTTCATAAGGTAAAGGGAGAAAAGGCACTCAATTACAGCCTTGACTTTATCGGAGGGACCTCCACCAGCGTAACCTTCCATGAGGACTATTCGCTGCAGGATATCAATGACAAGATTGTTCCGGATTTCGAGAAGGTGACCGGAGATCCGAATGTTCAGGTACAGAAGGTTGCCGGTGGCAATCAGGTTATTTTCAAGACAAGAACTCTGAATGTCGAGGAGCGTCAGGAGCTGGACAATCTCCTGATGACGGATTTCGGCGTGGAGGAGAGCTCCATTCAGGCGGAAACCATCAGCTCCACGGTATCGTCTGAAATGCAGCGTGATACGGTTGCAGCTGTGGTTGTGGCTCTGATCCTGATGCTGATCTACATCTGGTTCCGGTTTAAGGATATGCGGCTTGGTGCGGCGGCCATTCTGGCGCTGGCACACGACGTTCTGGTTGTGCTTACGGTTTACGCGGTCCTGCGCATCAGCGTTGGAACCACCTTCGTTGCCTGCATGCTGACCATCGTCGGCTACTCTATCAACGCGACCATCGTTATTTTCGATCGTGTCCGCGAGAGACTGGAGAAGAAAAAGAAGGACACCGATCTGCAGGAGCTTACAAACCGTGCGGTGACGGATACGCTGACCCGTTCACTGTTCACTTCATTGACAACGTTCTTCATGGTCTTTACGCTGTACATTTTCGGCGTGTCCTCCATCCGCGAGTTCGCACTGCCGATCATGGCAGGTATCATTGCAGGCTGCTATTCCTCCGTATGCCTCAGCTCTTCGTTCTGGCTGCTGCTGCGCAGGAAGTTCCCGCCCAAGCATGACGACAGCGGCAGGTATGCACGCCAGAAGAAGGCAGCAGACAAGGCAGAACGTAAGGCTCAGCACGAGAAGGATGTCCGCGCCAAGACAGTTATCTGAGGATAGCTCAGCTGGAAACATATTGACAAAACGAAAAGGTCAAAGTCCATTCGGTGACGGAACGGGCTTTGACCTTTTACCGTATTGATCTTTAAGGAGCAATGGAGACATCACAATGTCGAAATGGATGATATATGCCAAAAAAGCAGATTTCCGCGCGATTTCGCAGGAATTTCACATCTCGCCGGTGACAGCCCGAGTCATCCGGAACCGAGACGTGGAAGGCAGAGAAGAAATTCGGCGGTATCTGCAGGGAACATTGGCGGACCTGGATGAACCGGAGAAGCTCCCGGGCCTGAAGGACGCCGCTTTTGTTCTGAAGCGGAAGATTGTCGGCGGTGTGAAAATTCGCGTGATTGGTGACTATGATGTGGACGGAATCTGCTCCACCTATATTCTGTGGCGAATGATTTCCTTCCTTGGTGGAGATGTGAGTACGGCGATTCCGGAGAGAATCCGTGACGGCTACGGCATCAATGACCGGCTGGTGGAAGAAGCGATCGAGGACGGCGTGGATACGATCATCACCTGTGACAACGGCATCGCGGCGGCAGGTCCCCTGCAGAAGGCGAAGGATGCCGGGCTTACGGTAATCGTGACGGATCATCATGAAATCCCCTTTGAAGAGGAAAACGGGGAAAAGCATTACCTTTTCCCTCCGGCGGATGTGATTGCGGAGCCGTGGATTCCGGATCAGAATACCGGAGAGCCGAAGGCAAGATTTCCGAAAATCTGCGGTGCTGAGGTGACTTTCAAGCTGGCTGTGATTCTCCTTGGCAAACCGGATCTGACGCTGCCCAAGTCGGTGCAGGAGCCTGAGAACGTGAAGGTGGCAAGGGAGCTCCTTGGCTTTGCTGCTCTGGCAACGGTCTGTGACGTGATGCCACTTCTGGACGAGAACCGGATTCTTGTCAGGGAGGGCCTTCGGGAGCTTTCCCATACGGATAACATTGGCATCCGCTGCCTGATGACGGCGGCGGGTCTTGGGACAGAGCCACTTACCGTATATCACGCGGGCTTTATTCTGGGACCCTGCCTCAACGCGTCCGGGCGCCTTGATAGTGCAGAGCGTGCCCTATCTCTTTTCAAAGAAAGAAATGAGAGCCGCGCGATGATTCTTGCAAGAGACCTGAAGCAGCTGAATGACAGCCGCAAGAGCATGACCGAGCAGGGCCTGGAAGAGGCCATTCGGAAAATTGAGGAGGAAACCGCGGCAGGCCGGAGCATGGAGGAGCGAAGAGTCCTGCTGGTTCGGCTGGATGACTGCCATGAATCGCTTGCCGGAATTATTGCAGGGAGACTGAAGGAGCGCTATCACAGACCGTCCTTTGTCCTGACGAAGGCAGAGGAGGAAGGTGTTCTGAAGGGATCCGGGCGCTCTGTGGAGGCCTACGACATGTATGAAGAGATGAACCGCTGCCGGGATCTGTTTCTCAAATTCGGGGGACACAAAATGGCAGCGGGACTCTCCATTCCGGAAGAAAATCTGGAGCTTCTGGACCGACAGCTGAATGATGGCTGCACGCTTTCGGAGGAGGATTTCTCGGAGGTGCTTCATATCGACATGGAGCTTCCGCCTGCCTGTGTGGACCTTGCGCTTGCAAAAGAGCTGGCGCTTCTTGAGCCCTGCGGAACGGAAAACCCGAGACCCCTGTTTGCCGTGCGCAGCCTCCTCCTTCGGAAAACAGCGGTATTTGGGAAGAACCGGAATGTCATCCGGATGGATGGAACCGATGCGGAGGGACGTCACTATGACTTCGTCTGGTTCACGACGGAAGACCGGCTACCGGGGGCTCTCCGGGACGGTACCGCCCGCTGCCATGTGGCGTACGAACCGAAAATCAATGCCTGGAAGGGGCGGGAGAGTCTGCAGTTCGTGATCAAGGATGTCAAATGCTGCGGATGATGGAATTTTCATGAGCGCTTTTCTAAAAACAGTATTTATCTTTTGGTAAGCAAATGATAATTCATTCGAAGAGGGGCAGGAAATGACTTCGTATAAATCGAAGAGCAGTGGAATGATGAGAGTGTTTTTGCTGCTGACGCTGGCAGCTATGGTGCTGCTTTTGAGCTCCTATGCAGTTATTACCTTGCTGCTGCAGGTGCAGGTGAAAAAGGCTTCTGTGGAAACGGCAGGACGTCTTTTCTGGCAGGGACGACAGAATCTGGATTCATATGAAAAGAGTATTGACCGGCTGTCTGTGCTTCTGTCCAATGACGGTACGATTGTTTCCTACATCGATGCGGACAACTTTGGCGAACGTTGGCAGTACGATCAGACGGTCAAAGAACTTGTTACGGATTATATGACGATGATGCCCTCTATGGTCAATGTCATGCTCTGTGATCAGAACGGAGAGATTACGTTTGCTTCTGGGAAAACATTCATTGGCAAGACAGATTTTCCGCTCACCAAACGTTACAATTATTCCGGAAAAATCGAAAATACTGCAGGTGATGCTGCAATGGGGGATTTTTTTCAGGTGTCTGTCCCGATGTTTATGAAAAATGGTGTAAGAAATGGAGGACTTTCGGGAACCATCCTTCTGACGATGCAGACAGATGAGATTCAGGAAATTGTTGACGGCATATTGATTAATGAACAGAGTGCTGCTGCAATTGTAGATCGGAACGGAAAGGTAATTGTCAAAAGCGGACAATGGGAGCCTGGACTTTGGGAGAAGATCGTTGGTGGGGATGAGGAAGATCATCTTAATATGCATTATCGCAACAGTCAGATGGAATGGACGCTGGTAAGTACGACACCCTACAGCAGCCTGCTACACAGTACATCGATGGTAAATACGATTGTGATGGTGTCCTATCTTGTTTTATCTGCAATTCTGGCTACAGTGTTGTTTCTGATTTACCGTCAGATTTTCCGGCCGTTGGTAAGGCAAATCAACTTTATGATTCATTTCAGACAGAACACAAATGAACGAATTCAGGTGATCGGGCGTTATGAAATCAGTGAACTGGCGGTGCGAATGAATCATATGCTGGACGATATCGACGAGTTGAACGCGAAGATGCTGGAGGAAAAGCAGAAGAATCTGGAACTGAAATATGCAAAAAAGGAAACGGAAATTCTTGCCTACAAAAGCCAGATTAATCCACATTTTCTTTACAATACTCTATCGTGTATCCATGGAATGGCGTTGTATCATGGAGAAAGGGAAATTGCAGAGGTGACACAGTCGTTGTCGAAGCTGTATCGATATAATGTCAAAGGGAAGGACATGGTTACGGTCCGGGAGGCCATTCGGAATCTGCAGGAATACGCATGCATCATTCGTTATCGTTTTAATCAGAGAATACAGATTGAAGCTTTTGCCCTGGAGGACGCCATACTGGCGAAGATGCCCAAAATGATTCTGCAGCCGCTTGTTGAGAATGCTGTTCAGCATGGATTGGAGCCAAGAGCGGAAGGCGGGAGGACTGTGACTGAAATCTGGGCAGATGACAATATGCTGCACATTGAGATCAGCGATGACGGAGTTGGAATGGCGGAGGATGTGCTGAAAGATGTCCGGAGCAGACTGGAGGAGATCCGAAGAGGGGAGAGCAGAACGGATGCAGCATCTGGGATCGGAATTTTGAATGTTTATCGTAGATTGCTTTTGTATTATCCGGAGAGCGTTGATCTTGGTATTTTGAGTACAAAAGGTAAGGGGACAAGGATAACCATTGTCTTCCCGATAGAAAGAGAGGAAGAGAATGTATAAGGTTCTGCTGATTGATGACGAACCATGGAATCTTATTGAAATTCAGGAGAGCGTGGATTGGAATGCACTGGGATATGTTGTCTGTGGAACAGCGGATAACAGTGATCTTGCGCTGAGACGAATTCATCAGCTTCATCCGGATTTGATTATTTCGGATATCCGGATGCCGGGAATGAGCGGCCTTGAGCTGATTGCGCATCTTCGCGAGTACAAAAATCGGGCACGGGTTCTGTTTATCAGTGGCTATTCGGAATTTCAGTATGCGCAGGAGGCTATAAAGCTGCAGTGTGACGGATATCTTCTTAAACCGGTAGATTCAGAGGAG
>ERZ808246.1322-NODE-1322-length-18004-cov-18.520363_pt1 | contig 18004 bp, 19 predicted proteins | sample MGYA00521083_ERZ808246 | MGnify/ENA primary metagenome ERZ808246 (study PRJEB31516, sample SAMN03275577) | gut metagenome | biome: mammalia-associated habitat; material: feces | host: Papio cynocephalus | place: Kenya | collected 2012-07-07 ... | reverse complement strand
AAAAAGTACGGTCAGGGCAAAAACACATTTTATGTGCTGCTAAAATAATTATTCTTGTAAAAATATAAGTAAATTACGATAAAAACAAAATAATGAGAGAAAACATTTGCCAATTGGCGAGTGTTTTTTTATGCAAAACAGGCGGATTTATGGATTATTCAAGAGAAAAACTAGAGGCAAACCTAAGGTTGAGGACAGAACAATGAGAAGTAACTATATCTTCTATATGGGCGGGTTTTCGGTTGGCGAAAACGTCAACGAAAGAAGTCTAATTCAAGACATGTGCTGGTATTTCGGAATTCTTGAAATCGAATGGAGTTCTAACGCCATCGGACAAATCATCTAAATGGAAGAAAAACATGGTTTATTTCATCCTCACTAACGAGAAATATAAAGGCGATGCTCTCTATCAGAAGAAATATGCCGCCGATTATATTGGGCATAGGATGGTGACAAACGGTGGTGAGGTGAGATGACACAGTATCATGTCGAGAATAAGCATCCTGCGATTATCGAGCGTGAGGTATGCGAAATGGTGCACAGGTCTATGCTTGGAGCCGTTTATTCGGGCAACTCGATATTCGCCTCGAAACTGATATACGGTTATTGCGGCAAGCCATATGGGAAGAAAAAGTGGCATTCGACAAGCAAATACGCAAAGCATATCTACCGATTCAACGCAAAATACAACAAAGGCCAAACGCAATGCAAATCTGAACCTCACCGGAGAAGATATAAAGGCATGGCTCATTAAGGCTTATAATTTCATGATATATTGGAATAACAGAAGTGATACAAGGTCACTTCTTTTTTTTATTTTTCTTAAAAATGCCTTATTCATGGGATTTTTTGCCAATCGGTGGGGCACTCCATTGTAACTTCGCCCTATATGAGACAAATCCTAATAAAATGTTTCACGTGGGGGATTTTTTGGTTATATACAAATCGCAACGTAGTAGATTATCTTGCCCTTCCCCGCATGAGCGCATTGATGCGAAGTTCTTTGTGTCAAAGGCAAAAAAAGCAAAAATAAACTTAATAAATATCCATATAGATGCTTCCTTTGATATAGAATTGTTTCGGTTTTTATAGAGCGATTAGAACGTTTAAAAGAGAGGGGAACTCTATGGCCTTCCAATATGAAGAAAAGAAAAAGGCGACGATCGATTTTAAGAAGCTTTTTGGCTCCGGCGATAAAAAGACGCCCATTCTACGCGAAATGTTTCGCATCTATAAATGGAAGTTCTTGCTTTCTCTTCTCATTTACATCATCAAAGACAGTCCTGTTTACATTGTTCCTCTTTGCACGTCAAATATTATCAATATTGCCGATGATGTCATCCACCAAAGCGCTCCCGAAAATTATTGGATGCTGATTCTTATCAATTCGCTTGTCATTTTGGGGCTTCTTGCTTTGAACATTCCTCTTCATACCGTTTATGCGAAGATTGTCGACAACATGATTCGAAATGCTTCCGCCGATCTTAGAGAGGCGGCCTCGAAAAAGCTTCAATCCCTTTCCCTTTCTTTTGGAAAGGAGATGGAAAGTGGCGAAGTGCAGTCGAAATTCATTCGGGATATCGATGGGGTGGAAGCTTATCTTTCGAATATCATTAAATCTTTGATTCCGGCGATTTTGACGGCGGTTGTCTCTTTCGGCATTGCTCTTTCCAAAAATTGGATGGTTGCGTGCTTTTTCTTGCTTGTCATTCCGGCAAACGTTCTTTTGACGGGCTTTTTCCGCAAAAAGATTGGCAAGAACTATCATGACTATCGCCTTTCGAACGAAGGTCTTAATAGGCGTTTTACCACCATGATGGAAATGCTCCCCGTCACGCGTTCACATGGCTTAGAAGAGAACGAAATTGCCGCGATGAACGATCGGGTGACTGACTTAAGGAAAAAAGGTCTTTCGGTGGATTACTCGATTGCGGTTTTTGGTTCCGCGATCTTTGTTCTTGGCGGCGTTTTGGGATTCGCTTGCCTTATCTTTTGCGTTTATTTGGCACTTGGTGGCTTCATTTTGATTGGCGATGTCGTTCTTTATCAATCCCTCTTTTCTGGCATCAACAGTCGAGTAAGCGCCATTGTCAACATCTTCCCGGCGTTAGCAAGCGGCAAAGAATCGCTTCGCTCTATTGGTGAGTTGATGCGAAAAGAAGAAATTCGCGACGATAAGGGAAAACTTCATCTTCGACCTCTTTTGGGAAAAGTAGACTTTGTGAACGTGAGCTTTCATTATCCCGATGATTCAAGAAACGCTTTAAGCGACTTCTCTCTTCATGTAAAACCGGGTGAATGCATCGCTTTCACGGGTCCTTCCGGAAGTGGCAAAACGACGGTGATGAATCTCATTATCGGCCTTCTTCATCCGACTTCCGGCAAAGTTCTTATCGATGATCACGACCTTGAAGACATCTCTTTGAAACACTATCACCATCACATTTCCGTCGTTCCCCAAAACCCCATTCTCTTCCATGGAACGATCAAAGAGAATATTACTTATGGCCTCAAACAATATACGGAAGAGGATGTGAAAAAAGCTCTTCATATCGCCAATTGCGATGAATTCATTCATAAGCTTCCCGACAAAGAGAACACCATCATCGAAGAACATGGTTCCAATCTAAGCGGTGGACAGAAACAACGTCTTACTATCGCCCGAGCCATCATACGAAATCCCTCCATCATCATTTTCGATGAAGCGACGAGCGCTCTTGACAACTTAAGTGAGCACGAGGTCCAAGAAGCTATTGCCGAAAGCATTAAAGGAAGGACGACGTTTATTGTCGCTCATCGTATCTCCACCATTCAAAATGCCGATCGCATTCTTTATATGGACCAAGGAAAGATCCTTGAAAGTGGAACTTACGAAGAATTGTTAGCGAAAAAAGGCGCTTTCTATCGCTTAAAGAACATCGCTGAAGAAGAGCATAACGCCAAAACGATCAATACCTTGAAAACCCCAGACTAGATTCTAAACCGTATAAATTTTGTAAAAAGTTGATAGAAATGTTTTTTGTCCCTAGAGGGACTTCGCAATTAAGTCTAGAATAAGAAGCATGGAACACAAAAAACATAAAGAATCGAGTCTTCAGAATATGGAAAGACGTCGTAACCTCTTTTCGGTTATGACATATTGTTTGCAAAACGACGGCTGCTCGAAAAGAGAAATCTGCGAAGGCACAAATCTCAGTTGGGGTCTTGTTTCGAAAGTGACCAACGACTTGGAGAAAAGAGGCTTTTTGAAGGCAAGTTCCCACGAGAGGCTTCCAGGCGCAGGGAGAAACGCTTTCGGATATTGCGCAAGCGAAGAAAGGTATGTTTCTCTTGGCGTGAGCGCGGAGAAAAACCGCTTCGTTCTGTCGGTTGTTTCTTTGCGAAAGAACATCCTAAAAAGAATTGTTCTAGAGAAGGAACTTTCCTTGAAAGAGGAGGTTTTTGCAGCTCTTTTTTCGATAATTGATGACGCGGTGGCTTGGTCTAAAGAAGAAGGAAAGGAAATCCTTTCGATTGGGTTAAGCGTCCAAAGCTATGTAAATTCAAAAAAAGGTCAGATCCTTCATTTTCCAGGCATAAATGAGAATGAATGGAAGGATGTGGATGTCGTTTCGCCTTTAAAAGAGAAATATCATGTGCCAGTCTTCATGGAGCGAGACGGCGTTTGCCTTCTTTGCGAAGAGTATATCGATCATGGTGCAGAGGATAAGATCCTTGTTCTTCTCGATAACAGCATTTCCTTTGGCGTTTTCTTTGATGGCTCGATTGTTTCTGGTAGCAATTCTATGGATTTAGGCCATACTGTTTACGATTTGAGCCTTGATCCCAAGGAAGCGACTCTTACCTCTCTGGTGAGTGTGAAAGGCCTTCTTAATAAGCTTCAAATCAGTGAGAAAGAGCTTTTTGAGAATCCGGGGAAATACGCATCAACACTAAAGAGAGCGGGCCAATACCTCGGCCTTGCTCTTTATGACGTCTATCGTCTACAAGGAATATCGAACATCGTACTCGCCGGCAAGCTTTTGCTCTTAAAGGATTTTTTCTTGGAAGAGGCTAAAAAGACGATGAAACGTTATATGAAAAACGAAGCCTTCGAAGGGCTTCGTTTCACCTTTCTAGATAGCAATGACGGTTCAAGAGGCGCCGCTTGGTTTGCTCTTCAAAGCGGTCTTGAAGAATCTATCGGAAGAAGATAACTAACCGTTTGTGCCTGGTAGAATCTTTCGAACGCCATCCTCTCCTAAGTAATAACGGATGATTTCCATTCCAAAATCGATGGAATAGGCCATAGAATGGCCGGTGATGACATTTTCATCTTTGACGGCGGCGATATTGAGATAGTCGCCGTCTTTGCTTTGAAAACCTGGGAAGCAAGTGTATTTCTTCCCTTTTAATATACCAAGCTCTCCAAGGATGGATGGGGAGGCGCATATTGCGGACACCAACTTCCCTTCTTTAAAGAAACGAAGAAGAAGAGAACGCACTTTTTCGTCTTTCTTAAGATTTTCCATTCCTTCTTTGCCGCCTGGCAAAACGACGAAGTCGTAGTCTTTTTCATTCACCTCCATAAGCGTCTTATGAAGGAGAACAAAGACGTTATGGCTGGAACGAACTTCCTTTCGAGAGGTTAATGAAACAAGGTCCACTTGGATTTGGTGGGTTCTTTCTAAAACGTCTCTTGTGGCGATGGCTTCGGTATCTTCAAAGCCATCGGCTAAAATCATCATTCCTTTAATCATAGCTTTTATTGCTCCGCGACCACCTTGCCATCATGGTCATTATCGTCGTCTTTTCTCATCTTTCTTTTGAAAGTACGATGCAAGAGAAGGATGAATAAAGCTTCAAGGAAGCCAGAAACGAATAAGCCAACGCCACCAACGATCATAAGGATATTGGCACCCACCCCTTTGGAAAGGTCCAAGGCGATAACAAGGACCGATAAAGCAATCATGAGGATGCCATAAGCGAGATCGAGCCACCAATTCTTAACTGCCATCACTTTCAAGTCAAAGCTATAAGCGATTTCTAAGACGCCTTGGTAGATAAGGAAGAAAGCCGCGATGTAGAAGACCCAGGTCGTAAAAGCGTTTGGATCGGAAACGGCGATAGAACCAATAATCAAATTGAGAAGGCCCTGAAGCAAAAGCCAGGGGTTAAAGAAGGCAAAGCCGATAAGGCAACAGACGATATAGAAGGTGCCTATTACCAAGAAAACGGTTCCCAATGTATAAGCGAATATATCTACGGCAAAGGCGCTGAAAATGGCCATTAACACGCCTATGACCATCAACAAGATGGCGTTCATTAGCCTTCTGTTTCTTTCTTTTCCAAATACTTTCATTGGAAGACTCCTTTCATAAAACGAGGGTGATTTGCAGTTCTTTTACAAAATATGAACTTTATTTTCGTCCCATTTATCTTTCGGTTCGCCTGGCTCTTTTGCATATCCTATATGGATGGCGGCAAAAGGTTCTACGGTGTAAGGAATCTTTAGGGCTTTTCGTATGCCATTCATCCTTCCTTCGTCTGGCCAAACGGCGCACCAAACGCCGTCTAAGCCAAGTCCTTTGGCTGCTAAGAGGATGTTTTCGGTAGCCGCACCCGCGTCGCAATAGCCTAAACCATGAGCGATACCTTGTTCGGTTCTCTCTTGATTGATGGCGACAATGATCATAAGAGGCGAGTTAAAACGGCCATAGACAAGTACTTTTTTAGCTTCTTCTTGCGCTTCCTTGCTTTCGAGAACGTAGAATTCCCAAGGTTGCTTATTTATGGCGCTAGGGGCGCTCATACCCGCGCGAAGCAAGATTTCTATGTCCTCCTTTTTCACTGGTTTATCCAAAAATTCTCGCACGCTTCGTCTCTCTTTAATTGCTTCTAAGACATCCATAAAAAGACCTCCCTCAATGCACCCTCATTCTATAGCGTCTTTACCAAAAGTGTAGTGCAAAGACAATGGAAGAGCATTGTTCCCGATTCTTGCTTGTCTATCTTTTGCCAATTGAATGCATCCTTAATATTCTTCTATTGGCTTAGCTATTCGAAGCCGTTTTTGCTTGAATTCCCTTCCTTTTTTTGGATTTTGAACTACTTCAAAGTGACATTGAAGTAACATTGAAGTATAAATTGAAGTAACTTTGAAGTTTTTCGAAATTGGTTGTATGCGGCATATCGGGAACGCTTCTAAAAAGTATAAAAACAAACGCGATTGATCTTTCGACTTCTCTTTTTAAAAAAAGGGCGCCTTGCGGCGTCCCATTTCAATAATTATGACGAATAACCTTATTTTTTGAGGTTATAGAAGGCATCCATTCCTGGATAGATCGCATTCTCGCCAAGCTCTTCTTCGATACGGAGAAGTTGGTTGTATTTGCAAATGCGGTCCGTGCGGGACATGGAACCAGTCTTGATTTGTCCAGCGTTAAGGGCAACAACAAGGTCGGCGATGGTGGTGTCTTCGGTTTCGCCAGAACGGTGAGAGACGACGCAAGTCCAGCCATTGCGCATTGCTTTTTCGCAAGTGTCAAGCGTTTCGGTCAAAGAACCGATTTGGTTGACTTTGATAAGGACGCTGTTGGAGCAGCCCATCTCAATTCCTTTTTCGACATAGATCTTGTTGGTGACAAAGAGATCGTCGCCAACGAGTTGGACTTTTTTGCCAAGGCGGGCGGTAAGCTTTTGCCAACCTTCCCAATCGTTTTCGCTGAGAGCGTCTTCGACGGTGATTAAAGGATACTTATCAACGAACTTTGCGATAAGATCGATCATCTCCTCGCTGGTGAGTTCGCCACCATGGCTGCGGTGGAGGACATATTTCTTCTTTTCGGCATCATAGAACTCAGAGCTTGCGACATCCATGCCGAGCATGATGTCTTTGCCAGGAACATATCCGGCTTTCTTGATGGCTTCGACGAGAACTTCAAGAGGTTCTTCGTTGCTCTTCATGCCATTAGGGGCAAAACCACCTTCGTCGCCAACAGCGGTGACATCGCCACGATCTTTGAGGATCTTCTTAAGAGCATGGAAGGTTTCGGCACCCATTTGGAGGGCTTCATGGAAGCTTTTCGCGCCGACTGGCATGATCATGTATTCTTGGAAATCGACGGAGGAATCAGCGTGCTTGCCACCATTGATGACGTTCATCATTGGGACGGGGAGCTTTTTGGCATTTGGGCCGCCAAGATAACGGTAAAGAGGAATGCCGAGGTAGTCCGCAGCCGCTTTCGCGCAAGCGAGAGAGACGCCGAGGATGGCGTTGGCGCCAAGTTTGCTCTTGGTTGGGGTGCCATCGAGTTTGATCATCGTTTCATCGATGTCAACTTGATTGATGACGTTTTTGCCTAAAAGGGCTGGGGCAATGATTTCGTTGACATTGTTAACGGCCTTTAAAACGCCAGCTCCGTTAAAAACTTTCTTATCGCCGTCACGAAGTTCGAGAGCTTCGCGTTCGCCAGTGCTTGCGCCACTAGGAACAGCGGCACGTCCGAAAGCGCCGCTTTCGGTAGTCACTTCGACTTCGACGGTTGGATTTCCACGGGAATCAATAATTTGACGCGCATGGATTTCTTCAATGAATGGCATTCTTAATTTCTCCTTTTGCAATTCACATTCACTTACTAGGTAAGCGGAATAATTATAGGCTATCTTTTTTATTCGAGACAACGTTTTGGATAAAAAGAAAAAGAAAGCGTATTCATTAATGAATAGGGGGTCTTTTGTTCTCCTATCGTTTTGGGCGCTTTTATTGTTATAATGAGGCTAATATGAGTTACCAAAATTATTTGACAAAAGAGGCCTTCAAAGCGGCTTTCGGCGTAAAGCCTTCGAAAGCGAAGATGGATGGGGAGAAAGTTCTTTCCCTTGACGAGTCTTCCCAAAAGGTTATTTCCCTTATTGAAGGAGATAAGCCGTTCGCTTTCATAAAACTCGGCGAAGCAGAACTCGCTTGCTTAAGCGATGCGGAAAGAATTAAAGAAGGAAGACGGAAGACGTTCGAAGAGAAAACGAGAATCGTCATGAAAGAAACCGCGGGCTATTACCCCACGACCGATAAACATCTATTGGAATATGCAAATCTCTATGAAACTCGCATGAAGAATGCGGATGGGATAGGGATACTGGGCTTAAGGAAAGAAGGATATTTTGTAAAAACCTATGCAAAATCCCATCTTTTGATGAATGGAGATGTCCTTAATCCGGTTCTTGGGAATTGGACTCCTTCCTTAAAAGGCAGGAAAATTCTCGTTATTTATCCTTTCATCGACGAAATTTCCTTTCAATATGGAAGAAGAGAAAAAGTTTTCCAAAAAAATCCGCAAATCCTTCCTGAATTCGATTTGAAACTCCTTGCTTCGCCTATTACTATGGGGGATGAAACAGATTATCGTTTCCCCAGTTTCATGCGTGCTTTGGAGGAGATGGAGGCAAGAATTTCTCAGATTGATTTTGATCTTGCTTTGGTGGGGTGCGGCGCCTATGGCAGCCTTTTGACTCTCTACATCAAAAGCATTGGGAAGAAAGCGATTCAAACGGGTGGCTCCACCCAGCTTCTTTTTGGCATTTTGGGGAGTCGCTGGGAGAATGCCCCTTATATCAAAGAACTCGAAAACGAATATTGGATTCGACCGGCCACAAAGCCGAAAGGTTTTGAAAAGGTCGCTGGTGGAGCGTATTGGTGATGGAAACAAAAAAGTCTTTTTTGGAATCGGTCCGGTCAATTGGAACCCATTCGCTTGTGGGTTATTTAGGGATACTTGTTATTGGCTTACTCGCTCTTAATGTTGGCGGATATCGCAATCAAACAACTACGACGATATTGTTTGGTCTTCTCTTTGCTCTTGCTGTCTTCTTGGTTCTTGATAAAGAAGGAAAGGAAGACAAAAAGAAAACAAAAGTCCTTCTTTTGACTCTTTTGCCTCTTGGCGTCTTTTTCTTGTTCAGTCTTTGTTCTCTCTTTTGGCTTTCGATGGGATTTGGCAATGTCGCCATTAACGCGATTTCCATACTCGGTCTTATAGGTGCTTTCCTTTTTGGAATGGAAATAAAAAAAGATCCCAAAATGCCTAAGCACATTCTTCTTTACACCATTCTTTGCGGTCTCTCTCTTTATTGCTTCATGAACCTTATGGCCTCTTTGTCGCAATATGGCTTCTTTTATTTGATCCGTTATAAAGACGCCGTTTATTTCTATGACGGCGTTCGTTATAGGATCGCCGAAGAGATGGCTATTATCGATGGGTTTTCCTTGGCTTTTGTCTCGCCTTATTTTGGAAGCCTTGCTCCTTTTGTTTTAGGTTCCAGCCTTCTTTCGCTTTTCTTCATTAAACCCAAAGAAGAGAAAGTTCTCTTTTTCTTTATCCTTATTGCCGGCCTTATCGGCTTTTTAAGCGTGCTTCTTGTTTTTAATTACTATGCCTTAATCGCTTTCGTTCCTCTTTTGTTGATAACTTTGCTCGTGCGCTTTCTCAAAGGATCCGAAAGGGTGCCATTATGGGAGAAGATCGCTTACTTTTCGTGTCTTCTTCTAGTAGCCGTTCTTGTTCTCTTTATTATGGTTACGGCAGCCAAAGGAGACAACGTCTATGAGTCGAGCAAAGCGCTCTCGAAGATTTTCAATAATGGGAAACTCTTAAAAGGCATCAATAGAACCATAAATGCTGTATTTATGGACGGCCTTTTCTCTCAAAGGGCGTTCTTTGGCATGCCCGTTTATGATATCCATGGATTTAAAGAGATCGGCTCTTCGACTATTCTCTCGAGTAGCGATTGGGGCAATGAATCCCTTTATTGGACGTCCTTTAACTTGCACACTTTCGAATTCAACGCTCTTATGGAGACAGGCATTCTCGGTTTCCTTGGCTTATGCGTGTTTTTATCCTTCCTCTTTCCACTCCTTAGACGTTACATAAGAGAAGGTGGAGACATTAAGGGCTCTCGATACTTCTTCATGATGTTTGTTTTCTCTTTCTTCTTTTATGAGACTTTCTTTTGCGATTCCCTGCCCTTCAAAGGCGTCTCCAATTATGTTTCTCCTCTTACTTTAAATCCTCTTTTCTTGCTTGTCTTAGCTTCTTTGGGAGAGGCTTATTCTCCTAGCCCTTCTCTCTTGGCTCGTTCCCAGAAAAGAAAGGAAGAAACCCATGCATAACAAAAAAATCAAAAAGTATTTACCCCTTCTTTTTCTTCCCTTTCTCGCTTCATGCGCAAAAACAAACGAGACTTATCGCGAAGGCGATTATGAGATTGGATCTTTTACCGATTATTTCTTCATGAATCACGATGAAGTCGGCGCTAAGAAAGGCCATCTCAAAAAAGAGATTACTTTGACAAGCGACTCCTATTGGAATGGCACCAATAATGGAGTCGGAAGCGTCACTTATACCCCCTATGTTTATAAAGTGGCCTATACGGGTGGCAATGATAGCATTAACGGCTTTAATCTCGTTCCTGGCTGGGAAGTTCTTATGGCGGAAGGGGAGCAAGAAGATGGTTTCGTTTGGTATTGGCGCGATTATTTCGTCTCTCTTTCACCTAAGATTCTCGATGAAGGGTCGAAAGAGATTTCCACTTCGCCAGAAGAATTCGACTATTATTCAAGCGACCCTTCGATTGTCGTATGGAACGGCACCCATCTCGAAATAAAAGGAGAAGGGGAAGCGACTTTAAAAGTAACGTGGAATTATCTTACGAGCGTGGCCTCTATTGTCGTTAAAGCTCCTTATGGGACTCGTACTGGCGTTAATAACGGCGCTCCCGAACTCTTTGAAGCTACCGTCAAGGATGAAAATGGAAAGAATAAAAACGTCTCGTTGAATAGCATGTACGATTGGGTTCCGGGATATAAAGATCTAGGCGATGACGATTTCTTTAAGAAGAATCCTTCTTTCGGCCGTTATTATTCTATGGGGCGGGTCGACGATTCCTTTAAGAACGGCTATTTAAGCAAACTCTATAATGGCCAACTCTATTGCGATGGCTATCATTCCTTGGCTTTTGTCTGCTTGGAGAATAATGGTTTCACAAATCTCTATAGCAAAGAGATGAAAGAGGGCGATTATTTCCTGATGAGCTTCCGAGGCGGAAGCGACTATGTCGGCGGAAGAGGGCATAATCAGAATGAACCGAGGATAAGCGCTTTCGATTTAAGCGTGGATTTCTATTATCGAAATGGAAACAAATACGATTATGTGACAGTGAAGTGCAAACAAACGATAACGGAGACGGATCACGGTGGAGAAGGCACTACCATTTTTGGATTCCGTTTCTCTGATGTTGGCTTAGATCCTCAAGGTATCAGTGGCATTGGCATTCATTACGATAATTTCGAAGATCGCTTTAGCAATTGCACTGGGAAAATAGCGAGCGAAATGCCAAAAACGACGGACTACCAATTCGGCTTGCTTCTTTATGAAGTGATGTTTCCGAATTCTTCTTGGAACTAATTCGTTTTGATTTCTTTAGTGATATCGAGCCATTTCCCTTGCTCAAAATCAACCTCATCATCGTCGAAAATAAGAGTTCCTTTGGCAGGGGTAAAAGTCATTTCGCCAAAGTAGATTTTGCCATCGATATCGTAAAGATCGACTCTTACAAAAGGAAAGGGCTCGGCGAGCTTTTCCGCAATACGAGCCATTTCTGCAAGGTTATTTGGCTTTTTTAATGGATAATCCGCCTTTTGCCACCCATTGAATTGAGCCCCATCGCAAGGGGTCCAATCGATGTAATAGTGGTTATAACGGATATCCTTTCCTCGCCCCGTTACGACATAAAGGTAACGCGCCTTGCCATTATAGACGTGTATTTTGTATTCGGTTGGTAAGGCGTCTTTTTCTCCTATATATTGTTCCACCAAAATCCTTGGCTTTATTTTGCTATAGTGGGGCTCGGTTGTCTTCTTGCCATAATCGCTTCGAAGCCATTTATGAAATTTCTTTTTTGTCTTCTCTTGATCCCAATGGGATTTATCTTTGACGATCTCGTTCCATCCCGAAGCGTGTGTGCACTTCAAAACAAAGCTGTTGGGGAATGTCTCAAAAGGGATTTCTTCAAAAGAATCGTAGACGCCTAAGGAAGGAATAAGAAGGTTTTCGTATCCTTTTTCTTTTAAGTACTCCCTTGCGCCATCGCGCGAAGCTAAGCGAGAGACTTCGTCCATTTTCGGATATACGAAAAGACGGAGGTATTGAAGCTTTTCCGTGTAACGGAGAGGATTCTTCAAATTGAGCTTATGGTGGGTGATGTATTTATATTGGAATTTTACATAGGAAACGGGGGAAAGAAATTGGATGGGTTTTCTAACGAGTGTCGCTAAAAACCGTTTCCCCTTATTTTCGTGAAGTCGTTTCGCTAACATTGCAACAATCATTATAAACGTTTTTAAGTGGAGGAAGGAGCAAATCAAAATCTTCTTCTTCTTTGAGTTTAGGAATAAAATAAAGAAGCGATGCGAATTTTATTAATTTCCCAATACTATTATCCCGAATCTTTTCCAAGCACTTTGATTGCCGAAGAGCTCGCCAAGAGGGGACATACGGTCGATGTTCTCACTGGAAAACCCAATTATGGCTTCAAAGAGCCTCCGAAAGAGTACGATTCTATCGATAATGAAACCCGTAATGGCGTGAACATCCATCGCGTGAAACTCCATAAAAGAAAAAAAGGGATTCTTTCCTTGGTTCTTAACTATCTCTCTTTTTGGGTCAATTCCAAACGGTTTCTAAAGAAATGCGACGCTCCATACGATTTGGTGTACGGCTTTAATTTTTCGCCGATATTGTCTTTGGAAGGAGTGCGTGTTTTCAAAAAAAGAAGAAATATTCCTTATGTTATCCACGTTTTTGACTTATGGCCCGAAAGCGTGCTTGCCGCTGGCATTACGAAAAAAGGAACCTTGCTCTACAAATACCTCTTTCGTCTTTCTAAGAGAATCTATGACGAAGCCGATCTGTTTTTTCTTTCCTCTCCGGGTTTTAAAGACTATTTCGAAAAGGTTTTAGGAATTGAAAAGCCTTCCGTTCTCGTTTATCAGCCGATTGAAGAGATCAATCGAGAATTGCCTAATCCCTTCCAGGAAGGGGAGAAGCCTTTGGTCTATTGCGGAAATATCGGAAGAGTGCAAAATTTAGCCCCTTTTATCGCCGCTTTTTCTTTGCTTGAAAAGGAAACTCCTTATCGTTTCTACATCATTGGCGAAGGAAGCGAAAAAGAAAAGATGGAAGCGCTCGTCCATGCTCTTAAGCTAGAAGATAAAGTTTTTTTCTTGGGGCACCTCTCTCAAGATGAAGCGTCACCTTATAAGAGAAACGCTTTTATGAATGTCGTTTCGCTAGAACAAGGGGACGATTATGTTTCTATGACAATACCGACAAAACTTCTTTCCTCTTTGGAAGATGGGAGGCCGATTTTGGCTTCTATCGGGAAAGGAGGCGCCGATATGCTTCTAAAAGCCCAAGGTTCTTTCTTAATCGAGCCGAACAAAGAAAGCGTCTTGGACGCTCTTAAAAAAGCTCAAACGCTTGATGAAACGGCTCTTTTCGAGATGGGCGAAAGGAATCGTAGATATTATCAAGAAAATCTCTCTTTCAAGAAGCTTATGGACAATATTGAAAGCAATCTGATTCGGGAAGCGAATCCAGCAAAGAAGTAATCTTCTTGTTGAAGGAGCTCTCTCCGTAAAGGGAGAGGAACTTTTGTTTTTGAAAAGGGTCTAACAAAGGGATGGAAGAAAGACCATTCCGCTTTAAATTATCGAAGAAAATCGAAAAATCATCGGTATTACCCTCTCCAATCCACATAATGTCATTGGTGAAATTCTTTTCGAAGAAGGTGTTTTTGGTGGAGATGACGCGATTTGCGTTAGCGATGTATTCGAACATTTTGGAAGGAATGCTTTCGGCGTCGAGCTTCTTCGAAAAAGGACGAGGATTGATAACGGCGTAGGCGCCCTTTTGATAAGCGGCATTTTCTTCTTTGGTCACCTGTCCTAAGAAATGAACGTTTTTGGAGATGGGAAGCTCTTCTTTTCGATGTCCGGCGATATAGAGATCTAGGTTTTCGAGGTTCGCCTTTTGAAAGGCTTCGATGAGTAGTTTTACGCCATATTTCTCTAAAAGGGTTCCGCCGAAATAAAAGTAGGGTCTTTCGCTTTGATAAGGCTTGCTCTTGCTAGGGATGGCTAAACCTTCGATGATTTCATGGGGTTTTTCTTTTAGCCCATAGATTTCAAGAAGTTTTGAGGTAAGGGAGATGGCTCCCTCGGAAGAACGAACTAAAGAAATCAATGTTCTTGCCTTATGGATACTCATCGATGTGATATTGAAGGGATTATCTGTTAAAAAGGCGAAACGAGGGACTTCTAATATCTTTTTGGCATAGCTGCTCATACGGGAAAGAGCTTCGTTTAAGGGGTCATAGATGATGGCGCTAAAATCTTTTGGAAGTGCTTTGATTTCTTCTTTGAGCTCTTGAAGCGCCAGAATCTTTTGGATGATGTTCCTTGGGTGCTCGATATAGATATGCGTCGAATTGTCGATTGGTCTTATGGACTTTGTTTCAAAAGGAACAAGCGTCAAAGCGAGTACCTCATATTCTTTCTTGAGGGCGCTAATGGCATTGGAATGGAAGTTTTGATTCGAGGGGTTGGAGATGGGGTAGCCGTGTTTCAGGTAATAATCGTAATCCTTCTCCTCGAGGGCGGTGGTTAGATAAAGAATCTTTTTCATTTGGAAAGGATCCTTTCAAAGAAGGAAAGATGGGTCAAAGCCATTTTTTCCAAAGTGTTTTCCTTGGCAACCCGAATGGCTTCTAGGCGCATCGAAAAAGGAATTTCTTTTTCCAAAATAGCGACAAAGTCGTTCTTATCTCTCAAAGGGAAAACATAACCGTCTTCGCCATTCTTGATGAGGTGCTTTGCGGCATTCGAGCAATCGCTTCCCAAAACAGGGCATCCCTGGGAAAGAGACTCGTTCACAACATGTCCATAGATGTCCTCTTTGGTAAGAAAAAGCGACATTTCCGAAACGCTTAAATAGTCGAGTATCTTCTCCTTTGATTGGAAGGGCAAAAGATGGACGTTCTTGAGGCTTTTTTCTTTTATGATTTCGGAATATGCTTCCTTCAATGGCCCTTCCCCGATAAGGAAAAGCTCTTTCTCTTTAGAGACATGAGTCCAAATATCGGAAAGCAGGAAGGAGATGTTCTTACGTTCGATAAAGGCTCCGACAGCAATATAGATAGGCTTGGCTGGAAGGCCAAGCTTCTTTTTTCTTTCTTCTTTCTCCTCCTCGCTTAAAGGTTTTTCCAATATTTCTTTTTCAAAAAGGGTGCTATAAGGGAAAAGGGCGATGGCATCTTTAGCTCCTCCATAATGGAGGAGATACTCTTCGCTTTCGAGATCAGGGCACAAATAATTGTTTGCCCCGCCGATCATTTTGGTTTTGAGCTTTCTTTTCCAGAAGGATTCTTTCTTTGGCACTATTCCACCATTTATCGCGAAAACATAGGGGATTTTTCGTTTTTTAAGGTAACGAATCGCTTTCATTTCGGTGAAAGAAGACCATCCGTTGATGACGATGATGTCATAGGTTCTATCTCTTAAGAAAGGTAGAAAGCCCGAAGCGATGTTGTTGCGGGATCCTAAAGAGATGCTCTTTAGAAAAACAGGCTTAAAGTGAGTTGCCTTACTATGGTAAAAAAGACGATTGCGGTCGCTTTCGGAAGCTCTTTCGAATAGCACCGTTAAATTCGTTTTCTTCCCAAGCTCATTAAAGAAGTCCACTTTATAAGGGGCTGGATGGTTAAAAAGCCACAAAATCTTCATTTTCAAAGGCAATTATAAACCTCTTTCGGAATTTCTTTTATAATGAAAAACGATGTTAAGCGATTGGAAAGATTTTTTTGACTCGATCAAAGACAAGCCGTATGCGAAGTCGCTTCACGGATTTTTGGACAAAGAATACGAAAATTTCACCATTTATCCTCCTCGCGATATGCTTTTTCAGGCCTTCAAATTAACGAATCCCGACTCTTTAAAGGTCGTTATCATTGGGCAAGATCCTTATTCCAATCCCGGTCAGGCGATGGGGCTTTCCTTTAGCGTTCCTCGGGGTTTGGATCTTCCACCCAGCCTTAGGAATATCTACAAAGAGATTGAGAAAGACATTGGCATCTCTATGAACTTTGAAAATGGGGATTTAACGCCTTGGGCTTTGCAAGGAGCGTTACTCTTAAACGCTTATCTTTCCGTTCGCGCTGGCAAGCCCCTTTCTCATAAATGCAAGGAATACGATTCTTTTATGGCGGCAGTCTTAAGCTATTTGGATACCATCCCTCACCCGATGGTCTTCATGCTTTGGGGGAATTTTGCCAAGCGCTATGCTACCTTCGTTCATAATCCTAAACACCTCATATTAAAAGCATCCCACCCTTCCCCTTTGGCTCTTAGCCATGGTGGATGGTTTGGGATGCATCTCTTTTCAAAAGCGAATGATTTCCTTATTGAAAACGGTTTAGATCCTATGAATTGGAAGATTTCTTAACTTTCGTTCTTAAATCCCAAATTCCTATGCCGAGGGGAATAAGGAAAAAGATAGAGAAGAGGAGAGGCTTTGCTAGCGAGACACCCTCTTGTCCGTTTGAAATAGCAACTCCCAGAAAATAGAAGAATCCGATTGCGCCAATAGACATCAAAAGGAAAGGGAAATAGCAAGGATTTTCGGTTTTTTTCTTGAGAGCAAAAAGAAGGCAATAAAGACCATAGGCGCCAAGGAAAAGAAAAATAATGGAAAGGACAAGAAGATCTCTATTTCCACCGGCGATACTGGCGCCATATTCATCGCCGGAAGTGGCTTTGATAGCGCTTATAATGTAATAAACGAGAAAACATATGCCACCATAAAAACCGCTTAATGTGAGCGCGATTGCTTTTTTCATTGCTTTACCTCCACACTTTCTTTCTCATTGTCGCTAACTTCCAAAAACTTTGGATATTTCCAAGCGACAAGAGCCATTATCCCACCCGAAAGAACGATGCATGGCAACATATAGGCCATGTTATAGAGAAGCGAATAAACCCATTTATTTAGGAAGGAAAGCCCCCAAGCGAAGGCGCTTGGATCATCGCCCCAAAATAAAACGCCTGAGAGATAGTGGGAAAGAAATTTCAATAAGCCACCTAAGAAGCAACCAACGACGACAAGAGAGACTCTCGCGCCCGCGCATTCTTTCTTCTTTTGAAAAAGAGAAGCGAAGAATCCGGCGAAACCGGCTAAAGGATAGGCGATCCAATAATCAAGCGCGACTTGTAAAAAAGCTTTCCACCATTCGCCCGCGATAGCGTAAAACCCATCAGCCAAATCAAGCAAGCCCATGATAAGTCCAGTAAGGATGCCCGCTACCGGGCCTCTTCGAAAGGAAACGATAAAGACGGCGACAAGGGCGATGCCGATGGATCCGCCGCTTGGGAAAAGCGACGCGCTATAAGCGCCGGCGCAAAGATCAAGCACATAGCCAATCGCGGCGAAAATGGCGATTTCGGCGATGATTTTGATGTTGAACAAGGATTTCATAAAAACCTCCTTTTTAAATAAAAAATCCGCTTTGCCAGCGGAAAAAGGAAAACTTTAAGAGTCGTTCCTACGCTAGCATTACCTAGTTCAGGTATCGGGGTCGTTACTCTTTCGTAACCTCTCAGCGCCTTATAGGGCTCCCCCAGTCTTTTGGACCGAGTTGTATCATAGCACGTTTCCTGGTTGGGATATTAAGAATTCGCTTCTTTTTTCGTTTCAATCACCAAGAGCTTTCCTTTTTCTAGGAGCAAGCTTCCTTCTTTGGCGACGAGTTCATTGGATAAGCCAAGCGCATCTCCTTTTGCTAGAACCTTTTCTTTAAGAGGGTATTGGAATCCTTCCAAAGTGAGGATGGCTTCTTCTATCGGAAAAAAGGAATAATAGGCCCGTTTTTAGGATTTAACACCACAAAGTTTGGGATTTAAGTATTTTTGATAATC
>ERZ808246.1321-NODE-1321-length-18016-cov-5.868103_pt1 | contig 18016 bp, 12 predicted proteins | sample MGYA00521083_ERZ808246 | MGnify/ENA primary metagenome ERZ808246 (study PRJEB31516, sample SAMN03275577) | gut metagenome | biome: mammalia-associated habitat; material: feces | host: Papio cynocephalus | place: Kenya | collected 2012-07-07 ... | reverse complement strand
TTTGCACGGTGGACCAAAATTTGGCGTTTGATTTTTCTGGCCTTGTGTATCTAACAATGTTGCTTCATAGTTACTTAGTCGCTTCGACAGGCTCAGCGACCTAAAAAAGGCCATAGCCGCCTCGGCAATTTTTACGGCATAATAATTATGGTCGCTGAGCTTGTCGAAGCATCGAAGCATCGAAGCATTGAATCATCGAAGCGACTTTAAATGGCTATCCGAAAGTCTCAAGGTTCAGGCGATCAAGGAAGCGGTAGGCGGAGGCTTCGCGGAGATATTCAGGCCTAATGTCTTTTGCCATCTCTAGGTCAGCGATGGTTCTGGCGACTTTCAAGATGCGGGAATATGCACGTGCTGATAGGCCAAGCCGTCCTATAAGAACTTCCATCACTTTCCGGCACTCGTCATCCAATGGGCAATGCTTTTCTAAAAGGCGATTGTTCATCTCTGCATTTGTGAATATTCCATCCTCGGCAAACCTTTGTTTCTGGATCATCCTAGCCTTGAGGACTCGACTTGCCACTACCTCGCTGGACTCCCCTTTCTTCCGACCGACAAGCTTCGCTGTGTCAACAGGGTGGAGCCATAACTGAATGTCAATGCGATCCATTACCGGACCAGAAAGTTTAGACAGGTAGTTCAGCCTTTGGCCTGGGGTACAACGACACCTGTCGCCTTCTCCATAGTAGCCGCACGGGCATGGGTTCGAGGCTGCTACCAGCATGAACGAGGCTGGATATTCAAGTTTCGAACGAAGGCGTGAGATTGTGACTTTTCTGTCTTCCATCGGACCTCGCAAAGCCTCTAGCACTGATTTCGGCATCTGGCCATATTCATCAAGGAAGAGTATTCCGTTTTGAGCTAATGTCACCTCTCCGGGGCGGATGTCGGAGCCGGCACCGCCACCGATTATCGCTGCAAGGGAGGCGCTGTAATGGGGAGCACGGAAAGGCCTTGTCCTTATCAGCCCTATCTGAGAACCTTTCATTCCGGCAACAGAATAAATCTTGCTTGTGACAATAGCCTCATCCGTTGTCATCGGTGGAAGGATGCCGGTCATGGCCTTGGCTAGAGAACTCTTGCCGCTTCCCGGAGGACCAACCATTATCAGATTATGCCCTCCCGCGGCTGCTATCTCCACTCCCCTCTTGGCTCCTTCCTGACCAATAATCTCAGAAAAGTCCATCACTTCCTGCCCGGCAGGCTTCCTCTCACGCAAACTGTTTCGGGTAAGTTTTCTATAAAGCCTTGTGTTCCAAACCAAAAGATCACTACAATCCTCTACCCCTTCAAGTATTCTAAGGACATCAGTGAGAGTCTCAACCCCGAATATTGACAGTTCTTTGCACTCTGTAGCCTCCAGGGCCGAGCGAAGAGGCAGGATGCATCCAGATAGTCCCATGTCAGTCACAAGATCAGCAATCGGTAATGCTCCTTGCACCTCTCTGACGGAACCATCCAGGCCAAGCTCCCCCATAATAAGGTATTTGTCAAGTCCCGAAAAGCGTTTCTGCTCTGACGCAGCGATTATACCGATAGCTATTGGCAAGTCATAGCCACTGCCATTTTTCCTCACATCCGCTGGAGCAAGGTTGATCACGATTTTCTTGCCTGGGATTCTGAATCCCAATGATTGCAGGGCAGTGACAGTCCTTAGAAGACTTTCCTTGACAGCCACATCTGCAAGTCCGACTAGATGTATTCCTATTCCATGTGTTATGTCCACCTCAACGGTGACAGGGACAGCTTCTATGCCTACGCACTTTGCCCCAAAGATGTTGATTAACATAGTTTGAGTTCATTATGTACTCCGGCAAAGATGGCACAATAAAACGTAAATTTTCAAAAGAAACATAAAAATCGTCATAAGAAACAGAAATATTTTTTCTTATGACGACTTTTCTAAAAGAATCCGCTGATGCTCTAGCCATCAGAATTCAATAGTCCAATTCAAGCTTGGCATGATTGGGAATATGCTGACCTTCTTCCATGTGCGTTCTTCCGTGTCATAGGTAAGACTGAATGGATTGTGTCGGTTCAAGACATTGTATATTCCTACATTCAAGGTATGATGACATCTCTTGTCTTGATTGAACTTCAGGCTGCATCCAAAATCCAGTCTGATGTAGGGCGGCATCTCGAAGTTGTTTACAGTGGTGAAATACTTAAGCGGGACCTTATCCGGCTCCTTGATCAAGAATCCTTTATAATAGCCGGAAGCGACAGTCTCCCAATGTCCGGACTGGTAGGTGAACAATGTGTTCAAGGTGATCTCCCGACGTTTGTTTTTGGAGATTGAATAATCGGCCGACACATTCAGAATGTGAGGTCTGTTGAACTTGGACGGGAAAGACACCCCCATATTCACATTCTGGAACGTACGATCCGTCTTTGACCATGTGTAAGCGATTCTATAGTTCAGCTTATCACCAATCTTCTCATAAAGAAACTCCAATCCTTTTGAAGTCCCTTTTCCAATGTCGATCTTGTCTCGCCATCCAGCCGCAGCTGAGCTAAAAAGGGCAGTGGCATCGGTGAAATAGACCAGATCCGTCATCTTTTTCGTGTAACAACCTAGCGACAGACGGTGTTTATCAAAAGACATGAACATACCAGCATAATATTGACTCGCCTTCTCAGGTCCAAACTGGTTGTCAGACGGAACTATCAAGTCCAGTGACCAGCCAAGCGGGACTCCTTCCAATGTATGGTAATATTGAGTTGTCCAATCCGCTGTGGCCTCAAATCCCAACCAAGAAGCAACATTCACCCTCGCCAGAAGGCTGGCTTCTGGATCAAAAGAATTGGATTTTATCACGACATCCGTTCTGTCGGCACGGTTGAAATTCAATCGTCCGGATGCGCGGAAATCATACCTGCCTTCTTTCTCAAGCTCAAACTGCGAATGAACTGTACCTGTCAGGCAGTTCGTGACATGATCTGACGCTGGAGAATCTAACGAGCTCATCAGTAAAGTTCCACCAGTGATCTTTTGGGACGTAGCGGGATTAAATTTTGCATAACGTCCTTTCACCCCTCCCTGAAAATGAAATATCTTTCCATCATACTTCGCGTAAGCTGATAGCGTTGTCTCATTAATGGAACTATGGACAGCTAGATTGTTGTCTGTTGTTCCAAGAATTTTCACCATTCCTTGCGCATTGCTGAATTTGTTGTAAGATAGTACGGCACGGACGCTCCACGAATCATCCAAGCGTCCTACATACTTAAGGTTCCCTATCAAATTGCTCCACTGGATGTGTTCCTCTGAGTTCACGCCATAGTCATAACTGTAAGCATCCATGCTGTTGAAGGCGCTCAAGGACAGGCTATGCTTGTCATTGATAATCCAATTCACCTTGCCAAAAGCGTCATAGACAAGGGCTCTAGGACTGCCAATACTGTCTAACGCTGAAGACAGTCCCTTCAAGGCCCTAAGCTCCAAACCGACTGGCGAAAGTCTTACAGAGCCGATAAAAGAGATCTTGTCCTTTAGCAGGGGAGTCGAGAAACTTGTCCCAAGAATAAAATTGCTCACATTAACCTTGCCATGAAAGCCATTGAACTCGCCCTCCTCACTTGTAAGCTTTATGTGAGATGCGGTAAGGTTGCCTTCTTCCGAAGTGAACCCTCCTACTTGAAACATCACATTAGAGATGACATCCGGTGAATATACAGATGTAAAACCTAGCAAATGGCTTGAACCATAGAGTGGCACACCATCCAAAGTGACAAGGTTGCTTCCCATGTTTCCACCTCTTACATAGAATGCGGACGACCCTTCTCCACCAGTTGACACCCCTGGGAGTGTTTGAATATACTTGACCACGTCAGCATTACCTATCGCGGACACCATATTCTTGAAATCCTTCACCTTGATGATTCTGGTACCGGCTTCTCTGGCCCCACTCTTCTCTCCAAACACAACAGACCCGCGCAAGGTGTCCTTCACTTCATTCGTCTGAGCAAACGTCATTGAGAAAGGGAATAGTGACAACCATGCCAAAACTAATATTCTTCTTTTCATGGCATTAATATTCTTTTTCATCAAACGAATATATTCCTATTTTCTGTCACCCGGTACAAAATCGTTCAGGTAGCCCCTTATGCCGGTCTCGTTGTTCCGGTGGATCATCGCACCGAACACTCCGACACCACCGGAGATGTTCGAATAGATGTTCTCAGTGTCGTACTCAAACAGGAAGTTGTCCTTGTTGAGATGCTTACGGTAAACATCCTTGAAGTAGTTGTCAGCCTCATCGGAAAGAAAGTAAATGTCGTACAATCCACCGCGCTCCTGATACGGGCCTTCATAGTTCGACCACGAAGTCGGGAATGACCGCGCCAGGACAAAGGAGATGTCAGTATATATCGGGGAATCTTTCAGCTCTTCCTGTGTCTTTCCGCTATGGTAATACTGGGGAATGTCGATGCGGACGAAGCCCTGATGCACATTTAGGTCGCCCATCATCAGAGGATACCAGCCAAGCTGCTCACGAAGCCACTTGCGCATCGCCTTGAGCGAGTCTGCCGAGAAGCATGGAAGGTCTCTCACACGAAGGGAAGTAAGGTTGAAGTTATCAGCGCAAAGGTGGCTGGTGGCTATGTATTTCTGATAGTCGTCACCCCATCCCTTGTCCTTAGGAAATGCCCACAGGTGACTGGCTAGAAGGCACGGATAGCCATAATACGGAGGGCACTCTGGAGAGCGATCGAAAAGGCGCAGCTCGTATGAGTACATCAGATACCCTTTATTCTTATGACGTCCATCGCCTTCATCACTTGCATCATACCCTCTGCCATAGCAGGCCACTGTCACGTCTGCAGGAAACTTTGTGGATGCCTTAATGACTTGACCTTCCATCACTATCATTAAATTGTACTCTTTGCCGTATTCGGGTCTATACTCGCATTGCCAAAGGCCTTCTCCGACATAGTGAAACTTCCCGGCCCCGGCATAGCCGCACTTTAGAATCACCTCAGCGTCTTCGACCGGACGGCGGACTCCGTCTATCGAGGTCGGGGTGTAGTACATCTCCAATGTCTGGACGTCATCCTCCGTCAGTATGCAGTTCACCACCACCTGTGGTTCCTCACCAGCATCTAGGTCTATCGGCTCTATGCAGGACACCGAGACTGACGGCAGCAGCAACACTAAAAACAAAATATTTATCAATTTTCTTTTCATTGGTAAAAACGTCTTACGATTGTTGTTCCGCTGCCCAACGGATTCTCGAATGACACAGAAACTGCATATTCCTCTGGGACCTCTCCCGTCAACACAAAATCAATGAAATGAGCACTGCTGTTGATAGCTTCATACTCCACTCCATCTATCATCCATTCATAAGATGTCACATCCGAACAATTGAACGGTAGGGAAAAAGTGCCTCCGCTTAAGGAGCCCCCAATCAACGTCTCCGTGAAGTTAATACCTGACTCCCACAAATAAATGTCAGACCTGAATGAATAGGTCTTAAATGATGTGGTAAGATCGACCTTGACCTGATCTTCGGCCATGGCATCTTCTGTATTTTTAAACGCTCGGACTGAACTCTGGGTGTTTTGCCTAAAATAGACACTGTTTTTATTTGATGACCACGCTGTTGTGTATGTTCTCGGCAAGTTCGACAGTTCGAAAAGGTATCCTTCTGCGTTAGATGTCAAATGTCGAGACTCAGCGGTAAAGACTGGATAGCCGAACTCCTCGCCTGACAAACCATACTTCTCCCCCATGGGACTCGGACTGGATGCATACTGAGGGGTGTCCGACCACAGCCCATTATTATTCTGCGCGTAACGAAACATCTCCTCTGTGGAGACTCCATCATAGCCATTCAGGTCTGCATTGACTATTGTCCCGTTCGGAGTCCTTCCGGCAGCCGCACTTATCCAATGATATAGAAACGCGTCATATTCCAGACTAAGCATCGCATGAGATTCTTGATCCGCAGATGCAGCGGTGGCTATGGATATGTTTGAGCACGCGCTCATCAACGGACTCACAAAACCTCCGCTATAGCATTGCCCCATAACAACATGCTTTCTGGACGCAGAAGGGATCTTCTTGACTTCTTTCGCGAAATCATCCGCAGACATTGTTATATCATTCCATAGCCAGATGTATGATTTCCCATCCTCCCTTGCGCCATGGTCCGCTACAAATATCAAGACTTGTTCATCAGACGACACATGGCTAGCGAGATAATCAAACACTTGCGAAATGTTCGATTTCGTGGCAGAATAGTTTATGTCATCAGTTCCATCACCATCTAAATCCTGTGGAGAAGACATATACGTTCCATCCATCATATGTCTATCAAACCCTGAAGACTTACCATCAGACATCAAGACTAAAATCCGATCTCTCCTATAGTTGTAAACATTCCGAAGACATTTATAGGCCTCCGAGCAGTCATTCCAATAACGCTCATAATTGAATTCAATATTTGCTCCTCCACTAATGATGACAGCCCAATTGTTTGACTCTGAAGTCGCAGCCTTAGTCTTCATTAATGATGCAGAATAGAACGATTGTTTATCACTCAAGGCATACTTGCCTTGATCATTTTTAACGCATTCAAAGTCTATTTTTTCTTTATTTGGGAGTCCCCACTCCCAAGAGTAATCATCGGCATTACCCGTATATGCGTCAACATAAATATATAGCCATTTCTGGCCTCCATTTGCCCTTGGATCCGAATCAATCATCACTATCCAAGAATCATGACGAACTTCCACCATTCTCGAAACTGACAAAGACGGTTTGAAACTTGTTCCTTTCTTCACAATAGACTTTGTGACATAAACCAGATCATACTCATCAATGTCCTCCTTGACAATTTCCAAGGCCTGCGCCTGAGTTATCGGAGATCCGTCAGGGTTGTACGGTTCCTCTTTGTTTTCATTCTCTTTGGTGCAGGAAATCGCCATCATGGCGACAGCTAAAACAAACGATAATATTCTTTTCATACATTCAAGTGTTAATTATTAATCTCAATCTACAATAATATGGTCGGACAGAAAACATCTTGATAACTTCGCTTCATTGGTAAAAACGTCTTACGATTGTTGTTCCGCTGCCCAACGGATTCTCGAATGACACAGAAACTGCATATTCCTCTGGGACCTCTCCCGTCAACACAAAATCAATGAAATGAGCACTGCTGTTGATAGCTTCATACTCCACTCCATCTATCATCCATTCATAAGATGTCACATCCGAACAATTGAACGGTAGGGAAAAAGTGCCTCCGCTTAAGGAGCCCCCAATCAACGTCTCCGTGAAGTTAATACCTGACTCCCACAAATAAATGTCAGACCTGAATGAATAGGTCTTAAATGATGTGGTAAGATCGACCTTGACCTGATCTTCGGCCATGGCATCTTCTGTATTTTTAAACGCTCGGACTGAACTCTGGGTGTTTTGCCTAAAATAGACACTGTTTTTATTTGATGACCACGCTGTTGTGTATGTTCTCGGCAAGTTCGACAGTTCGAAAAGGTATCCTTCTGCGTTAGATGTCAAATGTCGAGACTCAGCGGTAAAGACTGGATAGCCGAACTCCTCGCCTGACAAACCATACTTCTCCCCCATGGGACTCGGACTGGATGCATACTGAGGGGTGTCCGACCACAGCCCATTATTATTCTGCGCGTAACGAAACATCTCCTCTGTGGAGACTCCATCATAGCCATTCAGGTCTGCATTGACTATTGTCCCGTTCGGAGTCCTTCCGGCAGCCGCACTTATCCAATGATATAGAAACGCGTCATATTCCAGACTAAGCATCGCATGAGATTCTTGATCCGCAGATGCAGCGGTGGCTATGGATATGTTTGAGCACGCGCTCATCAACGGACTCACAAAACCTCCGCTATAGCATTGCCCCATAACAACATGCTTTCTGGACGCAGAAGGGATCTTCTTGACTTCTTTCGCGAAATCATCCGCAGACATTGTTATATCATTCCATAGCCAGATGTATGATTTCCCATCCTCCCTTGCGCCATGGTCCGCTACAAATATCAAGACTTGTTCATCAGACGACACATGGCTAGCGAGATAATCAAACACTTGCGAAATGTTCGATTTCGTGGCAGAATAGTTTATGTCATCAGTACCATCTCCATCTAAATCCTGTGGAGATGATGTATACCCTCCACTAATCAGGTGATGTTGATCCAAAGATTCGGACTTGCCGTCAGACATAATTACAAAAATCCGGTCTCGTCTATAGTTATAAACATCCCGAAGACATTTATAGACTGCTGAACAGTCATTCCAATAACGCTCATAATTATATGAAAGATTCCTTCCTCCGCTGATAATCACCGCCCAATTATTTGAGGGTTGCGATGTTGATTTTGTTAGTTGTAATCCTTGTAAAGACGGTCTGTCCGATGACATCAAGTGCAATGTTTTCGTCAACTCACTCAAATTATTCTTCACACAAACATATTCAAACCCTTCTGGCCAACCCCACTCCCAAGAGTCCTTATCGGAGTTTCCCGTATAAGCCTCGACATAAATATACAACCATTTTTGGCCTCCACCTGCCCATGGGTCAGTATCAATTATAACCACCCATGATTCACAAGGGACACTGCTATTATGTTCTCCAAAAGTGTCAATTCTTGTTCCTTTATCTACAATTGATTTACTAATAAATACCAAATCATACTCATCAATGTCCTCCTTGACAATTTCCAAGGCCTGCGCCTGGGTTATCGGTGACCCGTCAGGGTTGTACGGTCCCCCATTGTTTTCCTTCTCTTTGGTGCAGGAAATCGCCATCATGGCGGCAGCCAAAACAAACGATAATATTCTTTTCATACGTTCAAATTTATTATGCTACTATCTTTGTTAGTGATAACTTGTGGTTAAATATTCACAAACATAGTCATTATTTCTTGATTGAGCAATCAGGTGCGATGCAAAATGTTAATTTATTGTTACAACGGTAAGTTTGACATCATTTTTGATTAACTTTGAGGGATTCTTTTAACGAAAAAACGAGAATGGGAAAGAATGATATAACATTGTTTTGCGTCAATGACGGCAAGAATCATAAAATCGAGAATGGACAGGACCTAAAAGTACTGTCTGACAAATTTTGTGCAACCGTAACAGACAAGAAAACGGGTAAAATTTACGATGTGCTTGCGGCATTGGTGGACAACAAGCTTAAAGAACTGAGTTTCAGGCCGGCCAACCTGCATCAGGTGGAATTTATCGGCTACAATCATCCGGACGGGAGACGAAGCTACGTGCGGTCGCTGTGCTTTGTGCTCCAGAATGCTGTGAGGGAACTCTATCCGGACAAGGTGCTGGTGATTGACCATTCGCTTCCAAGTGGGCTCTATTGCGAGATTGTGGAAAAAGGCAAAAACGAAGACGGGCGAAACAAAGCCTATTTTGTCACAGACGAGGAAATCGACAGGATCAAGGAAAAGATGAAGGAGATTGTGGAGAAGAACCTTCCTTTCACTAAGGTCAAGATGTTTTCCGAGGAAGCCGAGAAACTGTTCATTGAGAACAATCAGCCACAAAAAGCAGAGTTACAGAAGAGTCTCGGCACATTCAGTTGCAGCGTTTACTATCTGGACGGAAAAGCTGACACGTTCCACGGTCCGCTGATTCCTTCGACAGGCTACCTTAAGGTGTTCGACATTAGCGGAATGGGAGACGGATTCTGCCTCCAATCCCCGATGATGACCGATTTCAACAAGGTTATGCCGATGAAAAGGCAAGGCAAAATTTCAGCCGCTCTCAAGGAATATTCCGACTGGTGCTCCATCATCAACATCGAGAGCATCGGGACGCTAAACAAAGCGGTGAAAGATGGAAAAGCCGTCAGCATCATTAACTTGGCAGAATCTCTTCACGAAAGGAACTACGCAAGGATTGCGGACAGAATCTATGCCGAAAGGGGGACGAAGAGAATTGTGATGATCGCGGGGCCGTCTTCTAGTGGAAAGACGTCTTCTTCCTTGCGAATAGCCCTTCAATGTAAAGTACTTGGGCTCAAGCCAAAAGTTATAGAGTTAGACAATTATTTCGTTGATAGGGAGCACACGCCAAAAGACGAGGACGGCAACTATGATTTCGAATCTCTCTATGCGATGGATCTAGATTTTCTCAACAAGCAGCTAAATGAACTACTTGAGGGTAAGGAAGTTGAAATCCCACGATTTGACTTCAAGACCGGCAACAGAATCTTTGAAGGAAACAAACTTCGTCTTGAGGAAAAGGACATTCTGATCATGGAAGGCATCCACGCACTCAACCCAGAGATGACCTCAGCGGTTGATAATTCAAGAATATTCAGAGTCTATGTTTCAGCCCTCACTTCACTGAATATTGACGAGAATAACAACATGTCCACTTCCGACAACCGCCTGCTCCGAAGGATGGTGCGCGACAATCGGGTCCGGGGCATCACTCCGGAAGAAACAATCATGAGATGGAACAGCGTGCGCAGAGGAGAAAGCAGGAATATTTTCCCGTTCCAGGAGAATGCTGATGTGCTGTTCAACTCAGCCCTGATCTTCGAGTTGCCGATGCTGAAATATTATGCCGAGCCGCTTCTTCGCAGAATATCCCCGAACTCTCCAGCTTACTCCGAGGCCGTGCGCCTTCTCAAGTTCTTGGACTACATCGTAGCCCTCCAGCCAAGCGAGATCTCAGCGATTCCTCCTACTTCCATCATGCGCGAGTTCATCGGCGGACAGACTCTGACAAGAGACTAGCCAACACATATGATGATAAAGGCTGGCGAAATCATATTCGACCAGCCTTTATCATTAATATTCATTTCATTAAATTACCTCAAGATCAGAGGAAGGAATCCAACCTTGACGTCCATCCGCGAGGGAGATGTTCTTCCACGAGCCAACCTCGTCCAGAATTGTAACCTTGGTACCTTCGTGGATCACAAACAAATCCTTGGACGAACCGGAGGACGGAGAACTCTTCACAGAAGAAACCGGAGACATCACAATCGCAGTGTCAGACTTCAAGCTGTCAGATTTCTGCCAAACGGAGAAACTTAGTGCTCCGATTGAAAACAGCAAGAGTACAATCCCACAGTAAAATCCAATTCGTCTCCTACCAACAGAGACCCCTAGCATGTAAAGAAGCCCCATAACCAAAGCAGCAGCAAAAAGCACAAGGAATATGGCAGCCCACGCATTGGAACTCATCACATAGCAAACTTTCCTTGCCACGCTTTTGAGGATAAACTCTGGGACAGGCTCAATCTTGTCCTGTACAAAACTATTTGTAAACTCAAGATTGTAGCGAGCATCTGAATATGACGGATCCAACCTTAACGCCCTCTCGTAGTTCAAAATAGCCTTTGGATAGTTTCCCTGCTTGAACCATGAATTGCCAAGATTATAGTACAAAGTGGCTGATTTCTGACCAGACTCTTCAATTGAAGTCCACGCAGAAGATGCGTCAGAGAACCTTCCATCTGAATAGGCCTGGACACCAGCAGTCCACAATGAATCAAGATCCTTCGCTTGGATATTCATTGAAAAGCCTAGAGAAAGGATAATGGTTATGATTGTCGCAGCCTTCTTGAATGACTTGCCTCCCAATTTCAGGCTTGAGTCAATCAACGTGATCACTTTTAATGCGTCATCGTAGTGAGACCTCATGGCCTCATTGCCCCCGTCAGGAGAATAGCGGGCGAACTCACATGCATCCAGAAGATCCGTAAAGGCCTTGGTTTGTTCTTCGCTCACGCCACCACTAGTAAGAGCGGAAGCGATATTATCTTTGCTTATCTCAGACATGTCCATGTTAAGTTTGTCAGAAACGAATCCAATGAGTGCCTTGTGAAGTTCCTCATAGAAAGCAGTGTAGAGATTCTTGTCAAGATATTCACCGGCCTGGGCAAGACGCTTGCGTGCCATCTTCGTCGCGCGTCTGTTCTTTGTACCAGCAACATCTGCCCTCATGGCAGACACTTTTCTGAAAGCAAGGAACACTGCTGACGCTCCCAGAACTAGCAAAGAAAGCAAAACCCAGAAAAGAATCGAACCAACAAAGAACGCTCCTGAACTAGACAGACTTGGTTTGCCTGTGAAGATGAAGCGAATGTCGTCAGCTAGGCTTTTCACATCCTTCCTTTCGATACCAGAGCTCACAGCCACGGCTGTCGATGATTCTCCGCCCTTACCTTTAGCAACCTTTATGTGCATCGGTTCTGTTTTGAGTGTCACATACTTACCCTGATTGACATCGTAGTAGGAATATTCCACAGGATCGATTGTGAAGTCTCCGTGGCTCCTCGGAATAAACGGATATTCAAAAGACTTGCTTCCTGAAGTGCTTCCGGTGCTCTTGTCAGTGTTTTCCGTTGTCTTTGTGTCATAGACCTCAAAATCAGGAGGAAAATTCACCTTAGGTTCCTCCAGAAGAGCGACGTTACCACGGCCAGAAACTGTGATGATCAGAGATGCGGCATCATGGGTCTTGATGTTGTCCGAAGTCAAGCGAGCGGATATTCCAAAATTACCCACTCCGCCACCAAAGGAAGCAGGCTGGCCAGCAGGAAGAGGGTTCACTTTTACCTTCACGGCAGGAGTAGTCACTCTCTTTCTGATTTGACGGTAATCATCCTGAAAGAACTGGTCAAAGATACTGCCTGATGAAGAATTGTTCACCCTTACATTAATGACACACACAAGTTCAGATGGGTCTATTGTTATGGTTCCCGACTTTTGAGGAATCAAAACATACGTGCGGAGAACCGCAGTGTTATAAATTTTGTCGTCAAGACTCTCCCGCTTGAACTCTATGTTGTCAGGAACGTACGTTTCCTGACTCCAAAATCCATTGAAAGTCGGCAGTTTGGCGTTTTCAAAACCAACCACGTTAGCCCTTTGGTAAAGCTTCAACGTTGCAGTGATAGGCTCTCCAACAACAACCTCTGAACGGCTTAGAGAAAGTCTCATGAACAAATCACCGGAAGGAATTTCTCCCGAAGTTGCCGATTGCCGATTCCCACTTCCTGACGATTGCCCGCCACCTTGACTTGAAGACTGGGAAGATGATCCTCCGTCACTTACTACCTGAATAGAAGCTTGATTCGATGATATTTTGTCACCGGAAAGCATCGCGGTGGCGACAGGAAGCTGAAATGTACCCGTTGACTTAGGAATCAATATGTAGGTGAAAGTAGTTTGGTGGGAAGATGAGCGTTTTCCGTTAATTATCTGAATGCTTGAACTTGATCCCCTCTGCGGTCCCCAAACAAGTTGGAAGTCATCTCCAACAGACCATTGGAAATCCGAAGGGCTTTTCTCCCCTTCAATTATGAAAGTGACATTGAACTGCTCGTTCACAGCAACGACATCCGGTGCTTCGACTTTGATTGAGTTCTGGGCCGCGAGCTGAAAAAAGGCCATGAGCAGAAATGCAGCTATGCTAAACAATTTCTTCATATTCATCCTGTTACCAATTCTTTTCCTTTTGGCGTGATTTCAACAGAGCCGCCTTCTCTTTATTAACCTTATCCTGGGTCTCCTTCTCACGAGCCTGAACTGCTTTCAGCATCTGTTGAGCCTGCTGAGGAGAAATCCTAGCATCGCCCTCGCCCTCACCTTGCTGAGGTTTAGGCTGCTCACCTTGATTCTTATCCTGATTCTGGTCGTTATTTTGATTCTGGTCTTGGTTTTGGTCTTGTTGATTATTATCCTGACCGCCACCATTCTGATCCTGATTCTGGTTCTGATTGTTGTTTTTGTCTTGATCGTTCTGACCGTCTCCACCGCCACCATTGTTTTTCAACATCTGTTTCGCATAGGCATAGTTCTCTTTTGCGTCCAGATCATCAGGAGCGCGAAGAATAGACTGCCTATAGGCATCCACAGCCGCTTTCCAATCCTTTTTCTGAACCGCAATGTTGCCCAAATTATAGTAATAGTCAGCGCCATTAGGTGACATCGGAGCCACATCCTTGAACTTTTCCAAAGACTTACCGGCCTCATCAAAATTATTCTCCCTATAAAGTGCTCCGGCCAGATTGTAACCGGCAGCGAAAGACGTGGAATCTTTAGCTTGGGCCTTACGGTACTCAATTTCAGCATTTTGCCAATTCCCTTTCTTAAACTGACGGTTGCCGGCACGGACTTCTTTTCGGTCGGTCTGAGCAAACGCTGCTGAACACGAAAGAACCAACAGGATAATTGACAATGAATATCTCAAAAATGTCTTCATCTCTTTTCTTCAAACAAATGTCTGCGGGAGCGTCTTGCGCCTATGAGCATCTCAACAGTGAAGAACGCCAATGCTATTCCGAGGAAATACATGAACTGCTCGTCATATTCCTCAAAGACCACGGAATTATATTCCTCATCCTCCATCTTCTGGATGTCGTCTATGATTGGGGCCAGACCGAACTCATCATTGCCGGCATGGATGTAAGCACCCCCACCTGCAGAAGCAACTTCTTTCAAAGTCTCTTCGTCAAGATGAGTTACCACAATGTTGCCCTCTTTGTCTTTCAAAAGGCCTCCATCCATAGGAATCGGTTGTCCGTCAACTGATCCAACGCCTATCGTGTAGACTTTGATTCCAGCTTCGGAAGCCTGTTTGGCAGCAGCCACAGCATCATCCTCATGGTTCTCGCCATCAGTGATCACGATAATGGCACGGCTATGTTCACTCTGGGCACTGAAACCTCGTACCGCGGTGTTGATAGCATCTCCAATCGCTGTCCCTTGAATCGGAACGGACTCAGTAGAGATGGTGTTCAGAAACATCTTGGCACTCACATAATCCGAGGTAATCGGAAGTTGAACGAACGAAGTACCAGCAAACACAATCAAACCGATCCTGTCATCCTGAAGTTTGTCAGTGATGCGTGAAATTGCCAATTTAGCCCGTTCCAATCTGTTTGGAGAATAGTCCTGAGCGAGCATTGAATTGGACACGTCAAGAGCAATCATGATCTCAGCACCTTTGATCTTATGCTCTTTAAGCTTAGCCCCCATTTGAGGCCTAGACAAACCGATTACAAAGAAGAAAAACGCCAATGAGAACAGGACAGTCCTCACCCACAATTTGTTACGTGACCACGAAGGCATGAGTTCGTTCACAAGGGCCTCGTCACCAAACTTGCGCAGGCAGCGACGCCTGTTCCACAGCCAAAGCCCCATTCCGAGAAAAAAGAACGGAATCAGGAGCAACAGCAAAAGGTAATGTGGTGCAGCGAAAATTATCATGGCAACCTCCTTATCAACAGTTTAACAAGAGCCTCCAAGAGCAAGCAGATCAAAGCGGCAAGGGCGTAGGCGCTGAACAATTCCTTATAAATAGGGAAACTGTCGATCGTTGTGCGCGCCTTCTCCATTTTGTTGATGTCTGAATATATCTCCGCGAGTTTCGTGTTGTCGGTGGCCCTGAAATACTTGCCTCCGGTCATCGAGGCGATGCTGGAGAGCAGTTTCTCGTCAAGTTCAACCTTCAGATTCTGCATCTGGACGCCCCATGGAGTCATCACAGGATAAGGAGCCTCGCCATTCGCTCCGACTCCGATTGTGTAAACCCTTATCCCATAGGTCTTGGCGATTTCAGCGGCGGTCTCCGGAGAAATCTCTCCACAGTTGTTGACACCATCGGTCAGAAGAATCACGACCCGGCTTTTGGCATCGGAATCCTTGATTCTGGCCACAGCCGTGGCAAGTCCGTTGCCGATGGCCGTTCCGTCCTCGATCAAATCTGTGGAAATTTCCTTCATCAGGTTGATCAGGGTGGCCCTGTCGGTAGTCAGCGGACACTGTGTATAACTCTCTCCCGCAAACACAACGATTCCAATCCTGTCCGAAGGCCTCTGCGCGATGAACTCGATGGCGATGTCCTTGGCGGCACTGATTCGGTCAGGGGTGAAGTCCCTGGCCAGCATACTGGTCGAGACATCCATCGCAAGGACGATGTCAATTCCCTCCGTATCAACCTTTTCCACCTTGGTAGAGGAACGGGGGCGGGCGATCGCCACGACAATCAGCGAAAGCGCCGCGATCCTTAGGACAAAAGGAATATGCCTGATCACGTCCAGAATTGTCTTTCCTCCTGATTTCCAAGGCGTGAGACTTGAAACCCTAAGATGCGGCCTCCGATCCTTCAGTTCCACGCAGAGATAACGCAGAACCAGCAGAGCCGGAACCACCAGAAGCCAAAGTAATTTAGGATATTCGAAGAACATTACGCCTCACCTCCTTCTTTTTTAGCGGAAGATTTCGCCTCCGCCGACTTTCTCGCGGCCTCCTCCTCGGCAAGTTGAGACTGGTAAGTAACTGTCACAAAGCGCACAGCGGCAGGTAGAGCGGCTGCATTCTCCTCATCCGATGCGGAAGCCTTGGCGAACTTGACGAAATCAGCTGTCTCAAACAGTGTCTTCATCTCCTCATAAAGGTCAGCCGGAACTCCTGAGTTCTTGAGATCCTTGAATATCTCGGCAGTGGTCATCTCCATCGCATCAATGCCATAGCGTGCGTCAATATATTCCCTTAAGGCATCAGTGATTCCTGAATAAAACGTCTTCTGCTTTTCTGGTACCCAATATTTGTTGCCGCGGAAACGATCGAGTCTGCGCAGGGCGACTAAATATGGCGGATCTTTGTGAGCCGCACCTTCTCCACTATTCTTACGTCTTGAGGCCAACAGAGCCCAAATCAAAATAGCCAAGAAAGCGACACCCCATATTCCTAAAACATAAGGAATCACTTCCGAGGCTTTCAAAGGATAGCGAATCTGTCCCTTTATGTCATGAATCTGGTAAGTCGTGGTGTCAACAGGCATTGTGCGGATGTCCAAGACCTTTGGATCAAAGACAAGAGTGTCAACCCTATCTACTCCCGAAGCCCTTACTACAGAAAGCGGCAGAAGTTCGTACTGCCCTTCATCAAAAGATGTCACGACCATTGACACATCAATGTCATAGGATTTCGGTTCGTTCTTTTTGCCCTGGACGCGGACAGTGTCAACCATGAAAGGAAAGACAATCTCAACGCTGTCCATAAATCCTTTGGAGAAGTCTGGTAAAGCGAATCTTGTTCCTTCAGCCACATCCTTCAGATGGAATCCATAACGGAATTGATCACCGATCAGAGCGGTGTCACGCTTCTGAAGAGGTTCCAGAAAGGAGTCCTCCGATCTAATCAGCATCCCTTTACTTTGCGGAATCTGCTGTCCTGTTGCAACGATGGTGATCATCGTTGCACAAAGAAGCGAAAGTCCGTAAAAAATACTCTTCATTCTATCTCCTCCCGAAAAATGTCATCAGTCCCTTGACGTAATCTTGATTGGTAGCAATGTCCACCGAATCAATCTGATAGCGGTTGAACAACTTTTTCTCTCCATCCGCAACGGCACCGAACCATTTTGAATATTCAGCCCTTGTCTTCTTACTGGAGGTGTTGATCCAAGCGGACTCTCCTGTCTCGGAATCCTTTACGTGAACCAATCCGACATCCGGAATCGTCCTCTCGCGCGGGTCGTGAACTTTGATAACGGAGATGTCATGACGGTTGCGGGCTACCTTCAGAGCATCCTCATAGCGAGGAGAGCCATCAGGATTAGCGTCCAACATGTCGGAAAGCACGAAAGCAGTGCACTTCTTCTTCATCGCATTCGTCAAGTACCGCAGAGCCTGACCGACATCTGTTCCGTTAGATTTCGGTTTAAGCTCGATGATCTCGCGGATGATGTGGAGAAGATGGCTGCGCCCTTTCTTCGGTGGGATGAACTCCTCAACCCTGTCACTGAAAAACAACGCTCCGACCTTGTCATTGTTGATGATAGCCGAAAAACTCAGAACAGCGGCAATCTCCGCAATCAAATCTCTCTTCGTCCTCACACTGGTTCCAAACAGTCCCGAACGGCTGATGTCAATCAAAAGGACGACTGTCATCTCCCTTTCTTCCTCGAAGACCTTAACGTAAGGAGAACGCAGACGAGCGGTCACGTTCCAGTCCATCGAGCGCACATCATCCCCGTACTGGT
>ERZ808246.1319-NODE-1319-length-18032-cov-3.193303_pt1 | contig 18032 bp, 11 predicted proteins | sample MGYA00521083_ERZ808246 | MGnify/ENA primary metagenome ERZ808246 (study PRJEB31516, sample SAMN03275577) | gut metagenome | biome: mammalia-associated habitat; material: feces | host: Papio cynocephalus | place: Kenya | collected 2012-07-07 ... | reverse complement strand
GGTCTTCACATCCTTATGCAGATACGCGTCGGCAAAGCGGGTCGGCAGAAGGTTGAATGGACAGGCCGTATGACAGCGTCCGCAGTTGATACAGGCCGTCTCCTCCGGAATGGCTGCAAGGTCCTCCGAGAAAGCAAGGATCGCGTTGTTCGCCTTGACAACAGGAACCGCATCTGAGAAAACCGCTCGTCCCATCATCGGTCCGCCGAGAAGGATCTTCTTCGGTTCCTTCTTGTAGCCGCCGCAGAATTCCACGATATCGTGAACCAGTGCACCGTTGGGAACCATCACGTTCTTCGGCTGCGCAATCGCGTCGCCGTCCACGGTGAGACGCTTCTTCACCAGCGGAATGCCATCCTTCAAATACTGGCCGACAAAGGCGGTCGAGGTGATGTTGGACACGATGACACCAAGCGATGCCGGAAGAACGCCCGCGTCGCACTGCTTACCGGTCACCTCATAGATCAGGACACGCTCCGCGCCCTTCGGGTAACGGGACTGCAGAGGAAAGACATGGAAGCCTTCCAGATGCTGCTCCTTGATCATCTGGTTGAACTTGTCAATCGCGTTCTGCTTGTTGACCTCGATCGCGATGTAAACCTCCTCCGCGACCAGCCATTTCTTCAGCGCAAGCGCTCCGTCAATGACATTCTGCGCATCCTCCAGCATCGTCCGGTGGTCCGACGTGATGAAGGGCTCGCACTCCGCGCCGTTGACAATCAATGTATCAATGTCGATCAGATTCTTCGGGTTAAATTTCACCCAGGAAGGGAAGGACGCACCGCCGAGGCCGACCAACCCCGAGGCACGCATTGCCTTGATGAATGCGGGCTGATCCTCGATGACCGGTGCCTTCAGATCCTCGGCCATCTCCTGCCTGCCGTCCGGCTCAATGCAGACCAGTGTGTCCTGGCCTCCCATGGCATTGCGGACTGTCTCAATTCCCGTCACCGTACCGGAAACCGAGGCATGCACGGGAACACTTAAGAACGCGTCCGTATCGCCGATCAGCTGACCGACCTTCACATAGTCCCCCTTCTTCACGAGAGGCTTGCAGGGTGCGCCGATATTCTCCGACATCGAAAGCTTCACGACAGACGGAAGCGGCATCACCTCTGTTGCGGAATCGCAGGTGTGCTTGTAGTGCCCGGCATCAATACTAGTCAGATGTTTCTTCTGAAAGATCATGTATGATACCTCCTCATAGGATAGAGTATAAAAAGCCGTGAAAGCCCGGACATCAGATTCCAGACCCTCACGGCTTCCATTATAGTCTCTGTCTCCGTCAATTTGAACAGGGAAATTCCTGCGGACAGGTCATCTTTTGTAAACTTGTGGTCAGAAAAGGAGAGGCTTCCCTCCGGCATTTCACAGGATGATCTGACCGGGCATTTCCTATTCGCTCAGCTTCGTCCCAGATTCCTTCAAAAAAATCCACCGGAACCGGTGCAGCATCCATTTCAGTCCCAGATATCCACAGTAGATCAGAATTCCAAGGACAAAGGTTACGGCCGCCACAAGCAGGAACCGTCCAAGAAATGAAACAGGATCATTGTAAAGCACCGTAATCCAGTCCTGCATATTCCAGAGACTGTGAACCAGTGCATTCTCATGCAGCGGATAGATCATAAAGGTCGCTGCACCAATGAAATTGATCAATCTGCTGTGCGGAATCCGGATCCGTCGGAAAATTTCAAACAAGGCAACGACATGGAGCGTTACCACGATATTGAAATTATCATAATACACAGCAGTCTGAAGAAAGGTATCCGCAGAACCCTGCTGAAGATACTGCTCAATGTTAGAAAGAGTTATATTGTGATAATTCAGCAGCACAAGGAAATAGGAGGCCGCAATCAAAAGGACCGGGACATAGCTCCGCACCCTCTGAAACGGATTATACCGATGGATGTATCCCCCCAGATAATACAGAAAAATACCGTTCACTAATATGCGCATTCCCGAAGCAAGATTATCCGCCAGTTCTCCAGACCATCCGAACTGCACCACAGCCAGTAAAATCACCAGAAATGCAGTGTATTTCTTCTGATCCAGGCCGACAATCTTCTGGTTCAGAAAAACTCCCGCAATCAGCAATACACAGAAATAATACCCGACAAACCACCAGTCTGTCTGGAAGATCGTAACCGGTATCAGCTCTAACAGCTCATTGTTCATCCATTTGAAAAGGATTGCAGAACCGATCACCAGAAGAAGTGACACGAATGCCAGCTGCTCCAGCAGCTTCTTTCCTGCCCTGGCAGCATTTACGTTCGTCTTCGAGGCAGTAAAATATCCGGAAATCATGATAAACAGACCGTTTCCAACGAGGCCGAGCGGTGTCATCACTGCAGGGATGTACAACTGTTTATATAAGACCGGATTGTTGAACAGGCCGTTATTGTAGTAAGCCATATAGGTCCAGTTCGTCATCTGACGGTAAACAACATGCTGTACCATATGAAATACAATAATCATCAGCATTGCCACAATCCGCAGCAACTCAAAATTTGAACTTCTCTTCGCCTGCTCCATTCAGCTCCCCCTCACGACTGCCTCAAACGCTTTTCCTTACTTCGGCTTACTCTTCATTCTCAGCTTACTCTCATTTAAAAAGCATCCCACTGCTTACTCCGAAATTTTCACCACGGTCACGCCCCACACATTGGCCGTGGAGCCGGGTGCCGGATAGACCGGCATTGCCGCAACCTCCGGTGAATTGTAAATGGTCTCCAGGGTATCACCCTCCGCATAATTCACATTCACGCGGAACTGCTGCTCAAAGAAATGGAACCAGCAAAGCCGGTTTCCCTCCGGCGTGGAAGCCCAGGTTCCGTACTGAGCATACGAGTTCGCACGGTAAAACAAATCCGATACCGAGAACAACGGTGACTGCTTCGGTGCTCCGTAGACAAGAACCACATTTTCTGTATAGTCCGTTCCCGCCACAGCCCACTGATTCATCACCTGTTTTGCAATCGTTGATGTTGCCTGTCTTCCCACATACATTGCGTACTGGTCCACCACGCTCTGCCCGGCTTCTCCGTACAATAGCAGGAAAAACACAATTCCCGCGACAGCAGAAACTCCCCTTCTCCCGGTTTTCAGGTGTTTTTTCTCTTCTTCTGCCTGTTTGCAAAGTCCGCCGCTCTCCGCCAACAGACAGAAAAGAAGCGGCAGAACAAGTGCCATTCCCATGGTCATCTGCATCATCGTCTCTGCCGATACCGCCAGAAGAAAAAAACTGTTGGCAAACACCGGGACCAGAAGAAATGCCGCAAGCATCAGCACAGTGCGAAGAAACCGCTCTCTTTTCCCTTCTCCTGCCTTTGTATCCTCGCAGGTTTCCTCTTCCTCCCTGCCAGATTTCCTGACAATCTTCCAGATGCAGAAAACAACAATTCCGAAGGGAACCATATACAGAAGACGGAACCACCCGTGTGACTGCAGAAGATTGAAATGATAGCCTTCCCCACCGAAATAAAACCAGAATGCAGTGTATGTATGCCGAAGACTTGCGGGGAGATTTCCCAATACCCCCGTAAACGTAATGGCATCTGCACCATTGTAATCAGAAAGAGTCTGCCCGGTTACCGCAAGCCCCAGATGGAGAAAGACTTCGTACAAAGCAGCGCCAAGAAGAATGGCCAGCAGCATCCGCCCCGCAAAATCAAGCGCACGCCTTACCTTCTCCTTTCGCCGCAGCATCCCGATAAACACAAAAAGTGCTGTCACGCAGGTAATGCCAAGAGAAGCCTGATATCCTCCCATCATCATCGCGGTCACAAGCCCGGAACAGAGAATTCTCTTCCATCCTCCCTCGTCCTCCCGAAGTAGCCAGACCGCCAAAATAGCCAAAAGGAACGAGGCCGAATCATTGATAGACATATGACTGTAAGAAAGCTGGCATAAAACCGTCGGCGAAGCTAGAATCAGCATGCCAATTACCCATGCAGAAATCTTCTCTCTTTTCGTCTCCATCCGGATCCGCATCAGCGAAAAAAGAAATAGAACACCACAGGTGAAAATTGCCAGCGATACCACCGCCGGAAGCGGATCCAGCGACACATTCAGACGCAGCTTGTCCAGTATCGGCCAGAACCACCGTCCCATGCGAAGCTCTGCCACTCCCGTAACATGGTCATCCTGATCCCACATGCCATCCATGTTATTGGTAAGACGAAGAATAATCAGCGGAGAATACAGAATTATACTTGCCAGATACAGGTACAAAAACGGCTTTTGCACACGCTTTCGATAACTTCCAATTTCCTCTGTCCGATTTCTCGTCATTCTCATTTCTACTCCATTCACTTATTTTTTTCAGTAATGCTCTTTACTGAAAATCAATGTCTGATTATCTGTTAAGATCACATATCCCGAGAGAATGCCCGCATATTGATCCCACAGATCCTTGTTCAAGACCAATACACAATCCGGTGTTTCCAAAAACGCCTGGATTCCGCCCTCATCCACGCAGTTCCAGTCGCAGTATATCTCTGAATATACACGCTGCTCATCGCGCCATGAAGTCGTTTCCTGAGTCGGATCCGACATGAGGTGACTTTGTATAAAAGCAGTTTTTCCCTGATACGCATTCCCATATTCTTCAGAAACTGCCATTACGTCATTGCGAAAGCCGGTATCCGGATTACCTCCCGTTTCATCCATGGAAGAAGGATAAGAACGCACCTTATGAATCGTGTAGCAGCTGCACACGATCAACAGAGCAATTGTTCCAACCTGTACAACCGCCCTCTGAATTGTGCCGGAAGCTTCCCGCTGCTTCCATACATTTTCAAAAACTCTTCCTCCAAAAATGCCGGCCAATGCCGCAGCTGCTATATGAGAGGGGTATCCATACCAGTCATAGGGAGTCCCTGCCGCCGTATGAACAGCTATCGGAACAAAAAGCCAGAACCAGAATACGCTGGTATCGCCGATTTCACCGACTAATCTTCTGATACCCGCCTGGAGAGATTTTTCACAAATCGACAGCTGTACAAAGCGGCAGAACAGCATCAGATAGAAGAACAAAAATACCTTTTCTGTAAGCGCTTCTCCCAGGAAAAGTCCGGTAAACATAGAGCTGGTTTTCCTGCCCACCTCTCCTACCAGCATTTCCCGGAAGAAAGCAAAACCATCGTATCGATATCGCAGAACCGCCCAGCAGAGTACCGGTGCCAGAGCTCCCGCTCCGACATCCCTTCCTTTCCATTTCGGGAGCAGCTTCGGGAACTCCATCACTCCGATCAGAACCGGAAGAATCACCAAAGGACCTTTGGTCAAAAAGGTCAGACCAAGACCTGCGCCGTATAAAAGGATCCAATGAAAATTTCTCTCGGATTTATAAAGGCCAATGACGGAAGCTGCAATGAACAAATTGAAAAGGGAATCCATGTTTGCTGTGCGAAACATATGAAAATCGAAGCACGCGTCCAGCAAAAGAAAAGCGATTCCCCAGAATACAGAAGCAGCTCTTCCATATTCTCTCCCAAGAAAGATCATAAGCCCGATTAAAATGACAACCCCGGCGAGCATAGATGGGATTCTGGCGGACCACAGACTCACTCCGAAGGAATGAAACGATATCAGAATCATCCACAGGCTCAGCGGCGGTTTAGAATTATAATAATCCGGCTGATACTTCCAGGTATTGATCAGCCAGTTTCCAGACTTGAACATTTCCACTGCATTGCCAATGTGCCAGGTCTCATCATTGTCCATCAGTGGTTCATACTGTATATTCCATAGGATTCGTAACCCCCCCAGTATAACCAGGACAGCGCATATCCCCCATCCGACGATTCTCCGTTTTTTCAATCTCTTCCTCCACTGATCAATAGACACACGCATATAAATTCCCGTCCAGAATTACAACCTGCTCCTCCGGATCAAAGGTGTCCCAGTTCTTTCCCGCAAAATACTCTTCACAGACCTTCTCGTCCATTTCTCCGCGTCCCAGACTCATGCCTCGCCAGGATGCCACCGTTTCGACCAAAGAATAGGTTCCCTGTCCTGCGACCCGTGAATTAACCGCAGAGTGACAATAATTGACCTGATCATAATAGACGCTGTAATTGCTGTCCACACAAAAGGCAGCCGTTTTTACCTTACAGCCAGTCTGCTTCTCGTATTTCTCAACGATATCCAGGATCTGGTTGGCATACAGAATATCCAGATTCTCCGAAACCATCCGGTTGGAGATCACGGCCTGAATAAAGAAGCATTGCAGGGCAAGATAGCCAAGAACAGAAATGCAGACCGGCTTCCATGCCCAACGCCGGATTCTCTTCCCTGCCCTGTTCATCCAATACAGTGTCACCAGAGCATTCATTGCCTGCATGGTATAAAACGGTGCGATTACTCTGCATACAAATTCCCCCTGAAATGACACCACAGCCATGCCGCACATCAGAAGAAACGAAACGATTTTATATAGAAAATAGATCCCCACGTCTTCTTTTTCCCCGGCAAGACATATTCCACAAACAGCCATCACTGTCATCACCAATGAGAACAGGAACGGCAGCCACAACGGCATCATAAGTCCCAGAGAGCTCTCATACAGCTCCCCCAGTTGCCGCAGTACATTCTGCATCAGCCAGGAAAGCGACTCATTCTGAATCTGCTTGCTCGGCAGAATTTCATATCCGACTCTCCGTGAAATGGTTGCATCCAATAAGGGCCCGGTCAGGTAGTTCAGAATGCCGCCTGCCATTGCCGCACACAGATATCCGAGCTCTCTTCCGAAGATCTGACAAAATCCTTTTCCCTCACTCTCCAGATATGCCAATGCGCATAAAACCAGTGCCGCATAAATACAGGACATCTGATAGAACATGGGTGCCAGAAATAAAAGAACCGTGCCGACTGCATAGTGTCTCCTGCTGAACAGGAAGCAGCCGGCCATAGCCAGGAGCAGAGAAGCCTTGAAAATGAGCAGACTCTCCGTAAAATAAAACAGTTCCGATGTCAGCACGTTCAGAAAACAAATGGACGTGGCCGCAAGGAATACCAATTTTCTCCTTGAAGTCCAATTCTGCACCTCAAGAACACCGGTAAAAGTGAGCTGCAGCAAGAGCAGCGCCGCCGCCAGAACCATCAAGAACAGCAGAACGCTTAATGTACGATGCTCATAAGGGTAAAAATGCAGAACATTGTAGGAAATCCAATCCCCCGCATAGCCCAGCCATCGGAAATTGCTTAATCTGGAAATCAGGGTAGCTCCCGGATCAATCTCTCCCCAAAGCGTATCCGAATTTGCCAGACGGCATCTGGAAAAGCCGCCCCAGACCAGAAACAGCGTAATCAAATTGCCCAGATAAAGTTTCAGATAACCGCTGCTGCCCACCCAAGTCTTCAAACGAATCATTTTGCCTGTTTTCTCCATAGCAGCATTCTCAAAAGGACCTGACATCATCATGCTTCCCATCCTGTTTTTCCCTCAGCGGGATCACTCAGTCGGTTCCGATCCCATTGTTCTCGGAACACAAATCACGGAATTTTTTCCGTAATACCGCGCATACACGGAACCCGACCATGCCGTTTCATCTTCCAGCGGCACCATCAGCATAAAAGGCCCCTGCTCGTCATTCATGGCAGGGAGCCTGGCATCCTTCACAGAAGGGTCCTCGAGAATCGACAGCCACTCCTCCATCTGCTCGTGATAGTCTGCGAGCGCACCGCTGGAAGCAAACTGCACGCAGGTATAGTCCACAGTGTTACCGATGATGTGCCGGTACATGAAAAGACACAGGAGAAAGGCCAGCCCCACTGCATAAATTTCGACCGGTTTGTCTCGGTGTCTGTCTATTCTCTTCCCTTCGGTTTTGCGGCACGCACTCTTCTCATATTGCCGTCGGAGCCAGACCGTCATCCCAATTAGACATACCGTGACGATCGTCACCGAAATCAGCCAGTAGGAATCCGGTACGCCGCCTGACGGATCGGCCTCTGCATAAATAACCGGGGCCCGGATCAGGCAGATCATCGCAAAACCGGAAAGCGCCAGCAGAAGCGGATGACGCACTTTCCACACGGCATGCTCTGCATCCATGCACCTCCATGCGAGAACAATTACCAGAATCAGAAACAGGATCAGTGGCCTTACACGAAGAAACTCATGGAGAGTTTCCGTAAAACCCTCCTGCACACATCCGATCAGTGCATGGGCAACTCTTGAAACGGAGAATCCAAAATCTTCCCCTCCCCGGTGCTTATTCCCCGGCGCTGCCGCACTGACCGCAAAGCCGATCATTTCCAGAAGAAGTGGAAAGCACAGCCATCCTGCCCTCTTCCTGATTTCTTTTCTGTCATGTAGAGAACTGCACTGCCCCTCTGCCTGCTGTTGACTGCAAGCAGAAGCTGACGCATCTGAGCTGTTGCTTCTGCCCACAGTTCTGGCGTTCCCGTCTCTCCATGTAAGACCTCTCATCCATTCGAATAAAATCGTGAAAAAAAGCCAGACCGCCGCCAGTACCACTTCCGGATATCCTGCTCCGCCCAGATAGGCCATTCCGAGAAGTGTACCGATCAAAAAGCGGCTTCTCCCGCTTTCCAGCCATCGGAGGGACCATCCCATGCACATCATCGTAATGCCGTAAGGAATCATATAGTGGGCAACACTTGTCCACCAGAACAGCCCGCACTTGTCATTCGGCAGATACTGGATCAGGAGAATCCCCAGCAAAAAGGCGATCATCCATCTTCCGGCCCGGTTCATACCGAAAAATTCTGCCACAATATGAAAGAAATACCAGGTCCCTGCAACAATGCAAAGCAAAGCCACTGCCACCGTAATCGGATACCACTGATTGCCCCAGATCCCCGGCTGCAGGGAAAACAACGCCACCGAGGACCAGGTTCCCTGCCAGGAGTACCAGGTTCCCCGAACCGTATCACAGACAGACTGCAAAATTTCGAAAATCCCTGCTCCGCTTTGAATTACCTGATGCACTCCCGCGCTGTAATTCAGATCGTCACCTGTCGAGCGCACGTAAGGAGCCACCCGGAGGATCGGAACCAGCGATGCCAAGAATAAAATTCCAGTAAATACCGCCATCAAATTTTGTAAATTGTTGCGTAATCTTTTCATCCGTACGGTTCTCTATCTTTCTGCCCATTCTGACAGGCAAACCAGTAAATTCAAGGCATCCGCCTCTGTTTCTTTCTGACTGGTAACCCAGAGCATTCAGGATCTCTTTCCTCTGGAAATGAGTTGATTTTTACGCCAGTAATAGGAAATTCCGAAAATCACTCCCAAAAGGGAAAGAACATATCCCGCCATCTGCCATTTCGTCCAGCTGTATTTCACCGTAATGGTAACGTTTTCCCCTTTCGCATCGTGATTCTCCGGCAATAAAATGCGCAGCAGCCCATTCTCCGGATCTCCTGTCGTTACATATTCCTGTCCATTTTCGTCAACAGCCCGATACCCCTGGTAGTGAATAAAAGGGACATCGTACCATTCCTCTTCCGTATCAGCCCGGAAAGTAAAAACACCGTCTCCTTTTGTTTTACACCCTTTTACCTGTTGTCCGGAGGCTCCGACAGCAGTCTCAGGAGTTTTCAAAGTATCCGTATTTACCTCCAGCGGCATCCACTCCTGTCCGGATCCGGCACAAGCAATGGAACCATTTTGAACCAATTCCACATCATCATAACCGAATCTGACCTCCGGACATAAATAATATTCCTTGATATCCGAGATCATGGATACAGCCACAAGGCTCACACAAAGGATCAGGCATACAGCAGGGCCATAGTTATACCCCGCTGAGGCAAAATCCGCGAAGACGGTTTTGCCGAATGCAGCATCGGCACAATCCACACCTTGATTTTCGATATTTCCTTCCACGCTCCCTCTCTGAGCTGTGCTTCTGTCTTTCCTTTTCACCTCTTTCGGTGTAAAGCAATTCGTCTTCGCCAGGAGACAGCCAAGCGAAAAAAGAAGAAGTACAACCGCAGGCTGATATAAGCGGTCCGGAAACTGAATCAAAGAGATTCGTTTATTCATCAAGTGCCAGAACAATCTGCAAGAAGGCAAGAGCAGGTACAGACCCCCCAGCCCGCCGAACAGCACTGCTCCATCCGGAAAACTTTTCCTGTACCTGATGTTCATTAGAAACAGTGCTACAGCCAATGCCACACATAACAGGATTCCAATTCCGATTCCACGATACTCCACCATATGCCGGAAACTGGCCACATTGTCTTCCTCCACTGTCCAATGCGTGCTGCTTTTCAAACGAAGTGTCCGGAACTGTTCCAGCATCGGAAGCCAGTATGCACCTGTTATCAGCATCATAAAAGCCAGACTCAGAGCAAACTTTCTGAAGCTTTTGGGATTCCGAATGAGTTTTCCTCCTTTGAGGCATAGCATCAGGAAACAAATGACTGCAACCAGGACAGTGGTAATAACGTGTGTCCCCACACACCCCAGACATCCGGCGATAAAAGCCTTCCATCCTTTATCCTTCGTCAGAATCAGGTACAGGCCGCCGAATGCCAATGGAACAAAGGCTGCTGCCGTAAAGCACCCAATGGAAAATTCCAGATAATACTGACCGAATACCTTATTGGATAAAACATACAGACATGCACACAAAAGAGCGATATCGGCATTTCCGATAATCTCTTTTGTCATCCGGTACATCGCGGCCATAATAAGAAAAAAGACGAGCAGAACATATATTTTTACCACGATTACCGTAGGAACTCCCACAGCAATCAGCAGAGCCGGCAAGTATAAAAAGAAATCTGCATAGAAGAACCCAACTCCGTATCCGTAACCGTAGCACAGGGATGGTCGGATCTGTGCCGGGAAAATTTCATTCCGGATGGCCATACCCAGCGCATAAAATCTGCCCAGATGGAAGGTGTCATCACTCCCCATCGGAAGTCCCGGAATCAGGAGCGGGAGACAGCAAAACAATAACGTTGCCAAGCCGGAAATCTCACAGATCAGATGCCGCAGGCTATGCTCTGTGCTTCCATCCATATCTCCATGCTCATCCTGTTTAAATAAAATCATCAGGCTGCTTCCTTTACTACAGTTAGTAGATCAATTGGAATCTTTTATCCGCCATGGATAACTCTGGACCACCAGCAAAGTTGCCGATATCCATGCCAGAACCGTTACCCCCATGGCACGATACACCAGGCGGGGATGAATAAAACTATGATTGGCGGTTACAAAGTACCAGAGAAACGGAAGCCCCCCCACAAGAACCAACCAAATACACTTGTTCTTCCTAGCAGGTACCATTATTCCTTCTGCCTTGTTGTTCTTATCCTTCAATAATTTCTTTTTCATATGCAGCCACATCATGATTGCACCAATCAAAACTATCATCAGCAACAGATACGGCTTTTTCCCAAATGTATATCGAATCAGATACATCACAACGCCGGACCGTGTAAGACTCTGTCCCCCATCCTGTGTGGAGGTGCGATTGGCAACATTAAGTGCTGCATCACTCAGAATATTCTCTCCGGAAAGCAACGTTCCAAGAATCCATTTTCCAGCCCACATTCCCAAATAACCGGCGACCCAGACGATGCAAAGAAGTCCGATTTTCAGACTCTCCGATTTTTTCCGGATCCTGCTTTGCGAGGTCTCTGTTAAAATCCAGAAAATCAGCGGAATCCCAAGTGTCGCAATCGGATAAGTCAAAAAATCCAGATATGCTGTCAGAATTCCGCAAAAAAGAAACAGAAATAGTATTTTCTGAAATTCCGCATGATATCTACTCGTCCATAAGATGAACGCTGCTGCACCAAGGGATATGTAACAGCACGGCGCATACTGCAGGCTGACTCCCATCGTTCCCGGATTCCATAGGATAAGCATTCCCACATACGCAGGAATCAGAAATCCCAAATGTCTTTTTTGCATCAGGGCGGCAATCATCAGCATCAGAATTAACTCTGCAGCCTGATTCAGAATCCGAAAGTCCGCATAACTGAAAAAAGTAAAAAAGGGCTTCAACACAGCCAGATATCCATGCCAATATCTGGCATAAGTATCCACCTGTACATCATCAAGCGGATTATCATTCAACGTACCGAACAGCTGCATTCCCTCAACATCCTGTCCGGGGAAAGAATAACTCGGCACCATCACGGCATCCTTTAACGGATGATCCGATGGATAAACCACCTTGGACAAAATCAAAGCATCCGTATAATTATCCAGAATTGCCTCAACGTATCCGTCTGCATACTGAAATTCGGCATTCTCCTGTAAAATAATCTGTGCACCGCTGCGGACATTGTTCTTGATCCGTTCACTCGGCAGGTAATTCACCAGAACCAGCAGAGTCATACCACATAGAACGCTCAAGATCAGGCACAAAAACAGCCTGACACAAGTTTTTATTGTCTCTTTACTGATCAGTCTCATCCCTTACAAACTGACTCCTTATATTAATATTTTAAAAGCTCCGGTTTGTAATTTTACCGTTCTCCTCTCTCGGTCAACAATAAGTGGCGTGTGCGGATCGTACTGTGCCACCTTGTCCATACTGCTTTTTACCCATTCGTCTGAAGCCAACTGCACAAACTCTCTGTAAAAATCTCGGCTCCCATCCCGCTCAGATGAAAATCATCGTTAAAAAGCGAAGGATTCTTCCTGTCAAACAGGCACCCCTGCCGTGTTTCATCATAATTCTGTTTTTCTTCGCATTTTCTGTTTTGATTAAAGTCCAGATACTCAACATCACTTTCATCCAGCAGATCTCTGACAGCCTGTACATATCCATCATAATTTGTCACGGATTCCGTGACGAATTCCGGAACCGGCGTGGCCAAAAAGGTCAAATGAATGTCCCGCTTCTTGCAAAAGCTTATCATGTCCCGGATTGCCCATACAGACCGATCCGGCAGGACCACCTTTCCGTTTTCTTCCGGTAAGGATTCCTTTTTGCTCTGATATTCTTCCGCCAATGCATCATAGGCTGCCTGGGTCATGCCGTCGTGAGGTGCATATCCGCCTGCACTGGCTTGAAAACGATAATCCGGTTCCTTCAAAACTGCAAGATTCTGCACGATCTGCTGCCTGGAAAACGAATAGCTTTCTCCCTTCCGAAGTGGGAGGAAGCTGTTCAGATAGTACTCCTGCGGTGTCGCATGAAGCAGAAACCGCACTTTATTCCAGGAAGCGGGCATGGCATCGGCCATCATATAGATGCTCTCCAGATTCACCTCGTCTGCCATCACCAGGGAATAGTCCAGCGAGACATATACCTCCTTCATCTCCGGGTGATGCGCCGCGGTCTCCCGGAGAACAGCGTCCGTTGCGGAGAGCGGCTGCTGAGAGGAAGTCAGATTGGCCGATGCCTTCCCGAGTCTTTCCTGCATGACCGATGGGGAAATCCCATACAACACCTGTGACCCTCCGATCACACCAATCTCAATGGGCGAATCCGTATACATCTGATTCAGGATTCTCCGGCTCCATGAAGAAATCTCGGTTCCAGTCAGACAGAAGACAACGAACTCCGCTGCATAAAAGATAACCGCAAACAGAATGATTTTTCCGCAAATCCGAAGTCTTGTTCCTTTTTTCCCGCAATGAATCAACTCGTACATTCCTTCCCGAAATTTTCTTTCCAAACGCCGGAAGCTTCCTGTCCGGATTCTTTATTCCTCTCCTGTTCCGAAGCCTTCTTCATAAGAAGTTTGAAAGTGACATCGATATGTCACTTTCAAACTGCAGCATCGGTGCTGACGCACCGGCTGCCGCATTCGACAAAACCGCCTACGCGGATTTTGCCTCAGCGAGGTATAAAATGCAGGTCCTTCTGATAAAGATCCACCAGCTTCCGGCAGTACTCTTCCACGCTGTCAAATTTCAGTTCCAGCTTCCCCTGAATCAATTTCTGACATCCGCTCCGGTATTGTGCCAAACGTTTTTCATCCGGCCATAAGTCCCGGATCTTTTCTGCGAGCTCCGAGGCGTTCCCGGCTTCGAAAAGCTCCCCGGTGACACCCGGTACCAGTAGCTCCGGAGTCCCTCCCAGATTGGAGGCTAGAATCGGCGTTCCTGCAAGCTGCGACTCAATCACAGAATACGGACAATTCTCATACCACTCCGAAGGAAACACCGTAAACGCCGCACCACGGATCAGTTCAGTCATCTTCTCTCCGGAACAGAATCCTGCATTCCGGGTGTTGGGCAGAGCATTCACCTGCTCCTCCAGTTCACCCTTTCCTGCAAACACAAAGGGAATTTCCGGAAGTTCCCCGACAGCCTTCAGGAGCGTCCGAATGCCCTTTTCCTCGGAAAAACGGCCGAAATAGAGCACATAACGCTTTTTCTCTTCGGATTTCTCCCGAGAGCCCGAATCAGCTGCTGCCGTTTGCCCCTCGCATGCAAATGATCCTGCATCCGTTTGCTGTTCTTTGTTCACATATGCTGCAGAAGAATCAACGGTTTCATCCGTCATCGCATTCACTGCATTATGAAGCGTCACAATTCGCCCCTTCAGCTGAGGATTGTGTGACAGGACGCGATTCATAAATTCACTGGGTGCAATAATAACATCTACCTTCTCATATGTCTTCCTGCGCTTGTAGAACTCCGCCTCCATTGTGCCGATGATACTCTGCGCCCTTGAATTATGAATACAGCGATTCTTCGCGCAGTTTCCTGCTGCTCCGTCAATGCACCGGCTGCAGAGCTCTCCCGTGGAAGGAATCCGCATCATATGGTTCGGACAGACCCACTGCGGATCATGTGCCGTATAAACAATCCGGATCTTCGGATCGAATGCCTTGATCTCATCAATGATGGACGGTGTAATCTGGAAATTGATGTTGTTCAGATGCGCCACATCCGGATGAAAATCCTCCAGAACTCTCTGGATCTTCTTCCTCGCATCCTTCGAATAAATAATCTTGAACGGATAGGTCAATTTGCCAAGCTTCTGGGCAAGACCGCTGTGAGATCCTGTCCCGCAGCCATTTCCATTCCGGAAGGACATATCTTCGGTATAGCTCTCCGCATGATTGCCGACAATCCGCCCCTCATGCTCCATCCCGAAATACTGAACCTCATGCCCCATCTTCTCCAACTGCCTGCCAATGCTGAAGATATAGGTCTCCGATCCGCCGTTGGGATACAGGAATTTATTGACGATCAAAATTTTCATGTGCTGCTGATCCTTATCCATGAGTCACAAATCTGGTCACAGACATCCATATGATGAAACCACCTCTCCGGAGCAAGGATTTCTTTTCCTTCTGTCTGATTCAGCCATGCCCCCCACCAGCTGAAACTGCTGTTGGCTATGATATTATGACGGCAAATACTCATCAGATACATATCATACGGACTGTTTTCTCCACGGTTGCAATCAACATAGATCATGTTGTCCTTCCCCAAGTGTTCCCTGCACCACGGAATATCGTCGGAAAACACATAAAAATGACACTGAGGATTCTTCATCCGCATATAGGAAATTGCATTTTTGTAATACTGCTCCGTGCATACATCACGGTATACATTTTCATATTTAGGATTAAGATAGTCGCCTCTTCGAACATGAAGAGAAACTGCACCATCATCTTCCAAAATTCTGTCCCTGATTTGACAGCATACACTTCCGCCTGAGATCTCCGGAAAACAGAATATTTCCAAAATATCTTTTCGGTACTCACTAAAATACTTCTCACACTGCCAGTATCCGCTGATGTAAGTGTCCCTCTTGTCAAACACTTCCGGCTGATATCCCTTTCTGACATCCTCCTGGAAAACTCTGGCAGTTGAAGGCAGTAGTTTTCTGCCAATTTTATCAAATATGGATTCATTGTAGCCATAGCCCCGCAGCCTGGCCGCTTTCTTTTCATCTGCTGTGTCCAGACAGAAGTTCGGAAAAAAATTAAGGGCCAGTTCCCGTTCTTGCCTTCCGGACTGATAAAATGAAAAGTCCGCCGCAGCGTCGATGCCTTTCTTCAGAAAAGCAACGCAGAGAGCAGCCTGAAACATCTGGTTGCCCAGCCCTCCTTTTATTTCAATAATATTCATTTTCATACCCCGCTGAGGCAAAATCCGCGAAGGCGGGTTTGCCGAATGTGGCAGCCGGTGCATCAGCACCGATGCTGCAGTTTGAAAGCGATATATCAATGTCACTTTCAAACATTCTTCTCCGGCAGCCGAATCAGACTTCCCAAGTACCTGTCATATTGATCCGAAGAGAAATGGGCAAAACCGGCCTCTTGGTAAAATGTAATCTCGCCGAAATATACTCTCCCATTGATGGAATAGAAATCCGTCCGCACACTGGGAATTCCCTTCGAAAGCTTCTCTGCAAGCTCCAGCATCAGATCCAGATGTTCCGGTTTGGCAATGGAAACTCCGGGATTTCTGGGGTATTCAATCTGCTCATCAATATAGTTCCAGTTCAGATCATACAGATTCCGCTCATGGTGCACAAAGCGTCCGAAATCCACCTGAATCAGCTCCGGTTTTCCGCCAAAGTTATAGATCTTGTAATCCTTCAGCTCCGTTCCGGACTCGTCCACCATATACTGCTCCGCAATAATCTTTGGAACAATATTCTTATACGGCCACTCTCTGCTCGGATAGAAATAATTCACCGAAAGTGACTTCGAAAGACGTTCTCTCGCAGCCCTCCAGTCAAAGGTCTTCTTATCCCTGCAGATCACGACACTGGCGGAATCATGCGTGCATTTCAGGACGAACTGATCTGGGAGCCCTTCCGGATCAATCTCCTCCGCATTGTGCCAGACGCCCAGAAGCGGGATCAGATACTCATCTCCGATCTTCTCCGCAATATACCGGCGAACCTCATATTTGTCCGCCATCTTCGTATACTCATCCCGGCGGTCATAGAGCTTTAACCAGTTCAGCTTCTCGTTGAAAGTTTCCGGATGCTCCAGATGGAGCTTTTCACCCATCCGGATTTCATATAACCATTCCAGGTACAACCGATCCGGCATCTGCCTGCAGAACATGTTACACGCTTTTCTCTTGCAGCGTTGCATCAATGAGAGACCCTCTTCCGACATCTTGTTTTCCTCCTAACCTGTCCTGCCGCCTGCTCCTCTTTGTCCTGTCAGACAATTCCAAGTTCTTCCTTGCTGCGCAGCTGTATCCCACCATCTCCCACTTCATAGATCAGATCCACATTGCGAATTGTTGTAAGGCGGTGGGCAATGATGATCATGGTCTTCTCGCCCTGAAGACGATGGATGGATTCCATAACTGCCGTCTCTGTCTCATTGTCCAGCGCAGAGGTCGCCTCATCCATGACCAGAATTTCCGGATTCTGATACAGGGCTCTGGCAATGCCGATTCTCTGTCTCTGTCCGCCGGAAATCCGCACGCCGCGGTCTCCGACAAAGGTCTCAAGCCCTTCCGGAAGTCCTTCAATAAATTCGTCCAGTTGGGCCTGATGAATCGCCTGCTGCACCGCTTTATCATCGATTTCCTCTTCTTTCACTCCGAATGCGATATTCCTGCGGATTGTGTCATCGGTCAGATATATTGTCTGCGGAATATAGCCGAGAAGCCGGTGCCATGCATTGGGATTCTTTTGAATACTCCAGTCGTCCACAAGGATATCTCCGCTCTGCGGCGTATGAAGTCCCAGAATAATATCCGCAAGTGTCGTTTTGCCGGCGCCAGATGATCCGACCAGTGCCACCGTTTTTCCCTTTGGAATTTCAAAGGACACATGATCAATGACATTGTAATCCGCATCGGAATAATGGAAGCAGATATCCTTGATATGTACCGCACTCTGAAAACTCAGATTCTTTTTCTCATCCTCTGTCCGAAGAGTTTCCTTGAACGCTTCAATTCCCTTCAAATCCTGATAAATAAAATCCAGCGAGGGGGCACAGTAATTGATGTTGGAAATATAAGAATTGAGCTTTCCTACGGAAGGAAGAATCCGGAACGATGCCACTGCAAACGCGGTCAGCTGCGGAATAAAGGTCGTCATGGCAACGTCCTGTCCGAACTCCAGCTTGATAATAACTGCAAGCAGCATGCCGACAATACA
>ERZ808246.1318-NODE-1318-length-18053-cov-3.556006_pt1 | contig 18053 bp, 16 predicted proteins | sample MGYA00521083_ERZ808246 | MGnify/ENA primary metagenome ERZ808246 (study PRJEB31516, sample SAMN03275577) | gut metagenome | biome: mammalia-associated habitat; material: feces | host: Papio cynocephalus | place: Kenya | collected 2012-07-07 ... | reverse complement strand
GAGATAGACGCCGCCTTCGTGTAACTTTACCATACGTACCTCCTTTATTCCGTCCGGCCCCTGCCGGAAACAAACTCCTTTTGATGTCTATAGTGTACGCGAAAATAAACCATCGTAGAATCCGATATTTTTATATACTTGACATCGATTTTTTCGATATATATAGTATTTTTAAGCCATTTAAGAATAAATGATAATCATTATCAGAAAGGATGCGGTATGGAATTAAAGGATCTTCAGCTGCTGATTGCCATCTATGAAGAAAAGAGTATTTCTCATGCGGCAGAGCGCCTCTATATGGCACAGTCCAGTCTCTCTCAGTTTCTCACAAACTATGAGCAGGAGCTCGGCTGTCGGCTCTTCGTCCGTACCGCCAGCGGCGTGCGTCCCACCGAGGCCGGCGAGCTGCTGCTCTCCTATGCTTATAGGACCGTTTCAGAATATAAGCGCGTACAGGATGAAATGCAGGATACGGCGAAGCTGAAAAGCGGCAGCGTGATTCTCGGCATTAACACCTTCCGTGGCTCCTACGTCTTACCACCGGTCGTAAATGCCTTCCATATGAAATACCCGAATATCCATATCAAGGTCATTGATGGACGTACGCGTATGCTCGAACAGCTTCTTCTGAACGGTGACCTCGATCTTGCCCTGCTCGCGACACCGGATAAGCACAGCCGGATTGAATCCGAGTATCTGATGACGGATGAGATCTGCCTGATCACAGGCCCGACGCATCCGATTATGAAGAAGGCGAAAAAAAACCGACAGCCGAGTGGTGGCTCCCGGATTCCCCTGTACATCGATCTGCAGGATGCCGCAGATTATGAATTTAATCTCTGCGGCAATGATACCATGCTCGGGCAGTATGCCCGCCGCATCTTTGCAAAAAACAGGCTGAGCCCCATCACGTATAACGAAAACATGTCCGTCCTGCTGGCTTCCTCCATGGGCGCAGCCGGCCAGGGACTCGCCTTTACCTACTACAGCTCCCGTCACTATTTCCGAAACGCAGAATTTCTGTCACTCGGGAAGGATGGCGGAACCATTGAAATTTCAACGGCACTTGCCCCGGGCCGCTACCACAGTAAGGCGACCCTCGCACTCCAGGAGGTCATGCATGAAATCCTCGAGGACCACGTATGATACCGGACTTTTGACAAAAACTACAAGCGCCACAGGCTGACCTCGGTGATCGCGTGATGCCGGACTGTTCCTTCCTTCTGCAGTGTTCTGTGCGGCCGCTTTTTCTGCCTCCACTCCGGAGGCTCCGTGCCGCTGGGCATGCCGCAATAAAAAAGACTGCCGCATGAAATCGTGCGGCAGTCTTTTTTATTAATCGTTCTTATAGTGGTTGATGAGGCACCCACTCATGAGGATCTCTCGTTCCTCGTTCGTGAGGCTGTCCAGCGTCGCGTGGATCGTTTTCACGGTATGTGCCTTCAGCTCCTCTGGCGTCAGCGCCCGTACATCCGTTTCCAGTTCGACCTTCACACTGCTATCCAGTACACGAAGCTCCACATCATTTCCTCCCTCTCGAAGAAGGGTACGAATGCCTTCAATATAGACATAGGATCCCTGCGGCAGCTGAAGCTTCTCCTCGGTACGCAATGGCAGAAGTCCCCAGTTGATGAGGTTTGAACGGTACCGCTTCGTAGAGTACTCATTGGCAAGGTTTGCAAAGCCACCCAGTACCTTCTGGCAGGAGGCCGCCTGCTCACGGCTCGATCCATCACCGATCTGATCGGACACCATCATGGAGCCGAAGGTAACCCCTGACGGATCGCCTGCATCCTGCGCATTTTTCGGTGCATGCTCGAGATTCGGTCCCGCCTCGATGGCCCGAATCGCCTTTGCCGTCGGTACATACTGTGGATCTCGTGAGATCATCGTAAAGCCGGAAATCTTCTCCGGGTTGGAGCGATAGGAGCTTGCCTCTCCAGACGGTACCAGCTCGTCCGTCGTCACGGAGCCATGATAGGAGCCTGCTACCTTCAGGAGGAGATTTTCCTTCAGTGGCGCCATTTCTGGCCAGTCTGCAATATTCGGTCCCTTCACAAGCGCAGCATCCGGGTTTGCATGGCCATAGTAATCTACGACCTGATTCTCATAGATCTTCTCATTAAAATGATGATGAAGCGTACGGTACTCAACGTTCTCAAGCTCCGTCGCTGCGGTCAGGCGTCCACCGTTTCGTACGGTTGCGGCAATGGACCGTGCATCCATGAGGCATACAGCCGCCATCTGGCCCTGGCCTGGCTTCGACCCCTCACGTGTTGAGTAGTTCCTCGTCACATGACGGATGCTGAGCTGATTGTTCGCCGGTGTATCCGTCACGCCGAAGCATGGTCCGCAGATGCATGGACGCATGGTCACGCCTGCAAGCGCGAGCTCAGAGCCAATGCCCTGACGCATGAGATCCTCCATAATCGGAAGGGAAGCTGGATTCACATGGAGGTTCAGTGCATTGCCCGGAATACCATAAATGTCTTCCGGATCCTTTGACACGGCCTCCCCGTTCAGCGGTGCGCGCAGAATGTCGGCCATGGCCACGATATTTTCGAACAGTCCTCCCGCGCATCCGGATACCAGTGCCTGATCCGGATAGAAGGCGCCGTCACGAAGATGCTGCATGATGCGGAACGGCTCTCCATGCGCACCCTTAATCTGATTCCCGGCTTCCTCGACCTCCCGAAGTACGTCTTCCATGTGGTCTTTGAATTCCCGGATCGGCATGGCATGACTCGGATGGAACGGAAGGGCGATCATCGGCTCTACGCTATCCATGTCGATCTCAATGTAGCGGTCATAGTATGCTCCGGCTTCTGGTGAAAGCTTCTGGTAATCGGCTGCCCGGCCATGCTCTTCAAGGTATTCCTCCGTCTTTTCATCTGTGCACCAGATGGAGCTGAGGGCTGCCGATTCCGTCGTCATCACATCGATGCCCATACGGAATTCCATGGAAAGGCTCTGAATTCCCGGGCCGAAGAACTCGAGCACGTTGTTCTTATTAAAGCCATTTGCAAAGGTCTTTGCAATGAGTGCGAGAGCCACATCCATGGGGCCTACCCCCGGCTTCGGCGTACCTGTGAGCTTAATGCCGATGATTTTCGGATAGGCAAGATCATAAGTATGACCGACGAGCTGCTTCACGAGCTCACCACCGCCCTCACCGATGCCCATGGTACCAAGCGCACCGTAACGCGTATGAGAATCCGAGCCAAGAATCATTTTTCCACCGCCGGCCATTTTTTCCCGCATATACTGGTGCAGCACGCCACGATAAGGCGGGAGGAAAATGCCACCGAATTTTTCCGCATTGGATAAGCCGAAGGCATGGTCATCCTCCAGAATCGTTCCACCAACTGCGCAAAGAGTATTATGACAGTTGGACAGCACATAAGGCACCGGGAACTTCTGGAGTCCGGATGCGCGTGCCGTCTGGAGGATATTGACATAGTTGTTGTCCGGAGACACCATACTGTCAAATTTAAGCTGCAGGTGCTGCATATCGCCGCTGTGATTGTGTGCAGCGAGAATATGGTAGGCCATCGTCTTCTGACGTCCTGCCTCTATCTGTGGAGCAGAAGCCGTGCCTGCATCCGTGGCCTGCCCCTGCGCATCCACTATTACGCCATGATCAAATAAAGTTACCATCGTATTCTCCTTCAAAAATACAAACTCCCGTATAATGTCTTCATTATACGGGAGTACGATGGATAAAGTAAAATATAGGGATGTGTATGCCTTTTATCTGTTTTTTTCTATCGTGCGTTTTCTCTCGATTCGAAGGAGAAGCACTCCGTACGACGCCGCGTCCGTCCATCAGGCATGGACGTTCATCATTTCTCCTGTGAATACCTTCTGCATCGTTTCAATAAGGCCACGTTCTGCTTCGCCGAGATAGATATTTTCCTTATAGACGGCATTGACCTCCCAGGCATCTGGCTCTGGTCCATAATTGTAGACGCAGAAATTTGGATCCCGAAAAGGAAGGATGGCACGTTCCGGCACAATGGTCACTCCGAGTCCGGAGGCTGCCAGCTGCGTTGCTGAAATGCAGCTCGAAACCTCCATGATTTCCTTCGGGAGAAAATCATAACGACGGAAAATGTCATCGACCTTTCGCCGGATGTACTGTCCACGCTTCATAATGATAAACGGCAGCTCCTTCAGCTTGAGTAGGTTCACCTCGGGCAGCAGTGTAAGATCTGCTCCGTTCCCATCCGTGGGGGATGCAGCAGTCGTCGCCCCAGGGACCAGCATGTCGTCGGTAATCATCCCTTTTCCCGCAACGAGATAGAGACGTTCCGTATAAATATACTCCGTCTTCACGCCGATCGGCAGATGGTCTGTGCCACCCGGAAGCACGCAGAAAGCAATCTTATCATTCATGAGATTTGTAATGATTTCCTCCGATTTCGATTCCTGAAGATGAATTTCGATATTCGGAAATCTTTCTCGAAACGGGCCGATGACCTTTGGCAGCATGTACCCGGCGCGTTCCGTCGGGATGCCGATATTAATGCGTCCCTTCTGGCCATGCCCGATATCACTCAGCTCCCGTCGAAGGTTATCCTTTAATCGAAGGATTTCCCGTGCCGTCTTCACATACCGTTCCCCGGCATAGGTCAGCGTAATCGGACTCGTCTTTCGATCAAACAGCTTCACACCGAGGTCATCCTCGACCTTGGAAATGATATAGCTTAAGGACGGCTGCGAAATATACAGCTTCTTCGCCGCCTCCGTGACACTGTGGTGATCGGCGACGGCAATGATATAGCTCAGCTCTCTGAAATCCATAGGGGGTTCCTCCATCAGAAAAATATCACCGCTATTATATATCCGAACACGTTTCTTTCATAGATGGATTCTATACTTACGCTTTCAGCTTCTCCAGCATTTCCTGAAGAGCCTCCGATGGACTCGTGAAGAGCTTCGCATGCTTCGGCTCGATGAGCGTGGCCGCACCGGACATGGAGATCTGCGCAAGCACGATCTGGTCGTACTGCGGATCCAGCTCCTGAATCTTCTCGACAACGATCCGGTTGCACTCGTCCATGTCGCCTCGCTGGGCCGCTTCAAACGCCGTCGGCACCGGATACATATCGACCTCCTCCGGCATTCCGTTCTTCCGGCGATACGTGAAGTAGCCATTCCGTGTCGTTTCAACGGTTCCTTCGAAGGTACAGATGATGGCGGTTCGACCCGGACATTTCGACGCGTTGTCGAGCATGGCGATATCAGCCGGTACCACCGGCTGATGATAGGTCTCCGTGAAGGCCTGGGCCCACGGGCTGAAGATCGTACAGGTCATGATGACACCATCCGCCCCATCGGCGAAGGCATTGGCAATCATGTCCGTAAAGCGCTTGATGGTTTCCGGCGTGATCCCGCCGTCCTGCTTCACCTTCGCCATCATGCCGCCGTCCAGGTAATTGACGACCTTGAGATCGGGTGCGGTCTTCCGAATATACGCTGTCATCGGACCAACCGCATTGATGGTCGAGCTCACCAGTGCAATGGTTTTCTTTTCACTCATTTTTCATCCTCCGTCATCTTCACTGCACGTTCAAAAAAGTCCTTCTGGCCAAAGCCGCCCGATTTCAGCACGAGGCGAAGCTTCGGATTTTCCACGGGCGTCATGATCGGAACCCCCGGTGCCACGCTCTTTCCGATGTAAAAGGCCGTATAGCCGAGCGCCTTCGTGACGGCGCCACCGGTCTCACCACCGGCGGAAATGATGCGCGTGTAGCCATCCAAAACGGCACGGTGCGCCAGCTCTCCCATCGTGCTCTCCAGCCTTTCTGATACCTGCTCGAGGCCAAGCTCCTGTGTCTTCCGCATTTCCTCCGGCTTCTGTGAGCTGTAAACCAGCACGGCATCGCCTGCTGCCTGCACCGCGGAAAAAATCGTGGCTGCATCGATCTCACCCTGAACAAGCTTTACCGGATCGATGAAAAGATCCGTTTTTCCCTTTTCCTGATAATCCGCAATCTGCTCCAGCGTGATTTTCGAACAGCTTCCTGCGAGAAGCAGCGTCTCGTGCTCGTGGGGCAATGTCTCGGATTTTTCCAGCTTCGTTTCCCCTATGGTATGTTCCGCCTGTCGTCTCTCATGGGCTGCATTCGCGTCGCCTGCATTGACCTCCTGAAGTGCTGGATGGAGCCGCACATAGCGACGTCCCAGCGCGCCACAGAGTCCGGAACCCCCCGTCAGAAACGGAAGCGTGCCGAAGGTCTCGGCAATAAGGTCTCCATGCGCATTTTCATAGTAATCCGGCACAAGATAATACTTCTCTCTGCGTGTCTCTGCATCCAGGCTGCTCCGACTCGCGACCTGTGCATGTCCGCTCCTCCAGCTTTTGAGCTCCTCGATGCGGACCTGATAGCCCCTGTGCGGCGACTGCATCTCGATAAGACGGCAGACATCGGACTCCCGCATCGGCGTCAGCGGATGATTTCGCATGTGACTCTCTGAAAGTGGAATACCATTCACATACAGCTGTCCATCCCTCACGGTACGCCCATTAACCGGAAGCGCCGGGGCGAGCACCGTATACGGAATGCTGTACTTCTTCATCACCGCATCCGCCACAGGGCCAATGTTGCCCTTTGCGGTCGAATCAAAGGTGGCACAGTACTTAAAGTACAGCTGCTTTGCACCGCGGGCACGCAGCCAGTCAAAGGCCGCAAGCATTTCCTTTACCGCCTCTTCCGCAGGAATCGTTCTCGTTTTCTCTGCCACGACGATCGCCCGGATATCCTCACGAAGTGCGGGAAGCTTGTCTGGAATACCATTAAAGAGGACGGTGGGTACCCCCGCTTCCGCCAGCATCGAGGCTGCATCACTCGCGCCCGTAAAATCATCGGCCACTACGCCTAAAAAAATCTCTGCCATCTTCATCTCCTCTTCTTATAGTATCCACCCTCAAGAAAATCCCGGACGGTTTCCTCCGGAAGCGTCTCGAGTACGATGCCTGCACTCTGCGCCATCAGATTCATGTGACAGACATTGTCCGTCACCTCGAGAGCGGCACGACATTCCTTCAGATTCCGGTCATAGCACAGCACGCCATGGTGCTCCATCAGAATCACGTGCGTCTGGTCCGCCACGTTCGAAACCGCTTCCGCAAGCTCCTTTGAGCCGGCATGGAAATATGGAATCCGCAGAACCTGTTCATCGTAGTACATGGATTCGATAAACAGCTTTGTTTTCAGTTCAAGCTTCGTGCAGGCCAGAAAGGTCGTCCAGAACGGACTGGCATGCACAACGGCTGCGACCTCCGGACACTTTCGATAGACCTCGAGATGCATGCCCGTCTCCTTTGACGGCTTCCGGCCCTCCAGCACCTGTCCCTCCAGATCCACGACCGTGATATCCTCCTCATGAAGATCCCCCAGCACCGTGCCACTCGCCGTCACATAGATACGATCACCCTCCCGCGCACTGATGTTTCCGCTCGTTCCCCAGGTGAGCTGCTTCTCCATGATCCACTTCCCTGTCTCGATGATTTCCCGCTTTTCCTTTTCCATAGTAACTTCTCCTCTCACGTACCTGCCCCGTCTCTCTGCGCCTTCCGCGACTTCGATTGCATCCACAGCCGTGCATGCCTCGCGATTCGTCCCTTGCGTTCCCGGCTTTCCGTATCAATAAAGGCGGAGAACTCCCGTCCTCCGCCTCTCCGCTCCTCTCTTCGGTCGCGGACGTTCTATCCTTCATTCTACGTTCGATGCCTTCTATTCTGAAATGGCATTTCGTCATTGCGCATTATTCCGTTTCGGCATAAAGCTCCTGTAACCGTCGGATGTACCGACGCCTTTTCAGCAGATCCCCCTCCGGCATACCCGCAGACGTCAGGCCTTTTCAATCAGCTCCGCGATGTGGTCACCATAGCCGGAGCAGGATGCGGTGCCCTTCATGTCCGGTGTAACGAAGCCCTCTTCCATGGACTTCAGAACATTCTCCTCCATGAGACGTGCAACCTCATGGAGCTTTGCGTCCTCGTAGCGATCTGCAAGCCAGTCAAACATCATTGACGCACTCAGCATCAGTCCTGTCGGGTTTGCGATATTCTTTCCGGCAATGTCAGGTGCCGAGCCATGGGCAGCCTGTGCCATGCACTGATGATCGTTTGTATTGATGCCAGGTCCCAGGCCCAGGGAACCGGTCAGCTCGCCCACGAGGTCCGAGACAATGTCTCCAAAAAGATTCGTGCAGACGATGACATCAAAGTCCTGTGGATGACGTACCAGATGTGCGGTCATGGCATCGATATGGAAATCATCGATCCGTACCTCCGGGAATTCACGTGCGCCCAGCTCCTTGATGGTGGATCTCCAGAGATCACCTGCCATCTTGACGACATTGGCCTTATGAACGATGGTGAGATGCTTCTTTCTCTTCATCGCCGTCTTAAAGGCTTCGCGTGCCACACGCTCCGTTCCCTTCCGTGTGATTACGGACATGGAAAGAACCATATCCTCGTTTGGCATCACTTCACCATAGCCCTTAAACATGTTTCGGTCTGGAAGAAATCCTTCGGTGTTTTCACGATAGACCACAATGTCGACATCATCGCCCACATGGCTCTTCTTTTTTGCTTCGCCCGGATACACCTTGGCCGGACGCTTGTTGGCATACAGATCAAAATAATGACGCATCTCTCCCGATGGATTCAGCTTGCGGAACTGCTCCTCTGGATATGCTGCCGAATCATGCGGTGCAAAAACCCAGCCATGGCAGGTGGCCAGTCCATCCTTCGTCACCTGTGGAACCGGGTCTCCATATTTTTGAATGCCTTCCCAGCCCATCGGGTAAACCGGCCACTCCACCTCGACACCAGCCTTCTTCACAGCTGCCTTCATCACGACCTCGGTTGCCTTTGTAATTTCCGGTCCAATCGCATCCCCATAGCATAAACCAATCTTGTACACCATATGCTCTCCTTTCGCATCGTCTGCCGATGCTGTGCCATCTCTTCGATGGTCTCCCACACCTCCACCCTTCCAGTGGAAGCCGCTCTTGATTTCTTATGGCTCTATGGTACTGGTTTCCTGCTCTTCTGTGAAATGCCTGCTTCTCCATGCTTCTCATGTCCTAAATGACATGACGCAGTGCTTCTCGTTTATCGCCTCAGGCCACCGTTCCGTCCCCCTGCTGCCGATGCTCTGCCCTCATAAACTGTGTCTTCATCAGCTCGATCAGATACCGCTGTGGTTCTGTCAGATAATTCTCGTCTCTGTAAACTGCGGCAATGTGCCAGAACAGCCCGCGCTCCGTAAGGGAATACATATACGGCCTTTCGACCGCAGCCGACAGTAGAATCGTGGACTCTGGCACGATGGCAATGCCAACCCCCGCCGTGGACAGTCGATACGCCACTTCGTTACTTGTCGTTTCAAAAACATGTCCCGGATGCACCTCATGCTCCATAAAAATTGCATCCAGTGCCATCCGCACGCCATGCCCGGGATGAAGCAGCGTGAACTGCTGGCCATTGAGCACCTCGAAGTTCACATAGGGCCGCCCGTCCTCCCGAACATGATGGGGCAGTGCCTTTCCCGAAACAAGCAGGAGCTCCTCCTTCATTACCGACTCAGCCTTTAAGGTATATTTCCCGCTGAGCGGGAGTGGCATCACCGCCAGGTCACAGCTTCCCTGTGCCACATACTCCTCCAGAAGGCTCGAGCGCTGCTCCTTCGTTCGAATCTCCATGCGTGGATACCGTTCTAGAAAGGGCGGAAAAATATAAGGAAGGAAATAGGCTGCCCGTGCGTGGGACATGCCGAGAAGGAGCGTTCCCACCTTGTTTTCCGCAATGTCTGATACATCCTTCCGAAGCTTTGCATCCAGCTTTAAAATCATCCGTGCGGTCTCACAGTAGTGTTCTCCTGCCGGTGTCAGGGTCAGCGGGTTCGTGGAACGATCAAAGAGCTGCGTTCCCATTTCTTCCTCTACGCGTGCGATATAATGACTGAGGGAGGGCTGCGTAATATACAGCTCTTCGGCCGCCTTCGTCAGATTCCCAAGCTCCGCAATCTTTAATACATATTTGAACTGTTTATATTCCATATCGTATTCCTGTAAAAAGCGTGGGCGATTCACGCATGCAGAATCCTGCTCTTTCACCCCATGCTTCTAAAAAAGGACGTGGATCGATCGCACCGAAGCTCTGATCGATTTCCACGTCCTCTACTGCCTTATCCAGTTGTTCACATCAGTCCCAGCGTCTTCACAAGCCACAGCCAGAAGGTGAGCGTAAACGCACTGAAAAGCGTCGTCAGCATCACGGTAGAGGAGGTCAATGTTCCCTCATGGTGCATGTTCCGCGCCATCACATAGCAGCTTACCGTCGTAGCGGAGCCAAGCATCACAAGGACTGCCACCAGCTTTTCCTCACGGAAGCCCATCGCAATCGCGAGTGGAAGAAACACCAGGTTAAAGCCGATCAGCTTCAGGAAGCTTGCGCCCGCGGCCGGTCCCAGCTTACCGAAGGCCTTTCGAAAGTCAAACATCGCGCCCATCGCCATGAGACCGAGTGGTGTTCCCAGGGCGCCGATCTTACTGCAGGTGGTCATCAGGATCTTCGGCTGTGGAAGGTGAAGAAGGGACCACAGAAGACCCACGAGAATACCGAGGATGATCGGATTCGTCGCGATGCCACGTACCGTCTTCATCAGTGTCTTCTGATCGAGTTCGCTGTTCTCCGGATCGGTCACACTCAGTGCGATGACGGCCATGACATTGTAGAGCGGTACCGCCCCGATGATCATGAGCGGCGCCATGCCTGCCGTTCCATAGATGTTTTCAATGAACGCAACGCCTAAAAGAGACGCACTCGAGCGATAGGCTGCCTGTACAAACTCGCCGCGCTCGGCATGATTTTTCATAAAAAGTGAGCAAAGTGCAGCCGCCAGAACGCTCAACAGCGTTGCAACAAAGCAGAACACCACAAATTTCGTATCCCAGGCCGCACGAATGTCGAGCGCCGAAACCTGCACAAAAAGGTTCACCGGCAGTGGGATCAGAAAAACAAATTTATTCAGCTTACTGGCGAAATCCGTATCCAGCCAGCCAATCTGATGAAGAACGTAGCCGAGCACCATCATGAGAAAGATCGGCATTGTCGCATTAAGACTAAAAATCAGGTTTTCCATCGTATATTCGTATCCTTTCGCGTACACGCCCTGCCCGCCTTCGCGTTCTTCGGCGCTTCGATTTCATCCTTCGTCCAGGCCTTTTCTGCCGAACACCCACAGGGCTGTTTTCTCAGTATACGTCGATTTTCCCAAAAGGCCACATCAATTTTCTATATGGAAGTTATACGAATCGCTTATAGGCTTTTCTTCACCTTTGTGAGCACCTTTCCAGTCGCGCGCATCTCCTCAATCGTTGCCACCTGGCGTTTCCGCTTATCGAGTGCCCGCGCCATCGCCTCACGCGCTTCTTCTGGGCGCAGCACCAGCACACCATTTCGATCTCCGCAGATGATATCTCCCGGCATCACCACCTGATTGCCACAGGCCACCGGAACGTTGAGCAGGCCGACTCCAGACTTGAGCGCTGTGCCTGCGGTCAGGCCCTTCGCAAAGATTGGGAAGCCGATCTCCTCACAGCCCTCAACATCACGAAAGGCTCCATCGATCACGACGCCCTCGGCTCCCAGCATCTTTGCACAGATTGAGCGATGATCTCCCCAGTAGGAGGAGGCACAGTTGCCCTTCCCGGCAATCACGAGCACATCCCCTGGCTGAAGTGCCGGGATGGCATCTGCAACAAAGCCACCTTCCCCAGCGGGTACATCGACCGTCACCGCAGGCCCCACAATGTGTGCATTACCCACACGGGACTGAATACACGCATCCATTACATGATACAGCTTCATTCCATCACAAAGCTCCGGCACTGTAAAGCTACGCAGCTCTTCAATGAGTGTTTTCATTTCTTCTATCATTTTTCCGTTCCTCCTGTATCAGTACAATGAGACGATGCCATGTCAATGCGCCTTCGGCGCTGGCATCGTCGCTTGATTTGGTCACTTTCGTGACCAAACGGCCTCGCCCTAACGTCGGGCTTCGGTTGCCCGACGTTAGCCCTTTGGGCGCAGATCTATGATCTGCGGGATATCGTTCCGGAGTTTGCTCCATGCAAACTCCTACACTGCCGCCCGGGGGCATCGACGATTGCATGCAATCGTCGATCAGTACAAAAAGTGGGCATCGTTCATGATGCCCACTGAAACTTCATTCAACATTGCCGCTCATGACGCGCTGCAGTGCAATTACACTCTTTAGTTTCGGATATACACATAGCCGTCCATGATCCGACGTGCGGTACGCTGTACAGCAACGCCTGGTACCTTCGCATCGGCCATATTTTCGCCCTGCTTTTCGACTGTCGGCACCATGGTCATCACGCCACTTGGATGACCGATCCGAACAGTCGTCTGTCCAGGCTTCACCGGTGCGATCTGGTTCACGATGGTGCCATCCAGGAAGGCAGCCGTCGAAACGGAGCTTGCAGCCGTGAGCGGAATAGCCTTATGGCACTTGAAGACGGAAATCACACGTGCGCAGATATCCATCTGCCCTTCCTTGACTTCCTTTCCTTCGATATCGGTAAAACCTACCGGGCTGGTCACAAAACCAACCTTCGGCACACCTGGCTGATGGTCCGTCGCATCCTGAAGGTCCTTCGCAAAGCCCATCATCACACACGCTGTGCCACGAATCTTCTCGAGAAGCTCCATGACGTAAGCATTGGCATTTATCTCCGATGGAAGCTCGGTGCCCTTCATGCCAATGTCTTCGGCCCGCACCAGAACGATCGGGTTTGACACATCGATGATCGTTGCTTCAAGCTTTCCGAAGCCTGGAATATCCAGAACGTCCATCACATGACCTGTTGGAAGCAGCTTTCCGGTCTTTGCTCCGGCCGGGTTCAGAAAATCCACCTTGAGCTCGGCGGCTGTTCCGTCCACACCGGCGATTTCACAATCTCCATCCTGTGCAAAGGTGTGCGTTTCCGGATCGATTGGCACATCCACATTGATGTACTTGTCGGTGTTTTTATTCAGCATGCGCACCGTCGTCACCGGCTCCGTGATCTCGACCATGCCTTCTTCCACAGCAAAGGCTGGAACGGCTGCGGTCATATTGCCGCAGTTGGACTTATAGTCTACCTGCTCCTTACCGACGATGACCTGCCCTACCAGGTACTCGATGTCGACATCTGGCTCCTCGGATTTCCAGATGATGACAATCTTATTATTGGAGGATACGGTGCCACCCATCCCATCGATCTGCTTTGGATCCGGACTGCCCATTACCTGCAGAAAAATCTGATCCCACTCTGCACGATCTGCTGGGAGATCCTCCTTCTTAAAGAGGCACCCCTTCGAGGTACCGCCACGCATAAAAACGGTTTTGAACTTTCTCATAGAACACTCCTTGGTGTATATATGCTCTTATGGACCGCGCCCATATGCATGAGTACGGTCCTCCATCTTCGATACTTCGTTCCGCTTACTTCTCGAGGCCCTTGATGGTGTCGATCAGATAGTCTGTAAACTCGGCAGCCGATGCATCCTTCGTCTCGGTCGTCAGTACAACCTTCCGCTCCGTTACCGTACAGATATCAAGTGCCTTATCCAGAATAGCCTTCCGGTCACCATAGCCGATGTGTGCCATCATCTCGCCCATCGCACGAATCAGTGAGCATGGGTTTGCATAGTTTCCACGTCCATGGCTGATAAGATATGGAGCGGTACCATGAATAGCCTCAAAGAGGGCATACTGGTTACCGATGTTCGAGCTCGATGCCGTACCGAGACCACCCTGAAGCTCTGCAGCCACGTCGGTTACGATGTCGCCATAAAGGTTTGGAAGTACAACGACCTGGATGCCTGCATTGAACTCTGGATCCGTCATCTTTGCGGCCATGGCATCGACCAGCTTATCCTGAACCTCGATCTCCGGATACTCCTCTGCACCCACACGGTGAACGGTCTTCAGGAAGTTACCATCGGCAAGCTTTACAATGTTGGACTTGGTAACAACGGTTACATTGGTCTTTCCGTTCTTCCGTGCGAACTCGAAGGCTGCACGTGCGATACGCTCTGCACCTGGCTTCGTGCATACCTTAAAATCAATGCCGAGATCCTCATTCACCTCGATGCCCTTGTTGCCCCAGATGTACTCGCCCTCGATGTTCTCACGGAAGAAGGTCCAGTCAATGCCCTTGTCCGGCATCTTGATCGGACGAACGGCTGCGAAAAGATTCAGGCCTCTACGAAGGAGGGAGTTGGCGGAAACCAGGTTTGGATATGGATCACCAGGTCTCGGGGTGACGAATGGTCCCTTGACGAGAACGTCGCACTTCTTGCACTCCTCCATAACATCGGCTGGAAGCGACTCCATGAGCTCTGAACGACGCTCGATGGTCATGCCCGGAATCTCGTGAAGCTCCACACGGCCAGAAGCGATTTCGTTCTTCAGAAGCTCCTTCACCACACGAACCGCCTGCTCCATGATGATTGGGCCAATGCCATCGCCCGGAAGGATGCCGACCTTAATATGGGAAAGCTTCGAAAAATCCTTCACCTCGCTGTCCTTCTTCATTGCCTCGATACGTGCATTCTCACTGCGGATGAGATCTCCGAACTTGGCTTCTGCTACCTTGATTTCTTCTTCTGTAATCATTGTGATTCTCCTTTTTACCCTCGTCCTTGCAGACGTTTTAACATGTTCCTGCACGAAAGGATCGTCTGTCCTGTGCGTTTCTTTCTTTTATGACAAAAGTATAACGGGGATTCGAAATATAGTAAAATATATATAAAAATATGTAGCCTATCAGAATTTTTCTATGAAGTATGTCGAGCCTGCTTCCACGTCCTCGTCGACCTTCCGGCGGCCGCCCCTCCTCCCTGCTTTCTTCCGAATTATTCCCGAATCTTCACATTCTTTTCCACGTACTGAATCAATGCATCCACTGCTGCTCGCCGATTCTTTTCTTTTTTATAAATAAACCAGCTGTCCCGGCTAATTCTCCTCCCATCCTTCGTGAGAAGTGGTGTGAGCGTCAGCTGATATTCATTGACGAAATTTTCCGGCAGGAAGCAGAGCAGATATTTCTTCCCCTCGGCAATGCTTCGAAAGGCGAATTCGATGTAGCCCGCGTCTTCAGATGGCTCCGGAAGTGGCGAAGCGAAGCGTTCCATCCACCAGTCCTCTATTTTCGAGACCGTTTTTTGATTCGTCTGATACGCTACCCGTTCCATCGAAGGAAGCGCATCCAGATCCACCGGGTCCCGCGTGACACAGTACGCTGCGGTATGGTCTACCAGCTCATGATAGACATTGGCCGTATAATCGGAGCGGATGAATGCTGCATCGAGCTTCCCCTCCATCAGCATCTCATAGAGCTGATTACTCTGTTTATTGATGACGCGAATGCTCACGTTTGGATGTGCTGCTGTAAAGGGGTTCAGCACCTCGTAAAGGGAATATTTCGTATAGGTAAACGCCGATCCCAGCAGGATGGTTTCCTTCCGCTCCTCCCGAAGCTTTCGAAGGCCCTCCTGCACCTCATTGCCAAGCTGAAGGTACTTCTCCGCCATCTGAAAAAGGAACTCTCCCTCTTGCGTAAAGCGTACACCCTGCGGTGTCCGCTCGACGATGCGACACTGAAGCTCCTCCTCCATAGCCTGAAGCCGCTTCGTAATCGCAGACTGCGACTTATAGAGAAGGCCGGAGACCTTCGTAATGCTTGGATGCTGATGCAGCTCATAGATGATATTCCAGTCACTGTCCCGCATAAAAAACCTCCTGAAAGATGTCATCTATCATAACATCTTCAGGAGGGTTCACCCAATAGTATTCTGAGAATTCTCTACATATACATTTATCTATCTGCACCTGTCGGAGGCGCGTGAGCTGACACCAGACACCAGTACTTCGAAATCGGAAAAATCTGAAATTTGCCTCTAAGAACCAGTAGGCCCCGCTCAATCGTAGCTGTTTTCCAGATGAAAACAGCTGCGTTTCGCGGGGTGCTAAGGAGAAATTGCTCCAACTGGTTCTAAAGAGGCAAATTTTGATTTTTCACGATTTTTCCGTGTGGCGTCTGGTGCCAGCCCGCACGCCTCCGGCAGAATCATGGATTTATGCGAGACTCACAGCGATGCCATAGACACCGAGGATCGCGAGGATGGCAAGCAGCGCAAGAGCGATGAACGCCACTGCAAAGAGCTCAACGAAAATCTTCTTTGATGGGAAGCGTTCCTCTGCATTCTCCTGCTGCGCAACACCGGCCATCATCAGTGCGCCGGCTGTGGAAATCGGCGAATAACCAGTGACAGTACCACCGATGACGATGGCTGCACAGATTTCCACTGGATTCGCTCCGAGACCTGCTGCCAGGTCGCCGGCCGTCGGAATGAGGGTTGGGAAAACCACGCCGAGGCCTGAGCTGAAGAAGGACATGATACCAGCCAGAATGCCCATACCGCAGGATGCCGTCTTCTCCGAAAGTACCTTTTCGAGTCCAGCCACCAGGATATCAATGCCACCGGAAATCGTGATGATGTTCATAAGGATCCCAACACCCATAACCATGAAGATGACATTCCATGGCACAGCCTTGATGGCATCCTTGTCATTGCCTGCACCCAGGAGTACAAGTACCGATCCAATGGTAAAGCCCGCAAAGCCGACATTGAACGAGAAAAAGAGTACACCGATGGCGAGCACCAGAAGTCCCACAAGAGATGAGATCTGGTGGAAATTCAGCTTCGGGAGTTCTTCCTTCGCTGCGGAGATCATACTTGTGTCCGGCTTATATCCTTTATAGTAAATGAAAAGAATTACGGCCAGAATAACACAGGTGATTGCCAGCGCGAACATCAGTGGAACGGTCCCACTCTCGATGCCCTGTTCCTCCATCAGGTTTCGAACAACCGCAGCCTCTGGTGTCAGCGGGCTCATGCGGGTTGCCTGTACACCGAGATCACCGATGCAAGACAGCATAATCGGGTTGATGCCGACGGAAATCGCGATAGGAATCGCAATGACCGGAATGATGGCAAGACAAGGAATTGCACCTGGACCGACGGCACTCAGTACCGCGCCAATCAGAAACATCGCAATCGAAATAACAATCGGATTTGTTCCAACAAGGCGAATGATTTTCTTTGCAGTCAGCTCCAGCGTACCATTGGCCTTGACGATACCAAACAGAAAGGTAATGCCCGCCATTTGAAAGAAAAGAGATGAGCTGAAGCCCTTCAAGAGATCCTTCGCGCTGATATCAAAAAGCAAGCCCAGAATCATCGAGAGGGCAATGCTGACGATACCGACATTCATATTTTTAAAATAACCGAGTGCAATCGCAATCAGCAGGGCAACGAGTGAAATCACTGCCAGATTCATATGAGTACCTCCTTTAGTAGGGTATATCCACTCTGAGGGATGCCTCTATGTCCGTCCCTCAGGGTGGTCTCTGGTATATTAAAATTAGCTTTTTAGTCTAAGAACGTGATGCAGACCGGGCTTCCTGTAGGAATGATGTTTAAGGTCGGCACCAGCTGTCCAGTCACCGGATCGAAGTTGAACTCGATGATGGTATCGCTGTCTTCATTGGCTACATAGCACTTTCCGTTGGATGCAAAGGTAAAGAAGCGCGGCGTCTTTCCAAGGCAAGGGAAGAACCCTGTGGTCTTCAGATATCCTGTTGTCTGATCAATATGATAGACGGCCATGCTGTCCGTGTAACGGTTTGAAACCAGCACCCACTGACCGGATGGATCCACCATCACTTCACTGGCATCCGAATACGCTGTCACAGTCTCCGGTACGGTAGATAGCTCCTGCAGCGGTGTCAGCTTTCCTGTCATCTCATCAAACTGGAAATATAGAACCTTATCCCCCTTTTCTTCACACATATAAAGCCAGCGGTTGTTTGGGTGCATGGCTGCATGTCGTGGCTCATCCCAGGTTCTTGCCATGAAGCGGTCGGTTTCCGTCAGTGTTCCCGTCGCACCATCGTACTTTAAG
>ERZ808246.1316-NODE-1316-length-18068-cov-13.291956_pt1 | contig 18068 bp, 20 predicted proteins | sample MGYA00521083_ERZ808246 | MGnify/ENA primary metagenome ERZ808246 (study PRJEB31516, sample SAMN03275577) | gut metagenome | biome: mammalia-associated habitat; material: feces | host: Papio cynocephalus | place: Kenya | collected 2012-07-07 ... | reverse complement strand
CGCTGTGCGATAGTCGACTTTCCAGTTGGCGTTTGGTCTCGTGAGGGATACGGAATCCCACAGAGACCCCCTTCTGGAAAGCAGCATGACGGGTTTTCCAACGTTGATGCCGTCAATCGGAATCCTCGCTACGGGGACATAGGCGGTTGAGGCTCCTCCCAGAATCGACCCCGCCGGGACAGTCGGGTCGGATGGGTTGCTCTCGACCGAAGCGCCACTGAGAACGACGAAGGAGATGCTTTCTATGTTCTGTCCGTCACGACTGTATTTTATGCACAGCAGGTCGTTTCGTTTCTTCCCGGTCACACCGCTGGAGACCTTGACCGTCTCGGCGGCCGTCACGCGCGCGAACCGTCCTTCCAACACCATGTTCATCACAGGCACGGAAATCGTGTTGGAATCCTTCATCACGACATTCGGGAAAGACCCATCCGCGGTTGGGAGAAGATAGTTCCCTGCGCCGAAGACCGCGGCCTGCATGGCGCCCATGTCGCCACTGGTCACGTGGTTCGTGCCGGCTTTTCCGGTCAGCAGATTCATCGACATTTCTCATCCTTTCAGTTGATCGCGGCGAGTTCGTAGTCTGTTTCGGTGACGCCGTTGGAGATTTTGAGGATTTTCTTCTGGATTTCGGCTGTGCATTTGATGCCGTGCTCGGCGTCGATGCCGGTGAGCCTGTCTCCGAGCTGCGCGTCGAGCGTGGTGCTTGTCGTCGCTTTGATTTCCGATTTGGTTTGCAGGTCGGCGAGTTTTTTGGTTCCGTCCTTGCGGAGTTCGTCGATCGTCGCGTTGGTATAATCGTAGATTTCGGCATGTTCTTCGAGTCCTGTGAACGTTTGCTTTTCACTGATGTTGCCGGACTTGTCCGCGTATAGGTCGAGACGGAGTCTCGCGTGGAGTTCCCCGGATCCGAGGCAGATGAGGTGGTTGACCGCATGCGCCTTGTTTGTGATGGTGAAGTCCATGATGGTTGGGTCGGTGACACCGCCGTATGAGGTGATCGGCTCACATCCAAGCAGGACGGTCCTGCCAGTGGATGTGAAGGTCGGCCTCATATTGATGGTGGCGAGCATTTTGCGTAGGCCATCGTATGCGTCGCAGTATCTGTCGAACTGGTAGTTGACGGCGCCGTCGCAGACTCCGGCCGTGAAGGCCTGTCCGAGTCCGATGCGGTTGATGAGCCATGGGATGGCGTCCTTGACCTGCCCTTTGTATTTGAGATAGTCCTGTCCGCTATCGGGTTGGAGGATCTTCGACGCCAGGAGTCCGGTCCAGGTGCGTCCGAGGAGCGATACTGTGCCGGTTCCGTCGACGACGTCGGTCCTGACGCTGTCGACGATTCCTCCCCATTCCGTGCCGAGGATGTGGATCATGCTGCCGATTCCCGCGCCTGACGGCGTTTTTGGGAGGGTGAGGGTGAAGTCGTTCTCCGCGTCGTCGCAGTAGCCGCAGGCCATGTCCAGGGTGAAGTCGTCGTAGACGGCGATCGGGCTCATGGATTTGTCGGTGACGGTCAGTTCCACGGTGGTTCGCCCCGCATTTCGCATTGTGTGACGTCGAATTCGAATCCGCCGTTGCTGGATACCTGCATGTCTCCGGACGGCAATTGTTGGAAGCAGTACGTTCCACTGTCGACGCCGGTGCCGAGTTTCGCGTCCTTGAGCCTGTTCGATGTTCCGCCGTAAGCGTCGATCAGCGTGACCGTCTTCGGCGATGCGGCGCCGTCGATGACCAGTCTGCTGCCGGCGGGCACGTCGCAGTCGACCTCGTATCTGTTCGCTCCGATGGTGATGGCCGGATTGCTGGCCGGACCGAAGACAGTCAGTCTGACGGGCGTCTCCGCCCGTGATTCGTTGCGCAGCGTCCTGCTTGGCGGCATGCCCGCATAGTCGTGCGGATAGTCGAAAGGCATGTCGAGCGTGGATGTGTCGTCGGACTGGCTGAACCTGTAATGCGTGTTCGTCTCATGCCGCCAGACGCCTTCGACGAGGATCACGGACCATGTGACGTTCACGATGGCCGGATAGATGTCCCCCGGTTCCGCTTTGGCGACGTATGCCTTCGCCGTCCACCCGTCGTCCGAGGAGAGCGTTCCAGGGACTCCGTTGGAAAGGTCGGCTTCGAAGATGGAGTGCATGAGGTCGATGGATTCCAGCGAACCGATCACCTTGCCGGTGACCTCCACCGATTTCGCGGCGCGGTGCAGTCCGGTGACCGTTTTCTCGCCTAGCGTGTACTTCCATTCGAAACCACGGAGTTTCGGCACGGTGCCGAAATACACGTGTCCGTCCGACCCGTCGAGCGAAACGCTCTCGCCGGTGGCGGAGCACGTGTATGTCAGGCTTCTCATCGTCTCACCTCGTCAGTTCGATGATTTTTCTTCTCATGTCGCGGTCGCTGATGCGTGGAGCGTATTCGGAGATGATCGGTCCCATCTGCGTCAGGATCTGTTCGAGCAGGTTCTCGATGCGTTCGGTCGAGATTCCGTTCCCGTCGCGCAGTGGCGTCACCCTGCTCGCGGCGGGGAGGTCCAACAGTTCCGGACCGTTCTCGCCGACCAGGGTGACGCCACGGCGTGTGACTTCCCCGCCGTCCTTCAATCCGGGCACGACGCCGCCGTCAGCGTAGCCGCCGGCGCGGTTCATGCCGGCGAGTGACCCGTAACGGTGGATGGCGTAATTGCATCCGGCGTAGATGTTGGCCAGCGGGTCGGTGATGCCACGCGACCTGTAGGGGCCGGCGTATGCGTTGAACGTGCCTGGGATGGTCTGCATCAGACCTTGTGACGGCTGGCCGGCCTTGGCGTTGGAATCCCAGTTGTTGATGGCGTTCGGATTGCCGCCGGACTCCTGGTTCATGCGCCGAAGGACAGTGTCGGCCCAGCTTGCGGGCTGCCCGAGTTCCTTGAGCACCTGCAGGACGAGGCTGCGCCACCGTTCCACTCCGCCGCCGACCGACCCGTGGTATTGGCCGGATTCCGACTTGCTGGTCCATTTGGACGTCAGGTCGGACGCGACCGATTTGACCTTGTTGACAAGCGCCGTGGCGGCGTTCACGGGCAGGTGGCCGACCATCTGGCCGAACCGTCCTCCGCTGATTCCCGCTACCTGTGTTTTCACGGGAGTGAGGATCTTCGACGTGACCCATTCGACCGGGTTCTTGACGAACGCCTGAGCCGTCTGGGACAGGTCCTCGATGAATTTCTTCGTGCCGGCCACCGCTTTCCCGACGGCCTTGCCGACCTTGGAGGAGATGCCGCCCTTGGCGAACCGTTGGACGTCGAGTCCCATGTCCTCGCGGACGGCCCGGACGCCCTGATGGCGTGCCATGGAGTTCCACCGATGGACGTTCTCGGCGCCGACGGCCTTGGTCCATTCGGGTACCATCCACGCCTCGCCGGGCGAGGTCATGGCCGGTATCGAGTCGACGCCGGGAGCGTAGCCTGGGTTGACTCCGCCGACGGTGCCGCCGCTGGCGAATTTCACGTCGGGAAGGGTGAGTTTCAGGCCGACGGCGCCGGCCACTGAATTCCAGACTTTCTTGATGCCTTTCGTGTACACCGTGTCGACGATGAATTTCACGGGGCTTTTGGCGGCGTCCTTGACCTTGTCCCAGCTTTCCTTGATCCAATCCTTGGTGGATTGGAACGTGTTGCCGATACTGTCCAAGGCGTTCCCGATCGGTGTTTTGACGTGCTGGTCGAACCAGTCGCCGACGGCGCCGAAGATGCCGGTGATTTTGTCTTTCGCGGACTGGAAAAGATTACCGAAATCATCAGGGATGCTAGTGAAGAAATCAATGATAGACGTTGGAGTGAGTCCCAGCCAGTCGACCAGCGCCTGCCATTTCTGCTGGATCCAATCACCGGCGGAGCCGAAGAAACCACTGATCGCATCTGGAATACCCGAGAAGAAGTCGATGATCGACGTCGGGGTCAGCCCCAGCCAGTCGACCACGGCCTGCCACTTGGACTGCACCCATTGACCGGCGGAATCAAACCATCCGCCGATCGCGGAGGGGATGCCCGAGAAGAAGTCGCCTATCTTCTGTCCGGTCTCGCCGAACCAGTCCTTGACGCCGTTCCAACGGTCTTCGACCCATTGCGCGGCATCGTCGAACTTGCCTTGGATCTTGACCATGAGGTCGCACCAGTTGGTGGTGATCCAATCGTTCGCGTCTCCCCATGCCTTCTTGATGCCGTTCAGAGTGTCCTGCTGCGCTTTGACCTGCGCGGCGGTGTTTTCGGCCTGCGCCTGTCCGGATTCCTGCATGGCGGCCGGAATATCCTGGGTGACTTTCTTTTTCGCCCACCATACGAGTTTGTCCGGGTGTTTGATGGAGTTGTTCTCCGAATACCATTTCTGGTATTCGGCGTAGGCCTTGTCGGACGTGTCCTTGCCTTGGATTCCCTGCAGACCCTTCCAAGCCCATTTCGGCATTCCGCCGACAAGGTTCTTGGTGGCGGCGCCATAGGCCGCGGCTCCGGCGGCGACTCCGCCAGCTGTTCCGGCGGTGCGTTTGGCGAAGGCGGGGACCTTTTCCAATCCGGCGACCTTCGGTGTCTTCGCGAACAGGCTGGACAGCCATTTCGGAGCCTTCAGCCCGCCGAGGAACTTGCCGAACGACTTCACCGCGTTTCCGGCGGTCTTGATGCCTTTGCCGGCTATGCTGAATCCCTTGCCGATGTCCTTGGCGACGCCCCATACGTTCTTCAGGATCTTGATGCCCTTCGAGCCGATCCACAGGTAGATGGCAGTGTCGAAGATGGTGCCCTGCTGCTCCGGCGACAGGCCATTCCAAGCCTTCTCGATGTCCGAGATGAGGTCAAGCAATGGCTTGAGTCCCTCGAGCGCGACGTTCGCCGTTTTCAGCGCCTTGTTGAGGTTTGATTTGTCGCCGTTCTTCGGTGTGTTGAAGAATTCGCCCAGTCCTGGAAGGTTTGTCAGCACTTCTCCTGCAGCGTCCCTCACGTCCCGCAAATTGTCGCGGAATTCCATGAGGACTTTCGGGTCGGCGCCGCTGAAGGCGATGTTGAACTCGTAGCTAAAGTCGCCGTTTTTGATGAATTCGACGAGGCCCTTGTACCCAGAGGTTATGCGCTCGTATGCGTCCTCGATGGACGCGTAGGCGCTTTTGTCGATGTGGAACGATTTTGCCAGCTTTTCGTTGACCTTGCCGGACTCGATGAATTCCACGGCTCCGGACACGGCGGTGGCCGCCGCCGTACCGATGTCTCCGAATTTCGATGTGAACCTGTTGATGACATCGCTGATCCGGTCGACGCCGAACGCTTCGATGATCTTCTCGATGGCCTTCTGCACACGGTTTCTGGCGTTCTCCATGGCCGTGCCGATGCCCTGCGTCGCATCCTTGGCCTGCTGGGTGAAGGACGCGTACTGGCCGTACCCGTCCTTGTTGAGCTTCACCAAGGCGTTGTTGAAGTCGGTGAAGGTAACCTTGCCGGACTTCATCGCCTCATACAAATCGTTCTGCTTGGCGTTCGCGCCGAGAATGCTCTTCGCCAGCTGGTTCATCTGGCCCGGCATCGCGTTCACGACGCTTCGCCATGCCGCAGCGTCGACCTTGTTCGCGCTGAGCATCTGGTTGAACTGCTCGATCGCGTTGGCCTGCATCACGGTGTCCTTGCCGCCGGCCAGGACGGCGTTGTTGAACGCCAACGCGATGCTGGTGGCCTCATCAAGGTTCTTGGTTAGCGGGGCGAGCTGCTGGACCATGCCGATCATGCTGGACGTGGTGGTTGGCAGGCCGTCGATGCTGGCGCTGATACGTTTGATCGACGCGGCCGCATCGTCGGCCGAGTATCCGAGGTTCTTCATCACCTTGGGGAAGTTGTTCATCGTGTCGGCGCGTTTGATTGCGCCTTCCACGTTGCTGGTGATGATGTTCGAGACCTTGCTGAACGCCGACTGGGCGAATCCGCTGATGGCTCCGAACTTCGCGGCGCCCCAAGCGGTGAAGAAGCGCTCGGACTCGCCCACTCCCCTCGTGGACGCGGCGGTCACGCTGGACTGCATGCTCTTGAACGAATTGATGGCGTTGCGTGCCGACGTGGCGGCGGAGGCGAAGAAGCCGGACTGCTTCGCCGTGCTCGCGTTCAGGTTCGACTGGGCCGCGTGGAGCTGTGCCTGCGTCTCCTTCAGGCCTTGGCTGGCGGCCTTGAGTTGTTCCTCCGCGGAGGCGACGGCTTCGGTCTTCTGCCGGGCCTTGCTTCGCGCGTCGTTGAGCCGTGCCTGCGCGTTGATGGCCTGCGAGGAGGATTGGCCGCTCTTGGCGACGGTTTCCTGCAGTTTGGTTTCGGCGGCCTGCACGCGCAGGGCGGCGCTTTTCTGCTCGTCTCGCGCCTTCGCGATCTGCGACGTGCACTGGGTGACCGTCTGCGCGGCCTTCCTCTCAGCCTGCTGCAGGCTTTTCACCTGTTCAGACAGTACGTCACGGCCAGCGGCCTGGTTCATCGCGTCCGAGAATTTCCTGCCGGCGTTTCGTCCGGCGGAGGTGGCCGCGGCCGTCACGCCACTGTTGAGCTTCGTGCCGAACGCGCTGAGATTCGGAAGCACGTCGATCCATGCGGCTGTACCGGCCATGAGACCACCTCACTGTTCAATTGTTCATTGGCCGCCCATGACCAAGGACATGAGCTCGTTGCGCTCCAGCGCATGCAATTCCTTGCTGTCGACGGTCTGCTGTCCGTGCTTGGATTCCGTCAACACGACCGCCGGTGGCCGAATGCGCGGGCGGATATCCTCTTCCTCTAGGGGATGTTCCACGAATGGCGCGCATTGGGTTATCGTCTTCTGGATGTCGCGGAGCATGTCGCCCAGATCGTGCAGCAGCCATTCCGATTCGCTCCACCCGTCACCGGCAAGAGCCCGGTAGAACACGTTGTCGGGTGGCATGTGCACGATCAGCGCATGCAATGCGCGGAGACTCAACCGTTTCTGCCAGAACTCCTTGATCGGGTCACGCGGGGCGTAGACCGCGCACAAAGCGGCCTCCAGCTCCTCCGCGTGGCCGTCTCCGTCAAGCAGCTCTAACGCCGTGTAGGTTTTCCCTCGCTGTCCGTCTTCGTCATCTCGTCGGCCACGTTGTTGAGCAGCAGGAGGAGGATGCTGACCTGTCCGCCGGCGTCGAGGAACGCCTTCCACTGGCTGCCGAGCAGTGCCTTCGCCAGTTCGAACTCGTCTTCGGACTCCTGCGCCTTCGCGAAGGCCTTCTTTTCCTCGTTCGTCTGGAAAAGCGGCGAATGGATGCGGAATTCCTCCTCGTCCGGGTCGTCGCCGATGGTGAATTCGATCCACTCCTGGATCTTCGGATGCGATTCGAGGTACTTCGCCTTCACGGCCTTGAGACTGCGGATCCTGCGATTGTCTTTAGTCATTGTCTGTTCCTTTCAAAAAGCTGTGTCCCTTTTGTGTTGAAGAGGAAGGGTCCCGCACCGGTGAAAGGGACTGGAAAGCCGATGCGGGAAGAATTGTGCGGTCAGGCCGCGGTGGAGATCTTCTCCCCCTCGTAGAAGGTCTTGCCGGTCGTCGGGTCGCGGAAGAACGTGAAGGTGGTGTCCTCGCCCTCGGCGTCGCTGCGGTTCTTGGTGGTGTCGCCCTGGCCGGTGACCTTGACGCGATAGCCGGCCTCGATGCGGTAATGGGTTCCGATTCCGATGCCGTCCTGTCCGATCCAGATCAGACGGTAGTACGGGAATTCGGTGGTTTCGCCGTCAGTGTATTCGAATCCGGCATCGTTCTTCGCCGGCCACTGGGATACCGGCAGACCATGCTCCAGCGCCTTCACCCATGCGTTCATTTCCAGGAATGTCAACTGCAGGGTTCGCGTACGGCCGGTGATGTCGGAGCGGACCGGCTCGAGATCCTGCACCGCGTTGGTGTCGGCGGATTCGATGCCGCGGCTCATCTTCGCTCCATCGGTCGAGATGTAGCCGAGGACCTTGAAACCGGCCGGCAGGGCGTTCGGCTTGCCGGTGGCGGCGTCGAAGAAGCTGCTCGGCATGGCGGTGCTGTAGTCCGCGATGGCGAGCAGCTGGGTGCCCCATTTGCGGACGTTCTTGTTGTTGTCGTTGAGAATGCTGACCACGTCTGTTGAAGCCATCATTTCCTCCAATCATCTTGTTTATTTGAGGCTTGTTTTTGGGCGCATGTCGAAGTTGGCCGTGGCGGTGCAGCGAAGCACTCCGGCCTTGTTCTCGTATGCGATTTGAGAAAATTCCGTGATTCGCGAGGCGTCGACGTAACCGTATTGGTTTCCTCTTCCGCCGAGACGGAAGATGGACGCTTCGATACGTCCGGTCAGGTTCGCCATCGTCTTCCAGTCGGACGCGTACACGTCGATGTCGACGCTGCGCGTGCGCGTGTAGTCGTCTTCTTGTCCTCCGCCTGGCGCCGGCGTGACCATGACCAATGGAAGATGCCGGTCCATGTCGTCGGGCAGTTTTGAGACGGCTGTGATGTTGACATCGGACTTCAGCCATGCGATGAGCAATGGGAGCGGGTGTGGCCATTGTCCTTGCAGGAGCATGCGTCAATCCCCCATCTCCGCGAGCGCGCGGCGTAGGAAGCCTTTTTTCGGCAGTCTGCCGCCGTATTCCTTTTCCGTGGCCTGTTCGTCACCGACGATGACGCGGGCGTATGGTCTTTGGATGTGGCTTGGCGATTTAGTGCCGGGGCGTTTGCCCTGCGTGACGCGCACCGATTCGGCGTAACGTTTGTCGCCTTCCTTGAGTGCGATGCGTTTCACGATCGGTGCGAGTCGTCGTGCCTTCGCGTTCAGGGCGGAGGCGACGGTTGGATTGGAGAGCACGTTTTTGCGAATCCAATCCTCGTTGACGGTGAATTTCCCGCTCATGATGTCACCTCCGTCATCCACCATTCGGTGTGGTTTCCGATTCCGTCCGGTGTGATGTAGTCGTACGCTGCGGATGCTGGCTGGAAGATGCGGCCGTTCCATTCGATTCGCGAGTCTCCGGTGAGGAGTCTTGCCACGAGGTCTCCGGGATGGCTGAAGCACTTGTATTGCGGCAGGTGGTTTGCATCCTGGAAGAGCGGCAGGTCGGTCGTGGCGATCGGCTGAACGTTGCATCCTTCGAGCACGGTTTTTCGCGGCACGTACTGTGGCTGTCCGTATTCGTCTGGCTCGCCGTCCACGACTCTTGTCGTGATGGTGAGCGTATGTCCGTGGATTCCATCCATGCGTCAGTCCACTCTGTATCTGGCGACCATCGCCGCCCACTGCGCCGTCGTGCCGACGGTCAGGGCGGACGAGTAGGTGCGCTGTTCCGCGCCGGTCGTGTATGACACGAGTCCCGGCAGTGTCTGGTAGATGGCGGCGGCCTGTTCGAGCACGACGTCCTGTATGCCTTTCGGCACCGGTTCGTAACCATGCTTGTATGTGACCTGCACGCTCCGCCATTTGTCGGGGATCGGCCTGTCGAGGCGTATCGCTCCAGCTTCGGACCATTCGAAATCGGTGACGGGTTGACCGTCGATGATGAGTTCCGGTACCTCGTGAACCGGCAGGCATGGGAGTGTGAGCGCCCTGCCGCCGTCGGAGTCGAGGATGACGGTCTCGGTCATCATGCTGATCGGATTGTTGGCCTGTTCGCGGAACCGGCCGGAGGCGAGGCTTAAGGCGAGTCTGAGTTTCTCGTCGTCGGCCTTGCCTCCGGTCTTCAATGCCAGGTCGTCGATGGAGGCCAGCGGCTCAAGCGTTGACTCGGCCATCGGTCACCTCGAATCACTTATGTTCCGCGCCGGAGTCGGTGGCAGAGAGCTTGACCACGGCGAGACGCTTCGGCTCGCGGATGAACAGCATGTTGCGTTCCTCCGCACGCACGTAGGTCAGGTTGTGGCGGGCGTCGTCCTCGTTCTGGTTGAAAGCCTCGATGGTCAGCGGCACATAGTTCAGCAGCTGCACGGTGCTGAAATCGCCCATGACGGCCGTGCCCTTCGGCAGGGCCTGAGATTCGATGCGCGGCACGCCCCACAGGGTGCTCGGACCCATGGCGAAGGGTCCCTGGCCGAAGTAGCGGCCCTGCTTGTCCTGCAGGAGGTCGATGGTCTCGTTGTCCTCCGGGTTCAGGACGATTGCCTGGATGTTGGTGCCGATGGCGGACAGGACGCGCTTTGCATGGCGGGCGGTGGTGAAGATGTCCGTGTCGAATGCCACCTGCTGGGTGCCGGTGGTGTTCAGGATGCCCTTCTGCGCCACGTCGGTGGAAGCGTCGCCGTTGAGGATGGTCTTCTCCAAATATGCGTTGAGATTGCGCATCAGGGTCTGGTTGATGAGAGTGGAGATGATACCGTCATCGTGGAGTTCCTGGTTGGTGACCTTGAAGCCGTCGGCGCAGGTCCATTCCTTCGCCTCGGCCATCTGGGTGCCGAGCTGAGACAGTGGCTTCACGCCGTTTTCCTTGACGGATGCGGCCGCGCTTGTCACGGAGACGAGCTGACGGTACTTGATGTACGGCGAATCGGTGGAGCCGCGAGTGATGAGGTCGAGGAAGACGTTCGGCTGCGGGTAGGTGACGTCGGTGTAGCCCGGCAATACGGTCGGGTTCACGGCGCCCGGCAGCGTGGTGGACAGCGGGCTCGGGTCCTGCTTGACTCGGATTTGGCTCTTGGCGATGCGCACCGGAGTGCGGTCCGGAGTGGTCGCGCTCTTGAACGCGCGGTATGCGTCGGTCTGGATGAACGCCTCGCCGATGGTCTTGGCCGTGACGGCTGGCTTGCCGGACACGTCGTCGGACGGTTCAGATGAAGCCAGCATGCTCTTCAACGCTTCGGATGCCTCGTGTTCCTTGTCGATCCTCGTCTTCAGGTCGTCGGCTTTCTTGCGCAGGGAGATGATCTCCTCGTTTTCGTCCGCGGTGAATTCGCGGCTTTCGACCTGCGCCTTGTTGGCGATCGCCTTGACGCGGGCGATGGTGTCCTGCAGTTCCTGCTTCATGCTCATGTTGGAATCTCCTTCGGTGATGAGCTGTGTTTCCATTTCCGCCGCCCACGCGGTCAAATCGGGCAAGTTCTCGACGTCGGCCTGCTCGCCCTCGCTCTGCTCGGGTCTGTCGGTCTCGTTGTCGATGGTGTCCTGCGACCGTTCCTCGCGCATGACCTCGCGGATCATGTTTCGGAGTTCGTCGCGGTCGAGTTGCATTGAAAAAGGCCCTGGACCATTCGGTTCGGAGCCTTCGTTCTGTTCTGCGGCCTGCTGGCCTGTGCTGGCCGGCAGGTCATCGCTTTTCGTGCTGACCAGTCGTGTCTCCGGGTTTGCGCCCTTGAGGCAGAGGCTGACCTCGAAAAGGTCGAATTTGGTGATCGGCCAGATGTAGTCGCCGTCCGGTGAGACCTGCATGTCGTCGTACCAGGCTTCGCCGCCGACGCTGAATTCGTGGATTCGGCCGTCTTTCAGCAGTTTGAAGCACTGCACGCCGTTCGGACTGCTCAGGTCGAGCTGTCCGTCGATTTCCAGACAAGTGTCGGTCTGGCGCATGTCGGTGATGACGCCGACGTTCGCGTTCGGATCGGTCCAGTTGTGGCTGAAGAGGATTGGGATGGTCTTGCCTGCGCGGAATTCGCCGATGGAATCGTCGAAGGCGTGCGGCAGCATCATGTCGCCCTGCGAGTCGACCACGTTGAACGTGGACACGACCGCGGTGAATTTGCCTTCGCCCAAAGTCTCGCCGTTGCCTAATCCCATGACCTCGGATTTCGTCCGCATGGTCAAACGTTGTTTCTCGGGCGGTTTCTCGTCTTCCTTATGCATTCGCACCTCCAAGATTCTGCGAGCCGCTGTCATGCGGGCTCGCCTGAGTGCCGCCGCCGCGGACGGTGTTCAACTGTGTCAGTATTTCGTCGTATTCCGCGCCCTTCGGTTCGAGACCATGGTCGGCTCTCGCTTCGTTGACGCTCATCCACGGTCCGCCGACGGCGGAGGACGTCACCTGCGCGTCGTCGATGAAGCTGCCGCGCAGGGCGGATTCGATGTTGAATTCGATGAACTGGCCTGGGAAGAACCGTGAGCAGATCTGCTCGTTGAACGCTCCCTGCAGCTGTTCGAACAACGGCCCGAGCGTCTCACGGTAGAGGGCGTCGCGGAAAGCCTGCTGTGTGGCGTACTTGCCTTCGCGGGCGCCGACCATTTCCGGTGGCACCTGATAGGCGGACGCCACCTCGATGTCGCTCAGAGTGCGGCCTTCGACCTCTTGCGCGTCCTTCGGTGTGAATTCCGCGCCGACCTTCTGGTATTCGATGCCGCGGAGGATGGGGCTCTCGCCCTCCTTGCCGCCGCCGTCCATCCAATTGGCCAGCTCGGTCTGAAGCCGGCGCCGCGCGTCGGATGAGAGCGCCTTCTCCTCCAAAGCCTGCGACCAGTAGCCGGGCATGCGCAGTCCGTGTTTCCACAGTTGGCGGCGCCATTTCACGGCCTCGGTGTGCTCGTCCAAGGTCTGCTGGAGCGTGAGCATCGGGCTGATGCCCTCGAAGCTTCCATAGCCCTTGTCACGGAAATACCCGAGACTGACGTCTGGATCATCGAACCGGATGTACCCGTCAGGATTGGATGACGGGTCGGTGGTGGTGAAGCCGTCTGCTTCATCGATGACGCCTTGGCGTCTGTGGAACCTCCATTGCGATGTCGGCAGCCGTTCCAAAGTGCCATCTGCGTCCGAGTAGACGACCAGGAATCGGTCGAAGAGCATCAGGTCGGCCACGATGTCGTGGATCAGACGGTAGGTGCTCGTGCCGGCCGCAGGATTCGGATGGTTGACCAGCTGGTGCAATGGGCCATCCGTGAGCATGCGTCGACTGCCATATGGTTCGCCTTCGAATGCCTGAATGTGCACTCGTGCGACGTTTCTGGCGATGAATTCCACGACTTTTCGGACGCTTGGCTGTGTGGAGTAGATCTCGAAGGCGCGGGGGCCGCTGGATAACGGTGTTCCGGGGTCAACGACCGGCCATGGGCCTGTGACTGTCGCACCATTCTTTCCGGCGAAGTCTATGACGCTGCCGGAGCCTTTGAAGAGAAGGCTCATTCGCTCACCGCCTTGGCCAATCTCAGGACGACGAATCCGGAGACGATCCATCCGAGCGGAGTCCAGACGAGGAAACAGCCTGTGACGATGAACGTGAGTCCGATGATCTCCAAAAGCAGTTGGAAGAGGTCAAGCAAAAAGGCTTTCCGTCTCATAGATGCTCCTTTCCGGCGCCGGCCGGGTGAGTGCTTCGCTCAATGCGTTCAACGTGGCCGCCACGCCGTCGATCTTGTCGCCGGAGTTCTGTTTGTCGGGCTGCACGTTGCCGTTGGTGTCTGTCTTGACGGCCAGATTGTCGACGTTCCACCGCAATACCGGATTGCCGTGGTGTCTGAAGAGCGGCGCGTCCTTCGTGCCGGTCAGCAAAAGTCGTTGCAGTTCCTTGAGTACCGGGCTCAGGGTCTTCGTGCCCTGTCTGACGATGGTCAGACGGTCCACGTCCAGTCCGGCTTCCTGCAGGTCGTTGGCGACCTGCGTCGCGTTCCATGGGTCGTAGCCGATGGTCTGCACGTCGAAGAAATCCAAGTCATGCAGGATCTGTTTTTCGACGTAGGCGTAATCGGTCACGTCGCCTGGCGTCAAGGTCAGCCAGCCGTCCCGCACCCACACGGACGCCATGCCCGCGGTGCGCTTGTCCAATGCCGGCAGATCGGATTCCGGAGCCCAGAAGCGGAGCAGCACGTCATATCCGCCGCATTCGTCCGGGAAAAGCAGAGACCATGCGGTCAGATCGGACACGGCGCCCAGATCCCAGCCGCCATAGCAGACGCACCCCTTGTACGCTTCGGCCATCTGGTCTGGCGAAGTGTAGACGGCGCCGGCGTTGCGGTCCCAGGAATCCAATGTGATGAATCGTTCGGACTGTTTGGTGCGGATGCCGAGATGCAATCTGAGGTAGCTGGCGAGCTGGGCGGGCGAATTGCGCGCCTGATTGGCCTGCGCGGCCAAGTATTCGGCGCTCGGGCTCTTCCCGTATCCGGGGTTGGCTTTCATCTGCGTCTCGACCGCGAATGGGTCGTCGATCTCGTCGGCACCCCAGATGACGCCGTAATACGTGTCGTCCTTGATGGTGCCTGCGGCAAGCTGTTCGACGTATTTGCGTGTCTGGTCGTAGATCGTGTTGCTCTTGCCGTCATCGGGCGTGGTGATGCGCACGCCCAATGGTTGGGTTCGCGAGCCGCGGCCGGTCTCCAACGTTCGCACCAGATCCGGCGTCTTGTGCACGTGCAGTTCGTCGACGATGAAGCAGTGGAGGTTCATGCCGTGAGCCGCGTCGGCGGCGGAGCTGATGACCTCCATGTAGCTGCCGGAGCGGTTGTGCACGATACGCTTCTGATGCGCCGTCATCACGCCTTTCAATGCCGGCGTCTTCTCCACCAATTGCTTGATCGGCTGGAACACGAAGCCGGCCTGATGTTCGGTGGACGCGGCGCACACGACCTGCGCGCCCGGTTCGCCGTCGGCGCCAAGCATGTACACGGCGATGCCGCCGGACAATGTCGACTTGCCGTTCTTGCGCGGCACATCGACGTACAGGTCGCGGATGATGCGGACCCATTGGCCGTCCGCGTTCTTCTTCACCCAGCCGAACACCGGGGCGAGGATCCACACCAGCTGCCACGGGTCGGGGTCAAGCGGTTTGCCGGCCCACTTGCCCTGCGTATGCCGGAGCGTGTGGAAGCTCAACAGCACTTTGTCCACTCTCGCGGGATCGAAAACGGCGCCCTCCACGTCACGTGGCTCTGGAGTCTTGATCTTCGGCACCTGCCATTCCTTCGGCAGGTCCATGCCGCGTTCCAGGCAATACCATGCGACCTCGGGACTGATTTTCAAACGTTCCAAGGTCTCGGCATCGGGCAGCTCAGGCGAACGGGTTGAATTCTTCATCTTCCTCGGCCTTTCCCGCGACATTCGATTCGCTCGCCGGAGTCAGGCCGAACTCATGCGCGAAAGCGCGAATCGTGTTCTGCGATTGCGTCAACACGGTGAAAGCCGGATTGAGCTTACGCGCGCCACGCTCCGTCTCGATGAGCACGCCCTCCTCGTTGATGCATTCCTGCGCACTCCGCATCGAAGCGACCGCCGTGCAATACGCGGCCAGCGCATCGCGATCCTCCGGCTTGATGAGTTTCAACCGCGCAAGCCTCGGAACGATGCGACGCCAAGTGTTCAATGCCTCGCCGCAAAGCCATGACGGAACCTGCGGAGCTTTGTGTTCGAACCCGGCATCATCCTCAGAGATTCTCCTGCCACCGGCATCGCGATCCGGGCCACGACCGTTGATGACACGCAATTGGAGAGGCTGCCGCTGTGGTCCGCGAGCACCCATGACAGCCTCCTTTCCTTGGTGGTTTGACCCCTAAAACCTGAGACGCGCGAAAAAGAGTTTCGGCGGCGCCCCCGGCTGGGCTTGTTTTCAACTTTCGGAACGCCCCCTGCCACGTCAGTGGAATATCCCTGGGTAGTTCCTTCGGTCTTCTTGGTCTTTGACGATCTTGCATTGGTCGCAGAGCGTTTGCGTGTTGTTGACGTCGAGGAACGCTCCGCCCGCGCCGACTGGGATGATGTGGTCGACGTTGGTTCCTTTGCGGTTGCATCTTCTGCAGTTTGGTTCGAGCTTCAGGCGTTCGGCTCTGACGTGCGTCCATTCGGTGTGGTGCTGTCTCAAGGCTCTGGTGTGGGCTGATGGGTTCTGCCATGGTTTGCGTTGGTGTTGGTCGCATCTTCCTTGGCATGTGGCTTTGCGTTTGCATCCTGTGAAGGTGCATCGTGATTGTGGTTTTGTCGGCATCAGTCGATGACTTCGATTCCAAGTCGGGTCAATGCGTTGAGGAAGTCATCCTCGTAGATCCGCAGTCCCCACGCTTCCAAGGCGTCCCCCCGGCTGATTTGCATGCCCGCCTGTTCGTTTTGGTCGGCCAGTCTTGTGAGCTGGTGCGCAATCTCTTCAAGGGCTTCTTTCATTGTGTTTCCTTCCGGCGTGTTGCGTTCTTTCAACTTGCAAAACTATAGATATTGCGTTACTATAGTTATATCAGCCAAGGAAAGGAGGTGAACATGAAATGGACGGACATCGTAAGCGCCATCAGCTCGGTGGTGAGCAACATCATCGCACTGGCGGCGCTGGTCATCTCGCTCAGAAGGCCACCTAGGCACGGCAGATGACAAGAGGGTTCCGAGCAGACCTATTGCCCGGAACCCTCCGGTTCCATCCTATTTCATGACCATCATGAAGACAAGCACCATATTCGCGGCCTGCGGCATCATATGCGGCCTGACGTCGGCCACACTCGGCTTCGCCGGAAAACCATGGCAGGCCGGACTGTTCGGACTCGCCGCGGGCATCTGGAGCATCGCCACACTCATCATGGACAGAAGAGGTGGCGATGACGACTGAATATCTCGGCGTCAAGCAGGTGGCCGAGCGTCTTGGCATCACTCCGGGAGGACTGCTCAATTTAAAGCTGCCTAAGCCCGATGCGACGATCGGCCGCACACGCGGCTGGCTCCCCGAAACCATCGACCGGTGGAACGCCAGCCGTCCCGGCCGCGGAGTCGGCGGCGGCAGGCCACGCAAGCAAAGCAACGAATAAGGCATGGTCCGGAAACGATTCCGGGCCATGCTTTTTCATAGGTGCCTTCGGCGGGATTCGAACCCGCGTCCACACGCGGCCGCAAGGAAGAGAATCCAATAAAGACTCACGGCCGGTACGATCTACCACTGATTCCTACGAAGGCAAGGACAGGCGATTTGAGCTTCACCGCATCACATGCCACGGGATTGGCTTGCCTGCCACTGTTCAGGTGTCCACTCTGACGGGAGTGGACAGAGCGTGTCCGATATGCCGTTCGGACAGGACGGGACTGTGACCCAAGGGAGTAAGGAGAATCCCGGTGGATACAAGTGAGGGCTCAAACCGTTCCCGGTTTGAACCCTCTAATCCACTGACAATTCTGCGTTGCACTTTGAAAAATGTCAAATCACGTCGTGTCCGGCGAGCCTGTCATGCACGTCGGAAAGCCTGTACAACGGCTGTCCCTTGCCGTTTCTGCCCGCCGGCCGTATCCTGCCGCGCTTACGCCACGAGCGAATCGTGTTCACATTGCATTGGAATCCGCATTCGCGCAGCAGCTCCGCGCACTCCCCGGCCGTGAACGCCCGTCCGGAACTGATGCACTCCTTCAGGAATCCCAACCGCACGTCCATCACGCGGTAAGTGTTGCCGCACATGGGACATGCAACGCTTACCGCGCCGACCTCAGCCGACAGTTCCACGCCGCACAACGGGTTCAGGCACCTGCCGATGCCATGCTTGGCGGGAGGCACGTCGATGATGCCGAGCGTCTTGCGCGCCAACCGCTGCCAGTCATGCCAGATCAGCCCAATGTCCGGCAGACTCGCGAGACGGCCGCAACCGGCGCAGCGGCGCAGGCACTCCAGGACCGACGGGCGGATTCCACTGCCGGCCCATGGCATGGCCGGCGGAACATACAGCCTGCGCCACAACGCGACGGCCATGTCGTCGATCTCCTGCAGATGATCGACCACGGACAGCCTGACCGGCGTCGGAGCCGAAGCCGGATTGGTCCGTCCCTGCTGATGGCCGCCGTAATGCGCCGTGCTGTCCAGGAACTCACGCAGCGACCGCATCCATGCCGGATAGTCGCGGAGCCATCCGCGCAAGGTGGCCTCGCACTTGTCGCAGAGCGTGGACTGGATGCGGCATTCGCCTCCGCAGACCAGGCACACGCCGGCAAGCGCTGGTGTTTCCGGTTTGTTTTGGTTGTTTGGTGTTGTGTTGGTGGTTGGCTGGGATTCGGTTGGTTCGTTCATTTGTTCGATTCCCTCCGGCGGTGTAGTCTGGTTTGTGGTGGTGCCAGGAGCCCGGCCGGAAGGTCGGGTTTCTTGTTATTCGTGGTGGTTTTGGATGATCGCTTCGATTTGGTCGCGTGTCACTTGCGGGATGAGTCGTGCGGTCTCGTCGAGGCTGATGCCGGCCTCGTGCCATTT
>ERZ808246.1312-NODE-1312-length-18093-cov-16.333629_pt1 | contig 18093 bp, 22 predicted proteins | sample MGYA00521083_ERZ808246 | MGnify/ENA primary metagenome ERZ808246 (study PRJEB31516, sample SAMN03275577) | gut metagenome | biome: mammalia-associated habitat; material: feces | host: Papio cynocephalus | place: Kenya | collected 2012-07-07 ... | reverse complement strand
AAAATCAGGTATAATAAACAAAACCGAGTCAACCTAAATCAGGAAAACACACCCCCGTGCGTGGCAACAGCCATTCTGCGCACGGAGGTTCGGCAAACATACGAGTTGGTATATTCCTGCAACTACTGGTTGAACCTTTTGGCCTGCTCCTCTATGAGCGCCTTGTCGTTGAAGTAGTCGATCTTCATCGCCTTCTTCACGTCAGAGAGGGTGGCCGCGGCGACCTCTTCTGCTGCCTCGCTTCCTTTCTTAAGAATATCGTAGACGGCTGGGATGTCTTTCTCGTATTCCTTTCTGCGCGCGCGGATCGGCTCAAGCTCCTCGTTGAGGATCTTCTCGAGGAACCTTTTGACCTTCACGTCGCCGAGGCCGCCTCTTCTGTAGTGATCCTTCAACTCGTTGAGGTTGGCATATTCAGGAAGATAGAGACCGAAATGCTCGTCGCGGCAGAACGCGTCGAGGTATGTGAAGACGGTGTTGCCCTCCACGTGGCCAGGGTCGCTGACATTGATGTGCTGAGGGTCCGTGTACATCGACATCACCTTCTTGTGCATCTCTTCAGCTGATTCTGCGAGGTAGATGCAGTTGCCCAGAGATTTGCTCATCTTCGCCTTGCCGTCAGTACCCGGGAGTCTGAGGCAGGCGGCGTTGGAAGGCAGGACGGCTTTTGGCTCGACGAGAGTCTCTCCGTAGATTCTGTTGAAGCTGCGGACGATTTCGACCGCCTGCTCCAGCATAGGCTTCTGGTCTTCGCCGACCGGCACGTCCGTGGCCTTGAATGCCGTGATGTCAGCGGCTTGGGAGATAGGGTAGCAGAAAAAGCCGACCGGAAGGCCGCTTCCGAATGCCTGCTCCTCGCCGTCCTGGCTGAATCCGCGCATCTGGATTTCCGCCTTGACGGTCGGGTTGCGCTGAAGCCTCGCCACTGTGACAAGGTTCATGTAGTAGAATGTCAGCTCTGTGAGCTCCGGGATCATGCTTTGGATGAATATTGTCACTTTGTCAGGGTCGAGACCGACTGACAGATAGTCGAGAGCCACCTCGATGATGTTCTGGCGAACCTTCTCCGGGTTGTCGAAGTTGTCGGTAAGCGCCTGCGCGTCAGCGATGAAGACGAACATTTTTTTGTAGTCGCCGGCATTCTGGATGGCCACCCTGTTCCTCAGGGATCCGACGTAGTGGCCGATGTGGAGGCGTCCGGTTGGACGGTCGCCTGTCAGGATTATCTTGTTTGACATATCGTTATGTTTTTATTTTATCAAATTCAGGAACTCGTTCCTTGTCCTTGCCGAGGTGAGGAACGCCCCCGAGAATGCTGAGGTTGTGGTCGTCGCGTTGGCCTTCTGCACACCTCTGATCGACATGCAGGTGTGCATCGCCTCGATCACGACCGCCACCCCCAGCGGATGCAGCGCATTGTCGATGCAGTCCCTGATCTGGACTGTCAACCTCTCCTGCACCTGCAGCCGCCGCGCGAAAGTCTCCACTATGCGGGCTATCTTGCTCAGCCCCGTGATCTTCCCGTTAGGAATATACGCCACGTGGCACTTTCCCAGAAACGGCATCATATGGTGCTCGCAGGTAGAGTAAAGCTCGATGTCCTTCACAAGCACCATCTGGCGGTACTCTTCATCGAATATGGCGGATTGGATGATCTCCGTTCCGTTCTGTGAATATCCCTGCGTGAGGAACTGCAGCGCCTTCGCGACCCTCTCCGGAGTTTTCACAAGTCCCTCTCTGTCTGGATCCTCGCCTAAAAGCCGGAGAATCTCCTTGACATGGCCGGCAATCTGCTCCGTCGTCTTTTCCTCGTATATTTCTTGTTTCTCGTATGACATATTCCTTTTGTCGTCTTTTGGTACGGTTGTTGAATCAACCTCCAAGCCTGCAAAATTAGGCAAAAAATACTTATTCTTATGATTTTTTGCATATCTTTGGGGCAAATAGAGCTGCTTTTTGTGGCTTGCGGATTTATTATAATGATTGTTAACGATTTAATTGTTCACGAATATGTATTGGACACTTGAACTTGCCAGTAGCCTGGACGACGCTCCATGGCCAGCGTCAAAGGAAGAACTTATCGACTACGCCAACCGCTCCGGCGCCCCCGAAGAGGTCATCGAGAATCTAACCGAACTTGAGGACGATGGAGAAGTCTACGAATCCATCGAAGACATCTGGCCGGACTACCCGACCAAGGATGACTTCTTTTTTAATGAGGAAGAGTATTAAGGTATTTACGCATTGAATATCAGTAAGTTAAAAGTGACGCTAAGCAGAATTTCTTCTCTTGGCGTCACTTTTTTATATGCTCTGCAGGCTTCTGAGGGCATATGGTAGAATAAAAATCTACCTTAAATTCTACCTTAAAATCTGCCTAAAGAAAAAAAAGACACCTACCACAAATGTGCCTTACAGCATAGTGGTGTGCGGTTATTCGGCATTTGAGGGAATATAATGGCGCAATGTAAAAGAACACTCATCTAATTGAGTCGCAAATTAGGCGGATTGCTGGCATTTCGTGGTATCTTTCGGCATCTCATGGCTTTGCTTTTTTATACAGAATTTTTATATTAATTTTGTGATAATAAGATAGTTATGAGTAACATTGTAATGAAAATTCCGAAGGTTAAGCTTGCTATGCTTAACTCTCCAAACCTTAATGGCGAACGATGCATATACATTAGGGTACCCTTTTCCGACAGGTATCTGAAAAAATCAACAAACCTGTGGGTGCTTCCTAAGGACTGGGATGAAAAGCGACAGATAGTTCTTCCTTCTAACAATAATGCGGAAGTCCTTAACACCAAACTCTCTTTAGCTATAACGTCGATTCGCTCCAAAATTCTAAAGTTGGAACCACCGATTGCCATTAGTTCAATTCAGGAGATTATGGGGTTGAATAAAACCAACAAGACAGATGAAGACCCGATCTTCATCGAATATGCCCATAAAGTGAATGACCTGTATTATAAGATGGAGAAATATGGCTATACATCTTGGTATAACAAGAAACGGAATATAATAGCCTTCGAGTTCTTTCTCACCAATTTCGCAAAAACACCTTCGCCGCACATAAGTGAAATGAAGATTTCGATGTTCGATGAATATGTAAACTATCGTGTAAACATAAAGAAAAACACCAGTAAGGAAGGCATAAACAAAACCTTGGTGCCATTATATCTGGCACTTGATTATGCTGAAAAGAATGGCATAGTTCCCAAAAGTGTGGTAGCGCCAATTACAAGTAACTTCCTAATAACCAGAAACACCAAGTATCAATCAGAGCCTTTGGAAGAAGAAAAGACCAGATATCTTACTCCAAAGCAGATGATATATTTCTATAACTATTGCAAGGGCGTAAAAAGTCAGAATGCTAAAAACATTCTTGACATGTTCTTCTTCTCATATTTCGCCTGTGGATTGAGGCTGTCAGATGTAATCACGCTTGAATGGAAGCATATCGACTTTGAAAAGAGATTGCTCTCAAAAGTGCAAGTAAAAACGAAACGAAAGGCAGCAGTAGACATACCGCTGAATGAAAATGCCATGGAGATTCTTGAACGTTGGAAGAAATACAAGTTGAACGATCGTTTCGTATTCAATCGACTTCCAGAGACTTTTGACATAAATAATCAGTATAAACTTTTTATGAGCAGGAATGCACAAGACAAAGGCGTTAACAGAGTTTTGGCCACAGTCGGCAGGAACGCGAAACTTCCTATAACAGTCACAATGCATGTGGCCCGTCACAGTTTTGCGGTAAAGTCCATAAATAAGGGAATGTCTGTATATATGCTTTCCAAACTACTTGGTCACAGCAGTGTGGCAGCAACTGAGAAGACTTACGCCCAATTCCTTCAAGAAAAGATTTCGGAAGATATGCTGATGATAAATGAAGAGTTCTGACACCATAAAAAACGGGCGTACTCCCTTATGAGTCTGCCCGTTTTCTACTTTTGTTAAAGGCCTCGGCTATTGCTGATTTCCTTATTCAATTCCAAAAGATCAAAATGGTTTCTTCTCAGGAACTCATTAATGTCATCTCGGGAATAAAGATAGATACTTCCTCTCTGGGAAAATGCCAGCTCTCCACAGTCTCTCCATTTCTTGAGAGTCTTGGTTCCTACAGCGAACATGTCCATCAAGTCCTGGTTCGTGTACGCCAGCTTGCTCTCATGAATAATTCCCTGACGGAGTTGTTTCATTTCTTTTTTTAGTCCGGAAAGACTCTTGAGAATATCCTCAATAGAGTATTCCAAATACTCGTTGCCATTTTTCTTTGCCATGGTCCTACCTGATTTTTATTTGTTATTGCTCTGATATTCCGACACGAGCCGCATCGCTGTCTTCACGTCAAAGACGGTCTTGCGCCCGATGCTTGAAATCACCGCTTCGTCCAGCACGCCGCGCCGTTTGAGGTCAGAGACCTTTGAACGCCCGCAGCCGAGCCGCTCGGCCAACTCGCCGAGCCCTTTCGCGGTAAGTCCGCCTTCACGACACTCACGCCTCTCCCCGAGGATTCCGCTCAACAAATCGGCGAACTCGCCGACCGTGACCGTCAGGAGAGGCTTGTCGCGGTCCAGTTCCAATCTGTTCCCGTTCTTCATCGCCTTCCGTCACTTGATGAGAAGGCTCCTGGCCTTGTTGATGTCATTGGGGCTGATGGACATGACCAGATTACGCTGACCTCCGTTCTCATAGAAATACACCCTCAATACCTGATCCTTCGAGAGCGTCATCTTGTCGAACGAATAGACGATGCGCCCCTTCTCCCCGGGGCCTGCGGAGAGGCTGCCGTAACGGCTCCTCGGAAAGGTCGTCTGGTCATAGGCCACGGTCCTTTTCGACTGCCTGCGGCTCTCGATGACGAATGTGGCGTCCGTCACCTGATAGCTGATGCCCGAGCCGTTGTCCACGGAGAACACCATATAGGTGATGTCAGAATAGGAGCAGATGTTCTCGCAGAGAAGGGTTATCCCATATCCGGATGTCCCGATATGGTACAACTCGCGCCTCATCCCAGACACTTCGTCAAGCATGGGGGCGTCGCCGCTCTTCCATGTGCTCGCCGTCCTGCGCCTTGAGGGCTCCTTCTTCTTTCCTCTCTTTTCGCGCGAGCCGGGCTGCTCATCCTTGTCAGGCTCACTTCCGCTTCCTCTGGTGTCCACGATAAGGTCATGCGGACTGTCGTCATACACGACCACGAAAGTCCACATCCTCCCATTGGACTCCAGCGCGGACACCGAGCACGGCTCGCCGAACCGGTCCCTCGCCTTGAGGGCGATCATGTTCTTGTTCTGTTCCACGACCTTCGCCGCGATGGCGCGGCTGTCGGACATGTCCGCATAGGTGATGTCCGTCGAGAAGATGACGTGGGACGTGAATCGCGTCGACACCCTGAGGGTATCCTGCTGCGCATGAACCGATATGGCCCATGACAGCGCGACTAGAAATAGTACTGTCTTTTTCATATTCATTATTGTCGTTGTTTACGTACTATGAAGAAGCGGTAGCCGGAGGGGACGGAGACGGTCACCTCGCCGGTCTTTGTCTGGGCGACGGACACTCCCGTCTGCACTGCCTCAGAAGCGAGACGCGCCATCCTTCCTCCGATGACACGCCCCACGGACGATATCCCACGGCTCTGGATGCTGCGCTTGGTGTCACCTCCGAGGTCAGGGCAATAGATGCCCCTGCCCCCGTCCGTGTCGTAAGCCTCGTATCCCAGCTGGTAGATCCTCGAGTTCATCTCCACGCTGGATATGCTCAGCTCAAGCCTGTCCTTTATCGAGCACATGGCCATCAGGTGCGTGTTCTTAGGGATCACGGTGCCTCCCACCACCATATCCTCCAGCAGGCGGACGGACACCCTCGCCCCGTCGCGCAGTTTCTCCGCCCTGACGAACATGCACTCGAAGGGATGCTGCGAGTCCGCGGGAATGCTGTCGTCATCCGTCAGGGACGAGAACCCCTGCCCGGGTCTAGAGTCGATGGTGGACATCGCCGTCGAGCGGCGGACAGGAAGGGAATCCCCGATGAGGGCCATCGGCTCCTCTGACCGGTGATCCTCGGTGGAGGCGCTCCGGATGCTGTCCTTCACGGCCTCCCCGCGGCGGACGGTGGCGTCCGTGTTGTCGTAATACTGCTTCATCCGGTAGGCCCGGTAATCCGGATCGCCGGGCTTCGGCGTCCCGTCATGGACGGAGCCTCCGTAGCCCAGGCGCTCACGCTCCGAGGGGGTTCCTGCCGACCCCGCCTCCGCGTTTGACGTGATGTTCCCGTACATCTCATCAGGAGTCGCCCTCCTGGCAGGAGAGGCGTCCATGTCCTCCTTCCGGTATGGGTCGTCCATGTCCTCCTCCAGCTCATCCCACATGCGCCCCGCCTTCGAGGTGTCCGACGAACGGTACGCCCGTATCTTGGACTGTTCCGGCTCGGAGGTCTCCGGATCCTGGATGTCGATGACGGCAGCCGGTGGCTCCGGATCCACATTGTCAGGGCGCTTCTTCATCATCTGAACCACCAGTATCACGATGACCATCCCGAACAGAAGAAGCATCGCGCCCAATTTCCGCTTCCCTGAGATATCCATATTCATTTTCATAAAGCCTATCTGATGAGTGTTACCATCTCAAGGACGGCGACTGCCACGCAGCCCGTTACGAGGATGGCCGCAAGCATCCCCTCGCCGCTCCTCCGCATTCCGAACCGCTCCGACACCAGAGCGGCAAGTTCCCTGAGCAGCCTCATGCTAGTTCCTCCTTCTGGTTCCCAGCTTGTCGTTGGAGACCACCTTGAACTGTTCTATCATAAGCCCGTGCGGATTGTCCTTCGAGCGGCCCACGTCCACAAGGCAGCACGAGGTATGGATGTCGTAGGCGGTGATGTTCGTCTCCCGCATCAGGTAGAGCTTGCCGTATGCATGTGCCTTGTACGGATAGACGCGCATGTCCGTCACGAGGGAGTCCAAGGAGAACTGCTGGCTTATGTTGGCGGACACGAGCCTCTGGTAGAACCCCTGCTCGGACAGGTCCTGATAGTAGTTGTACGCGGAGCGGTCGCTCATGGTCAGCGCCCTGTCCACGTTGGTCTTTATGGCGTCGCTCGACGGCGAGAGGTTGAGCAGCAGCTCGTGGAACCTGGCCACGTGGTCCTGGACCTCCAGGTCGCGTTGGCCGTCGTCCTCTCCGACGGATGCCGCCGCCACGCTTCCGCGGTCGAGCACATAGATGTTGGACATCCGCGAGGACGTGAAGTGCAGCGCTGCCGCCACGGAGCCCACGCAGACCAGTGCGGCGACGCAGAGAGAGACGACCGTCACCCTCCTCATATTCGCCGCGCTGGATTTGATGGTAACCATTTCCTTGATAATCTTTTCCATATCTGTTTTCCTTGTTTTGTTTCATCTATTTCATCAGCCTTCTGCCGAGTCCCTGGAGAGACCTCTCCAGACCCGACTGCGCGTTGCCCGATCCGGCGGAGTTGATGAACCAGGACGCGAGCTTCGGCACGGCGAGGATGGCAGTCACGGTGACGGCGATCAGGCCGATGCCTATGACGAAGATGCCGGCCTCAAGGCCTCCGCTTATTATCGCCCCGCAGACGGCCTCGAAGTACGCCGTGAGAATCCAGATGACGATGTATCCCACGGGCATCCACAGCGATATCTGTATGTATCTTGCGATCCAGCCCGACACCCCGCTCTTCCACTCTTCCGGAATGGACAGCGCGACGATGAACGGGCCCGACAGCCGGAGCAGCGCCAGATAAAGCGACGCCAGTAGCTGGAACATGAAGAACACCAGCTCCGTGATGAGCCTCCCGCAAAAGGCCAGGACCGACAGCTGTGACACCTGCGATGTCTTGAAGAACGATGACGCCGCTATCCTCAGCCCCTCCTTCAGCTTCCTCCAGAACCCCCAGCCCTCCTGCTCGGCCAGTTCATCAGCCTCCCTTGCCATGTCGGTGGTCTGCGACCTGAGCGAGCCGAACGACTCCGAGATGACGTCGTTAAGGTCCGAGATGCTCGTGTCAGAGATTTCCGCTATCTCCCTCGTGAAGATGTTCACCATTCCCTCGAAGGCCGTGCAGATGGGAGAGAAACACATGACGCAGAGCAGTATCACTATCGGGCGCATGAGCTGCCACCCGAACCTGCTCTCTCCCTGCACATAATCCGAGGAGGTCTTGATGAGGGAGAAGGCCGCGAGCATCGCCGCGAGTATGACCGCAAGCGACTGTATCACCGACAGACGCTCGGCGACCACAGTCTCGTTCACCTCCTGAAGCCGTCCCCACAGTCCCATGGCGGCGGCCAGCACCGTTCCTCCCATCATAATCATATTATCACCCTGTTGAACATTTCAAGCAGCAGCCACACCGCGGTGAGGCCTATGAACCATCTGTAAAGGGCCATCGCCCCCGTCATCGTACCGAGCTCCTGACCTCTGAAGATGGTGATGAGCGCGACCACGACGAGGAACATATACATCAGCCCGATCACCACGCGGATGACGGATATCCACGATGACGCCGCGTAATCCGCGTCACCGAGACGGCGGTAGGTGTCGACGTAGCCCTGCGGGTCCATCGCCTTGTCGAAGAACCGGACGGCGTCGGAAAGGCTCCCGGCGATCTCTCTCGCGCCCTCCGCAGAGTCCATCTCGCGCGTGACCGCGGCACGCGCCTCCTCCAGCTCCCTGATGGTCTTCTGCGCCTGCCCGGCCTTGTCGGCATCGGACGTCTTGAGGCTCCGGAAGTAATCCATATACTGGTTGAACAGCTTCATCCCCTGCCTCTCGCAGCGGTGCAGGTACCTGAGCTGCTTCTCGTATCCGTAGATGTCGCCCTCGTCCGCCCACTCCCGTATCCTTGCCGAATACTCATAGGTGCGCCTGAGCAGGTCGTTATAGGACTCGGTCATATCCACCAGATAACCGACCTCCTTGAAGCGGTCCGCGACATCGCCGACCTTCTCGGCAAGGCCGTACAGGTCGTCGATCTTGCCGTTAAGGCTGAACATCTCCTCGATCATCGTTATCATCTCCTCAAGGGACGAGGCGGTGTTCTCCACGGCCACCCCGATATGTGTCGGGTCCACGACGACCTCCTGCGCCGCAGCCTTGCGGCACAGGAGCAGCAGCGGCAGAACGGTCGCTGTCAATATGAGCATCCGCTTTCCCATACCCAACTCTACGGCAGCCTGCCCTCGTCCGTCATCCTGCGTATGGCCTTGAATATCGATCCGAGCTCCCCGGCGAGGTCCATCAGCGGACGCTTCCTCTGCAGGTTGCTCTCGAACGCCCACAACTGTTCCGGGCATGCTTCCACGGTATACACGCCAGAGCGTCCGCCGCCCCACTTGATGAACACGTCCCGCGACCTCCTCTCCTTCCCGGCCATGCTGAAGACGAGGTTCACGTCCGTCGGGGAGAGCCCGAGAGGCCCGCTTATCTTCTCAAAGCTGTTGCGGTTCCCCTCCTGGCTCATGAGTATCTTCACGTCGGAGTTCTGGAGGATGGTCTCGCGGATGACGTCGGACGTGAGTATGTCGTCAAGCTCCTGCGTGATGACCATGGCCGACGTGGACATCTTCCTCGCCGTCTTCCACAGCTCCCTCAGGTATGGGGCCATCGTCTCGTTCGAGATGGCTTTCCACGCCTCGTCGATGGCCATCACCTTGAACCCGGAGATGTCCTTCGAGCGCATCTTCATGTCGAAGGCGTTGACTATGCAGAGCACGCAGAGCGAGTAGAACTTGTCGTTGCTCACCCCGCTCAGCTCCCCGACGTCGAACACCGTGAACCGGCTGGAGAAAAGGTCCCTCGGCTCGCCGGCATTGAGCAGGAACCCGAACTGTCCGTCAAGGGCGTAGGAGGACAGAGACTCCACGAACTGCTCCCCGCGGAACGACTCCGGCCCCACGCGGACGCCGTTCCTCGTCAGGAACGGGCGCATCGTCCCTTTCCTGTCCGGATCCTCGTCCCCGTAGATGAGGGACCCGCGCAGCCACCGCACGAACTCGTCGAAGATCGGGAACTCCCTCTCCGGGTTGTCCCTGAGCCACTCCGTGACGAACGACGTCACGAACTGGACGAGGAGCGTCTCCTCATAGTCTCCCAGCACGATCCCTTTCTTCCTGTCCGTCCCCAGCGTCATCAGCAGCGATATGAGGAAGTTCAGCGAAGGGTCGTCCCGGCGTGCCGTCCCGTCCTGGGCCACCCATCCCCTGAGCGGGCGGAGCGGGCAGAACGAGAACGGATGGGCGTTGTCCCAACGGCTGTAGATGCCGTCGCGGCCCCCGCTCTCCTCGTTGACCACCGCGCATACCTGCTCATAGGAGCCTCCGACGTCGATGATGAAGACATGCTCCCCGTATGAGTACATATTATACAGGAGGCTTGACGTAGTGAAGGACTTTCCCGTGCCGGACGCTCCGTCGAGGAAGATGTTGTAGTTGCTCACCAGGTTCGCGCGCTCGGCGTCCGCCTGCACGTCCAGCGTGAGCGGGATATGCCGCAGCCTGTCAGTCAGCCGCAGCGCGCCTCTCTCCAGCCCGTTGTCGAAGGACTCGTACTGCGCCAGGGCCAGGGCCGCCCTCAGCTCGGTGAGCATCAGGTGGTCCCGTCCCAGCTCCGTCTCCGCTCCTGGAAGCGACGCGTACCAGAGGACGGGCGCCGAGTGGATGTCCCGCACCGCGTCCACGCCCATCGACGAGAGCGCCGCGCTCACCTCCGAGCGGATGGACAGCCTCTCCCTCTCGTCCGCTCCCCAGCAGATGACATTGCTGTGCGCGTGGACGGCGCAGAGCGAGTCGCTGCCGGAGTCGGCAACGAAGGAGTCGTTCTCGTCGGCGTTGACGCTGTTGGCCCCGTCCGTGGAGAACTGCCTCATCCGCCTCGTCCTCCTCGACAGTTCAGACAGCATTCCCTGCTGCGAGTCCTTCACTATGTATGTGTTGCATATATGCGGATGGTCATGGAGCATCAGCCCCACCTGCGCCGCCAGGCAGAGATCCACCTCCGACGTGGCCGAGCTCATCGAATCCACCCGCCTGACGCTCTTTAGCGCGGACGGGAGGCGGTCGCTCTCCGACAGGATGAACGACACGGTGCTGACGTCCCCGACGCGCACGCTCTCCGGTGTGAGGGCCACATCCGAGAGCATCCCCGTCCCCAGCGTCATCACCTGCTCGATGAGCCCTCCGCGTCCGTCCTCGCCGACCAGATCGGCGTCGGTGAGGCGCCGCGCCCTCAGGGCTCCTCCGGCCGTGGCCACGGCTATGAACTCCTCGCTCCTCGCCCCGAACTCTCCAAGTTCCTCCGGCGTCGGGAGTTTGTCCGTAAGGGCGGTGCCGAGAAGTCCGCACCTGTCTGACGGGCGGAGCGCGGACGCCCTGACGGAGCGGGTGAGATACAGGAAATGCCGCCCGTCCAGATACCGCCTGCCGGCGAAATGCCTCTCGTAGGCGGCGTCAAGGAAGGCGGGCCTGTCCGCCGCGCGGTACTCCCTCTCAAGATAGATGTCCTGTCGGTGGACGACCGACCAGTCCGGCAGCGCACGCACGGCTGACGCCATGGAGCGGAGCATCGCGTCATAGGATGCCGTGTCCACGGTGAAAGCCACAGGAAGGGTGAGCTCCCACCCGACCGTGACGTCACCGCGCTTCGAGAGGATGTATCCGTCGTCCACTCCCGCGAGCGGGAACACGGACTCCCATTCCGCTATTCTTCTGTTGATTTCCATGATCCGACCATTTTCTGCGGTTTGACGTGAATGTATTCGGGGCAGCGCGTCATTGACAGCTTCCTGAAGAGAGCCTTCTCGCTTATCGACCCCTGGACAGCGACGACTGCCATCGCGCACAGGAAGAAGAGAATCAGGAAGAGGGCTATGCCTACCAGGCCGTTGACCGCCGAGCCGACAGCTCCCGCGATGCCCAGCGAGAGCGCCGCCCCGAGTCCCATCGGCATGACGAAACGCCCCCTTATTCCGAAGAACTGCACGCTCCGGTCAAGCGACCTGTACACCTTGATGTCCATAGGCGGCTATTTGAAGATGAACGCGTTTATGAGCTCCACTGCCACCAGGCAGAGGATGAGCACGCTGAACCACCTCACCAGCGCGTCCTTGCTCTGGGACTGGGGCTTGTTCGACTCGATGAAGATCATCACGAGAAAGACGCCCGCCGCAAGTCCTATGAGTATGGCCACTATGTCCAGGGCGTTTGTCCCGAGGGTCGAGAGCTTGTCCTCGATTTCCTTGAGGAACGATTCGGTGGTGCCCACTCTCGCCGATGCCGGCACAAGGGCCGCGTCCAGCGCCACCGCCGTGGCGACTGTTCTTCTTGCTGTTGCTTTCATTTCTATTTGTGTTTGTTGCTGTTGAACTCGCTGTCGAGGCGGTCAATGGCCCCATCCAGTCTCTTCGGCTTCCTTTTCCCACCGGGACGTTTCCGCTCCGGTTCCGGATCCGTCCCGGGAACGGCATCTCCCGCCCCGATGACCCTCTCCTCGACGCCTTCCATCGCAAGGATGTCTTCAAGGGACAGGACCCTGCCGTCCTCCCGTGAGACGACGCTCATCCCCGACCGCATCAGGGAGGCCAATACCTGCCGGAGCCTTTCCCCTCCGCAGGAGTCCTCCACGGCCGTCTCGATGTCGGAAGGTCCCTCGTCAAGGGGCCGGCTGTCCGGAGTCTCCGGCATCGGCTCCGGCTCCTGAAGATCCTCCGGACGCGGACTGTCACAGGTCCTGGCCTTCGGGGCGCTTATCTCCACCGTCGGGCAGAAGCCGTCGCTTTCCTCAATCGTCACCATAGGAGCCTTTTTCTCCTCCTTCCCCTTTGACAGGAGCAGTCTGAGCCCGATGAACACCGCCGCAGCTATCAGCAGCAGGCACACGCAAATTGTCACATCCATCATTATTTTTTTTGCTTTTGAGATAATTATTTCAATACGCAAAGTTATAAAAAGATAATTATAAATATACATATAACTCCAAAAAAGATTATCAATTTAATACATTAAATGCATATACAGACCTTCCGGTCACCGAATCCCTGCGCGAAGGTGGCCCCGCGGCGGCAATGCCAAGGCGCGGAGAAAAGGGACACGCCATGCGCATCATTTTCTTCGCTTCCTCCTTGTCCATGCCTTCTCTTCCCGGGCCTGCCGATGCTTCGTGATTCCGGTAGCCGGAAGGCCGACACACGCAGGCTGACGGGCTGTAAGCGGACACACAGACAGAAAGATGAGCCATTATTTCCTAAAGACATTCGCGGAAGGCGGTTCGAACCGCCTCAGGGCGCTTCCGGGTCAGACATTTTCGGATGGGACAGAGGTGCCGACCGACCTTAACATCCAGGCGGACTCGAAGATGAGGGCGAGGTGCCCCATCGGGACGGTGTTCTGCACCCCGTCGCTTGAGATGCGCCAGTCGCGCAGCCGCTCGACAGGTGACGGACTCGCCCCCTTCATGGCTGCCATCGGAGGGATAACCCCCATCGGCGTCCCCGGGGACCCGGTCCTGCCCACCTCCGACATGATCTCCGAGTGGCAGTCCTACTGCAGGCGCAACGGAGCTCCCAAGGATGAGACGCCGGCAGTATCGCCGTGCCAGCCGTCCGCAAAGAAGCCGAAAAGCCTCCTTGAGAGGATTCGCACCGACAGGCGCTGGGCACGCCCAACGATAGAGACTGACGGGTTCGCGGTGGACGGGCGTCATTGGGAGATGGCCATGACCTTCATCCACAACCACGACAACCTGCTTCTTACCGGCCCTTCCGGGACTGGAAAGACCGAGCTGGTCCTGCTGGCCTGCAGGAGGCTCGGGTTGGAATGCAACAAGTACAACATGGGCACTATGTCCGACCCGATGTCCGCGCTTCTCGGGGTGCACCGCATCAAGGACGGCAAGTCCGTCTTTGAGCCGGCACAGTTCCTTGAGGACATACAGAAACCCGGGGTCGTGCTTCTCGACGAGATCAACCGCGCCCCTCTGAACGCGCTGAACTACCTGATGTCCTGCCTCGACGGCACGAGGGAGATGAGGAACGACTACGTCTCCCCGGTGCAGACGGTCAAGGTACACCCCGAATGCACCTTCGTGGCCACGGCCAACATCGGAGCCGAGTTCGTCGGGACAAACATCCTCGACCCCGCCCTGAGCTCACGCTTCTTCAGGCTTCAGATGGAGTACCCTTCCGTCGCGGAAGAGAGCGCCGTGCTCGTTTCCCGACACGGCATCCAGACATCCGACGCGCTGAACATCTGCAAGGTGGCGAAGGACATCAGGGACAGCTATGCCAAGGGAGAGCTATCCACGGCCGTGACGGTGAGGCAGTCCCTCATGGCGGCGAAGCTGGTCAGTTGCGGGTACAGCGCGCTGGAAGCACTGGCGCAGATATTCCTTCCATACTTCGAGGGCACTCCTTCCGAGGGGGAGATGGGCATCGTGAACAAGATGTTCTGCGCGAGATAAAGTGAACATGTTACAATCAATTCAGATACAATGGAAAAGAGACAAGACATCAACAGGGTCGAACTACAGGGAGTGGTCGGCTCTGCACGGATGGGCGAGATCGGAAACGGCAGGTATGTCCGTTTCTCTCTGGCCACGAATCACGCGTTCAAGTTGGAGGACGGCACGCCGGTCATCGAGACCACATGGCACAAGTGCCTTGCCTTCGAGGACAAATGCGACGGCAGCCTTGACGTGATTGTGAAAGGGGCGGACGTCCATCTGCACGGACGGTTGAGATGCTCCAGATATGTCGATATCAACAACACCGGGAGGTCCGAGGTTGAGATTGTTGTAAATACGCTTGAGGTGCTATGAGAACGCTGGACATGATAAGGAAGGACACCGACCTTCTTAGGAATGAGATCATCCGCCTCGCGCGGGACGGGTGGACTCTCAACCTCTCCGACACGATTCTCGGATATGTGTTCAACCCATACTACGACACCATACAGGAGATGGAGGTACGGATGCTCGAAGTCATCGACGGAGACCTCTATGTCTTCATGACCTGCGCTGGAGACGTGAACGAGTACTCCAGGGAAAAAGCCATGGACTACCTGAGGAAGGACTCCTACATACCTGGATGGTTCGTGATGGACGAGGAGTTCTACGGGCTCCAACTGCCGACGCTCGTCTCCATAGCCGAGGCACTTGAACGGGCTGAGATTGATGAACAATGAAACGAAAGATTATGAAAGAAGTTAACGTTGGAGATACGATTCGTATCGTAAGAATGGATGATAATGGCGGCCGTGACCTTCAGGCAAGAAGTTACAACGGGCGGGCTGGTGTCGTAGAGACCATCGACTCGTTTGGGCAGCTCCACGGGACTTGGGGAGGACTTGCGGTAATACCAGGAGTGGACAAATACATGAATTTATCCACTTGACAATTGCTATAGGTTTAGTATTTATGACTGTGAAATGGAGAAAGTGATGGGTTGATAGATTGCCTTTTGTGGATATTTTATTATTTTTGCGATATAAATAATCAGTTTCAATGAAAAGTCTAAAGCGGTTGTCTTTGAGAAATTTTCGCCTGTTTGGCGAGAATGAGCAAATATTGAAATTTAGCTCCGACAAAAATGTGACTATTCTTGTCGGGAATAATGGCAGTGGAAAATCGTCTATTCTGGATGCTATTGCGATTTCAATCAGCACGTTTACATCGAATTTCCCTGGACAGGCCATTAAGCAGTACACTGATTCGGACATTCATATTACTGAAAACGAGGAATATGGAGACTATATGCAGGTTGAGTCCTTATTTGATACTTATTACAATGGAGATATTGATATCTTAAGATACAGGCAGGGGAAGGTCAAGGCTCCAGAAGGGGTCCTAAAGAATGTTAATTCCTATGCTGAGTTATTGATGTCAAAAATAAATAATAAGGAACAGTGTAATCTGCCTGTTGTTGCATATTATGGAACTGGTCGCGGGCAAATAAAGGCACCTGAGAGAAAAAGGGATTTCAAGAAAGCGTTTACTCGATGGGATGCTTATACGGGGGCGCTTGAGGCCAGCGCTAATTTTAGACAGTTCATAGAATGGTTCGATTTGATGGAGGACGAGGAACGGAGGGAGAGAGAAGACCGTCGTGACTGGGATTACAAAAGCAAACCTCTTGAAACGGTAAGAAAAGCATTGTCTACTTTTGTCGGAGAAAAATTCTCAAATCCAAGAATGATGATTCATCCGCTGCGGTTTGTTATGGACGAAAGAATTGGTGACGGCAAATACAGACAGTTACGAATAGAACAAATGAGTGACGGCTATAAAATCGTGACGGCAATGGTGGCGGACATCGCCTCACGTATGGTGGAGGCGAATCCTGATATGGAAAATCCTCTAATGTCTAACGGTATAGTCTTGATAGATGAGATTGACCTTCATCTTCACCCGAAGTGGCAGCGCACAATTATCGGCAGTCTGTCCAAGACATTCCCAAATATACAGTTCATTGTTTCCACACACAGCCCGATAATACTTTCCGGTGCCATGGACGCTGCGCAAGTCATAGTGTTGGGTGAGGATGGGATCGTTGATGCAGATGCTAAAGGATACGAAACTTATGATATAAGCCAGCTTCTGTTGAGTGAATTGTTTGGACTCAAAAGTTCCCGTTCTCCTCAATGGGATAATATATTGTCTGAACAAAAATCATTACTTGAGAAGAACAACCGAACTTCAGATGAGGACTTGCGTCTCAAGGAACTTGACAAAGAACTTTCACGGCTGTCTTTTGGCGATTCTATTGAGCAACTGAAATCAAGAGATCTGCTTTACAAGATAGCGAAACGTCTCAACATAGAGTAGAGACATATGAATAAGATATCGAAAAGTACTCAGGTGCCGGATATACTTCTCACGAGGGGAGAAGATCTGAAGGCGAAGCTGATAGAACAAGCGGATAATGGCGAGACGAATCTTTCATTCTGCAGCGAGGTTTATGCCGATTCAACCGTAAAAGGCAGACTGAAGTCTGACCAACATAACAAATGTGCGTATTGCGAGCGTTACCTGAACGGGGATTTTGGAGACGTTGAGCACTTTAGACCGAAAAAAGCCTATCAGCAGTATTTCGGCTCTGCTATAAACCTGCCTGGTTATTATTGGCTGGCATATAATTGGAGCAACTTACTTCTGAGCTGCTCTGAATGCAACCGTTCTTTCAAGAAGAATCTTTTTCCGTTGGATGATGAACATAAAAGAGACATTCCACATAGAAATGTGACGGGAGAGGCATCTTTGTTGATCAATCCCACATCTGAAGACCCAGGACTGTTTGTTTGCTTTGAAGAGCATATCGTTAAAGCACGGGTAATTGATGAAACTGAAAGTTCAAAAGGAAAAGCGACAATAGAAATTCTCAAACTGAATGACCGTGCGGATTTGGTGGAATCGAGGCGAAGAAAATGGAATGAGTATCAGGATATAAGGAAATCAATATCCGTATGCATGTCTATATTGGACGATGGTGATACATGTGATTGTGCAGATGCCGTCAGAGATGTTCTTTTGATTCAACAGGGTCGTTTGAAAGACATGATGTCGGACAATTCCGAGTTTACGGGGATGTTTAAATACCAGAATGCAAAATAGCAGAATAAGCATAAAAATCCCTTATTCTAACAATTGCTCATAAGTGATTGAAAACAATAAATATATGAATGTAAAATAAGTGTCATAGTGTATGCTCTTTCAGAACTCGATGAATTGAAGTCATCCTTAATGATATCAAGGGCATGTGCATATCCTTCTTCCCCCGACGGACAATCCTTTCCGCGAAGTTACGGCCGGTCCCTGATAGCAAGGGCCGGCTTTTCCTTTACCGCAGAAACGGACACCGGAGCGTCAGTTTCCGCGTTCACCCTTGCCGTCGTTCCGTCCTTGTGTCGGCGTCAGGATTTCCCGCCTGAGGGAAACGGATAACATTATAGAGTATGGGACTGATTTACGAAATCATCTATTGGAGCTTGTACGCCATCGTCTTAGGCGGCGTCACAATGGCTCTCGGAGCGCAGCTCATTCATGACACCATCATCCTCACGAAGGATGCCTTCGG
>ERZ808246.1309-NODE-1309-length-18143-cov-3.076128_pt1 | contig 18143 bp, 15 predicted proteins | sample MGYA00521083_ERZ808246 | MGnify/ENA primary metagenome ERZ808246 (study PRJEB31516, sample SAMN03275577) | gut metagenome | biome: mammalia-associated habitat; material: feces | host: Papio cynocephalus | place: Kenya | collected 2012-07-07 ... | reverse complement strand
TCGAATTTGCACCTTCAACAATTATTCTTACCTTCGTGGAGACAGCGCGATTCACAAAGACCCTATCACAGTGTGAAAGCAATATTGATTATTTGCTGTATTGGTTTTTAAACGGATGGAAGTACGATAAAAACGGAATACCTGAAGTGTTTGAAGATATTCCTATTACAGAGAAATTGAGTAGGGCCTGTGAAATAGCCGCTTTTAGTCCATCGAAACGAACTGTTTATAATAAATTTATGATGACTGAACTAGATATATTCAATCAACTCCATTATGCTAAAGAAGATGGTTTTGCAGAGGGTGAAGCTAAAGGAAGAGCCGAAGGAGAAGCTAAAGGAAGAGCTGAAATTGCTTTGGCTATGCTGAAAAACCACGTGCCCATTGAACAGGTTTCTCTTTATACTGGGATGTCCGAAAGCGAAATAAACAAACTACTTAATCGCTAACTTCACACCCAACGAAGAAAAAAGGACTCTCGTATTACATAATAGACTATACTCTGAATTTTATAAAAGAAAAGACAATAAGCATCGGGGGTTGACTAAAAGTATTAGTCAACCCCGCAAGATAAATATATAAATTTCAAAATCAACAAGTTACTATATCGAGAAAGCATCGAAACCTCCATCGACCACACACACTGTTCCCGTTACAGCTTTTGATGCATCGGAAGCAAGATAATGAAGCGTGCCCACCAGTTCATCCGGCTCCAAAAACCTTCCGAAAGGAGTGTGTGCGAGGATGGTGTGCGAGCGCCCTGTAAGAGAGCCATCTTCATTGGTTAGTAGCGCGCGGTTCTGATTAGTCAGCAAAAAGCCAGGAGCGATGGCATTGACTCTGATTCCCTCTCCGAATTTAATGGCCAATTCCGCACAAAGATATTTGGTCCAATTGGCCACAGCAGCCTTGGCAACCCCATACCCGGCCACACGAGTAAGTGGACGAAGGGCCGATTCCGATGCGAAATTTATAATGGACCCCTTGCCACTTTGCGCCATTGAACGCGCGAACACCATAGTAGGGATGATGGTTCCAAACAGATTCAACTCTGTAACTTTTTTAACTGCCTCCACATCAAGATCAAAAATCGTCTTATCCGGCGGAACTGTAGCTGATGCCATATTACCACCTGCAGCGTTAAGCAGTATATCCACCCTTCCGAAGCGCTTCATAACTGTGGCATAATTTTCTTCAAGCACCGCCTTATCCAAAACGTTAGTAGCTAAAAACATAGCCTCTCCCCCTTCTGATTCTATCTCTTTTACCAAGTCTTCCCCTATCTGTGCTGCCCTTTGAAGATCCAAAAGCACTACCTTTGCTCCCTGTGAAGCGAAATACTTTACTATAGTGCCACCTAGCACTCCGCAAGCGCCGGTCATTACTACTACCTTATCTTTTATATCGAACAAATTCTCTTTCATATCTTTACATAAATAAAAAATGGTTACTAACCTCCTTTCCTAAATCAAGAAAATATTTTGATGGTATCAAATCTACTTATCCAGAACACCCGATCTAATTATACCTTCCTGTAGGCCACGAAGTTCCGCAAGACTACGCATACGCCCATAACAAGAATAACCAGGGTTAGATTTACGGTAAAGGTCATCACACATCTGATGCCCGTGATCCGGACGCACAGGTATACTTACTCCGCGCCTCTGCTCCACCTCCAAAAGAGCCAGCATCATGCCATACATATCGACATCGCCCTCGAGAAGATTGGCCTCGTAAAAGTTCCCTTGAGTGTCACGTTTAGTCGTGCGAAGATGCACAAATCCCACTCTATCACCGAACTCTCGCATCATCGAAACGCAGTCATTATCGGCACGCACACCAAAAGACCCGGTACATAAGCAAAGCCCGTTTGAGGCATTAGGTACAGCGCAGATCAGCTTTCTAAAGTCCTCTGCAGTAGAGAGAATACGAGGAAGCCCAAGAAGCGAATATGGAGGATCGTCAGGATGAATAACCATTATGGAGCCACACTCATCTGCCACCGGGCATATCTGCTGAAGGAAAAATATAAGATTTTTCCTAAGCGTATCCGCGCTTACCTCTTTATAACGAGAAAGTGCCGAACGGAACTGTTCTAACGTGAAACTTTCTTCACTTCCAGGAAGACCTGCTATCATGTTACGCGTAATCAGCTCCACTTCATCCTCGCTCATGGATTCGTATCGCTTACGAGCTCTGCTGATCTCTTCTTCAGTATAATCATCACCGGCCCCTTCACGACGCAGGATAAATAGATCGAAAGCCATAAAGGCATCCCGTTCAAAACGCAAGGCCTTAGAACCATCTGGCATAGTAAAAGCCAAATCCGTTCTAGTCCAATCGATTACCGGCATGAAGTTATACGTAATGCATTTAATTCCACACTCCGCAAGATTTCTTATGGATTGCTTGTAATTCTCTATATATCGAAGATAATCTCCTTCCCTGGTTTTAATGTGTTCATGAACGGGCACGCTTTCCACTACACTCCACTTTAGGCCTGCATCGGATATCATCTTCTGACGAGCGCATATTTCTTCCACACTCCACACTTCACCATTAGGAATATGATGCAAAGCGTGAACTATATCCGTTACACCTGCCTGCTTTATATAGCTAAGGCTGACTGGGTCATCGGGGCCGTACCAGCGCCAGCTTTCTGTCATTCTTATCATAAGTCAGTCTTTCTAAAGCTTTCCTCTAACATTTGCTATTATCTGAAGGCTCATAGCGCATTTTCTACTCACCTCGTCCCAATCCTGAGAAGCAATCGTCTCTTTCGGAAACAGATTACTTCCCATCCCCACACATGATGCACCAGCTTTAAACCATGCACTTAGATTATCTTCTTCCGGCTTCACCCCTCCTGTAATCAATAATTTAGACCATGGCATAGGGGCTTTGAGACCTTTAACAAAAGCGGGACCCAAAACATCACCCGGAAAAACTTTACACACATCGCACCCTGCTTCTTGAGCTGCTCCCACTTCACTAACTGTGCCGCATCCAGGGATGTATGCTACGCGACGTCGGTTACACACCTTTGCTATCTGCGGATTAAACAAAGGACCTACTATAAAATTAGCCCCTTCTTGTATATAGATAGCGGCTGTAGCTGGATCCACTATAGAGCCTGCGCCCAATACCATATCGGGAAGTTCTGTTGCGGCATAGTGTGATAGTTGAGCGAAAACCTCGTGTGCGAAATCGCCCCTATTGGTGAATTCAAAAACGCGAATTCCTCCTTTATAACAAGCTTTTAAGACTTCCTTTGATATGGTCAAATCAGAACTATAAAATACCGGGACGAGTCCTGTAGCCTCGGCTTGGGATATTACTTTTAACTTATCAAATCGTGCCATATTTCTATCTTGATACTCTTCCGCAGCCGTTACCATTAACCAGGGCCAATACTTCTTCAGCGCTAACTCTATTGAAATCCCCTTCTATTGTGTGCTTTAACGCAGAGGCCGCCACGGCAAATTCCAAAGCCTTCACATCATCGTCATACTCTAAAAGTCCATGGATTAAGCCTGCTGCGAATGAGTCTCCTCCGCCTACTCTATCCACTATGTCGGTAATGTCATAACTGCGCGACATTTTTAATTCAAAGCCATCATAAAGTACTGCTGCCCATGTATTGTGGTCAGCATTAATCGAGCCTCTCTGGGTAATTGCCACCTTTTGAGCCTTCGGGAAAAGTTTCATAAGCTCAGATGCTACCTCTTCATATTTAGAACTATCTATATGACCGCTCTGCGCATCAAATCCGCCTGACTTAATTCCGAAAACCTTCTGGGCATCTTCTTCATTGCCAATTATCACATCGCTATAAGAAACCAACTGCGGCATCACCTCAGATGCCGTTTTTCCATATTTCCAGAGATTTTTTCTATAATTTAGATCACAGGAAATCTTCACTCCCGCTTTTGAGGCTGCAATTACTGCTTCTAGACAAACATCTGCAGTACTTTGGCTTATAGCTGGTGTAATGCCTGTCCAATGAAACCAGTCTGCCCCCTTAAAAATATTAGCCCAATCGAAATCCCCAACTTTTACCTGAGAAATAGCAGAATGTGCCCTATCGTATATCACTTTGCTTGGCCTGTTTACGGCACCCTTTTCTATAAAATAGATGCCCATTCGTTCCCCACTCTGCTTGCAATTATGCACATCGACTCCAAACCCACGTAACTCTCGAAGACAAGCCTGCGCAATGGCATTGGCAGGAAGAGCTGTCACGAATTCAGCATCGTGTCCGAACTGTGCAAGGGACACGGCTACATTGGCCTCTCCCCCACCGAAAGTGGCATCGAAACCGGATGATTGGCCGAAGCGAAGATGCTCCGGTGTTGCAAGCCGAAGCATTATCTCTCCGAAAGTAACTATTTTATGCATAGTACTATAATTCAATACCCCAGCCTGGTTCATACTCTCTTCCCCAGAGCTTTTGAGCATCCGGATCATCGATAATATGTCCGCTGACCGGTTCTATCCTTAAAGAATGGCCTACCCTCTGAGCTATATTTCCGAGCTGTACAAGCTGAGTGCTTATGCAGGCTTCGTTAATGTCCGAATGCAATTTTTCACCCTTACGAATGGCATTGAACCAGTTTTCGAAATGGAATGCATCCAGTTGTTCGCTCGGGTTGAGCAGATTACCCGTTTCGAATTTCAATTCGCTCTTTACATCCTTTACGATATTGCCACCAAGGTCCTTAATCTTGTACTCATTACCGCCATTAAGGTATAGAGTTCCTGTCTCGCCATAGAAAGCCACGCCTACGCCATCGCCATCTACTGGGGAATTGTTACAGCTACGGCCTTCCCAAGAGCCTGCAGCGCGATCACCGAACTGATAGGTAATAAGTTGAGTATCCGGGGTCTGCCAATCATCTTGATAGCGATAACGTCCTCCTACCGAGCTTACCAATGTAGGGTATTCCACATCCAGGCCCCAACGCATCAAGTCAACGAAGTGTGTGCCATTATTGAGGGCTTCTCCAGTTCCCCAATTCCAGAACCAGTGCCAATTATAATGTACTATATTGTCTTTATATTCAGTACGTGGAGCTGGTCCTTGCCAGAGATTCCAATCTAGATTAGACGGAACAGGGACCACCTTTCCGGTGCCGATAGATGGACGATTGTTCACATACCACGACTTGGCGTAATGCACCTTGCCGATGTTGCCTGCCTTGATTTCATCTATAGCTGCTATTATGTTAGGCCAAGAGCGTCTTTGGTTTCCTACCTGGATAACCTTTCCGTATTTCACGGCAGCCCGTATAAGCAGTTCGTTTTCAGCAGGATTATGACTTGTAGGCTTTTCAAGGTAAACATGCTTTCCAGCCTTCATAGCCATAATGGCAGCCTTGGCATGCCAGTGATCCGGCATAGCGATTACCGCAGCATCGAATTCGCTTGATTCTAACATTCGGCGAATATCCACCTCCACTTTAGGGGATTTTCCAGTTAGATCTTTGATTTGCTGACGGCATCTTTCGAGCGCATTCTTGTCGCAATCGCATAGGAATGTCACTTCACAATTAGGCATCTTGGCAAAACCTTGTGCCAATGCGCTACCCCTGGAATTGACTCCTATCACACCTACACGGATACGATCATTGGCCCCGATAATGGCCGAACCTTTTCTGGAAATCGCAAAACTCGGGAGCACGCTTGAAAGAGAAAGCGATGCTGTCGCCAGAGCTGCATTCTTGATAAAATCTCTTCTTGAAGTCATAATATTATCGTTTTCGTATTTAAATTCTAATTTCTCTTGTCTGGTTTATAATTTTGTAATTAACTTTTTTATAGCTAGATAAAGTAATCTAAACACCCACATTATACAGTAAAAGACCACTCCTATAACCACAACATATCCGATCTGGGTGAAAATCTCCGTCCACGGTTTGGCATATACTATCACTGCCACGACATTTATGCAAAATGATAGTAAAACACAGCACAAGGCCACTAACAACTCCCGCCTAATGACATTTCCTTTTAATACTATATCTTTCATAACTAAAACTTCATATATGGAATTTTATAATACTCCGGAAAGTGTATGGTTCGCTGCTGTTCCATAGCCATATTTCCCAATAGACATAGTACTGTAGAGCAATAAGCTTCTTCTACTACATCTTTAGCCTTTTCGCCTGTGATACACGAGGTGCAGAATGCTGACAGGATGGTATCCGAAGCATCATTATCCACCCCGATCATATTCTGTCCGCCATTTACACTTACCTTTCCCTCTATTATCGCGTGAGGAATGGCATTGCCTTTTACTTCTGGCCTCCAGCTCGGCCCGGCTAACGGAACTGAAGAAAATACCTTATCCCTTACACTGCCGATAAGCGTTTCTATGCCTGAGCGAGAATTATCTTCTTCTAAGTAGTAAACCCCTTTTGTTAGATCCATCGTTCCCTTGTGTCCGAGAATCTGATCTTCCATACCGTTGAATTTATTCGAGATGAGCGATTCGTAATTAATCTTACGTCCGTCTTTATATCGATAAATGACATTTACTGCATCATACACCTCACGTCCATCTTTCCAGAATACTATATCGCCCATACCAGTGACACTTTCTGGGATCTTACCTGCCGCCATATTGCATACTTCCAACTGATGGCAAGCAAGTTCGGTCATAAGGCCTCCGGAATACTCCTTGTAAAGACGCCAGTTAATCGCTCTTTCGAGCTGCGGCGAAGGCACTTCTCTACGCCAATCGGCATTTCTAAACCAGTGACACCTCATTCCTACCACCTCACCTATCAATCCATCTCGTATAAGCTGCATACCCTTGATATACTTAGGGTCGTACATTCTTTGCATACAGAAATATAGTGCACGATCGCTTTTTTGATAGGCATCGTAAATGGCTCTGCATTCATCGAGAGTCCTTGCCATTGCTTTTTCACAGAAGACATGCTTTCCTGCAGATAACGAATCGAGGGTGACTGGAGCGTGAACACTTAGCGGAGTGGAAATTATAACTCCATCAATATCTTTACATTCCAGAACTTTTCGGTAATCTGTATAGAGTCTTGCTTGCGGACATAACTCGGCGGCTTGTTTAAGATTAGGCTCATAAATATCACAGAGGGCAACTATCTGTGCATGAGGGAAAAGTTTTAAATTATGAATATGATACTGACCTCTTGAGCCTGTACCGATGAGCGCGAGGCGGGCCTTCTGCCCAGCGGTTTCCTTCAGCCGTTCTGGCGTACATGACGAAAGCCAAGGCATGGATGTCAGTAATGCCGCGCCTCCTGTCAAATATCCTAGATTTCTGATAAATTCTCTTCTGCCCATATCCAGGGCCAACTTCTCTTTGTATTCCATTATCAAAAACAATATGCTTTAAACTCAGCATCGCTGAATTCTTTTTTTATATTACACCTCTTTTCTTCGCTATCACATAACATATATGTGGTGCTTAAAACCTCTGCATCAAGTGCATCTGAGCACAGCGTCGAAGTCATCATCGCTAGTGCATTGGCCTTACCACTAAGTGGATTCACTATATGCCCCATATATCCCGGAGTGTTTCCCGATACCGAAAGAGCCTGATTACTAAGCTTAAATGTGTCAACCATATATCCATCGAAAGGAGAGGTCACCTCTACCATCCAGCAATCCCCCGCCGGGTGATGTCCCAAAGCATAGATAGAACTCTTACCGAAATCCACAAACGCCGACTCAACACCTTCACTTACTAGAAGTTCTACCACCTTTTTCAAAGTCCAGCCTTTTGCAAAGCCTCCAAAGTCCAAATCGCATCCTTTTGCACTTGCACTCAGCAAGTTCCCATTTAGACTTAAATTAAAAGCGCTGTTTCGTGTTATATCAAATAACCCTTCGCTCCTTCTTTTGTATTCTAAACTAAGCCTTATACATTCGCATAGCTCCTCACTTAGCACTGCCTTTCCTTTAGCTTTAAGCACACTATTTACAGCACTTACTTCACTATCCGGCGAGAAACGGTTAAAAACTCCCTCTTCTTTTTCCAGCAACTCCTTTACTCTATTCCAGATACTCATGGCATGAGTTTTAGGAGTATCCGTTATCAAAAGATCGAAACGAGTACCCATCACGCGTGGGATACTCCCGTGAAAAAGACAGCAATCGTCATAATAAGCCACTTTCTCAGTCAAACTCATAATGAAGCCATCTCCACAGACTTAGTAGTAATGTAGTATTTGGTTAAAGTATTGCTCTTTTCCCATAAAGGCATCTTTTCCTCGCCCCTGACATACTTTAAAAACTGCGAAGCCACCATATTAAAATGATCTTCGTGACTTACCCGGCACTCTAAAGGGACTATAATTTCTATCTCTTTTTTCTTATACTCAGCCCTCACCCCAGGATACTTTTTCAAAATATCTTTTAGAGCATTATATGTTGGCAATGAGTCATCTGTTAAGAAAATGCTCTTAACGAAGTCGGTGGAAGCGTCCTGACGGACCACCACATCTACCTTAGTTCCATTATATACTGCCTCAAAGGTATCGCCAGAGCCGCTTTCGGGAGTCCAATTCCATTTTACTTCCATACGCACCGGCATATCAAATACTTTAAAATCAATGCTTCCATTGGCCATTACCGGGATAGAACCATTTTCCTCTATCTGTTTTAAATATGGAGAAAAATCATCGGCTCCCGTAGAAAGCGCATATTGATTTCGGCTTATCCATGTAGGATAATGCGAGGCCTTTTCTATGCTGACATTATTAGTCTCTATGCTCTGCTCCGGGAAGCATTGCCAAAAGACTAAATCGATCAGATGCGTAGTTACATCTGCTATTCCTTCACCTTGCTGTGTCACATCATAATACCACTCCGGGCGCTTTAAAGCGTTTCCTCCCACTTCTTTATAGAAATGGTGGACACTTTTCATGCTTACACTTGGTCCATTTTGATATTCGAACTTCCCGAAAACACTTTCGTTATTTACAATATCGCGTACTATATTATTCAAAATATCATAACGCTCAGTCATCAAATCATATAAAATAAGCTCTTTCTCTTCTGCCACATCATAGGATGTCTTTAATTTTTCCCAGCCATCTTGATCTATAGCCATAGGCTTATCAGATAGAACATTATAGCATTTCTCAACAGACGAAAGAATATATTCTGATTTTCTGCGGTTATTTCCTGCCAGCATAACAACATCATGTCCAGAGTCCTTAGGCAGATGAGAGAGAAAATCGTCTCCCACATAAATTTGTTCCTGCCAAGATGTAGGATTATCCTCTCGCGTGTTATACCCTTCTATTGCCTTTAAATATTGTTCTAATTCCTCACCCTGCGGAGCGTAGACATTAACCATATAACTAACCCCTTCAAGGCTACTTTTTTGAAGTAGTGAAGCGTGAAAATGCCCCGGGTCTATCACATTAAGTGTTACGTCTTTATCCTTACAGGACATAATGGATGAAAGCAGTAAGAAAAGCCCTATACTCTTCTTATAATTTAATGCCATATCTTTTCAAAAGTTTTTTAGCGTCTTTTTCTCCCTCCTTATATGCCTGCTCGAGTGTGACTTTCTTTCCGCCTTTTTCCAAACTCATATTTGAAGCTTTCATAAACGCGAAAATCTCTATAGTCTCTTCAGGGCTTATAGGAGCCTCTCCACTTTGAAAATAATCCAAGATACGCTCCAATAACACCATATACCCGGCATAACCACCTGCCTGTATGGTTCCATTTTCTGTAATGACAGTGCCGCCATAGATATTAGGTCCATTTGATACAGCTCTAAAGGTGCCTAACCTGCCATCTTTCCACACGCCTGAGACTATATCACCATAATCTGAATGTACTCTGCTGACACTTTCGCACCCACATCCCATAACAGTGTACAGAGTCTCAACTCCATGTATTCCATAAAAGCCAAAGTCTGGATGAGTGGGTTCTGGATGGTGTGGAGAATAACAATCAGCTCCTAGTACAGGTCCATATTCGCCATTCCTTATCTTGACATTTTCCGGGGAATATCTAAGGGCAGATGAAGAAAAGATAGGAATGCCGTATTCCGCAGCCGCACGATAAAGAGCAATAGTCTCACCCAAGGTGGCTCCGGCAGGCTTGTCAACATAGCATAATTTGCCCGATTTAAACACCTCTATGGCTTGCTCCAAGTGAAGACGCCCGTCATTAGTTTCCAGTAGCACACAATCCACCATGTCAAGCATCTGTGCTATGCTTTCGGTAATTACAACCCCGTATTTCTTTACTTCTTCGATATATCCAGGAATTCGTTTATAGCTGGACTCTATGCTTTGAGAGCCATAGGGGTAAGCCGCCACGATCTCGAATTTCTTCACGTAAGGGTTATCCTCATCGCTATTAAGCAATTGAGTAAAAGCCGTAGAATGCGAGGTATCCAATCCTATGATACCTATTTTTATGACATCCTCCTGTGCACTAAGCACAAAAGAAAAACTAAGCGCCGCAATGGCAGAAGCAATAATCCGTTTCATGTAGTAGTGTTATAAAAGCGATGAACTTTCATTATTCAAATATAAACAAGAATTCTGTTTTTTCCGCAGAATAGTTGCCGGACATTCCTCGGAAATCTCTCCCTCGAGCATACGTTTTACAGCCTTGGCCTTATTGGTAAAAGGGACGATACAGAACATTCGTTCGGCCTTAAGGAGTGCAGGAATCGTCAGCGTCATAGCTTTCTTAGGAACATCGTCAAGTGTAGGAAAGCACTTTTCGTGTACTTGCTGTGTACGACAAATATTATCCAATTCCACCACTTTAACCAGCTTAGGATCATTAAAATCGGCAAAGGCAGGGTCATTAAAAGCGATGTGCCCATTCTCTCCTATCCCCAAGCAGACAATATCCACAGGATAAGCTTTAAGTAGAGAAGCATACCGATGGCATTCGGCCTCTATATCTGGTGCTGCTCCGTTAAGGAAATTAACTGTTTTAAAGGGTACTTTGGAGAATATGCTACGATAAAGAAAATTACCGAAACTCTGCGGCTTGCTCCTATCTATCCCTATGTATTCATCCATATGGAATGCATTTACTCTCTTCCATTCTATACTCTTATCCTCTACAAGAGAAGCTAAAAAAGCGCTTTGTGATGGTGCGGCTGCAAATATCATATTAATCTCTTCTTTTTGAGAGAGCAAACTTTTTATACATTCGGACACTTCGCATGCTGCGGCTTCCCCCATCTGCTGTGTTGTATCATATATCTTGACCATCAACTGGTCTTTCATAAAAGATCTCATATATTATTCTGATTTGTAAATTATTTTCGATGCACAGATAGTATATTTTACATTTATACCCTCATCGAACACCACTATATCTGCATCTTTTCCCACACTTAGAGAGCCTTTTCTATCATCTATATGCATAATACGGGATGGGGTGAGTGTCATCATCTTAACGGCATGCTCCAGTGGAACATCGGCCAATTCTACCATAGTACGAACAAGCCTATCTGTAGTAGCCACGCTACCTGCAAATGCACTCCTATCCGGAAGTTTCGCCACACCATCCTCCACTATTACCATCTGGCCTTTCTCCAAGCTGCCCAACATATATTCTCCATCGGGCATGCCGGCTGCTCGCATAGAATCAGTGCATAATGCACATTTGTCAGGGCCCTTGAATTTATAGGCATATTGTAGCAAAGACTTTGGAAGATGTACTCCATCTGCGATAATCTCAACCGTCATATCATCAATCAAATAGGCGGCTTCCTGAACACCAGCATAACGAAAGGCATTCTTACGCACTATAGTGGACATGGCACAATACAGATGCGTGACATGAGTATAACCATGCTGGTATGCCTCTTGAGCCACTTCACATATTGCATCCGAATGGGCTATGGAGGCAAGTATACCTCTTTTTGACAGTTCATCACCGAATTCCATTGCACCTTCCAGTTCTGGGGCCACGCTCCATCTTAATATCTTATCTGTGGCATCCAGAAATTTCATATAATTCTCTGGCGTAGGATTTTTTAGATAAGAAGGGTCTTGTGCTCCGCTTCGTGCTGCCGATAAAAAAGGTCCTTCTAAATGCAAGCCCAGCATCTGAGAGCCATCTTTGTTAAGGTCTTGAGCCTTTTCGAAAACATCAAACACTCTAAAAAGCTCTTCATCGGTACAAGTGAGGGTAGTTGGAATCATCGAAGTGGTGCCATGAATGGCGTGCATACGTGCAGCACCTAAAAAAGCCTGAACAGTGCCATCCATAAAATCGTACCCTCCCCCACCATGCACATGAATATCTACAAATCCCGGGCTTACGTAATTACCTTGTACATCTATCACTTCATCCGAACTATCTGCTTGTATATCTGAATTAAAAATAGCGTCAACTATCTTCCCACTTTTCTTATCACAGACTATATCCAAGCCACTACATATAGCCTCGGGTAGAATAACCTTTCCTCCTTTAATTATCAATCTATCCATATCGCTAAACTCTCTTTTTATGCCAATAATTAATCTTATATCCCTTCACTGCAAAGAATATCAAATACAAAAAACACGGGATGAGCACCCAGTACCCATTTCTAAATGTACTATGCTGAGCGATAAGCCCATATATCTGAGGCATAACAGCATTTCCGCAAAGTCCCATTATAAGCAGAGAAGATCCTGTCTTAGTGTATTTGCCCAAATTATGTATAGATAACGGCCATATAGAAGCATAGATAAGAGCATTCGGAAAGCCCAAAGCACATAGGAACAAAAGCGACAAGTTAATGTGATGCCCCATAAACACTACAGGGACATCTACCAAAACAGCGCACAGCGATAGTATTAGTCCCAGCACAGAACAGCCCACAAGAGCGGTGCGCTGCGAAATCACCTTAGGTATCAAGAAAATACCTATTATATAACCTATCATCGTGCAGGCCAGTGTATACGAAGGGAACACCTTGGCCTCTAACATATTCACGCCCATAGAACCTGCATAGTTAATTACAGTGTCTATCGCAACTACTTGGCTACCTACATGAAAGAATATAGCAATAGCACCGAGTACTAAATAAGGATAGGAGAAGACGCTCTTGCGGTTTTCATAAGTATCGCCCTTTACCTCACCATTACTTTCCTCGGTGTCAATTTCTGGAAGCGAAGAAAATTTAACGAATACGCCGAAGATCAAAAGCGCCGTACCTAAAATAGCATAAGGAACTATTACTCTGCGTATCAAATCATCCAGTAATGCGTTCTTACTTATCTGGTCAAGAGTTCCTGACTCGATGAGGTCAAACATTTGACTATCCGAAGGATTAAGGATAACTGCAGCGAAGACCAAAGGAGATATTATACCCGCTACCTTGTTACATATCCCCATAACGCTGATGCGACGTGCAGCACTCTCGATTGGCCCGATTATGGTCACGTATGGATTGGCCGCTGTCTGAAGTATAGCTAGACCTGTTCCGATAAGAAAAAGTCCCGTTAGGAAAAGCGCAAACTCTCTTACCAAGGCAGCAGGAACGAATACGAACATACCCAGAGCCATAATCATGAAACCCACCATAATGCCGTTTTTGAATCCTGTCTTTTTTAGGAGTATGCTTGAAGGAATAGCCATTATAAAATAGGCTATGTAAAAAGCAAAAGTCACAAAATATGACTCAAAATGCGTTAATTCACAGGAAATTCTAAAATACGGAATAAGTATAGAATTTACCCATGACACAAAGCCGAAAATAAAAAACATTACGGCTAGTATGACCATTGCTCCTATATTAGTTTTAGTTTTGTTCATCATCTTTAGTTCTATAAGGTCTTGTTATTACAAATTCACAGAAATCGTGATATAGCTTCTGGTTGTACTCGGAATTGACTGAGCCTCTTAACCATTTCAGAGCCCAACTTCCCTGGTAATAGGCAATAGGAGAAGACTCCCAAATTCCATATTTTTTGAAAGCCTTCATGTAATTCTCTAACTTATATCCTTTCCCATTAGCTTCCAAGGCATTGCCATCGAATTCTATTTCCATACCCATATTATAGCGCTTCGCATAATCACAAGCCTCGTCCAAGCGTCCCTCTGGGACAGAATCACTGAAAAAATAATTTGGCTGAAGATACGCTACATTGAATCCGTATTTTTTCCACTCGGAAAAGCCATCCGCATTGAAATAAGGTATCCAATTAAAAGTAAATTCATTAGCATTAAGATACTCTCCCACCTTATTCATTAGATCCCTTGTATTAGTCGCCTTTTCCGCTACCCAGTAAAAACCAACCAGATCAATATACTTGTACTTTTGTGCTTTAAAACGCGAAGCGATTTCGTCTATGTACCATTTGCATGCATTAAGCCTATCGGAAGTTAGGGAAAAGTCCAATTCTTTCCCGTTTAGTTTTCCCCAATATACAGTAGAACTCGATGTGTTCGAATAATACTCATTAGATATAGGCTCCGGGATACCGATGACCACCTTTCGTTTCGTCTTAGGAGAGGAACCCATTTCTTCCGATGCCAATTCCACCGCCTTTTCTATCGCATTAAGTCCTCCATCTATTTCAAAATAATAATCTATTAAAGACTGCCACTCGTATTTAGTGGCTGAAGGAAGTTTTACTCCATTATAGGAATAACCTGTAATAAATGTCTTGTTCCCGGTAGGAACATTAACATACATAAATTCAAGGCATAAGAAGCCATCGAAAAGCCAATGCTTTACACCACTTCTATCCGTATAAATTACATATTCCTTAAGGTAGTTACCAGTCCATTTAACAGGGTTACGATGAGCACTTCCCCCGTAAATAAGCACCATATCAGATGGCACTTTATCTTTAGACACTTCTGGGACATCGTCTTTCCCTGGTTTATCTTCTACAAAGTCCTTCCAATCCGGAATATCTGCAGGCCCATTACCCTCGCAAGCACACAGAAGTGCACTTGCGAGAAATAATACAGCTAATTTCAATACCTTCATTTATCTTTTTTCATTAATTCTTAATGCATTCAAAGCTTTCACTTCTACTTGTCTGCCATTAGGAAGACTGACAAGGCGGTCTTCATTAGACATATTTACTAGAACATAAACTGTTTTTCCTTTAACGCTAGTCCATTGTGCTCCCATTACGACATTAGTCTTTTGGTAATTAGGAATATCCACAACCGGGTTATCGCCACTCGGAACGAACTCATCTACAAAATTACCTCCCAGGAAAATATCGTGCTGGCCCTTTCGGAATGTTGCAAGATTTTTCAAAAACACTTGTTCGTTCTTATTTTCCTCTCTCATAAGTAATTCCGGGCTAACCCATCCAAGCTGAGAACCCCAAAGGAGGCTTTTCATCGTTATGTAATTGAATGAGCCATCGTTAAGTTTCCATGGCACATAAGTAAATCCACTATAAACGCATCTATCTGAATAGATAAGAGGGAAAAGAGGAATCATCTTAGTGTATGGCGTGTGAGGAGAATTTACAACGAGCATCATATCAAACAGATCCATATAACATTCCACATTCTCTTCAGTAGTAATGGCCAAGTTCTTCTTTCCATAGAGGTCACTTCTGATATCGGTCAACATCTTCCTATAAGACTCCGGCCACCAATCGCCTCCACCTGGAGCATGATCATGTCCCGGGGCATAGCACGGAACACTGGCTGCACATCCTATCTGATCAATGTAAACACCATCTGTGCCTAATTCGTTAAGTATTCTTCCATTAAGATCGTGTATGATTTTATGCCATATAGGAGATGATGGGCAGGTTACAGTGTTTATCACCTTCGAACTATATACCTCCGTATAAAGGCTTCCATCAGTCTTACGCGCCGATGCTGCCTTTCCATTTAATTCCTTATAAGTATGATTGGCAGTATCCCATAGACGGCCATTTATATATGGAGTCACATACGCTCCCATCTTCTGGCTCTTTTCTATTGCCTCCTTGAAGCCGTCTTTTGCTGGGAAATAATCGGGATAATTGGTATCGTATGGCAAATGCTGCCAGAAATACCAGTGGAGTCCTATCCCTTTCCCATAATAATCAAGAGCCTTGTAAAGGGCATCTAACATCTGTGGTGTTACATCAATAGGGCGAAGCCACATATCCGAATTCTTTATCCATGAAGCAATCTGCCTTTGAGCTATAGTCTTTTCCCCCCACTTGGTAGTAAATGAAAATGGACGATACCACTTTACTGCCGTTTTTTGCCAATTCTGTGGGTTGTATCCCATTACTACAGACCAAGGAAGTTCGAAATGTCCACCTTCACTCCAAGCATAAGATGTGGTAACAGACTGGTAGAATACAACATTATTACCCTCCCCTTTCATCGTGAGCAGTTTATTACAACCTCCCTTGTCTTCAGCTGCAAAATATACTGTTGAACTACCATTATGCATCATAACCATCTCCATCATACCTGTTACCGAAGGGTAGCGCATCTGAAGATGACTATTTGTAGGCATATCATATTCTACGCCATAACCATAAGGAAGTATTCCCTTAGCCTCTCCCTCCAAACGCTTTACCATAATGCGAGGGTAGTCAGCATTGGTAAGAATCCACCCTTGCGGTAGGGATGCATCCATAGTCCAATGCGGCATCTCATCGTCCGGAGCGAGCGTGATATGTATATTCAAAGGCCATTCTTTTGCTTCTATTACGAGGTTCCATGTAAAAGTCGCCTTCTGAACGCCTTCGCTTTCTTCATATTTACCTCCCTTATAATAAGTAAATTTAGGCTGAAGTACTGGATTCTCCCCATTAGGCCCCAAAAGTGTGACTTCCCATGGATGAGTTATACTTCCAGTACTAGGAAGTATATTCACCCCGTCAAAATAAAAGTAGCGAAAGAAAAAATTCTTCTCAGACCCACCGAAACGTAGCTCCAGATGATCATTTTTTAGAACTATGTCATCAGAAAGCGGTTGAGCGCTTAAACTTAGGCTGCCTACAAAAAGCATTATACCCATTAGAATTGATATGATTCTCTTCATTATATTTTGGTTTTGTTTAATTGCATTTGATTATTAAATAACGCTAACAAGTCATCCTATTTCCATTGATTAATCTCTGTAATCCATCTTTGGTTTAGAAGACTCTCCCCTTTTCTTGATAACAGGGCCTTCTGGTTCTGTATGGTGCTTAGGGTCACGTGGATCGTAGTAGTAAATGCCCATCGCATCAAACATCGCGTATGCAGACTCCATTCTCAAATAAAAATCCCCATAGTCCTTATTCTCAGGCGTAGTCCAAGCCGCTTCGGCAAGAGCACACAACCTTGGGAAAATCATAAAGTCGAATCTGTACCTGTTGTGAACAAGTTCTGTCCATAAATTAGACTGAATCCCTAGCACATCGCTCATCTCGCTTTCACTAAGTTTCCACTGCTCATACCATGCGTCCGGAAAAGCATAGACATCTTCAAGAGGACAAAAGCCATCCCATATACGACCACATTTATGAGATGCGTCTTGTATGAAATCGTAATACATTGGTTTACGTGGACACAGAATGGTCTTATATCCCTCGTCTAAGGATTTTCTTAAAGATTGAGGCCTGTCGTGACGCCACCAGCAGATAATATTCTCTTCTTTATCTAATTTGAAATCAAGTACATCATCCCATGCTATAACTTTTTTCCCTAGCATTTTCAAGGAATCGGTCATACGATTGATAAAATAGCCTTCTGCATCCTTTATGGTCTTTAGCCCGTGGCGACGCATCAAACTCTGAACATAAGGGTCACGATTCCACGCATCACTTCCATAGAAAACCTCGTCCCCTCCAATATGGATATATTTTGAAGGAAATAGGTCTGCCACCTCTCGAAGTATATTGGTTAAATACGTATATGTTCCTTCTTTTCCTACGTTGAAGGTAAAATCTGCAAATTGTGGCGTTCCCCCACCATTATATTCCGGATAAGCACGATTGGCTGCTGATGCATGGCCTGGCATATCTATTTCCGGTATAATTTCTATGTGCCTTGAAGCTGCATAGGCAACTATCTCTCTAATATCATCTTGCGTATAGAACTGAGCAGGAGTATCTGGGTCACTATGCGTGCCAATTCCTCCGATTTCAGTAAGTTTCGGATATGCTTTAATCTCTATTCTCCACCCTTGCGCATCTGTCAAATGCCAATGGAACTTA
>ERZ808246.1308-NODE-1308-length-18152-cov-7.985909_pt1 | contig 18152 bp, 18 predicted proteins | sample MGYA00521083_ERZ808246 | MGnify/ENA primary metagenome ERZ808246 (study PRJEB31516, sample SAMN03275577) | gut metagenome | biome: mammalia-associated habitat; material: feces | host: Papio cynocephalus | place: Kenya | collected 2012-07-07 ... | reverse complement strand
CCGCTGTGCATGATCCTCATCCTGTACGGCTCCATCAAGGGCAACTTCTTCTAAGCACCATAACAAAGAACGCCGGAGCATTGCTCCGGCGTTCTTTCTGCCGCAACAGGCCGGGCACCTTCAGCGCCCGGCCTTTTTTGCTTATTTCAGCGTGATGCTGTTCTGCAGCACGGCAACGCTGTACAGCAGCAGCACGTCCGCCTCCTCCGGGAAGGTCTCCACCCGCGCCAGCGCGTCAGTGGAGATATAGCGGATGTCCACCGCGTATACGGTGCGATAGCCGCCCGCCAGCAGGGGGATCAGGCTGCTGCCGAAGGAGTCACGCACCACCACCAGCGTCCGGTCATTCTCCGCCGCCGGGTTTTCAACGCGCAGCAGGGACTTGCTGCCGCCCAGGAACAGGTCATAGGGCGACTCCTTCGCCGCGGTAAAGTCGTATACGCCGCCGGTGCTGTCCGTCTCATAGTCATACACCGTGCAGCCGTCCAGCAGGGGAGAGGTGATATAGGACAGGACGTCCGCCGTCAGCGGCTCCGTCGTCTTGCCCCAGTAGCTGCCGTGAAATTCCCCGGCCAGCGCGCACAGCGTCTCCTCCGTTGTGTCCGGCACAGGCGCGCCCATGGCCTCCGATATGGCCTGCGCCACGGCGGAGAGACGCTCCTGCCGCCAGTGGGGATCGGTACGGTAGTAGTCCTCCAGCGACAGCAGCCCGGAAATATCGATCGGCTCTACCGGCAGCCGCTGTGCCAGATAGTCCGCCGTCTCCACCGCCCCGGCGGGGACGTACCCCTCCGGTGTCTCCATAAAGGCGGCCTTATCCGGCACCACCGCCAGATAGCGGCGATAGCCCTCGCCGGTGAAATACGTCTCCAGCAGATGGTCAAGCCGCTTCACGGCGAAGTCCAGCGATTTTTCGCTCCACGACGCGTCCGCAGCGGCGGCATACCCCCGGTACACATACACCTCCGGCTGCGTATCCTCCTGCACCCGCCGGGTGGGAATGGCGGCAGTGGCTATGACCATAGCCGCTGCCGCCAGCAGAAATACGCCTCTCTCTATCCAGCGTCTCACTGGATGGCCTCGTCGTAGACGGGCTGCACGCCGAAGATACCGTTCAGGTGGGACATGAAGCTGTCCACCAGGTCCTCCGCACCGAACACGGACACCACATACTCGCCCACCACGGCCACGGCCACCTTATCGGGGAAGCCGCACATCCACTGCCGCTGCTGGATGTTGTCCCGCAGGGCGGAGGCCAGCGCATCGGCATCATCGGTGCAGTGGTACGCCGCGGCGGTAAAGGTGTTCTGGTTCATCATGTGCACCAGCGACGCCGCCTGGTCCACCTTGGCCGTCTCCGGCAGGCCCAGAGAGCTGTTCACCGCGGCCCGGTCGGTCAGGTCATAGACGCCGGGCGCGTCCTCCTTGTTGTTCTCCTCAGAGTAATCGCCGCCGGAAGCGGGGAACTTCTCGTTCTCGGTGTAGGTGCCCCACACCTTCTCCAGCAGATCCAGCGCGCTGTCGGGCGTGGCCGCCTGGTCGCCCTTACTGTCGGTCTTATTGCCGCAGGCCGCCAGACTCAGCGCCATCAATGCCGCCAGCGCCAGTGCGATAAACTTTTTCATGAATGATATCCTCCTGTGTTTGGGTTTCTGCCCATAAGACGAAGCGCTGGGAGATTTGGTTCCATGGGAAGTTTTGCCGCGCTTACAGCCAGCTCTGGTCAAAGCCGTAGGGCAGCAGCTCCTTCAGCGCGAAGCGCTTGCTCTCGCCCTTTCCGTTCAGGCAGATCACCGTCAGGTCGGGCGCGAACTCCATCATCACCTGCCGGCAGGTGCCGCAGGGCACGCAGTAGTCCTCGCTTTTCCCGGCGATGACGATGGTATCGAAGTCCTTATGTCCCTCACTGACCGCCTTGACCATGGCCGTCCGTTCGGCGCAGATGGTGGCGCCGTAGGCGGCGTTCTCCACGTTGCAGCCGGTGAACACCGTCCCGTCCTTACACAGCAGCGCCGCGCCCACCGGGAAGTGGGAATAGGGTACATAGGAACGCTCCAGCATGGCCACCGCCATATCACAAAGCTGTTTTTCCGTCATGGTGCATCCTCCTTTGATCTTTTCCGGTTTCTTCCTCGTTTATACCTCAGCTCAGCTCCGCCTTGCCGGTGTAGAGCTGATAATACTTGCCCTTCTGCGCCAGCAGCTCCTGATGGTCGCCGCGCTCGATGATGCGTCCGTGCTCCAGCACCAGGATGGCCTGGCTGTTCCGCACGGTGGACAGCCGGTGGGCGATAACGAACACCGTCCGGCCCTCCATCAGCGAGTCCATGCCCTGCTCAATCAGGGTCTCCGTCCGTGTGTCGATGGAGCTGGTGGCCTCGTCCAGTATCAGTACCGGCGGGTCGGACACCGCCGCCCGGGCGATAGCCAGCAGCTGGCGCTCACCCTGGCTCAGGCTGCCGCCGTCCCCGGTGATGACCGTGTCGTACCCCTGGGGCAGATGGCGGATAAAGCTGTCGGCGTTGGCCAGCTTCGCCGCGGCCCGGACCTCCTCGTCCGTGGCATCCAGCCGTCCGTAGCGGATGTTGTCGGCAATGGTGCCGGTGAACAGATGGGTGTCCTGCAGCACCATGCCCAGCGAACGGCGCAGAGAGTCCTTCTGGATGTCCCTCACGTCAATGCCGTCGTAGGTGATGGTGCCCTCCTGCACGTCGTAAAACCGGTTGATCAGGTTGGTGATGGTGGTCTTGCCCGCGCCGGTGGAGCCGACGAAGGCGATCTTCTGCCCCGGCTTGGCGAACAGCGACACGTCGTTGAGCACCGTCTTTTCCCCGTCGTAGGAGAAGGTCACATGGTCGAAGCGCACGTCGCCCTTCAACTCCACCAGCGTGCCGTCGGGCTTTTTCCACGCCCAGCAGCCGGTGCGGCGGTCCGTCTCGGTCAGCGTACCGCCCTGCTTTTCCACCCGGACGATGACGGTCTTGCCCTCATCCGTCTCCGGCTCGGCCTCCATGACGGCGAAGATGCGCTCCGCGCCGGCCACCGCTGCCAGCAGCACGTTCACCTGCTGGCTCACTTGCGCGATGGGCTGGCTCACCTGCTTCACGTACAGCAGGTACGCGCCCAGAGAGCCCACGTCGAACATCCCGCCGATGGCCAGCAGGCCGCCCACGCAGCAGGTGACGGCGTAGTCGATGCGGGACAGGTTGGCCATGGCCGGCATCATGGCGCCGGAGTAGGTCTGTGCCGCCGTGGCGGCGTCCCGATAGCTGTCGTTCAGCCCGGCGAACTGCGCGATGGCCTTGCGCTCATGGTTGAACACCTTGATGACCTTCTGGCCCTCCACCATCTCCTCGATATAGCCGTTCATGGCGCCCAGCGCCTGCTGCTGCGCCTGAAAGCTCACGCGGCTCCTGCCGCCCACGCCCTTGACCACCAGCAGCATCAGCACCAGAAAGGCGAAGGTGATCAGCGTCAGCACCCAGTTCATATACAGCATCATAGCAACAATGCCGATAAACGTCAAGGTGCAGGACACCACGCTGGCGAAGCTGGAGTTGATCATCTCCGACACGGTGTCCATGTCGTTGGTAAAGCGGCTCATCAGGTCGCCGGACTGGTGGGTGTCGAAGTACCGCAGGGGCAGGTCCTGCAGCTTGTCGAACAGGTCCTGCCGCATCTGGGCCACCGTCCGCTGGGAGATGTGTACCATGATGCGGGCGTAGGCGTAGGAGCACAGGCCCGACAGCAGGAACAGCCCCATCAGCAGCGCCAGCATTTTCAGCAGACCGGCGAAGTCACCCACCAGAATATAGTCGTTGATGATCGGCTTGAGCAGATAGCTGCTCATCACCGAGCCCACGGAGCTGATCACCAGGCAGAGGAACACCACCGCCAGCGACGCCTTATAGCGCCCGATATAGCGCAGCAGCCTGCCCACCGTGCCCTTGAAGTCCTTGGGCCGCTGGAAGCCGTGCCCCTGGGGCCCGTGGCCCCGTCCGCCGCGTTTCTGCTCAGCCATCGATGCTCACCCCTTCCTGCTGGGAGCGATAGACCTCCCGGTAAATGTCGCTTGCTTTCATCAGCTCCTCATGGGTACCCATGGCGGAGATATGCCCGTCGTCCATCACCAGGATCAGGTCGGCGTCCATGACGGACGTGACCCGCTGGGCGATGATGAGCTTTGTGGTGCCGGGCAGCGCCGTTTTCAGCGCGCCGCGGATCTTCGCGTCCGTGGCGGTGTCCACCGCGCTGGTGGAGTCGTCCAGAATGAGGATCTTCGGCTTCCGCAGCACCGCCCGGGCGATGCACAGCCGCTGCTTCTGCCCGCCGGAGACGTTGGTGCCGCCCTGCTCGATATAGGTGTCGTACCCGTCCGGCATTTTCTCGATGAACTCGTCGGCGCAGGCCAGGCGGCAGGCATCCTCGATCTCCTGATCGCTGGCGTTCTCGTCGCCCCAGCGCAGGTTCTCCCGGATGGTGCCGGAGAACAGCGTGTTCTTCTGCAATACCATGGCGCAGCCATCCCGCAGCGCCTCCATGGTGTAGCGCTTTACATTGTACCCGCCCACATACACCGCGCCGCCGTTCACGTCGTACAGCCGGGGGATCATGCTCACCAGCGTGGTCTTGGCGCTGCCGGTGCCGCCCAGAATGCCCACCGTGGCCCCGCTGGGCACGGTGAAGCTCACGTCCTCCAGGTTCCAGGCCTCCGCCGTGTCATGGTACTTGAAATACACATGGTCAAAGCGGATGCTGCCGTCCTCCACCTTCAGCGCCGGGTCGGCCTGCGCGTCGGTGATGCAGGGCTTCTCCTCCAGCACCTCGGCGATACGCTTGCCGCAGGCGATGGCCCGGGTCAGCATCATCAGCACCACGGACACCATCATCAGCGACATCAGTATCTCGCTCACATAGGTAAAGAACGCGATCAGGTCGCCGGAGAGCAGCGTGCCCTCCCACACATAGTGCCCGCCGATCCACAGCACCGCCGTGATGGTGCCGCCCATCAGGATCATCATCACCGGCATGAACAGCACCACAAAGCCGAAGGCGCGCTCGGCCATGCGCCGCAGCTTCTCACTGCGCTGGGCGAACTTCTCCTTTTCCTGCGTCTCGCGCACAAAGGATTTCACCACGCGTATGGCGTTCAGGTCCTCCTGCACCACCAGGTTCAGCTGGTCCGTGGCCCCCTGCAAAGAGGTGAAGAACGGGCCCACCCGCTTGATGACGATGACCACCGCGACGATCAGCAGGGGGATGACCACCAGGAACACCTGGCTCAGCCGCTGGCTGATGATCAGGGCCATCACCAGCGCCGTCACCAGCATGGTGGGGGCTCGCACCAGCATACGCATCCCCATGAACGCGGTCATCTGTACCGAGGCCACGTCGTTGGTCAGCCGCGTCACCAGACTGGCGGTGGAGAAGCGCTCGATGTTGGCGAAGGAGAAGCGCTGCACCTGCTCGTACTCCGCCCTCCGCAGCGCCGCGCCGAAGCCCATGGACGCCTTGGCGGCCAGTGCCGCCGCGCCCACGCCGCAGCCCAGCGCCAGCAGCGCCATGACGACCATCTTCAGCCCCGCCATCAGGATATAGTCCCGGTCTCCGTTGGCGATGCCGATGTCCACGATGTCGCTCATCACCTGGGGCAGCGTCAGCTCCAGCACCGCCTCTCCGGCGGAGCAGGCGAAGGCAAACAGCATCAGCAGCCGGTAGCCCTTGGTATAGGGCGCCAATTTTTTCAGCATATTTCCTCCTCCTCGTCGGTCAGGTTCCGTCCCGCCCGCAGCAGGAACGCGGTGAACTGCGCCTTTTCCTCCTGCGTGAAGCCGCGCTCCAGCCGTTCGTTCACCTGGCGCAGCACGGCCTGAAAATCGTCGTGGAACCGCTGGCCGTCCTCCGTCAGCGCCAGAATGCGGCACCGTCCGTCCGTGGCGCTGACGGTGCGGTATACCAGCCCCTTCTCCTCCAGCCGGTCCACGATGCCGTTCACCGTGCTGGGCTTGATCATCAGGTGGCGCTCCAGCGTCTTCTGGTTCACGCTGCCCTCCGCGTCGTGCAGGAACATCAGTGTCCTGCACTGCATGGGCGATACGTCGTAGCGCTTCAGCATCCGCCCCATCAGCTTATGCACCTGGTGGTCGCAGTAGCCGAACAGCGCGCCGAAGTGCGCCGGGTGCTCGTCAAAGCAGAATTTCATGGCGGCCCTCCTTCTTTGCTTTTAAATTCTTAGCATACAAACTATTAGTGTGCTAAATGGTAGCACCAATATTTTTTGTTGTCAATAGGGAAGAGGGGCGGCTCTGTAAACGATCTGTGAACGGCGGGCGCGCTTTGTGAATGATTTGTTAATTCTTTATCAAGCCTGTTGACTTCCGCCCCGGATGCGTGTATGATACGCTCATCCGAAAGGATACCCACCCATTGTATTTCTCTCTCCTTTTACTGAAAAAAAGGCGGCGCGTCAGCGCCGTCTTTTTTCGTCTCTGCCCTTGCCAAATCGATGGTATCATGAAAGCAAAAGCGAAGCAAAGCGGAACAGGCCGCAAAAAACAGTTGCCATCGCGGAAGAATTGTAGTAGAATGTATTTCACGAACTTGTCCTCCGCCGTGAGCTGCGGGGCCGGTCTCGCGCAATGGATACCCACGAATCATGTCAGGCGGGGAACCGAGCAGCATTAAGAGGGATCATCCATGTGCCGCGAGGGTGCCGGCTCTGTGGCTCACAGCGGAGGACTTGTTTATTCTGTTTGTCAGCAGGGAGGTGTGCCCATGTACCAGGCGCTGTACCGCAAATACCGGCCCAAGACCTTTTCCGAGGTGGTGGGCCAGCAGCACATCACCGATACGCTCCAGCGCCAGGTGGCTGACGGTCAGGTGGGCCACGCCTATCTGTTCACCGGCACCCGCGGCACCGGCAAGACCACCTGTGCCCGCATTCTGGCCAAGGCCGTCAACTGTCAGCACCCCATTGACGGCGCGCCCTGCAACCAGTGCGCCGCCTGCCGCGGCATTGACGACGGCTCGCTGCTGGATGTGACGGAGCTGGACGCCGCCTCCAACGGCAGCGTCAACGACGCCCGCAGCCTGCGGGAGGAGGCCGTCTACCCGCCGGCGGTGCTGCAAAAGCGTGTCTACATCATCGATGAGGTGCATATGCTCTCCCGCGATGCCTTCAACGCCCTGCTGAAGATCATGGAGGAGCCGCCCGCCCATCTGCTGTTTATCCTGGCCACCACCGAGATCCAGAAGGTCCCGGCCACCATACTCTCCCGCTGCCAGCGGTTCAACTTCAAGCGCATCCTGCCCCACGATATGGAGCAGCAGCTGCTGAAGGTGGCGAAGGCCGAGGCCATCGACCTGACCCCGGACGGGGCGGACCTGCTGGCCCGTATGGCCAACGGCGCCCTGCGCGACGCACTCAGCCTGCTGGACCAGTGCCGTGCCGCCGGCGCGGTCGTGGACGGCCCCAGCGTGCTGGACACGCTGGGGCTGGCCGGCAGCACCCAGACGGTGCAGCTCATGCGCCTGCTCCTGGCGCGTCAGGGCGGCGACGCTTTGGCCCTGCTGGATCAGCTGTACCGGGGCGGCAAGGATGTGGGCGCGCTGCTGGGCGAGCTCAGCGACCTCTGCCGGGACATGACCGTTCTGGCCGCCGCGCCGGAGGGCGGCGCCGCCCTGCTGGGCGGCCTGTATGACCGCAAGACCCTCTCCGAACTGACGGCGGAGGTCCCCATGCGCCGCCTGCTCTATATGACCGATACCATTCAGCGGACCGCCGCGGCCCTGCCCAGGAGCATCCGCCAGCGGACGGACGCCGAGCTGTGCCTGCTGCGCCTGTGCGACGAGAGCCTCTCCAACGACACGGAGGCCCTGTCGGACCGCGTCTCTGCTCTGGAGGACGCCATGAAAAAGGGCGTCATCCCGACGGAAAGACCTGCGGTCCGTCCGGCGGCTGCGCCGACGCCGCCGCCCCGCCGCGAAGCGCCCCCGCCCCCGCGGGAGGTATCTCCCGCACCGGTATCCGTACCGGTATCCGCACCGGTACCCACGCAGGCCACCGCGGCCCCCGCACCTCCGGCCCCTGCGGCGGAGGGTGCCCCGGCAGCGTCCGCCGCCGGCGGTGACAGTCAGGTCTGGGCCGCGCTTATCGAGCACTACAAGGGCCCCCTGACCATTCCCGACCGGGTGTGGCTGAACCAGGCGACGGGTGTGCTGGAGGGGGATATCCTCACCGTTACCTGTGCCAACGACCTGGTGAAGCAGCAGCTCAGCCGTAAGGCTATCGAGGACGTGCTCTGCGGCGTTACCAGCCGCCATGTGGGCCGTCCCGTCCGGGTGCAGTTCACCGTAGGCGGCGGCCCCGCCGCGCCCGTGCGGCGCGCCCCGGCCCGCCCCGCGCCCCGGCCCGTCCCCGCCCCGCCGGCGGACGACTATGAGCGCCCGCCCCTGCCGGAGGAGGCTCCGCCCGCCCCGCCGGACCTGCCGCCCTGGGAGGTGCCGGTCCCCCACAGGGACAAGCTGGACGAGTTGGTGGAAAACGCCAAACAGCTGGACAATTTTCGCATCAAGTAGGCCGGCATTTCATGCTGAGCACACCGATGTCTCACATGGAGCACACCAATGTTACACAAAGAGCACATCGGTATTGCATATTTGTAAACCGATGCTGTACATAAGATATCCGATAGCTTACACTGGCAAAATGAACAGATCGATATAAAGGAGAAACGAATATGGCAAAGGGATACAGTGCCCGCAGGGGCTTTACCGGTGGCGCCGGGATGATGCAGCAGCAGGCGCAAATGCAGCAAAAACTGCTGAAAATGCAGCAGGATATGGCAAAAGCGCAGGAGGAAGTTGAAAAAACGGAGTTCACCGCCTCGGTGGGCGGCGGCGCCGTCACCGCCGTGGTCACCGGCAAAAAGGAGCTGACCAAGCTGACCATCAAGCCCGACGTCATCGACCCGGAGGACGCGGAAATGTTGCAGGATCTGGTCATTTCTGCAGTAAATGAGGCACTTCGGCAGGCAGATGATGCCATGAACAGCTCCATGAGCTCGCTCACCGGCGGGCTGAACATCCCCGGTTTGGGTCTGTAAATCGTGATAGAAAAGCACCCGCCCTGCATAACGCAGGGCGGGTGTTTTCGCGCAAAAAGGACAAAATATTCGGATATTTCGCACAATATGTTGACATATTCGACAGGGCGGTGTATTCTGTCTATGTAGAAAAATTGTTGAATTTCTGCTTGCCATACTGATAAAAAAGGGGAGAAATTCATCATGGAAAACGAAAAGAACGGGATGAAAAAGAAATCGGGCAAGGTGCTGCCGTGGGTGGCCGCCGTGCTGCTGCTGGCGGCCCTGGTAGCGCGGGCGGCGGTGCCCGCGCCCGCGGGCCTGTTCACGACGATTTGGAACATCAGCACACAGCTGATCATACTGTTCTCCGGGCTGGTGCTGTTTTCGGCGGCGGCCAGAGCCGTATTTCAGAGAGTGTCGCCCAGCAGCAACCACGGCAAGACCGTGTTCACGCTGGCGGACAGCGCTATCCGATATCTGCTGATCATCGTGGGGCTGCTGTGGGCGCTGTCTATCGTGGGCGTGGATGTGCGGGCGCTGCTGGCCGGCGCCGGCGTGCTGGCGCTGATCATCGGCTTCGGCGCGGAGAGTCTGATCGCCGACGTGATCACCGGCACGTTCATGCTGTTTGAGCACCAGTACGAGGTGGGCGACATTATCGTAGTGGGCGACTTCCGCGGCACGGTCACACAGATCGGCATCCGTACCACGCAGATCATGGACTCCGGCGGAAACGTGAAGATCATCAACAACTCCGATATCCGCAGCCTCATCAACCGATCCAACGACCTGTCCTTCGCCGTGTGCGACATGGCGGTCCCCTATGACAAGGAGAGTCTGGCGCGGGCGGAGGAGGTGCTGGGCGAGGTACTGCCGAAGCTGAACCGGGAGCACCCCGACCTGTTCAGCAAGGCCCCGGCCTATCTGGGCGTACAGACGCTGGACTATGAAAACCGCGCCGTTGTGCTCCGGGTGGCGGGTGAGACGCACGAGGAGAACATTTACAAGGCGCAGCGTTTGCTGAACCGCACGCTGTTCATGGCCTTTGAAGAGGAGGGACTCTCCTGCCCCGTTCACAGGGTGGAGCTGGATCGGGAGTAAGCCATGAACGACAAGGAATTTTCGCCGGCACCCGCGGAATTTTCTCCGCCGAGGCCGGAGTTCTCCGCACCGCCGCGGGAGTGGGCCGCGCCGGGGAACGAGATCTCCCGCGATGACGCCGCGCCGCCGCAGAAGAAGCGCCGCAGTCTTCCGGCCATGCTGGTGGCCGGGGCCGCGGCAGTGGCTATCGGCCTGTCGTGCTGGGACGCCGCCGTGACGGACAACACGCCCCGCGCCGCGCTGACGGCGGAGCAGTGCGCCTACCTGGACGCGGTCAGTGAGGCGCTGCTGGAGGAGGATATCCCCGGTCTGGAGACGCTGGCGCTGGATCCCATGATGCGGCAGCTCTGCGAGGAGGTCATAGAACCCTATTACCATGACGTGCTGCTGCCCTACGACGCATCCTACAGCGATATGGTGTGGGAAGATGAGTATTATACCTACTACCAGGACATCGATTATGATGGGAAAACGCTGGGACCTTTCCGGGAGGGGAGGCCCATGTGGGACGATCTGCTTTTCAGCGTTTCCACCTCTAATAGATTCCAATCCTGGGCTGTGAACTGGGATGTGTACTCAATATTGCCGTATGTGTCCGGCTGGGTGCGCTGCGACGGCGATGGGAACGGTCTTCGCGATTTCGGCTTTGAGAGGGTGAAGGAGATATCAGGTGCCGGCACGGGGCTGTTCGGCGGGGCGGGGAGCCACTATGTCTGCAAGTATTACTATGCGAACTATCTCAAGGGCGTTTGCAAGGGCTCACTGACACAGGAGTGCGAGACCGAAGATAGTGGCAAGCTGAAGGAGGCTTACGCAAACAGCACCGTGACGCTGCGTACCGGCGATGGGCGCTATGAGACAACATTTCCGGTCGTAGACGGACACGCGAGGCCGGACGCTTCAAACCATGTGGAGGTCATTGAGAATTATAACGGAAATGCTGCTCTGCTGATCTGGCACGCGCCGTCCGGTGAGGATATAGAACTGCAGCTGGTCAACCTCTGATCAAATAGGCCAATAAAAAAATCTCCCCGGAAGGGGAGATTTTTTTATCCGAAATAGGCCACCAGCAGGTCCGTGACCACGCCGTAGCTCTTGCTGCCGTCCGTATCGCCGTTGCTCTTGAGAAAGCCGTCATACACGGTGTCCGAGACCTTTGAAACGACGCCGCGGAACTGCGCCCAATAGGCGTTATCCGCCCGCAGGTCGGCCACCACCGTGTCCGGCAGTGCGTCCCGTATGGTCTGCCACGCCTCCCGGTCAGCGCTGTACAGGGCGTTGGACAGATACCCGAACCCCGTCAGCCAGCCGGAGTAGCGGTACCCCGCATCCTCTGACCGGACAGCGGCCAGTATGCCGATGAAATTGCACTCCTCCTCCGCTGTGATGCCCCGCTGGTGCGCCAGCTCATGGCATACAGTGGCCGGCAGAAAGGCCGCCGGACTGTCCATGTTGACGTTCGGCTCGCCGGTGAAGGGAAAATAGAACCCGGTGAAGCGCAGGGCACTCAGCGCCCGGGAGCAGGCAAAGCCCTTGGCACCGCCTGTTTCCGCCCGGAGGAACGGGAACTCGCCGCAGAGCACATCCAGCGCGGAGGCGCTCCGGCTCAGCACCGCCTGCCGGTCCAACGCGCAGACGCCGTCTTCGTTTCGGGGCACATCATCGGCACAGGCGGCCAGCTCTTCGGCGAAACAGGCCGTCACCTCCGCCAGCGTTTCCGCGGTGGAAGGCTGGGCGTGGATACCGCTTTTTTCCTGAAAGCCGTCGGTATTGTACCCGATGCCCCAGGTCAGGCAGAAACCGGCGTACACCGTGGCTGCCGCCAGCGCCGCCGTCAGCGTCAGGCGCAGGGCCATGCCCCAACGGCGGCCCCGCGCGGCGATGATGCGCCGGGGCACGTTGGCCAGCCACAGTATGGCGCAGAACAACGCCGTCAGGATCAGGACCTCGCCTACGGAGAGCGCCAGATGCCCACACAGCCGCCCCAGCCACTGCTCTGCCGGCAGTACGGCGCCGTACCACAGGGCGGTCATGGCCGCGCGGCTGGTCCGCAGGGCGAAATATGCGGCGAAAAATACCGCCAGCGCCGTGCCCCAGCGGCGGAGACCCCGGGCGCTCACAGGGGCAGGGCCTTGCCGGTGAAGCACATGACGCAGTGGGCGCGGACGATGACCTTGCCGGTCTCATCGGTCATCTCGGCAGAGCAGAAGGCCAGCTTGCCGCCCAGGCGGTCCACCTTGCCTACAGTGGTCAGGGTGCTGCCGGCGGCAGCGGCGGACAGATAGTCGATGGTGGCGTTCACCGTGACCACCATCTCCTGCCGCAGCGTCATTATGGCCATGCCCATGGCCACATCGCACAGCGAGAACAGGATGCCGCCATGGGCGCCGCCCCAGCGGTTCAGACTCTCGTTGTGCATGGGCAGCACCACCGTGGCGGTGCCGTCGTCCAGGTCGGTGGTCCGCATAAAGTTGTGGGTGAGAAACGGCTCCCGGTCGTTGCCGAAGGCCATCAGCTTATCGTAGAGGTCTTTTGTCATGGGAGTGCTCCTTTCAAAGAAAAGGCAGGCGGGCTGAGGGCCCGCCTGCCTGCCATATCACGCGGGGTCTTTGGGTTCGGGCGCGGGCGCGTCCTCCGGCGGGGCATCCTTGGCCCGGCCTACATAGGCGTAGGCCTCCGTGGGCATATTCCGCTTCCGCAGCCGGCGGTCCATCAGGAATTTCAGCAGCTCCTGCACACAGGCGAACACCGGCACACCGATGAACATACCCAGCACGCCGGCGAAGCCGCCTCCCACCAGGATGGCCACGATGACCCAGAAGCTGGAAATGCCCGTGGCGTCGCCCAGAATTTTGGGGCCCAGGATGTTGCCGTCAAATTGCTGCAATATCACGATAAAGATCACAAACACCAGGCACTGCCTGGGGCTGACCAGCAGGATCAGGAATGCCGACGGCACCGCACCCAGGAAGGGGCCGAAGAAGGGTATCACGTTGGTCACGCCCACCACCACGCTGACCAGCGGGGTGTAGGGCATTTTCAGGATGGAGCAGCAGATAAAGCACAAGATGCCGATGATGAGGGAGTCCAGCAGCTTGCCGCGGACAAAGCCGGAGAAAATGGCATTCACCCGCCGGGTGCCGCGCATGACCGCGTCGGCTTTTCCCTCCGGCAGCGCGGCGTAGACCGCCTTGCAGCAGCGGGCCAGGCTCTTTTCCTTCATGCCCATCAGGTAGATGGACACGATGATGCCCACGATCAGGTCAAAGGCAAAGCCCACCGCGCCGCGGATGCCACTCCAGATACCGTTGGTCAGCGGCACAATGGCCTTCTGGGCCCAGGGCAGCACCTTGTCGGTCAAAAAGGCCATGCCGTCGGTATAGCGCTCGGTGATGAGGCCCGCCAGCCAGACCCCGATCCCACTGTCGCTCTCCAGCAGGTCGTTGGCCCAGCGATAGACCTTGCGGTAATAGTCCTGCGCGTTATTGATCAGGGTGGTCACGCTGTCCACCACCTGGGGCACCAGTACGCTCAGCAGCAGGTACAGCAGGAAGATGACCACGGCCTCGGTCAGCAGGATGCTCACCAGCCGCAGCGCGCCTGACGGCTGCTTCAGCTCTTTTTTGAAGAGCTTTTTCCACAGCGCCGCGATGGCCCGTTCCAGACAGGACATGATGGGCGTCAGCAGATAGGCGATGGCAAAGCCGTACAGCACCGGCGCCAGGATGGAGGCCAGCTTGGACACGAACCGCTGCAGCGTTCCCGCCTGATAGAAGGTGTCGTAGAACACCAGCACGGCACATACGGTCAAAAAGGCCGTCAGCCCCCATTTGAAATACTGCGTTCGCTTCATGGCAGGACCTCCCACTGCTGTTTTTTCTATCATACCCGTATGCGCGGCGTTTTGCAACAATTTTCGAACACAAACACCCGCGGCGGAATGTGTATTGCAATCCCGCCGCAACTGTGGTATCATACTCGGACAACCCCGCGCAGCATCCGAGAATTACGATGGTATGGAAGGGTGTCCCTATGAAAAAGCTCTTGTTTATCGTCAATCCCCGTGCGGGAAAGACAAAATCCCGCGCCCCGCTGTTCGATGCCGTGGCGCAGTTCTCCCGTGCCGGCTATCTGGTACGGGTCTATATCACCGAGGCGGGCGGTCAGGCCCGCGATATCGCCGCCCGGTGGGGCGGGCAGTACGACATGGTGGTCTGTGCCGGAGGCGACGGTACGCTGAACGAGACGCTGTCCGGGCTTATGCAGCTGGAGCAGCGGCCCCTGCTGGGCTATCTGCCCTGCGGCAGCACCAACGACTTTGCCATGAGCCTGCATCTTCACACCATGCTGCCCGCCGCGGCGGAGGCGGCCGCCACAGGCAAGCCCTGCCCCCTGGACGTGGGGCGGCATAACGACCGCTATTTCGCCTATGTGGCCTCCTTCGGGGCCTTTACCCGGTCCTCCTACTCCGCCACCCAGGCGGCCAAGAACGCCCTGGGCCATTTTGCCTACATTCTGGAGGGGCTGGGCGACCTGGACTCCCTGCGGCCCTACCGCTGCGCGGTGGAGGCGGACGGTGAGCGCTTTGAGGGCGAGTTCATTTTCGGCGCCGTGTGTAATTCCACCTCCCTGGGCGGCCTGGTGAAGCTGGATCCCTCCCGCGTACAGATGGACGACGGGAAATTCGAGCTGCTGCTGCTCCGTATGCCCAAAACAGCCCTGGATCTGCAAAATCTCATCACCGCCATGACCCGTATGCAGTACGACTATCCCGGCGTGATACTGCGCCATGTCCGGCGCGTCACCCTGACCACGGAGGAGGACCTCCCCTGGTCCCTGGACGGTGAATACTGCCCCAGCGCGCCCCGTGTGGAGATCGAAAACCTCCCCGCCGCCATTCAGCTGGTCCGCTGAGGGCCGAAACAAGTTGAAAAGACCCGCCATCGGCGGGTCTTTTTCTATACGCGGTGCAATTTTGAACTAAAAATATACACTTTGTTGTCAGAAGGATACCATCTCCGGGTCAGGCTTTGTGGTGGCGGCGATGGAGGTGACGTACAGCACAGGGCCTTCGCCCTGATAGGCCTCGCAGGCCTCCTTCTTCACCGTGGCGTGTATCTTTACCCACTGCTTGTCCTTGTACTGCTCCAGCCCTTCGCCGCGGCACACCAGGGCCAGGAACTGCATATCCTTATCGCAGCACACCATGGCGAAACGCCCCGGGCAGTGCACGCCCTTGAACTTTTTGGAGTGGCACATCAGCGCCTTGAAGGACACCTCCACGCCCTCGTAGCGTCCCGGGTTGTCCATCATATCCACATACCAGATGCCGTAGTCCTCGTCCGGCACCTCCAGCTTGCCGCCGGTCAGGTCAAAGGGCGACATCTCCGGCGTGACGTACTCCTCGCTGGTGCCGTCTTCGTTTTCCAGGTAGATATCCGCCCGGCGGTTGGCCATCCGCAGGTTGCGGCTGCGAAGCTGGGCGCGCAGCTGCTCATTGCAGCGGTTGAAGATCAGCATATCGCAGTTGGTGATCTTTTCCATCATCAGCTGCCCCATGTTCTTCAGATACATCTCGAAGGTCGTGGCGTCCACCAGGCACATGATCTGGTACAAGATCCAGTTGGCGGGCAGCCCCTCGCGGTACAGCTTCTCCATGCTCCACATACCGTTGTACTCCACGATGACCTGCTTGGGCCGGTACTGCTTTTCCAGCTTTTTCAGGAAGTCCGGCGTCAGCTGTTCCTCTTCCTCCACGGTATAGGTAAATACGTTGCCCAGCACCTTGGGGTCATAGCCGTTTTCACCCTCCTCGCAGCACAGCAGCAGCGTTCGGTCCTCGGCGGCGAAGCCATCCCGCAGGATGCCGTTGATGAACTCGGTCTTACCGGCGTCCAGAAATCCGGCAATAAGATAAACAGGAATATCCATGCCAGCCACTCCTTACAGCCCGAACAGCTGAGAGAGCTTATCCTCTTTCAGCTGGGAGCCGATCACGCAGATACGGCCGGTGTAATCCGCCGGACCGCGGCGTACCTGATGCTCCTCCGGCACGAAGTCGTAGTGCAGCCACGCTCCGCCGTCATCGGCAGCCACGATACCCTTGGCCCGCAGGATCGCGCCGTATTCGCCGCTGTCCAGCGCCGTCAGGATGTGCTCCAGCTCCGCTTCGGAGTAGGCCTTCACCGTCTCCGTGCCCCAGCTGGTGAATACCTCATCGGCGTGATGATGGTGATGGTGGCAGCCGCAGTGGGGATCATCGCATTCCTCACCGTCGTGGTGATGGTGGTGCTCATGCTCCTCCTCGTCGTGGTCATGGTGGTGATGATCGTGGTCATGCTCGTCCTCATCGTGGTGATGATGGCAGCAGTGCTCGTGGTCGTCATCGTCGTCATCATGGTCATGGTGATGGCAGCAGTGGTCATGCTCGTCCTCGTCATGGTCATGGTGGTGATGGTGGTGCTCATGCTCGTGCTCCGCCTCGTCCGCCTCGTGCTCGGCACGCATATGCGCCAGCAGCTCGTCCGCCAGGGAGACCTTCTCGATGGCGCTGAGGATGGTCATACCGTCCAGTTGGTCCCAGGGCGTGGTGAGAATGGCGGCATTGGGGTTCTTCTCCCGCAGCAGCGCCACGGCGGCCTCCAGCTTCTCCTGGCTCAGCCGCTGGGTGCGGGAGAGGATGATGGTGCCGGCGGATTCGATCTGGTTGTTGTAGAACTCGCCGAAGTTCTTCATGTACACCTTGACCTTTGTGGCGTCCGCTACAGTCACAAAGCTGTTCAGCTTCATGTCCGGAACGTCCTTTACGGTGTTCTCCACCGCCACGATCACGTCGCTGAGCTTGCCCACGCCGCTGGGCTCGATGAGGATGCGGTCGGGGTGGAACTGCTCATGTACGTCCTTCAGCGCCTTGTTGAAGTCGCCCACCAGGGAGCAGCAGATGCACCCGGAGGACATTTCACTGATCTGCACGCCGGAGTCCTTCAGAAATCCGCCGTCAATGCTGATCTCGCCGAACTCGTTTTCGATCAGTACCAGCTTCTCGCCGGGGAAGGCCTCGGCCAGCAGCTTCTTGATAAGGGTCGTTTTGCCTGCGCCCAAAAATCCGGAAACGATGTCGATCTTTGTCATAGTAAAAACCTTCTTTTCTCTGCCGCCCGCTGCGGCGTAAATTTTGTTCCGCGCCCCGCGTCCGCCGTTCGGTGGACGAAAGGGGGGACCGGGAACGTTTTTCACCTATATAATATCCCATTTTTTGAAAAATGCAAGTCCCGCCGTTAAAAACCGCGCGGCGGACACACGATGTCCGCCGCGCTTTTGTCATTCGCCGATCCGGTTCAGGATCAGCTGACTGAGCGACGCCGCCAGCGCCCGGTCGTACCGCCGCGTCTCCGCGGCGCCGTCCGTCTGCCCGTCCTCATCCGCCCGGCCGCTTTCGCTGTGTCCGCCGTTCAGGTCATCTTCGGCGCTGCCGGTGTCCGTACCGTTGGTGTCCGGCTGCGTGGTGATGCTGCCGTTGGGCGTGGTGTCCGGCGCGGTGCCGTTTGTCTTGTCGTCTGCCGCGCCGCAGGCCGCCAGCGTCACCGCCAGCATCACCGCCGCCGCCAGTGCAGCGAGTCGATCTGTCATATCTTTTTTCCTCCTTTTCCCATGTGCGCCGGCTGGCCCGCGCAAAACACGCGCACACGCGCGGAGAACAGCCGCCGCCAAACGTAGGTTTTGCCGCGGGCGGTTTTATAGCCCCGACACTTTTTGCCTTTTGCATCATTTGCACAGGAGAAACCGCATCTTTTGCGGCGGAAGTATTGCATTTCCCGAAAAACCATGATATGATTTCTTCTAACTCAGAGATGGGTAAATGTTTGATTATGAACCGTGCAATTTGCTTAGGGTACCATCGATTGACAAGAGCAAACACGCCTGACAGCGTGTCTTTCCGGCGCTTTTTGCCCTTTTCGTCTTGGC
>ERZ808246.1307-NODE-1307-length-18162-cov-3.626995_pt1 | contig 18162 bp, 16 predicted proteins | sample MGYA00521083_ERZ808246 | MGnify/ENA primary metagenome ERZ808246 (study PRJEB31516, sample SAMN03275577) | gut metagenome | biome: mammalia-associated habitat; material: feces | host: Papio cynocephalus | place: Kenya | collected 2012-07-07 ... | reverse complement strand
TTCAAAATCTTAATACCACCTGGATTATTCTCGTGCAAAGGGGTATTCATATACTTAACAAAATTAGCCTCTTCGCCCTTTATAAAATCTATGTAGCCAATAGGATTCAACACAATTTTGGATATGTCCTTATCTTTAAAGGCAAACAAAATCGAATAGAAATAGGAAGAAGGGAAATCTCTTCTTAATTCTTCCCTGACTTCCCCGATGGATTCAGGATCATCTTGTTCAACATACCTAAAAGCTTTCTCTACTGCCTTAACATATCTATAATCGTCGTTTTCTTCAGCCGAGCTTTTATTCGATTGCGTTGTTTGAATCGTATTGTTAGTAACTATATTGTTAATAGTAACGTTGTTTTTTACTTTTTCGCTATATCCGCAATACTTACAAAATAAGATATCTTTTTGCTCGTCATAGCAAAGAGGGCCGTGTCCGTTAGGACAATCGGCACGAATTCTATCGTTATCCATTTATTTATTCCTCCAAGAACTCCCTTTAAAAGTACCATCGTCGTTATCGTAGCTAGATTCACTAGTTGGAGCGACAAACTCACTTTTGTGACTAGTTAAATCTTTGCTAGCCTTATCTCCAATTTGGGCAAACATAACTGTTATGACGGCATAAGCAATCAACATCCCTATATCGACAATAAGAGTAACTATCAATTGCCATTTTTGATCCATGGGGATTAGGTACATTAAAAAAGTAAAGATAGGCAGAATTGGCAAAAAGAAAGTAGATTTAATTTGCCTAATTGCTATTGAATCCGATTGCATCCAGCCTCTTCTTAAAACCAAAAACAAAGTCAAAAAATGTAAAGCAGGAGCTAGGCCATAACTAATATAAAATACAATCGCGGTTGGACTAGAACTAGGCCAATAAGGAATACAAGCAAAAATTATTAAAGGGATTGCAATTAAAAATAAATTTATGGCCGCATCAATAAAAATAAATTTTCCTTTTGATATCATAAATTACTCCTATAACTTATTCCCGCATTCTGGGCAAAATTTGGCATTTCCTTCAATTTTAGCCCCACAATTTGGGCAATGTTTTTCAATAGCTTGTCCGCATTCTGGACAAAACTTGCAAGAAGGAGAGACATTAGCCCCACATTTAGAACATTTCTTTTGTCCTTGGCTATTAGATTCTAGATTATTGACCTTAGGTCCGTTATTTACCTGGGTAGAAGAAGAAACAACGTTTGCATTTCCTAAATTAATACCCAAGGCATTTAGCCCAATTCCTAACCCCATCATCCCAACAGCCATTCCTCCAGCCGTTCCTTGATTCTTTGACCAGGATTCAGAAATATCAAGTTGTCTTTCAGTAACGTGACTCGTCCCTAAAACATCGTATTCTTTCTTCTTTTTCATAGCCTCCAAATCTTCGTTGGAGACATTTATGGAAGCCGTATTAAAATCGGTTATTTCAAAGCCATATTTAGCAAAGAATTCAAAAGAATCAGTTAAAACTTCTTTAGATAATTCTTTTGTCGAAGCCGATATTTCTAAAGCAGGGATCTTTTTTTCAATCAGTAAAGACGCCAAGCAATGTTGAACGCTTTCTTGAATTTGATCATCGAATTGTTCCTTAAAGTAAGAAAAGGAAATATATTCGCCACTATTAATCTCTCCAATTACAGCCTGTAACAAGAATTGAGCATCCCTAAGCCTAAAAATATAAGAACCAACCGCACCCACGTGAACCAATAATCCGGTCTCGACATCTTTTGCATAAACAGCTCTTTTAGTAAACCATTCCGTCTTTGTATGAATGGTAGAATTTATGAAAAAAATTTCATATGGATAAGAATCCGGTTGCTTTCCTTGAAAAAACTTTCCCAAAAATGGATAGTTCGCGTTATCTAAAATGGAGACCCCAGGTTTAAATTCCCCTTCTACCTTTCCTAAATAAACGCAGACAGCTCTTTGCCCAGGGGAAACAATCAACCTAGAACGGTTTAAAAAACTTTCGCCAGGGTAACGATAGACTATCCAATCTTGGTTAGAAGGAGTAAATTTAATTTCAGTCATATTGTTTCTCCAAAATAAAGAAGATTGAAAGGTTTGAAACAAATTCAATTGATATCAAAACCCGTAATCTAAAATTATTATGCAGAATGGAAAAAACAATAAAAAAGAATTGGAATTAGTATTCCAAATTTTTTTCAATTAAAAAATACCATATTCAAAATAAAAGCCACATTGCTATAATTCACGCCTAAATATCGATACTTTAACAATTTACTAATTGAAATATTTTTGGAAATAATAAAAAAATAAGCAAAATAATTTGAATTAGAATTTTAATAATAATTTTCTTAAATTGGTATAAAAGACTTAATATTTATTGAAAAATTCCAATAAAACAAAAACAAATCAAAAAATCTCTTTTTCTAAAAACAAATACACGTCTTTAATATTTTTAAAAAGGAAAAATAAAACACTTTTTCCCAAAAATCTAGTTAAAATAACCTTCTTTATTTCCTTTAAAAGATTTTATAAGGTCAAAATCTAAATAAAACATATAAGATAGGAATGGAATAAGAGAACCAAAAAACGGGGCAAATAATAATCCGAGTAAAGGCATACTCTTACATAAGCCAAAGCCTAAGCCGACAGCTAAATCAATTAAAAAAGAAAGGCAAAGAGTCCATATAGTTAATATTTTATTTTTCTTAATATAAAGAAAGGCAAAAACAGTTAGAAGAATTAATCCTAAAGGCAATAAGAAGGCAAATGACCACCATTTATTTAATAGTAAAGAAAGGCAAAGAAGAGCAGAACCGCATATTGAAAAAATGAATTGCCAAGAAGATTTTATAGCATCAAAAACAAAGCTGATTTCAAAGCCACGTCCTTCTTCTTTTTCGTTAGATAAAATAGGCACGACTATAAAAAAAGCAAAAACAAGGCCTTTCCAACCTTCAAGAAATAAATATTCATATTCAGCCATGGTTCTAATTAAAAATGGAAAAAATGCAATTAATGATAAAAATATAGTCGAGTTTTTATTCGTTTTATATTTTTTTATGAATTTATAGATTAGATATACTAAAACCAAGCCATAAATAACTAGTCTTAAAACCCCTCCTCGGGCCAAGCATTCTAAAAAGCCATTATGTGAAGGCCAAGAACGATAAATAGGTGCATCAGGTGAACTTGAATCTATTGCATAGGCAAAAGAATATTGAAAATTTGTATCGCCAAAACCAAACATTAAAAAAGTTGATGATAGCTTCAATTGATCAAAAAGCTTCTTATAAATTATATAACGGGTCCCAACAGTAGAATTCTCCCCATTAGAAAAAATACTTCTACAAGTAAGAAGAAAAGAAGAAAATAGTCCGTCATTATTTGGAATAGGAACCAATAATAAGGCAATACTAGCCAATGCAAATAACAAAAAAATAGCAAAACAAGAAATGCTTAATTTTTTTCTTGTTCTAAAATTAGTTAAACCAACATATAGTATGTAGCCGAAAATCAAAACAATAGAAGCAAGCAAGGCAGATTTTGCATTTAAAACACACAAGGAAACAAAAATATAAATAACAGGAACAATTCTCCATTTTGCTTTGTCTAATTCAAACAAAAACATTTCTGCCATCAAGCCAAAAAGAAGGATTAAACCAAAGACGTTTTTATGCCCATAAAAAGAACTAATAAAGCTCTCATTTCCACTAAACAAAGCCACGTAGTCATTAAAATCAGTTATATAACTAACAAAGATAGAAGCAATAGCAATTATAACAATTAGCTCCAAGATAAAAGAAAAACTGTTCCTATTTTTCTTTAATAATGGGAAAAAAGCATAAAAGTTATAAATAAAAATCGATAAAGATAGATAAGCAAAAATAAGAAAAATCCTAAAGTGGGAATTTAAATTGTAAGTAAATGAATCGTTAATTTTTAAAACACTAGGAAATAAAGACAAAGCTAACGTATTGCCAAGAAAGCAAACGCCTACGCAAATTAAGAAAAAATAATTGTTCCCAAATCCGCATTTCCTCCAAAAATAAAACCAAAAGGCAATGCCTATTAGGATTGATAAAACGATCAAACCATATCCATAAAAAGCATAATCCAAAGAAAAAGTAGATCCGTCATATCCAAGAGTAAAATCATTGCCAGCTAAAGCAATGACGCTATAAAGTAAAAAACCAATTATCATGAAAAGAGATTGTTTTGAAGATTCTTTACTTTGTTCCATATTAGAGAATATTACTCTGCCCCTTTTCTTGAAATAACAACGGCAACAGTCCTAAAAATAATTTTTAGATCAAGCCAAAGACTTCTTTTATTAAAATATTCCATGGTCATTCTAGATCTTGCTCCAGAAGCATAATCAACCTCATTCCTTCCATATACTTGCCAATATCCAGTCAAGCCTGGTCTAGCGGTAAGAAGCACTTTCTTTTCTTCTTCATTAAAGTAAGTATCGAATTCCCATTTTGAAATAGGCCTAGGGCCAACTAAAGACATTTGGCCGGCAATTATATTGAATAATTGAGGCAACTCATCCAATGAGGTTTTTCTTAAAAACTTACCCACCTTAGTAATGCGAGGATCGTCTTCAAGCTTTCTTTCGGTTTTCCAAATTTTCATTTGTTCCTCATTTAAATATTTTTCTGGTTTAGTTTCAGCATCAATATACATAGAACGGAATTTAATAACGTTTATTATTTTCCCGCCCTTTCCAACTCTTTTATCAAGGAAAAAGGCCGGTCCTTTCGAAGAAAGCTTAACAGTCAAAATCAAAATCAAAAACAAAGGGGATAGAATCAAAATAAAAGAAAAGCTAAATAAAAAATCAAATATATATTTAAAGGCAAAATAAAAGAACCCTACTTTTCTAGGCTCAAGTATAAAATCACTCATTTTCGTTCCTCTTAGAATCCATTATTGTTTGTTTATCCACTTTTTTTGACCCAATTTTCTTCTTAGATGTAGATTCATTTTTATTAATGCCAACGCCAGTAACAATCAAACTAGTTGCCAAGAAAAATAGAAGCAAACCCATAAAAGCACCTAAAAATGAATTTATGCCACCACTAAGCAAGGCAGAACCGTTTTGGACATAATAATTATCGTTATAACGCAAATACAAGTTTTTAAGATAAGAATCAACCTTCTTGGTTTCTTCTTCTAACCTTGATTTCATATTTTCCAAACTAGCAATAAAAGAAGAACAGGCATTCCCATACGCTTCATCATAGTTCTCTAATTGCTGTATGGCTCCTTTTGTATCTAGATAAGAGCCCAAAGCAATATTAGATGCTTGTTCTTTTGTTGCTATATCGGTTATATCAATCGAAGAATTGCTGACATACCCTAAATATTTTAGTTCTTTTAGTAAATCGGATAAAGAATTGTTCAAAGAGGTTTTTTGGTTTGATAACTCAATGATTCGATCGGCCAATACGCTTTCCCCAGTCAAATACGATTGGGTCGAGGTAAGGCTTTTTAGTTCATCGGAAACATTATTAATTTCTGCAATGGTCGATTTGACCAATTCAATATAATTCTCTCCTTTTTGTTTTAAGTCTAAGATAGTTTCCTCTTGCTTTCCTTCTTCAAAATAAACATAGGAATTTCTTTCTAAGTTTAGTTGCAAGCTAGATACATCTAAAACCCCTTTATTGTTATGGGAAGAAAGAAAAGTAGAACGTGCCGAATCCAAAGTTAAGAAATCATCATTTACATAATAAGAACGTCCAAAATTAGTAAGCAAATAATCATAGGTAGAACTTATAAGTTTATATTGTTCTAACAATTCTTTTGTTCTTGTGGGCAAATATAAACTAGAAAAGGAAGAGTTTAAAGAAGACCCAATCGAATAAGAATTCAATGCATTTTCCGCGCTGGCTTTTTCATTATCGATCAAAGCAAACAAAAACTGTTTGCTAGTTCTTTCCCCGCCAAAACTAGATACCTTAGCCTTAATGGTATAAAAGGTAGGAGTAGCATCTAACTTGTCATTTTCGTTTGTTACTTCAGCAATAGAGATGTCGCCATCTTCTAAGATCTTGGAGATATTTAAAGAAGAAAAAGAAGGAGAAGAAGCTTTTACTTTCTCTAATTTATCCTTATTAGTCAAACCAAGCAAAGAAGCATCGCTTCCGTCAAAATATGTCTTTTTAACTACGTTTCCATCTTCACTAGTCAAAGTAGGAAAGACGGGTTTAAAAGTCACTGTGGCATATTCTTTTATGGCATTATAGCCAAACTTTGTTCCTAAAAAGCCTGCTATCGCGCCTAATAAAGTAAAGCCAAGCACCCAATATTTGAATTTATAGATAAAGTGGCCATATTTGCCCCATGTCCATTTTTTCTCTTGGTTAGATTCTTCGTTTTGAACAACGATTATTTGTCCATTTAAGGAATTTTTTTCTTTTGCATTATTTTCCATAAGTCTAGATAACTATACGCAAATTTATTGAATTAGGAAAGAAAGCGGAAAAATATAGACTAGAATTTCTATGTTTATTTTATAGATTTCCCTAATTCAAACGCCTCTTTTAAATAATCTCCTTTATCAATTATTTCATTTGGTTTGTCTATGCCTTTAGCCTTTATAGAAGAGACCAACTTAACCCCATCAAAACAACTAGCCCATCTATTAATCATGTCTATAGATCCATCAAAGGCTTCATCTTCCTCTTCTCCGGCTACAGAAAGAAAATAAATATCCCTTAATTTGTTTTCTTTGAAATATAAAGGATTAAGCCTATCCAAAAATGTTTTTAATTGACCAGGCAAGCCATAATAATATACAGGTGCAGCTAAAACTAAAATATCAGAAGATGAAACTTCTTCCAAAAGAAAAGACATTCGATCGGCAATAATACACTTTTTAGTTTTTGCGCAGGTTAAACACCCTCTACAAAAATGCAAATCCATATCTTTAATTTTAACCAAGATCACTTCATTTCCACTTTCTTTAGCGCCTTTTGCAAAAGAAGAAGCAAGCAAACTGGAATTGCTATTTGTTCTTAAACTTGAATCAACAATAAAAATCTTACTCATGGTTTTTCCTAAACAAATTATATAACAAACAACTTAAATGAATAATCAATCGCAAACCATAACTAATGTGGAATATTAATAATTTGGCGCGTTCGAGCCGATTCGAACGGCCGACCTTAAGCTTCGGAGGCTTACGCTCTATCCAGCTGAGCTACGAACGCATTTGGTGCACTGAATGAGACTTGAACTCACACCGGTTTCCCGATTGGCTTCTGAGACCAACGCGTATACCATTCCGCCATCAGTGCAACTAAAGTATTCTATCCTTACTTATATAAAAAGTCGAACATGGCTTTTAAAACATCCATATCATCGTTTTTAAAATAAGAATAATCGAATTCAATTTTAGAAGAATGAGTAGGAGAGAGTATCTTTCCCTCATTTATCAAGGAAAGAAAATACTTATAAGTAGAAACGCTCCAATAAGGTTGGTGCCCCCTATCTCTAGAAACAAGAATAGAAGCGTTTTTATTCCCTTTGCTTAATTTTTCCATATAAGGGAAAGTCAAATTAAAAGGAACCGTCTCATCTTTATCTCCTTGAATATACATATAAGGTTTATTGGAGGAAGAAGCCAATAAAAATGAATCCTTAATGGCTAAATCACCATATCTTTTTTGTAAGTATTTCCTAATTCCGTTTTCATGTTTTTTTGCAAATGAGGAGGAGGAAGAAAAAATAAAAGAAAGAGATGGAAAGCCAGCTAAAGAAATAGCTTTGGAAACGTTATATTTTTTATCTAGGGAAAGAAAAGAAAGAAAGCCACCCCAAGAATGGCCAATGGAATAAAATGGCAAATTAGGATAAGTATCATTTTCCTGCAAATAAAGAAAGAAAGCATCCATGTCCAAAGTGGCATTAGCCAATGAAATTATGGTTTCTCCTTCTGATTCCATGCACCCCGTATAGTCAAAACAATAGACTAAAAAACCTTGCTTAGCTATTTGGGCAATTTCATAAGAATAGGCAGTATGACCCGCCCCAAGACCATGGAAAAAAATGACTTTGGCTTTGTATGATCCCCTATACTTTTTATCAAAATAAATATGGCCAAAAAGTTTCCATTTATTTGAATAAAAAGAAAATGGTTCTTGATCTATATTAAAAATAACTGGGGATGGGTAATCCAAAAAAGGCGACCCATCGGAACGAAAAGAAAAAGTCTTTTTAAAAACATAGTCAAAAAGCAAATCAGTAAGCATTCTTTTTATAGCCAAATAAATATCCTAATATTCCTTTTAAATATTGCCCATTAGCAAAATATAAAACCAAATAAACAGTTTTCTCCTTAACCCCTTTTTCTATAACAATATTGCGAATGGGAGTCTGTTTTAAAGTATTTTCCATAATGGAATAATTTGGATCTTTTTCCCCTTTAGTTAACGTTTTCAAACCTATCTTAAGCATTTTCTTACCAATAAAAGTGCCTTCTATATCTCCTAATGTTGAATTTAAAGTATAGGGCTTGCTTTTAGGATCTTTAACCCAAGGGATTGTATGTCCTAGTAAATTTTCAAAATCATTATCATATTGCAAAAAGCCTTCTTTTCTAGGCAAATAATAAACCGGAATCGAGGTTAATTTAGAAGCAAATTGTTCATTGCTTTTTACGTTAATTTCCGCTTCTGATTTTATATCGATGCAAGAAGTGCATACTTGTATTAAATAATCTCCTCCCTCGACAAGAAATTTCTTTTTATCCTTATCATAAAAAGAAAAACAATCATAGCTAATTTCAAAAGAAAAAGTCTTGGTTTCTTTTCCTTTTAGGCTCAGTTTTGAAAAGTCTGCTAAATATCGAAGTGGCTTAAAGACATTTCCTTTTATAGGAGAAACATATAGGCAAATAGAAAGTTCAGAATCGATCTTAGAGATATTGCTAACTTCAATCGTTGCACTTATCTTTTCGTTTTTATCAATTGTTTTTTTAGATAAAGATAATTTCCCATATTTGAACTTGGCATAGCTTAAGCCGTGTCCAAAAGGAAAATTAACATCTTTTTTTGCACTTAAATAATATCTATAGCCTACATATATGGATTCTCTATAAATAGATTGTGTTTCTGTGCCTGGGTAAAAACCAAAAGAGGGCACATCAATTAAATGAATTGGCCAAGATTCAGCCAAACGACCGCTAGGGGAAACTTCTCCTAGCAATACTTTTCTAATGGCTTCCCCGCCTTTTTCTCCCGGCAAATAAGATAAAAGTATCGCTTTGGTTTTTTCTTTGAAAGGAAGTTCAACGGGACTGCCGCAACTTAAGACAACAATTATATTTTGGTTAACTGAATAAATGGAGTCAAATAAACGTAGTTGATTTTCTGGCAATTGCAAATTGGCCCTATCAAACCCTTCGCTTTCTTCTTGCATTGGCAATCCTAAAAACAAAATGACATTTTTGTATTTTGCGGCTAAATCAATGGCTTCTAAAGTCAAATCAGAATCACTTTTTTTATTTAAGTTATACCCCGCTGCAAAAGGAATTTTTTTCTTAGAATAATTTAACAAAGCATCTAAAAAGGAAACGGGTTTTGCGGATAAAACCTTGCTAGAACCACCGCCTTGGTAACGCAACGATCTAGCTAATTCCCCAATCAAGCAGCAAGAAGATAAGCTTTTTAAAGGCAAAACTCCTTCATTTTTTAAAAGAACCATGCTTTTTGTCGCGGCTTCTAAAGCTAAATTTCTTGCTTCTTCTATAGAAAAATCATCTATTCTGTTCTTATTTTCTTTCGCTTTTTGTAGCAAAGAAATAATCCTGTTAGAAGAATCTTCAACCACTTCCTTTTTTAAAATGCCTTTTTTATAAGCCTTGCTTAACTCTTTGTTTCTATTTAAAAAGCAAGGCATTTCAACATCTAACCCTTTATTATGAGACAAAACATAATCAGATGTTCCGCCCCAATCCGAAATTACAACACCTTTATATCCCCAATCGCCTTTTAAAACAGAAGAGAGCAAAGTAGACTCGCAAGCATATTCCCCGTTTATTTTGTTATATGAGCTCATAACCGCCCAAGGAGAACTTTCCTTAACGGCAATTTCAAATGGTTTTAGATATAGTTCAAACAAAGCCCTATCATCAACTATTGAGTCATTTACCATGCGATAATACTCTTGTGAGTTGCAAGCAAAATGTTTTAGACAAGATCCAACCCCTTCACTTTGAATACCTTTTATAAACGAAGAGGCTAATTTTCCAGTAAGAAAAGGATCTTCACTAAAATATTCAAAATTCCTGCCACATAACGGATTTCTTTTAATATTGACTCCTGGAGAAAGAAGCATATCGACTTGATTATGCTTGCATTCTTTGCCAAGCATTGCCCCGATTCTAAAAAGAAGATCCTTATCAAAAGAACAAGCAGTAAGGCAAGGGGCGGGGTAGCAAATAGATTCTTTGCTTAATTTATTATCATCATCGATATTCCTAAGCCCAAGTGGCCCATCTTTCATTCTTAAAGAAGATAGGCCTAGTCTAGGTATACCACGTATATTCCAATAGCCGTCTCCATAAAGAAGAGACAATTTTTCTTCAAGGCTAAGAGAAGAAGATTCCCCTTTATTTCTCTTCGTTCTTTTCGTTATTTTCTGTTTCATTTTTTGTTTCTTCTTTTTCTTCTTCTAAAAGGCCCGGCACGGGATAAAACCAATGGTATATAGCTTCAAAAGTATAGACTAAACCAAAATAAATAAATCCCGATCCAAGCTCCCAATAAACAAAAGAAGATATTCCATTAGCTAATTGATATATAGATAAGCTAGATAAAAACAAAGCCGATGGGATAAGTAAGATTTTATCAAGCAAACAATTCTTGGCCTTTCTTTTTGGAGATAGCAAAATCCAAATTAAATCTATAATAAGGATAAAACCCCCGATGGAAGTTAACCATAAAAATAGAGTTAATCTCCAATCTTTTAATACTATTACTTTTAATAAATTTAAAATGCCAAGGACAATAAAGACTATGGCAAAAAGGGCAAGTTCTATTGAATATATAAGTTTGGCCTTAGTTAATTCATCAAGTTTCTTTTTAATTTTTTCCATAGGAAAAGACTAATTAAATAACAATAAAAAGGCAAGAAATATAGATTAGAATAATAGGCCTTATTACAATATAGATGCATCCTTAATCGGCAAAGATAAACAATTCCATTCAAAATAAATAAAAGACTAAAAAAGAATAAAGAAGACAATTTTATGACATAAATCTTTAACATCTAGTTACATAACGATGTTTTTCATTGCTTTATAAATAAGTAAAATAAAAACCAAGGATAAGCAAATGGTACCAAAAAAAATATTGGATTCTTGGAATAGAGTCAACATTAGAATTGATGATTTTTGTAAAGAGGATAAAGATAATTCATTTCGCCTTCTTTTTATAAGCGATGTCCACATAGGAGCAGAAAGCGCCCACCATATCGAGCAGTTAAAATACTTAAAAGAACTATTGCCATCAAGCAAAATAAATCTTGTTGTCAATGGAGGCGATATAGGTTTAGATGTTGGTGAAGACGATGTTGAAGCTAGAAGAGTAATAGAAGTAACAAAAGAAGCAACCGAATACGATGTACCTTACTTTTTTATAAAAGGGAATCACGATGTTAAACCATCGATTATTGACAATAACGATTTGAACTTAATCCTTAATACATACTTTATTAATAATATAAAAGAACCTACCGGAACCATTATTTTAGATAAAGAAAACGGAGGTGGGTATGGTTATTTTATTAATGAGCTTACTAGTACAAAAGTAATATTCTTAAATACCTGCGAAAACGTTCGTGGTTTCGATATGTCTATAAATCAACTCCATTTCGTTATTGATCAATTAGAAAAAGAAAAAGAAAAAAACATTGTTATCATAAGCCATTATTGTATAAATCCATGCGGGGCGTGGAAACGTTATCCAGAGAAAGACACTTTTGGAATTTCTGCTTTAAAGAAAATCGAATCCTCTTTTGCAAAAAAAGAAAAAGGACAATATGAATGTTTGACTTATGACTTTTCGAAAGCAAAAGGAAATATTCTTTTGCACTTATGTGGTGATTCCCATTTTAATAATCAATCGACTAGCGATGGTTATTTAATAGCCTGTAGGCAAGGCTATGGAGGAGTAGATCCCATTGATATGCCAAAAGACGCGACTTTTGACAAGTTCGACAAACATGAATTATGTAATTTTGATATTTTAGTAATAACTCCAAAAGGCCATTCCAAACTTTTTAGAGTCGGAGCGGGGGAAATGATAAGGGATATCGAAATTTGTTAGAATACATAAGAAACATACCGATATAGCAAGATGGCCAAACTAAGAAAAAGAAATCTTATTCTCTTAAGCAACGACTATAAATGATGTCGATTTTCTTTTTGCCTAAATCAATAAAATAATCTGGAGCAATAGCCACTAAACTTTCCTTTTATATCTTTTAAGCAAAAAGAAATCGCATATTATTTTTAAAAAGCGATACTCAAAAGATAACTTGTTGCATTTTTCCAACCAAAGCAGTGAAAATATCCTGTAGACAAAGACAATAAGCTGCAAAATATATTTATGTTTCTTGATAATTTTTAAAATAAAAAACGATTCCACAATGGAACCGAATTATACTTGGATTAATATCAACCTTAAGTCTAAGAAATTTCAGCGGATAATCAATTTGGTGGACAAAACGATGTTGTAAACGTACCGCCATTATTTCCATTACTGGCCGAGTTCTCGGCATCATTACTAGATGTTCCTCCTTTCCCTCCGCCGTTTCCGTCATCAAAAGACCTATCCTCAACATCATCTGTCGGATAGAAGACGATTTTAATCTTGTCCTTGTAGAGATAGACCTTCTTGACCAATGAATTGATGAGTATCTCCTTGTTTCTCTCCTTGCTGATGTCCAAGAAGGCGAGCGAGATGAGGAATTGATAGCATTGATCTATGGTGATTTGTTTTCTTTTCTTGTTCCTTGCCTTCAATAGGCTCTCCTCGACTTTCGCTTTGTCTTCCTCAAGGGCTGAAATCATGTCGGCGATTGATTTGTTCGCCATTCCGTTTGCCACGGCGTTAAGGCAGTTCTTGAATATTTTCTCGATTTACTTTTCCATATCCTCGAGGATTCTGATTTCATTCCCGTTATTGGAAAGTAGGTTGAAATACTCTGCCGTGCGCTTTGCCACTTTTTCCACGATGTCGGGCGAAAGGACGTAATTCATAGCAGATATGATCACGAAATCCTCAAGTTCGTCTTTCTTAATCGGCTTTGCATCACATTTGTGCTTCACTGCATTCTTACATTTATAAAATTGGTAGGTCTTGCCTGTGTGTGACGTTCCGGTATACCCATGGATCAAAGCGCCGCATCCCCCACAATAGAGCTTATAGACCAATGCGTATTGGAAGGGTTTGTTGGAGCTTTCCGATATCATCTTCTAAAACGATGACCTGCCGTCGTTCCTTCTGGTCATCGCCCTGTCGATGTAGTTGTCGATGATAGCGTAACCTTCCTTTTCGGCAAATTGGTTTATGACTCTCGATTGCCCTTTGATGGATTGCTCGTTCTGCCTTTCAGAGGAATACATTGCATAGATCATAGCTATCTTATTTTTCGTTTTCTTCGCCATGCGGAGTCCCTCCTTTTCAAAATCAACCATCATGTACACGTCCTTGATCAATCGGGATGCGTCGCTCATCTTCTCGAACACGTGCCTGTTGCTCATAATGTTTATGTTTAAACCCAAAGCGACGTATCGTATACACTCGATGACGCCCCATCTGCAGAAATCCTTTTTGCTCGCTATTTGTTTTCTCGGAAATGAAAGAGATTCCTTACTCAGGGCAAAGTTTCCCACATGAAGCTTGACGTGCCTCATCAAATAGTAGAAGGCCATCGATTCGGTATGGAAATAGAAGGCGGACATGACGACATTTTTGGTGAACGGAAACTTCTCTTCCTCGTCTTTATCGTGATGATATTAAAGACGTTCGTGGCGGAGAGGTTGTCGATGGATCCACCCTTCTCCAAGTACACATTGATGTCATTCGCAAAAATTCTAGCGAAATCGTGAGTTGTGTATTCGGTCAGTTTGTTTTCCATGTCGTTTCTTCTCCTTTCCTCGAAGCGGAAGCCGGGTATCCCGGTTTCAAGACCTTGACGGGCGATAAGGCTAAACTGCCAAGTGTGGCAGATTGTGGCCCGTCTTATCTTGTTTACAAAATCAGTCGTTTTTGACCAAGAAATCGTCGATGACGTGTTTAGCGTCTAAGAGTTTTTCGATGACTCCATCCTCTAAATCCTTGATGTTGTAAAGCGTGTCCAAAACATCAAAAGTCTCTTCGAGATTGTGTCTTGCACTGTTCCATCCCATGCCATCGGTAAACCAAACGAAAGTGAATCCGGAGATTCCTTTTGCTTCCAATGTGAGTGTCTTGTAGCTTCTTGCGGTCTCATTCAGCTTGGAACCGCCGCCACTATAGAAATTGCATTCGCAGGCATAGATATCTCCAAGAGGACCCTTGAAAACGAAATCGAACCTCTTCTCGGTCTTGTCCTGATTGCTGATTCCGGACAAATCCAGATTGAACATCTTCTCGACTTCGGACTTGTTAAGTTCCTTGAAATAGGTTTTGCCTTTGACCAAACCAGCTTTGATAAGATAGGATTCAACCAAATCTTCCATAGCATCTCCGGTCCTGTTTTTTCTTCCGTTCGTATCCATTCCGACCTCAACACCGAGAACGTAATCAATGAGGTTATTGATGATGTGGTTTTGAAGAAGCTCAAAGAGCCCGCAATTCTTCATGAATAGAGCGTATTGGTCCACAGAGTAGTTCATCTTGGCAAAATTGAAAACGTAGGTTTCCTTCGGGTCGATGATTTTTATCTCTTTTTCTCTTTTTGCCAAAAGGATAGGGATCGCCTTGATGATTTCAGGATATCTTGTAAGTAATGACTTGAACTCTTCCTCGATGTTCTTGGAACCTATCAGGGAGTTCAGTATATTAAGTTCTATCTTAAGTTTGTTTACGTTTTCATAGACTTTCGGAAAATCCGTATAGTAATTCCACGTCGCAATGCTGTCCTTCATCGTCAGCAGCCATGATTCAAAGTTTCTTTTCATTGTTTTTCCTCCAAAGTGATACTATTTTCGATTTCATCAAGCCACATATTTAAATTTTCTATTATTTCTTCTTGGCGTTTTTGTTTATCGCCTTCAGATACTGTGCTTGTTAATATCGATGGTATATGCAAAGAATCTAATGAATAAAGCAAACATAAGAAATCTTTGGCATGTTCTTTTTCATCATAGCAATAGTTGAAATTAAAACCTTGTGGTCCATCTTCTTCGAATTGAATAAATTCTTTACTATGACTTCCTGAATTTAAAGACATTCTAAGCACGTAGGATTCAAAATATTTTTTTAATTTTGGATTATTTATCTTATTTTGAATACCAATTTTGTTTATTAAATAATCAGTTCCACAACCATAATTAAACGTTGAATAAGCTTCTAATATCCTCCGCATTTCATTTAAACGGGAAACGTTGCTTTTTATTTCATCGTTTCCTGAAGCAAGGTTATAAATATCGGTCATCCAAAAAATATAATCTGAAGATAGCTCGGAATTCATTTTAATAAGTTTCTGAGAATCATTGATTACAAAACATGTCGGTTTATTTTTGCTTTTGTTATTGTCTCGAGTATAAAAAGAAGTTTTTAATTTTTGCGACATATAATTCATTGTCATTAAATCATGAGTTAAAAATACTATTTTACTCGAAGAGTTATTTTGCAAAATCTTAATTAGGTTAATTTGTAGCAACGACAATACTCCAAATTTATTATCGCGATCAAAACTAGAAATAGGATCGTCAATTACAATGAATAGTGGATTTGTAAATTCTTCTCCTTGCTTTTCATTTTGTTTAAGTAAAGAGAAAAAATATGAGATTGCGATTGCATTTCTTTCTCCGACAGAGACACTAGCAAGTTTTACTTTTCTATTATGCGATTTAATTCGATAATTTCCTTGGTCATCTATATACAGCTCAAGACTTTTATTCTTTCCAAATATTGCAGTTAAATCGTTATTTATTTCTTTTATTGCTATCGAAGTATTATTCAATAGACTGTGCAAATTAGTTATATGGGATTTCTTTTCTCTTATTTTTTCATCTAATTCTTTACGCTTTTGTTCTTCTGCTTTTTGTTTTTCTTGAAGAACACAATAATTATTTCTAGCATCTAGAGTTTCAAAAGCAGCTAGACTTAAATTTTCATTAATTAGTTCATTTTGAATTGTATTTGAATTTAATACTCCTTGATTAAAAATATCAATTTTGCCATTAATAAGAGTTATTTCTTTTGAGATTTCATTTAAATTTGCGATAAAATCGTCAATATCGATATTATTTGAATCATAGGGATTGTTTATTTTTTTCTGCACAAAATCGCATAACGAATTAATAAACTTGTTATAAAACCGTAATAATTGGTCCAACTTATTTTTCTCATCGTCTATATTTATTTTGTTTTCAAGATATGAAAAATCAAATGCCAAATTTTCTAGCTTTATCTTTTGTAAGTCACTTATGTGATTTTTCGCTTCTTGACCAATAACTTTATTAAAGGCTTCTTTTAATTTTAATTTGTGTTCAATTGATACAGACTGAAAGCAGCATGGGCAATATGCCATTTCTGTATTAAGAAGCAAATTAAAATCATTTCTTTCAGAGAGATTTGAATTTTCTAATTCTTTTAATATTTTCGATTCTAATTCATCGGTTATAGGCTTATTAATGCTGACTCCAAGCAAATTTTGAAGTGCTAAAACTTTGTTTTTGCAATCACATGAATCAAAATTAATTTTTTTAGATATTTGTTCAGAGAAGCCTCGTATATTTTTAAAATCCTCAAGCTTTTTATTAAAGGCATTAAGCTTGTCGTTGTATTTGAAGGAACCTAGATTGATACCACTTATTGAACCTATTAAATCCTCTTTGACTGGGCTTGCTGTTTTATTTCCTTTAATATCTTTATTACGATTAGCCCAATGTTGTTTTAAAATGCTCAAGATGACTTTTTTTGCCTTATCAAGGCAATTAACGTTACTTGGATCTATATATTTATTTAAATCAATAGATTCGAATTGTTTTTTTAGAAGTTCTAAGTCAGATTTAGTAATATCAATTTCTTCATCAATCTTTTTATTATCACCAAACATAACAATAGGGTTTAATGAAACCGCATCTGTTTTAAAACCTATTTCGTTGTCTACGAAGCTTTCGTTAAATACATAAATATTCTTTTTTAAATCGTCATTTTCAATTATTTGCCCATTTTTATCTAAAGGTGATGAGACAATGTAATTGTTTTTTGTATTGCTTCCTTTATAAAAATGAACTGATTCTGAAAACGTAGTTTTTCCAGAACCGTTTCGACCATAAACAAGGCTTGTCCTGGATGATTGATTATCAAAGAATGTCCATGAATTTGTTGATTCCATCCAATCTGTTTTAAAAATCCATCCAAATGTTTCAATCATAATTAATCCTCCATCGTTCCTTTGTATCTATTTATTGTCAGGTCTAGATATGATTTATCAGTGTCTATACCTATATATTCTCTATTTATCAGCTTGCAGGCTATCCCTGTCGTTCCGCTTCCATTGAATGGATCAAGCACAATGTCGCCTTCCTTTGTTGATGCCTGAAGGATTCTTTCCAAGACTGACAAAGGCTTCTGGGTCGGATGCTTTCCGAATTTCTTTTCATCCTTTTTAAGAAGATTAAGAAGCCATACGTCTTTCATCTGCTTTCCGCCATTGATTTCCTTCATCATCTCATAATTGAAGAAATGCTTTCCTTTTTTGCCTTTTTCGTTGATTTTCCTTGCCCAAATGATGGTTTCCGTAGAGTTTGTGAAGCAACGGCAGGCGAGATTCGGTGCAGGATTCGGCTTTTGCCATGTGATGTTGTTGATGATGGAATATCCTTCAAGTTCCAAGGCAACACCGACCGAATAAATGTTGTGGAAAGTCCCACTTATCCAAATTGTTCCATCGTCTTTGAGCACTCGTCGGCACGACTTAAGCCATTTTCGGTTGAAGTTCAGTTTTTCCTGAGGGG
>ERZ808246.1306-NODE-1306-length-18162-cov-28.065941_pt1 | contig 18162 bp, 10 predicted proteins | sample MGYA00521083_ERZ808246 | MGnify/ENA primary metagenome ERZ808246 (study PRJEB31516, sample SAMN03275577) | gut metagenome | biome: mammalia-associated habitat; material: feces | host: Papio cynocephalus | place: Kenya | collected 2012-07-07 ... | reverse complement strand
GTGGGCATTGACTTGGAAGCGGAGGTGTGTTAAACTAGTATCGTCATGAACAAAGAGAATAGGAACGGACTCGTTTCATTTGCGGGCGTGCTGGAGGTTCTCCACGCCCTGCCCGGACGCCTGCGCCTCCGGATGCCCTCCCTGAAAGGGCGTGCGCGCGCGGCGGAGACGTTCGTCGTCCAGATGAAACGCCTGTCGGGGATAGAGTCCGTCACGGTCAACGCGACGCTGGGGACGGCGCTCGTGCGGTACGACGCGGCGCGTCTGACGCCGTCGCTCGTCGTGGCCGCCAGCACGCACGCTTTCGATTTCGACGCGGCGCTCGCCGCGCAGCAGTCGCTCGTCGGGCGTGAGCTGAAAACGGTCCACTTTGCCTTGAACCAAGCCGTCCTAAAGCGGACGGGCGGGCTTTTGGATCTTTCGTCCCTGATGACGGTCGTCCTGCTCTTCGCGCTCGGGCGCGGCGTTCTGGGGCTGTCTGGGACGAAATTCGCGCCTTTGCCGCTTCTTTGGTGGCTGCAGCGTTCGCTTTCCCGCTGAAGATTCCGTTTGGAGGGACTCGATCGATGAATCCGCTTGTCGAAGCCTATGTCAACCATGTCGGGCGCATCCGCGTCGTGCATTCCCTGCCGGGGCGGTTGCGCGTGAACATCGGCGGCGTGAAGCAGTACCCGGAAGCCGCGGCGAAGTTCGCGGACCTCTTCCGGGAGCGTCTCCTGAAGCTGCCGGGCGTGACGTCCGCCGAACTGTGCCTGGTGACGGGCAATCTTCTTCTGCGCTACGATCCCGAAAAGACGTGCGAGGCGGTGATCCGGGCGTGGCTCGAGACGTCGTGGCAGGCGTTTCTGCGGTTCCTGAAGGGGCTGGGCGACGTGTCCGGTCCGGACGAGCCCGGCGTGGCCGCGGCCGTCGCGCGTTTTGTCGCTACTCTCTAAGAGAAAACGAGGTTTGCATCATGGCTTTTCACACCAATCAAGTGCCGCTTTTGAAGTGCCGGTTCGCGCACCGTCTGCCGGGGCGCGTACGGATCGTCTGCCGCGCGATCAAGTATCTTTCGGCAGAGCAGACCGACCTCGAGAACCACTTCTCCCAGCTGCGCGGCGTGACCTCGCAGCGCATGAACTGCGCCGCCTCGAGCGTGATCCTGACGTACGACCCGGCGCGCGTGACGGACGACGACCTGCTGGAGTCGGTCGAGAGCCTCATCCAGATCCATTCGCTCAGCGCGCTCCAGAAAGTGCGCGAGGAGCGCAACCATCTTTCCGTGAAAGAGCGCGACCTGCACGAGGAGACGGTGGCGACGATGCTGACGCGCGCGGGCGTTTCGGGCCTTTTGCTGGTGGGGTCCTGGCTCTTCAAGAAAGCCGCGCCGGCGACGGTCCTGGGGCGTTTCCTCACGCCGGCCGGTTTCGGCGCGCTGGCGCTCGCCGCCCCGATTTTCCGCAGCGGAATCGGCGCCCTGCGCCGTACCTGCCTGCCGAACGCGGACACCTTGAGCGCCCTGGCGATCGTCTCGAGCGTGGCGACCGGCCGGGCGGGATCCGCCCTGACCGTCCTCATGCTGCATGACCTGGCCGAATCCCTGACGGCGTACACGATGAACCAGACGCGCAACGCGATCCGCGAGATGCTGTCCGTCGAGGGCGAGAAAGTCTGGCGCGCGGCCTCGGGCGAACTCGGCTCGCCGCTCGAGCGTGTCGAGGTTTCCGCGCTCAAGCCGGGGGACTATATCGTCGTCCACACGGGCGAGAAGATCTGTGCGGACGGCGAAATCGCCGAGGGGCGCGTTTTCGTGGACCAGTCGTCCATCACGGGCGAGTTCGGTCCGGTGCCGCGCGAGCCGGGCGGCAAGGTCTACGCCGGCACGCTCGCGGTGGACGGAACGGCGTCCATTCGCGTCGATTCCGTCGGCGAGGGCACCGCGGTTTCGCGGATCATCCGCATGGTGGAGGACGCCGAGGGCAAGAAGGCGGAGATCCAGACGTACGCGGACAGGTTCTCCGCGGCGCTCGTGCCGGTCAACATTTCGCTCGCGCTCGTCGTCTATCTGTGCACGCACGACGTGAACCGGGCGCTCAACATGCTCGTCATCGACTATTCGTGCGGCATACGCCTCTCGACGGCCGCGGCGCTTTCCGCGGCGATTTCGACGGCGGCGCGCAACGGCGTGCTCATCAAGGGCGGCGGCTGCCTGCAGACGCTGACCGAGGCGGATACGCTCATCCTCGACAAGACCGGCACGTTGACGGAGGGCCGGCCGCGCGTCACGTCCATCGCCACGGTGTCCGGGGAATATTCGCGCGAACAGGTCCTCGCCCTCGCCGCCGCGGCGGAGGAAACGAGCCGGCATCCGATGGCGAATGCGATCCTCTCGCGCCTCCAGCGGATGGGAGGGTCCATCCCCGCCCATCGCGAGGTCCACATGGTCGTGGGACGGGGCGTCTGGACGAAAGTGGGGCGCAAGACCGTGCGCGTCGGCTCCAAGCGCTTCCTGAACGAGGCGGGCATCCATACCCATCCCATGCGCGAACAGGCTTCGAAGATGTTCGCCAACGGCGAAAGTGTCATTTACGTCGCGAACGGACCCGAAATCGTCGGTTTGATCGGCATCCACGATCCGCTTAGGGAGAACATGAAGAAGGCGCTCAACCGCCTGCGGCTGTCGGGCGTGGACGACATCCTGCTCCTGACGGGCGACCAGGAACAGCAGGCGGACGTCGTCGCGCGGCGCCTGGGACTGGACGGATTCGAGTCCGAACTCATGCCGGAGGACAAGGCGAAGGTGATTTTGCGCCTGCAGGCGGAAGGCAACGGTGTGGTGATGGTCGGCGACGGCATAAACGACGCGCCCGGGCTCGCCTATGCCGATGTGGGAATTGCGCTCGGCAAGACGCGCACGGACGTCGCCATGGAGGCGGCGGATATCACAATCGCCGGCGACAACGCGCTCCTTTTGCCGGCGACGTACGGACTCGCGCACCGGACGATGGATGTCATACGGCAGAACTTTTTCGTTTCCGTCGGCGTCAATACGGTGGGGCTCCTGCTGGGCGGTTTGGGGCTGATACCCGTCATCGCCGGCGCGGTCATGCACAATGCGAGCACGATCCTCGTGGTCACGAACTCGCTGCGCATCTTCTTCTACGATATGCACGACAGCAAGGCGAATTGATGTCGTGACGGGGTTTGCTTGTACATTTTATGTAAAAGAATGTACGACGCCTTACAAGAAAAGGGCTGTGGATCGCATTTTTAGGGCTTTTACGACGCCGGAAGGGCGTTGGCACGGTATTTGCTAGTGTATTTTAACGTCGTGGGTTGCCGGTGTGGCGGCCCGAAAGAGTGAAAGGATCAATACAATGAGCGTATGTGCCCGTCTGGCGGCAATGAAGAAGGTGGCGGATTTGAAGGCGACAGCGCCTTCGGCTCCGGTAGAGATTAACGACGATATGCGTGACATCGGTTACGCGGAAGATGTCTTCACGAAGGAGACGATGCAGAAGTACCTCTCGAAGGAGACCTGCAAGAAGCTTTTGGCGACAATAGACGGCGGTCAGCCGCTCGACCCTTCCATCGCCGGCGAAGTCGCCCACGCGATGCGCCATTGGGCGATGGACCGCGGCGCGACGCACTACACCCACTGGTTCCTGCCGCTGACCGGGTCGACCGCAGAGAAGCACGACGCGTTTCTGGAGATCATCGACGGCAAGCCCGTGCAGGCGTTTTCGGGCAAGAACCTGATCGTCGGCGAGCCGGACGCCTCGAGCTTCCCTTCGGGCGGCATTCGTTCCACTTTCGAAGCGCGCGGCTACACGGCGTGGGATCCGACCTCCCCGGCGTTCATCAAGCGCCACGGCAACGGCGCGACCTTGTGTATTCCGACCGCGTTCTGCGCGTACACGGGCGAGGCGCTCGACCAGAAGACTCCGCTCCTGCGTTCGATGCAGTACTTGAGCGCGGCCACGAAGCGCCTCATGAAGTGTTTCGGCAAGGCGGAAGAGAAGGTCACGATCACCCTCGGGCCGGAACAGGAGTACTTCCTGATCGACAAGTCGTACTACCTCGCGCGTCCCGATCTCGTGATGACGGGCCGGACGCTCTTCGGTGCGCCCTCCGCGAAGCATCAGCAGCTTGAGGACCACTACTTCGGCTCGATCCGCAACCGCATCCTGAATTTCATGAGCGAGGTCGAGAAGGAACTTTGGAAGCTCGGCATCCCGGCCAAGACGCGCCACAACGAGGTCGCGCCGGCGCAGTTCGAGCTCGCCCCGATGTTCGAGGAGCTCAATCTCAGCTGCGACCACAACATGCTGATCATGGAAGTCCTCCGTCAGGTCGCCGACCGCAACGGATTCGTCTGCCTCCTCCACGAGAAACCGTTCGCCGGCATCAACGGCTCGGGCAAGCACAACAACTGGTCCGTCGCCTACGGCAAGACGAACCTCCTGAATCCAGGCAACGATCCGCACCAGAACGCCATCTTCCTGACGACACTCTGCGCGGTCATCGAGGCGGTCGACAAGCATGCGGACCTCGTGCGCGCCTCCGTCGCGACGGCCGGCAACGACCATCGTCTCGGCGCGAACGAAGCGCCGCCCGCGGTGATTTCCATCTACCTCGGCGACCAGCTCGCGGACGTCGTCGCGCAGCTCGAGAACGGCGAGCCGAAGCACTCCAAGCATGCCGGCCAGATGCGCATCGGCGTGGATACGCTGCCGGTCCTGCCGAAGGACGCGACGGACCGCAACCGCACCTCGCCGTTCGCCTTCACGGGCAACAAGTTCGAGTTCCGCGCGCCGGGTTCCTCGGCGAGCTGCTCGGGTCCGAACGTGGTGCTGAACACGATCGTGGGCGAGGCGATGAACCGCATCGCCGGCGAACTCGAGAAGGCGGGCGTCTGCGGCAAGGTCGAGCCGGGCAAGCATTCGCCCGAGTTCCATTCCGCGCTGCAGAAGATCCTGCAGGACATCATCAAGGCGCATAAGCGCATCCTCTTCAACGGCGACGGCTACAAGTCGGACTGGCTGACCGAGGCCGCCAAGCGCGGACTCCCCAACGCCGCGACGACGCCCGAGGCGCTCAAGGCGTTCTCCCTCAAGGAGAATGTGGAGATGTTCGAGAAGGCCGGCGTATTCAGTGCGCGCGAACTCGCGTCCCGCGAGGAAATCGCCAGCGAGGAGTACGTCCAGAAGATCCTCATCGAGGGCAACTGCGCGCTGGATATCGTCCGCACGATTGTGGCCCCGGCTGCCAAGGCGGAGTATCTTGATTCTCTGAAGGCGTGCGAGAAGGCCGACAAGTGCGCGATTGCGGCGGGCACTTCCGCGCTGCGCGATTCGGTCATCCGTCTCGGCGTCGGGTTGGATGCCCTCAAGACGCAGGGCGCGGATCTCGAGGAGGCGATCTCCAAGAAGGATACGCACGCCATTCTGACCGCCATGGTTGCCTTGCGCACCACGGTGGACAATCTGGAGAAGATTGTCTCGGACGACAAGTGGCCCCTGCCGAAGTACCGGGAGATGCTCTTCCTGTACTGATTCGGAAAGGTCATTCAGGATGTCCGATTCGATCAAACACGAATGCGCGGTCACGCTCCTCCGTTTGCGGAGGGGCGCCGCGTTTTATCGGGAAGCGTACGGCGCGGCGGACTTCGGCGGTACGAAGCTGTCCCTCCTTCTGGAGAAACAGCATAACCGGGGACAGGACGGCGCCGGCGCGGCGATGCTGTCGCTGGATCCCGCGCCCGGCTCCCCCGCCTACCAGATCATGAAGTCCGCCTCCGCGACGCCGCTGGCGGACTTGCTTGCTCTTATCGCCAAACGCCGCGTGGGGGACGAGACGCTGTTCCTCGGCCATCTGCGCTATGCCACCTACGGAAAGGGCGACGAGAGTTTCTGCCATCCGTTCGTCCACAAGGCCACGCGCCTCAAACGCACGCTCTTTCTGGCCGGAAACTTCAACCTGACCAATACGCAGGAGCTTTTCGACGCCTATGTCGAGCTCGGGAAGTTCCCCGAGTCGCAGGCGGACGGCTACTTGATTTGCGAGTGGATCGCTTCCGAGATGCTCAAGGCGGAAATGGCGGGCGTCGCGGACCGCGGCGCCGTGCTCATCGCGGCGTTGAAGTCCCTTCTGCCGCGTCTGGACGGCGCCTTCACGCTTTGCGGCATGACGGCGGACGGATGGAGTTTCGCCATCCGCGATGCGCACGGCATCCGTCCGGGCTACTATTACGTCGACGAGAACATCGCCGTCGCCGCGTCGGAGCGTCCCGCCATCCAGGCGGCGTTCGATTGCATGACGGACGATGTGAAGGAACTCGTCCCCGGCGAAGCGTTGATCGTCTCGCCGTCCGGCGAGGTCTCGTTCGAGCGGATACTCGAGCCGGCGGAGGAGCGCAGTTGCGTTTTCGAGCGCATCTACTTCTCGCGCGCCAATGACGCGGAAATCCACCAGGAGCGCAAGCGCCTGGGCGAAGAACTGGCTTTGCCGCTCCTGAAGGCGATCGACTACGACTTCGAACACACCTTCTTCAGCTACATCCCCAATTCGGCGCAGGTCGCCTTCCACGGGCTCCTCTCCGCGCTGTGGAGCGAAGGGCTGGCCGAGGGGCGTCCGGTGCGCTTCGGGCAGATCGCAATAAAGGACGCGAAGTTCCGCACGTTCATCGCGGACGCCGCGGCGCGGCGCGAGTTCTACAAGCACGTCTACGACGTCACGTATGGACTGGTGCGCCCGGGCGTGGATACGCTCGTCGTGCTGGACGACTCCATCGTCCGCGGCAATACGATGCGCAACGCCATTCTGCCGATGCTGGACCGGCTGGGTCCGAAGCGCATCGTCGTCGCCTCGTCTGCGCCGCCCATCTGCTTCCCAGACTGCTATGGCATCGACATGTCCACGCTCGGCGAACTCGTGGCGTTTCGTGCGCTCGTCAATCTGGCCGGCGTCGGCAACCTGACGCCCGAAACGGATCTGGTCGCGCTGTATGGCCGCTTTACGCAGCAGGAGCTTTCGGCGGAAATCGCCCGTCTGCTGACGCCGGCGGGGATGAAGGCGAAAGTGGACGTCATCTTCCAGACGAACGAGGCGCTGCGCAGGGCCTGTCCGAAGACGACCGGCGACTGGTATTTCACGGGGAATTATCCGACCCCGGGTGGCTACCGCGTGCTCAAGCGTTCGCTTGCGAACTATCTCGCCAAGCGCGAAGGGCGTTCCTATTGACTGTCTTCCCGTCGCCAACAGGATGCGAAGAGCGCACGTCGCCTAGCATAAATCCAGACAAAAACAATAATACGCGCAGGTCTGGGGTTCACCTGCGCATGTCCCGCTCCGTCACATACGGAGGGCGGGCAAGGACGCCTGCCAATCCCACACCGACACGCCCCGCTTCCTGTCCCGGACCAGCCCCTTTTCGCCGGGGTGGCGCCCCCGTTTCGCGACGTTTGCACCCCGTTTTTGACATCTCCGGCGGGTGAAACGGGGGCGGTAGCCCGGGGGTCTTTGGTTTTTAGGTTATATTTGCCCATTTATGCTCTGATTGCGGCAGAAAGACAAAATTAACGCGCAATCTCCTGTCTGTCGGCGCCCCGTTCTCGTGTCCATGAGAATTTTTTCTCATGGACACGGGAATTGTTTCTCATGGGCACGAGAATTCCGTCCGTTCGTGACGCCACGGTGTCGTCTAACGGGGCGGACAGGGATAGAAACCATAGAGAGGTGCAGAGAGGGCTGGGAGGGGAGGGAGGGGGTGATTTATCGGTTTTTCGTCGTGTATCGCCCTTGGAGGTAGGGGCCGCAGTCCCCTGCGGCTCGCACGGGGAACCAATTCATACGGCGAGGCGAGGTGCGAAGAAATGCATCCGGGAAGCGCCTACATTCCTGCCTTCCGCTTTCTCAACCGTTCCTTCTCCTTTTGGGTTCTTGCTCTCCACCTGTTGCCCGTCCCGGGTGTCCCACGACATGATACACTTTCCCCTTTTCCAAATTTTTTGAGCTGATGTTGCGCTTTGAACGCAATTATGGTATCCTACGTGGCGTCTGTTCGCCTTTTGTTGAGTTATCACATCCTGTATTATACAATATGGGGCGGCAGAAGGGAACCGACATTCTGCATTTTCCGGGGGCGGATTCGTCACGCTCATACGTGGGAACCGACCCCTTGCGGCGAGGCGCGGGGCGCGGAAATGTGCCCGGGAAGCGCATCGAGCGCGCCATTCTCGGGGAGAACCGCGGCAAGTTGAAAATTTTGGGGAGACTCCAGCCCCATTCCGTATTCACAAAAAGGTCCGTTTTTTGGTATAATATGAATTATGAACGATGGCGAAAAAACGGCTCCGTCAACGGGCGGATACAATGCGGCAGGCGTTCAGATGATGTTGGTCAAGAATCGTCTGGAAGTCTGGAGCCTGGAACCGCTTTCGAATGGCATGACACTTGCGAAAATATTCAAGCAGCACAAGTCCTATATGGCTAACCCGCTACTTGCGTATGCGATGTCCCTGCGCAAGTACATCGAGCAGACAGCACGGGCGACATCATAGCACGTTGTTGCGAATGGGGGCTGGTCGAATGAAAGCTATGGAGGATAAAATGGAGACCCAAGAGAATCAAGCCTGCGGAAACGGGCTGACACTATCCGATCCATTGAGCAAACCCAAGAAATGGGCTGTGGGGCTAACTGTTTGCATCATGATTTTGATGATGTTGGCGACATTCGCCGCATTTCATTGGCTCTATTCGGAATACTTCAGATTTTCTGCGACCAAGTCAGCCTGCGTCCAAAAGCTTGCAGACATAAGGGCACTGTGTTCAGAGACAGAACGCGAGAGCAAGAATCGCATAGCAGCAACCGAGGCGGAATTCTCGCTGAAGAGGAACGCCCTTGAAGAGGAACATAGAAACCGAAGCAAAGAGCTGGACGAAGAGTTGGAAAGAAAAAAACAAGATCTTGCCTCTCTCATAAAGGGATTCAAAGAGCGGTATGATTCAACGACAAATGATTTGTACGGTGCCATTCTAGCGCAAAAGGCAGAGTTGAAAAGATTGTCTGCCATGAATGATTCGTTGTCGGATGTTAAACGGCAATATGAAACAGAGAGTAACTCGTTTGTTCGGGCGATATCAGCACGAGACAATGCACTACGGATTGAACGAGAAGCGCAAGACCGTTATAACGAGTGGAATGCCAAGATTGGCAATGCGAAAGCCCAATTGACGCAAGTCGAAAATAAAAGATCAAATCTCATAGATGTATTATCGGGACTTGAAGCCGCAACAAACAACCTATCCGTTAACCTGTCGATCATATCGAGGAAAGTGACGGATGCCAATGCCGAACTGCAAACCGTTTCAAACGCGATACGCTTTGCCGCTGCTGAATTGTCAAGACTGCGTTCTTCCGTGTCGAAAGCGGAAGAAGAAGCCAAGACTGCAAACAATGAACGTGATGCTGCGCAAAAAGACATGAAGGCTGTTGAATCGGCTAGAGACAAGGCGCAAAACGAATGCTCAATCGCAAAAAGTTCAGCAGAAGCAGCCAAAACCGAATTGCACGGCACTGTCAAGGCAGCAAAAGATGCCGTAGTAGAGTTGGAGCGGATGAAAGGCGAAATCGCAACACAAGCAGTGACGATACAATCTGCCAGAATAGAGTTGCAAAGCATTTCAAATAAAATCGATCTTGCGAATGTTCGTCTACATGAAGTGAAGAGCCAGATTGAAAAAGCTGAACGGACGCGGAAATCGGCGGACGCGACGGCTACACAAAGTCTTGCAGCAAAAGATTCCGCGCTTGACGCGAAAAGACTGGCTGAGTCAATGCGCGACAAGGCAATTGCAGAACGCCAATTGGCTGAACAAAGGCTAAAAGAACGCAAGCCGGAAATCGAAGCACAAATTCTAGAGCTAGAGAAACGTTTGAATGCGCTTAAAACAGAATCTAAACGAGTGAAAAGTGGTGATGGAAACAAAGCCAATGCCGAAGATTCAATCACGGGAGGCGGTGTGGAATGATGGTGGCCATGCTGGAGGTATTGTCAAGTAATCCATTAATTGTTTACGTGACAGGAATGTCGCTGGTAGTGATTCTTGCCTGCATATTTCTTTTGACGCTTCATTATTACATCAGGGCCAAGGATTTGGCACCATACCTTCACAAGGTCGAAGAATTGATTGCTAAGATTTCCGAATTGCAATCCAAAATCGACGATGCCCAAATAGAGTTAAACGAGAAACGGGCTGCAATTACGGAAGCGGAAAATCAGATCCAGAAAGGGAAGGACGCGGAGGAATGGCTTAAAAAAGCTAAAGCGGAAATCGACGAAACGCAAAAAAATCTTGCAGGTGTTCGCGCTTCGATTGAAGCGCAAAAGGTTCACAAGGAAGATCTTGATAGGCAGGTTTCTGAACGGCAGCAGCAATTAGTTGAGCTTGAAAAAAAAGCCGTAGAGGCAGAAAAGTCAATCGAGGGGTTGCGCAAGGAAAATGGTGAACTGATAGTACAAGTCCCGCGTCGCCGGGCTGAAAAAGCCGCAATAGACAAGGAAATAGAAACGGCCAAAGTAGAAAAGGAAAAACTAGAAACGGAGAGGAGAAAACTTTCCGAAAAGGCTGCAGAAGTAAAGGGTGAACTTGAAAGGCTGAGCGGACAAATCGCCTCGAAGAAAGACGAGCTCAAGCATCTTGCCGAAGAAGTCGGTAAGATTCGAGGCGAAGCCTCCTCCCTGAAGGCCGAGGCTACTGTTGCCCGTGAGGTTATTGCCGAATTGGCGAATCGGCGCAAGGAGCAGGCTGAAAAGTGGAAGAATCTTGATGCTCCTGTCGTGAATGAAGCCACCCTCCGCAAGGCCGACGAGACGGTAGACGAAAAGAAGTGGCTCGAAGATTTCACAAAGAGCCTTGAACCTCACGGATTCGTGTTCGATGAGCGCGCCATTCGTGCTTTCCATACGGGTCTCAAATGCGCGACGCACACGCCTCTTGTCGTCCTGGCTGGCATATCGGGAACAGGAAAGAGTCTTTTGCCGGAACTCTATTCGGCGGCGCTCGGCGCAAATTTTCTTTCCGTTCCCGTGCAGCCCCGCTGGGACAGCCCACAGGATCTTTTCGGCTTCTACAACTACATGGAGGGGCGCTACAAGGCGACGGAATTGGCGCGTCTTCTCTGGCAATTCGACATCTACAACAACTCTGCAGCAGAGGAGAAGTGGAAGAAAGGCGGATTGCCGCTAAACTTGGTCTTGCTCGACGAAATGAACATCGCTCGCGTTGAATACTACTTCTCCGATCTCCTGAGCAAGCTGGAGACGAGAAACGGTATCGACGCGGGTAGGCGTGAGGAACGGCGCAAAGCGGAAATCGAGTTAGAATGCAACGCGGCTGATGACGCAAAGGCCATGCGCCGACTCTTTGTCTCGCCACACACGCTCTTTGTCGGGACGATGAACGAGGATGAAAGTACACAAATGCTTTCCGACAAGGTCATTGACCGGTCTAACGTCTTGCGTTTCGGACGACCGGGCATTCTTGCAATTGCGACGGGGAAAACGCAACATGAGCCTGACAAGAGTGGTTTCGTGAGCGAATGGGAAAATGGCAAGCGGCGCCTCTCGGCCAACGCTTGGGACAAATGGTGTGTTCCGCTAGCAGCCGCCGTAGATGGGCGAGATGACATGTGCTTCCTTCGGGACACGCTTCTGCCGGTCGGTGAAGCACTTGATGGTGTGGGCAGGGCCTATGGGTTTCGCGTTGATCAGGCGATGAAACTTTATGTGCTGAACTACCCTGGTCATTATCGCGAGGCGGTTTCCGATCAGATTGAAATGAAGATCCTGCCAAAACTGAATGGTATGGAGTTGCAGGACCCCCACTTTGCAACAGTGAAACAGGCTGTTTCCGACGCTATCGCCAAAACAGAGGACGGGAACCTGCAAAGTGCATTCGATAAAGCTTGCCGACAGGATATGGGGGCGACCTTCTTTAAGTGGCGCGGCGTTACGCGATGATGGAGACGGCTCATAGATTTCCGTTTCGCGAGTATCTCCATCTTCAGGGCGCGATAGTCGGGAAGCCGCCGCAGGATGATGAATACGACGATTTCATCCTGAAGGTTTGGATGTTTTTTGATCTTCGCGCCCGTGCGGAAGACTATTTCCAGGCTCATCCGTATGTAGCGAAGAGCACGCAGGGGGCGTTGCCACTCCCTTGGCGTGAAATCAAGTCTGCATTAGAAAAATCGGGACCGCCTGAGACCGTGTTGACGCTTATCGCTAAGCGGCATTATGGGACGATAGCTTCCATTGTTGGAAACATCCGCAAGATGCTTGCGCGAGAGTGGAGTAAGGTGCCGATAGGGCGTGTCCAGCAGATTGATTCGCACTGTTTGCGATGGCTCACCCGTCAGCCCGGCTACTCGCCAATTGAGAAAGCAGGTGCAAGGCAAGAGATTTTGGGCGTCGTGCGACGCGAAAATTTCGACATGCTTGAAAATCGAGTACTGAAAGATTTGCTGAGGCGATGTCTTGCCTTGTCTTCTATGTATTTGCGAAAGAATGGCAAAGCAGAATGGGGGGGGAACGCGACAGTTGTAGCGGTTAGGCGTCTCGAGGCACTGTGCATTGAAGCGCTGGAACAGCCAGAGTTTGAGAAAGTCAAGACCATATCAGAGCTTCCGCAACCTAATTATGTCCTACAGCAAGACCGGCTCTACTCACTGATATGGGGCGAATATCTCAAGATCCTGAGAGAAGAAGATATCGCCGAACGATTGTGGAATCGACGTGATGCTGTCGCCAAACTTTATGACAAACTCTATGATGGAGTTTCCGTCAATTGCTCTCCTTTTGCCAGATATGATACCTATGTCTGGTTCAATCAACTGGATGGGCGCAACCCAATAGTCGAAGGTCGGATATGGGATAACGAACTTCTTGTGACACCTACCAAAGAACCGGTTGTGCAGAAAGAAGATGTTGTTATTATCGATCCGACTTTCCCTTGGGATAATAGGGACACCTTGATTTGTCCTAACGACCATCCCAATGCACGCCCCTTTATACAGAATCCCCATAAGCCAAGCAAGGAACCGGGAATTCCGCTCCGCCTTGAAGAAATCCTTGAGAACAGGGATGCCGAGCATCTTGCAGACTATTTTTCGTATCTGCATGGAATTATTGGAGGGAAACGATGGGTTGTTCTTGTTCCCGATCATTGGGATGCTGCTTGGCTTGAGAAAGTAATTTGTGCGAAGCCGGCTGCACTTGCTCGCTCTGACATGTTTCTACTTTGGCGCAGCATAGCAACGGCAATTGGTTATCAGATTGAACAACGAAAACTGTCAAGCGGCGAGTCGCTGTTGATCGAGGATGGGTATTGCCGAGACAAGTTTAATGCGATCTCTATCCGTTTCATGGATGATGGTAATGGATGTGTAGTACCTCAACGTGCATCTTTGCGGCTTCATGGAGAAAAGGCAGATAGTGGAGATGTGAGATTCCTTGTTGGACGCAATAAGAACGGTCGAACCGGCTTGGCGAAGTTGAACTGCCCAAATTCATATGGTTGGCGAGTTGGTCATCTTTGTGGTGGCGATGATTTATTGATTGTAGGCGTACGAGATTGTTTACGGAAGATATCAAAAGGCCTTGTGCCCTATTTCGATGAAATTGACGCGCTATCACTGGTTGTGACTACGCGCGCGGAAGAGGTTGTCTTTTCAAAACCGATAGTGCCGCATATTGAATGTTGGCCAGGGGGCAAGAAGTTCACAACAGATGAAATGCAGCCAGTCGGGATTTTGTACGCTGGATCAAAGAAGCTGGCATTATATCTTGCCGAAGGTAAACCTCGCGATGATTTAAAACTTAAAGAATGGACTGTTGATTTTGATGTCGCAACAAAAGACGATACAGAGATAATGTGCCGGGCGGAGATTACTCCAGGGCAGGGGTTGGCGGTAGCACGATTCTTTGCTCCATTCCTTAAGAGTCCAAAGTTAGTTGACATAGGTTCGGCAAAGCCATCCGACATGACGCGAATTCGTATCGAGCGAGAACTGAAACGGCATTTCCCTCCAACAATGCCGCTTGTCGAGGCCTGCGAGGAAATCTGGCGAACGATAAAAGACCAGGTAAATGATTACTTGTTCAAAAAGAAACCTATCAGTAATGATCTGTTTGCAAGGGCGCAAAATTATTGGGGGGAGGTAGACCCGTGTGCTAAAAAAAGTTCAGGAGTTAGGGCGTATGGCAAGAGTCGTATTTTTGATGATAACACAATGTCGCCAATTGATAGATTGAAACGAGAGAACGTATTCGGCAATGCGAAAGACCACAGAGTGCCGGATGCGACTAAAAGCTACGGTAAGTTGTTTAAAGCCTTGGTGAATGATACTTATAGGGATCAAAAATACCTTCGATTAGTCGCGTGGACATATCAATTTGACAATCCAGATTTGGAGCCTTTGAGGAAGTCCCTTTTTGAAAAATATGTCGTGAAGGGTGATTCGTTGAATGCTGTTGAAACCTCGTTTTGTGCCAATAATTTCGATGATAACGACGCGCGGGTCGGCAAGTTGCTTGTTTGCGCCCTTGCAAATATTGCTAATGGCTCTTCCAAAGAAAACGATATGCGTCTAGCCTATAATTTAATGCAATTCCATCCGATCGCACTTTCCTCATGCGACACCATTCTTTGCGAGAAAGCCTTTTACGCGTTAGTAGAAGCCTTTAATGACTATCCCTTTTACAGCTCAAGGGGTAGTCTTTTCCCATATTGGAACAGAAGTACGCAAACAACAAAGATGGCAGGGTACTTTATAAAATGCATGCTATTCATTTTGCATCGCCGCAGATTTGATCCTAATTGCCTAGTAAACCCAAGCGGATGGTCTAAGCAAAGAGAGACGCATGGGAAAGAGACCCTCGCTCCATGTGGTTTGCTAGGGAAAGAGCTCCCACGTCATACAATAGCATTGCAAGATCACGAATCAATGCGAAGAGCTCTTATCGAATATGTTAATGGACGAGGTACGCTAGATGGCATCCCAAGCAATTAGGAGAGAATCTAAATGACCGAACCATGGACAAGATTTCGGAATCTGTGCCGTTATTATGCCGATTGCGTAAAGTATTCGGAACAGAGTCAAGAGTATTTGTTCTCCAATCAGTTAGGCATATCGTTCATGATGCCGCGGCTACCGTGCAACTGGCATGTTACAGACGGTGAATTCGTCGTTGCGACTTCGCCAGACGATGTGTTTGTCCGTTCCTGCCTGTTGAAAGCGTCTGACGAGGAAGAGTTGTTCATAGGTTATCCGCTTCAATCGTTCATTTCGCCAAATGGGGTCGAGTGCCTTTGCCCGATCATGATGTTCCCGGTTTCAATATCGGTACAGGGTGCTGGATATACGACGGGAATGAAGATGGAGATCGACAGGCAAGGCGTATCTATAAATCAGGATTGGATCGAGTATCACATTTCCAAGGCGGATCAAAAGTCATTTCAACGCGCTTGCGAGAAGGCAGATGATGAATTGGGGCGGGTTGATGTGGAATTGGTTCTGAACTACATATCAATACGTTTTGGCGTAAGCGGATTTTCACCAAATTCAATGTCATTCTCCGTCCGCCATTCGCAAGCTAAAAAAGGTTTGTTGAATACTGCTGTGTTGTTCGTAGGCAACAAAACGACATACACGAAAAACCTGATTTCTGAATTGCGCCGGATCAGTACCGAGCCAGATGCCGTGCTAGACAAAACGTCACTTGCGTACGTGTTCCGTGATCCGCCGTTGTCAAATGACATTGTAAATGGTGCCAGCGGACGAGAGAAACGCATTCCCGTGTCATTCACCAAGCGCAGAATGAATGCGGGACAATTCGAGGCAGTGGAAGCATCGCTCAATAGACCTGTCGTAAAGGTGGTCGGACCACCTGGCACCGGCAAGTCTTTCATGGCCGTGAATTTGATTGCCAATGAAGCCCTATACGGTGGTTCTGTTCTTTTCTCGAGCAAGAATCACAAAGCCATTCATGCGATTTTTGACAAGGCGCCAGAGGCGGTTGATGATGCCAATTTCCCGCTTGTTTCGTTTTGCACAACGCCAGACAACCCTGCAAACTTGGATTGGCAGAAATCGCAACAGATAGTTGATAGCCGTTTAGGATTCGTAAAGTCTCGATTGTCCAATGAATTTAGGAAGCGCCGCTCTTTTCTTGGTTCGTTGAGTGAGGACGTTTCATGGTTTAAAAAACTTGATGTTGCATTGTCGCAGTACAGGGATTTTGAATCCCACATCGTCCGTTATCAGTATTTGCGAGATACAATATCGGGGTTTGAGAGATTGCTGTCCGATTTAAACGAGCACATAAAGTCAGTCCCAGAAGATAAGCGTGATAGACCGGAAACAGTTTTGCTTCTTGAACAAGTCAATGCAGCCTTGCGCGAGGTGCCAAAGCGAGGATTCTTTGAAAGGTTGCTTGACGCGATGAAAAGGCTGGTCTTGCACAATCGTTTTGTGAATGATAAATTGCGCACCCAACTTGTAGAGGTTGCGCCCAACATTGTCAATGCGTTCATATCGCCGAAGACTGTAAGCAAAGAGATAAGACGCCTGCTGTCAGTCTTAAAATGCAGGGCGCTTGCCAAACAACTTGAAGTGGCTGAAATGGCTGCCTTGAAGGACGAGGCGTCTAAATGTAATTATGACAGTCTGAAGGAGCTGACGAAGAAGGTTTTGCTTGATGCCGAAGCCACAGTACAGGCAGCGTACGTCGAAAAAATGGTGACGGCAATTTCATCCGTAAAAGATACTGGTGATCTCGTAGCCAAATGCAAGAGCAAGGTCGAAAGTGCCCTGAAGGCGAATCCGTTGCCGTTTATGGTGTCTGTTGGTGACGCAGCCAAGTATGATGATGCGCTATCGTCATTCCATGACTTTCTAAAGATATTCCCCGCGTGGGCGGCGACGATGCTTTCGCTTAAGAAGGCCGCCCCATGTCTTCCCGGAATATATTCACTTGCAATTATTGACGAGGCGTCACAATGCGACATCCCGCCGATGATCCCTGTTCTATACAGGGCACAGCGCATTGCTATTGTCGGCGACCCGAATCAATTCCCACCTGTCATAACACTGAAGAAGAAACGCGATCTCGCTTTAAGGCGCAAGTACCGCCTTGACGGACCAGAATATCGCAAATTTGCCTACAGCGAGAACAACGCTTTTGGCGTGTTGCCGCACAAAGCAATATTGTTAAAAGAACATTTTAGATGCGCAGATGGTATCGCCGAGTATTTCAACGGCGAATTTTATGAGGGACGCCTATGTCTTTGCTGTGAAACAGGCAGAAAGGGTAGCTCCGCTCTAAACGGGCTGAAACCAGGGATGGAGTGGGTTGATGCAGTTGGCGGAGACGAGGCTGAAATTGAGGCGGCGATCGAATATCTAAAAGGATTGAAGCGTAAAGGATTCAAGGGCACAATCGGTGTGATCAGCCCATTGCGAAATCTCGCCAATCGCTTTAAAACACATGCGGCTGATTGCAAATCTCTCCTGCCAAACCAGCTCGACATAAACTCACAAATTAACACGGCCAATGGTTTCCAGGGCGGAGAGTGCGATGTTGTCCTCTTCCTTTTGGGGCTGAATGACAATAGAAAACACGGTGAAGAATGGTACATCACTTCGGCGGAGAACAAATACATCTATAATGTAAGCGTTTCACGAGCTAAGCATCTATTTATCGCGTTTGGCGATAAGAAACGAGTGTCCTCCAGTGGCATTTCTTATATTCAGAAGTTGATTCCCGAAGTGAGGCCTCCGCGTAAAGTTTCAATTGGCCCGGGAGAGGAAAGATTGCGTGTCGCCTTGGAACGGGTTGGTGTTTTGACGGAGCCACAATATCCTATTGCAGGACGCTACCTTGATTTGGCAATCCCTGGTCATAAGATTGACATTGAAGTTGACGGACAAGCGTGGCATCTCGACAGAAATGGATGCCGTAAGGCGGATGACATTCATAGGGACATCCTGATGGAAGCATTAGGTTGGCATGTTATCCGTTTCTGGCATTATCAAGTGGTCAACGAGATAGACTCTTGCATTGATCATATACGTAAAAGCATCGCAAGATTCGGCTGACAATAAGTTGCTCGTTTTAA
>ERZ808246.1305-NODE-1305-length-18166-cov-6.976368_pt1 | contig 18166 bp, 19 predicted proteins | sample MGYA00521083_ERZ808246 | MGnify/ENA primary metagenome ERZ808246 (study PRJEB31516, sample SAMN03275577) | gut metagenome | biome: mammalia-associated habitat; material: feces | host: Papio cynocephalus | place: Kenya | collected 2012-07-07 ... | reverse complement strand
CGGGGGTTCGAATCCCTCACGGCGTGCCAAAAATCCTCGAAATCGTAAGATTTCGGGGATTTTTGTTTTTCATAAGTTGTCATTTCTTACTGCTGTTCTTTTCTGACCCAAACGCTGACCCCAACGGGATCGGATAGCGGAAAGCATCAGAGAGCACCGGAGAGTATATTGCCCATGGTTTTGGCAGCTTTCAGCTGGGCGTCGGTGGTAACATGGGCGTATGTGTCCAAGGTGAAGCCCGCCGAGTAATGCCCCAGCATACTGCTAACCGTTTTCACGTCCACGCCATTCTGGAGCGCCATCGTTGCGAAGGTGTGTCTGAGGTCATGGAAGCGGATGCGCGGCAGGCCTGCCCTTTTCAGAACTCTTTGCAGCATATGCAGGACGCTGTCTGGCGACATAGGGCCTCCGGTGGGCGATGGGAATACCCATTCGCTGCCGCCCGTTTTGCTTTTCTGTGACTTTAGAACGTCTATCGCATTTGCCGACAATGGCAGAGTGCGGTAGGCGTTTTTCGTTTTCAGCGGGGCCTCCTCTACCCTGCCGTTCTGTCTTGAAATGGCTCGTTGAATTTTCAGTACGCCGCGGTCGAAGTCTACATCCGTCCATTTTAGTCCCAGCAGTTCACCTCGGCGCAGGCCAGTGGCGAGGTCGAGGTAGTAGAGCTCGTACACACCGGTTTCTTTGGCTTCCTGAAAGAAGGCGCTTAGTTGGTCGGCAGTCAGCGTTTTCATCTCCTTGTGTTCTACTTTTGGCATCGCGCAGCCTACAGGGACAGGAAAGTTCACAGTTCCCTCATGGATTTTTTCGGGTCCATTTCAGGATGCGGCGGCATACTACATGGCAGAAACACACGGAATGTCACACACAGCTATAGCAAATTTCTCCGCGTGCCGGCGGTCAACTGTCCACCGCGGCGATGTGCCGGAAGCGGCAGACAAATGACAATCACCGGCAAACGGTGTTCACATAGAAAGGGCCGGACAGATGTGCGTTGTCCGGCCTTTTCCATTGATTAGTTCGTTTTTCAAGTACATTTCAGGACGCTTTTGTAGAATGACGCTTGTACACTGTGACAAAAGGACAATCATGAAAGGGTGAGGGCGATAGGATCTATCCCAAACGATGTAAGTCTAAAGATAATTATATTGGTCTTATCTCGGCCAGACAGGTCGTGCGTCGCGTTAATGAAGTGGTCATAGAAGCCAAGGATAAAGGCCACCGTGCTGCCGGACACACCGGGTACGCTGTCCGCCAGTTTCATACAGAAGCCGTAAAAAGGTGTCAGGAAACCCATTATCACGCCGCCTTCTTCCTCTGTGGCGCGTCCCGCACAATGAGGAACGCCGCCACGGCCAATATCACCACCAGCTTATAGGCCTTGGCGTAGTTCCTCTGTATCACTTTCTCGTGCATACGGATACCTCCTAAAAAATGGTTCCCTCTATCGTGAACGTGTCCATGATAGAAGGAACCAATAAACGACGTATAAATGGAGATTAAACAGGAGTTAAACCAGCATCAGCAGCGTACCGCCAACAATAAGAGCCAGCCCCAGCGCCGACTTTTTTGTCAGCTTTTCGTGGAATACGAAGTAAGAGAACGCGATGGTTATAAGAATACTCAGCTTGTCGATCGGTACTACCACGCTGGCAGGGCCGTCCTGCAGTGCCTTGTAGTAGCACAGCCAACTCCCGCCAGTGGCTAATCCCGACAAACAGATGAACCCCAATTCGTTCCTGGGGACACACTTCAGTTCACCCTGCTTGGCAGTAACAAAGACCATCACCCACGACATCACCAGCACCACACCCGTGCGGATAGCTGTGCCCAGGTTAGACTCCACACCGCTGATACCCACCTTGCCCAGTATTGCCGTCAAGCTGGCAAGCACCGCTGAACCGAGGGCAAACCAAAGCCATGCAGCACTTTTCGTCTCGCCGCTGCTCTGCTTCTTCTCAATCATCAAAAACGTACCAACGGCAATGAGTGCCACGCCGATGCCTTTTGGCAGGCTGACACCCTCCCGCAGAAAGGTGGCCGCCAGCAAAATGGTCAACACAGTGCTGGACTTGTCGATGGGCACCACCTTGTTCACATCACCCAGCTGTAACGCCTTAAAATAGCACAGCCAGCTCCCACCGGTGGCAAGGCCGGATAGCACCAGGAAAAGCAACGGTCTTCCACTGATGTTTCCGATGGTATTCTGTGAGCCGACAATGAACACCATCAGCCACGAAAATGCCAGCACCACAATGGTGCGGATAGCGGTGGCTACGGTGGAATCTGTCTTGCGGATACCGCATTTGGCCAAAATGGCCGTCAGACCGGCAAACAGTGCAGAACCAAAGGCAAACAATATCCACATGATCTATCACTCTCCCTTTTGCAGTCGGTAGCCCACCCCTCATACAGTTTGCAGCCGCCGTTTTCTGATGGTCATGCCCATCACTCCCTCTCTGCCGGTAGTCTCATTATACCACATATGCTATGAACGTGTTAAACAAAGTTTAAACGGGTCACCGATAAGCAGGTTTGTGCTGGTTCGGTTCAGCACAAAGGCAGCGGCATGGAGATAATTTCTTGACCCACTTTTGATCCAGATCAGAGCTGGAATGGGCATCTCCGGACAAAACAAGGGAATATCCGTCCGGCGAAAGACCCTGAAACGGGCTGTGTCGTGCCTTATATTCCCTTTCCGACTTGGTAAGCTCTTTCCAACGCGGGGTGCCCGTCGATATCGCCGACTTCATTCACACCGCCGGCAAATACCGTGTCGGCCAATTCGCAGCGGGGAAAGCAATCCACCCAGCCCTGCACCGCTTTGACGGTGCCCTCCACCGTTTCCGGCTCATCCTCCGCCGCCGTGGCCAGCAGATAAGCTTTTGTAAAGGCGTAGTCGGTATCGTACAGCGGGTTGGCGCGGTCCAGCATGGTCTTGAGCTGGCCGCTGACGCTGTAATAGTACACCGGCGTGACGAACACCAGCGCATCGGCATCGTGCATCCTGGCGGCGATCTCCACCGCGTCATCCCTGATGACACAGTGGCCCAGCTTCAGGCAAGCGAAGCATCCCTTACAGAAGCCGTACTGTTTTTCCCGCAGATACACCGTCTCCACCTGGTTTCCGGCCTCCCGTGCGCCCCGGGCAAAGGCCGCTGCCAGTGTCTCGGAATTGCCGCCCTTGCGGGGACTGGAGGACAGAATCAAAACCTTTTTATCCATGGCAAAAGCTCCTTGTTCTTTATTTTGCTCACTCTATTCTAATACATAAACCCGGCTTCAAGTCAAGTTATTTTTCATGATCGGAAAAGCGAAATGCCGCGTGCCCCACGGGCACACGGCATTCCACTTTTCAGGAGAGAAAGTACCCCATTTGCAAGGGTACGGAACCACAGGGCCTGGCGGAGCCCGGTGGGATCGGAAGCAAGATCACTCCACGCCAAACAGCAGATCGCCGTAGGTGGGGAACGGCCAGCAGCCCTCAGCCGTGCGCTGCTCAGCCTCGTCACAGGGCGCGCGCAGCGCCGCCATCTTGGGCAGCAGCACATCGCGGACCATGTTGGCGCTCTCGGTCACATCATCGATCTTATGGAAAGTGGCCAGCGCGGCAGCCAGGTCCTCCACGGCAGCGTCGATGTCCTCTACCAGATCGGACAGGCGTGTGACCAGCGTCGTCTCATAGATGCCGGACACCACCGGCGCGATGGACTTCTTTACGGCGATATCCTGCGCCAGTTTGGAGGCAAATTTTTCCACAGCGGGCAGGATCTGACGGCGGGCCATGTCCACCATCGTTTCCGCCTCGATATTGACGATCTTGCGGTAGTTGTCCAGTGTGATCTCATAGCGGGAGCGTATCTCCGCCTCAGACATGACCTTCAGGGACGTGAGCATTTTTACGTTCTTCTCGTGCAGCAGATAGGGCATAGCGTCCGGCGTGGTACGCAGGTTCAGCAGGCCGCGGACCTCGGTAGCTTCCTTGATCCAGGCATCGTCATAGCCGTTGCCGTTGAAAATGATGCGCTTATGGTCCTTGATGGTCTGCCGGATCAGGCTGTGCAGCGCGGCGTCAAAGTCCTTGGCCTTCTCCAGCTTGTCCGCATACTGGCGCAGAGACTCGGCCACGGCTGCGTTGAGCATGATGTTGCAGCAGGCAATGGAGTTAGCGGAGCCCAGCATACGGAACTCGAACTTATTGCCGGTGAACGCAAAGGGCGACGTCCGGTTTCGGTCGGTGGTATCACGCAGGAACTTGGGCAGCACATGGGCGCCCAGCTTCATCACGGTCTTTTCCGTGCCGCTGTACGGCTCATCCTTCTCGATGGCATCCAGAATAGCCGTCAGCTCATCGCCCAGGAAGATGGACACCACAGCGGGCGGCGCCTCGTTGGCGCCCAGACGGTGATCGTTGCCGGCGGTGGCCACGGAGATACGCAGCAGGTCCTGATAGTCATCCACTGCCTGAATCACGGCACACAGGAACAGCAGGAACTGGGCGTTTTCGTGGGGCGTCTCACCGGGAGTCAGCAGGTTCACGCCGGTATCCGTGGCCATAGACCAGTTGTTGTGCTTGCCGGAGCCGTTGACGCCATCAAAGGGCTTTTCATGCAGCAGACAGACCAGCCCATGGCGGGCTGCTACCTTCTGCATGATCTCCATGGTCAGCTGGTTGTGATCGGTGGCGATATTTGTGGTGGTATAGATGGGTGCCAGCTCATGCTGGGCCGGGGCTACCTCGTTGTGCTCCGTCTTGGCCAGAATACCCAGCTTCCAGAGTTCCTCATTCAAATCGGCCATGAACTCTGCCACGCGGGGCTTGATGGCACCGAAGTAATGGTCATCCATCTCCTGGCCCTTGGGGGGTCTGGCGCCGAACAGCGTACGGCCGCAGAAGATCAGGTCCTTGCGCTTGCGGTACATGGCGCGGTCCACCAGGAAATACTCCTGCTCCGGGCCGACAGAGGTGCGAACACATTTGACATCCGTGCTGCCAAACAGCTTCAGGACGCGCATGGCCTGCTTGTTCAGGGCCTGCATGGAGCGCAGCAGCGGGGTCTTTTTATCCAGCGCCTCACCGCCGTAGGAACAGAACGCCGTGGGGATACACAGTGCCTTGTCCTTGATAAAGGCGTAAGAAGTGGGATCCCAAGCGGTGTAGCCCCGGGCCTCGAAGGTAGCACGCAGGCCGCCGGAGGGGAAGCTGGAGGCATCCGGCTCACCCTGGATCAGCTCCTTACCGGAGAACTCCATGATGACGCCGCCATCCGGCGAGGGGGTGATAAAGCTGTCGTGCTTCTCGGCGGTAATGCCGGTCAGCGGCTGGAACCAATGGGTAAAGTGGGTCGCGCCGTGCTCGATGGCCCAATCCTTCATGGCATCCGCCACCACATTCGCTACCTGGTTGTCCAGGCTTCCGCCCTCGTCAATAGTCTTCTTCAGGGAAATATAGACGTCATGGGGAAGGCGTGCTTTCATCTGTCGGTCGTCAAATACCAGTGTGCCGAAAATGTCCGATACGGTTTTCATGTGTTCCACCCCGTTCTCTTGTAGATTTGAAAATAGAAAAAGGCGTCAGGAAGCCCGCAGCTTCAAGACGCCTTTGCCTTTGATGTGCGAAATTATAGGCGGTTGTGACGGATTTGTCAATCAGCTTTTTACACAATTTTTGGCGTTTTATTCATTGACTTTATGCACATCTGATGCTATAATGCCGAACCATGATGAGCAAAGGCGTTCATCCGTACAGGACATTTGTCCCTGTCGGATGGGCGCTTTTTGCTTTCCGGGGCTGCTTTACGGCGAATCACACCGTGGAACGGCCGGAACCTGCGGAAGCACATAAAGAAAGGGTGAGAAACTATGAAGCTGGAGGGACAGGTACGTATCCCGTCCGGGTGCGCCATTTCGGCGGTCATTTCCCGGGAGGGGCGGCGCATGACCGGTGAGGACATCATCAGGAGCATGGTCCCCATGCATGACCGGTCCAACGGTCTGGGAGGCGGCTTCGCCGCCTACGGCATCTACCCGGAGCACCGGGAGGAATACGCCTTCCACATCTTTTTTGACGATAACACCACCCGGCGGGAGTGCGAGGCTATGCTGAAGGAGGGATTTGAGCTCGTGGACGCGGAGCTGATCCCCATCCGCATCATCCCGGAGATCACGGACATTCCCCACATCTGGCGGTACTTTGTACGGCCTTTGAATTCGGTGCTGGCACGCCTGCAGCTGGATGAAAAGGAATTTGTGGCGCGGACCGTGATGGATATCAACACCAAGCTGAAGGGCGCATACGTGTTCTCCAGCGGAAAGAACATGGGGACCTTCAAGGCCGTGGGATATCCCGAAGATGTGGGACGCTTCTACCGGCTGGAGGAATATGAGGGATACAGCTGGACGGCCCACGGGCGCTATCCCACCAATACACCCGGCTGGTGGGGCGGCGCGCACCCCTTTTCCCTGCTGGACTGGTCCATCGTCCACAACGGAGAGATATCCTCCTACGACGCCAATCGGCGCTGTATTGAGATGTATGGCTACAAATGCAATCTGCAGACGGATACGGAAGTCATCACCTACATCGCCGACTACCTGCTGCGGCGTCAGGGGCTGACACTGGAGGAAATGGCGTCGGTGATCGCGGCGCCCTTCTGGAGTACCATACGCACCAGAGAGCCAGCCGCGGCACGGCAGCTGACCTATCTGCGGACCATATACCCCAGCCTGCTCATCACCGGACCATTCTCCATCATTCTTGGGTTCAACGGCGGACTGATGGCGCTGAACGACCGACTGAAGCTGCGGTCCATGGTAACGGCGGAGAAGGACGACAAGGTCTTTATCGCCAGCGAGGAGGCCGCCATACGGGTCATGGCCCCGGATGCGGAGAACCTGTATGCGCCCATGGGCGGCGAGCCGTTTATCGTGAAAGTGAAAGAAGGTGCCTATTGATGGCTCTTGACTACATCATACCGGAATTTGAAGTGGTGCGAAACGACGCACGGTGCACCCGCTGCCGCATCTGCGAAGCCCAGTGCGCCAACGGCGTGCATACCTATAACGCGGATGGGAAGGTCATGGTCAGCGACGAGAGCAAGTGCGTTAACTGTCAGCGCTGCGTGTCCTTCTGTCCCACCCACGCCATTAAGATCGTAAAAAACGACAACTGCCTGCGGGAAAATGCAAACTGGTCCTGCGCCACCATCAAGGAGATATACAAGCAGGCGTCCACCGGCGGCGTGCTGCTGAGCTCCATGGGCAACCCCCAGCCCCTGCCGGTATACTGGGACCGTATCCTCATCAATGCCTCGCAGGTGACGAACCCGCCCATCGACCCCCTGCGGGAGCCCATGGAGACGCGGGTATTCCTGGGCAAGAAGCCAGAGGCCGTCCGGCGGAACGGGGACGGCAGCCTATGCACCGAAATACCGCCGCAGCTGGAGCTGTCGGTGCCCATTCTGTTTTCGGCCATGAGCTATGGCTCCATCAGCTACAACGCCCACGCGGCGCTGGCCAAGGCTGCCCGGGAGCTGGGTATCTGCTACAACACCGGCGAGGGCGGACTGCACCGGGACTTCTATCCCTACGGCGCCAACACCATCGTACAGGTGGCCTCCGGCCGCTTCGGCGTCGATGAGACATACCTGAACACCGGCGCGGCCATCGAGATCAAAATGGGCCAGGGCGCCAAGCCCGGTATCGGCGGACATCTGCCGGGCGCAAAGATCGTGGGCGAAGTGTCCAAGACCCGGATGATACCGGAGGGCGCGGATGCCATCTCCCCTGCCCCGCACCACGACATTTACTCCATCGAGGACCTGCGGCAGCTGGTGTACTCCCTGAAGGAAGCCACGGCATACAAAAAGCCGATCATCGTCAAGGTGGCAGCGGTACACAACATCGCCGCCATCGCCAGCGGCATCGCCCGCAGCGGCGCGGATATCATCGCCATCGACGGCTTCCGCGGCGGCACCGGCGCGGCGCCCACCCGGATACGGGACAATGTAGGTATTCCCATTGAGCTGGCACTGGCGGCGGTAGACCAGCGGCTGCGGGATGAGGGCATACGCAGCAGCGTATCCCTGATCGCCGGGGGCAGCATACGCTCCTCTGCCGACGTGGTAAAAGCCATTGCTCTGGGCGCGGATGCCTGTTACATCGCCACAGCGGCACTGTTGGCCATGGGCTGTCATCTATGCCGTTCCTGTCAGACAGGCCGGTGCTGCTGGGGTATCGCCACACAGCGGCCGGAGCTGGTGAAGCGTCTGGACCCCGAGGAGGCCGCGGCGCGGCTGGTAAACCTGGTGACCGCCTGGAAGCACGAGATCAAGGAGATGATGGGCGGTATGGGCATCAACTCCATTGAGGCCCTGCGGGGCAACCGCGTCATGCTGCGGGGTATCCACCTGAACGAAAAAGAACTGGAAATTCTGGGGATCGCCCACGCCGGTGAATAAAGTCTGCCAGAAAAGCAATATTTATAGGAAAAATAATGGAAAACACTCGAAAGGAGTGGTACAATATGGACTTCATAGAGGCGAGTGGTCTGTCCTTCTCCCAACTAAACGAAACGATACGCCACGCCGGGAAGGAATGCCGTATCTGTGCCTGCCAGGGCCAGCGGTTCATCGCCGCCGGTATGAGCAGCAAACGGCTGGAGATCGACGGGATCCCCGGCAACGCGTTGGGTGCCTATCTATGCGGGGGCTCTATCACCGTGAACGGCAATGCACAGGATGCGGTGGGCGACACCATGAGTGCCGGACGCATCGTGATCCACGGCAGTGCCGGCGACGCAGCGGGGTACGCCATGCGGGGCGGTGAGATATTTATCCGGGACAACGCGGGCTACCGCGCCGGGATACACATGAAAGCCTATAAGCAGCACAAGCCGGTGATCGTTATCGGCGGGCGGGCCGGCAGCTTTCTGGGCGAATACCAGGCCGGCGGGCTGATCCTGGTGCTGGGCCTGCACACCGACGGCCGGCCGGTAGTACATTTCTTCCCCTGCACGGGAATGCACGGCGGCAAGATGGTTTTCCGCGGTGACGTGAGCAGCATACGGTTTCCGGATCAGGTGACGCTCCACAGCGCCACAGCGGAGGATATGGCGGAGATCGCACCCTATGTGCGGGAGTACTGTCGTCTGTTTGACCGTGACGCGGAGGAGATGCTCCGCGACAACTATACCGTTATCACACCGGACAGCAAAAACCCCTATCAGCAGATGTATGTAGCCAACTGAGAAAGGCGGGAGCACGATGGAGTACACAGTGGATGAGATCAGGCAGTTTACGGCGGAGGAGGATGTGAAATTCCTGCGTCTGGCCTTCTGCGATATTTTCGGCAGCCAGAAAAATATATCTATTCTGCCGGATGAGCTGGACCGGGCCTTCAGCTATGGCATCGCTTTCGATGCCTCCGCTGTACCCGGCTTCGGCGACGAGGTCCACTCGGACCTGTTCCTGCATCCGGACAGCAGCACCCTGTGTATGCTGCCCTGGCGACCGGACCACGGACGGGTGGCGCGGATGTTCTGCCACGTGCTGCGGCCCGACGGCGCCGCCTTCGAGGCTGACTGCCGCGCGCTGCTGCGTCAGGCGGTGGCGGACGCGGAAGCGCTGGGCATCCGCTTCTCCTTCGGCACGGAGATGGAGTTCTATCTCTTCCGCCGGGACGAAAACGGTGAAGCGACCCGCATTCCCTACGACAACGCGGGGTACATGGATATCGCGCCGGAGGATAAGGGCGAGAATGTGCGGCGGGAGATCTGCCTGACGCTGGAGCAAATGGGGATACGGCCGGAGTGCTCTCACCATGAACAGGGGCCAGGACAAAACGAGATCGACTTCCGCTATTCCGATCCCCTGACGGCGGCGGATAACGCTGTGACCTTTAAGGCTGTCGTCAATTCCGTGGCGGTGCGAAACGGCCTTGCAGCCGACTTCTCTCCCAAGCCGCTGATGGGACAGCCGGGCAACGGGATGCACATCAACATCTCCGCCAAGAGCCGCGACGACGCAGAGGTAATGCCGCAGATCATCGCCGGTATTCTGGCCCATATTGCCGAGATGACGGTGTTCCTGAACACGCGGGAGGAATCGTATCACCGTTTTGGCAGCAGCAAAGCGCCGCGGTATATCTCCTGGTCCAGCGAAAACCGCAGTCAGCTGATACGCATCCCCGCCGCGCAGGGCGAGTACCGCCGCGCGGAGCTGCGCTCCCCCGATCCTCTGTGCAGCCCGTATCTGGCCTTTACGCTGCTGATCCGCGCCGGTCTGGACGGTGTGACGCGGCAGCTGGTGCTGCCGGAGGCTGCGGATGTGAATTTCTACACGGCGGCCAACGACGTAAAGGCACGCTTCCACACGCTGCCGGAGACTCTGGAGGACGCCAGATCACTGGCTGCATCCAGCGCATTTATCGCAGAGCACTTACCCAAGACCATTATACAGCAGTACACCCACTGAGCCGGTCTGCTTTGGAGAGGAGGGACGCATATGGAGGACAGCCGCCGGACGTACAGCGTGCTGGTGGTCGCCGCTGCGGCCAAATTCCATGTGTCCCTGCGGGAGATGCTGCCGGAGGATCGGTACGACCCGGTGTGTGCCGCAGGCAGCGTGTCAGAGGCACGGCGTGCCCTGCTGGAGAGGCCTTTTGACATCGTGGTCATCAGTACGCCGCTGCCGGATGAATTCGGTACAAAGCTGGCGCTGCACATCATCGACAAATCCAGCGCCGGTGTGCTGCTCCTGGTCAAGGCGGAGCACTATCCGGACCTGGCGGCGCGGCTGGCGCCCCAGGGTATCCTGCTGCTGCAAAAGCCCACCACGCCGCCGCTGCTGCTGCAATCCATGCAGCTGCTGTGCGGCACACGGGAGCGTCTGCGGCGTATGGAGGAAAAGACTGCCACCATCGAGGAACGCATGGCGGAGATACGGCTGGTGAACCGGGCCAAATGGGCACTGATCGACAAGCAGGGCATGACGGAGCAGGAGGCCCACCGCTATATCGAAAAGCAGGCCATGGATCGGTGCATTACGCGCCGGACAGTGGCGGAGGAGATATTGGCAGAGTAAAATAAGCGCGCTCCCTTTGACAAATGGTACAAGGTCTGGTATGATGGCGGAAACCGTTTGAAAGGAGCATACCTATGGAGAAGTTCATCCCTTATGAAAAGCTCTCGAAAAAAGAGAAGCGCCGGCGTGACGCTGTGCAGCGAGGCACCTGGGGCACGCTAAATCCCGTCACACGCAAAAGTCCGAACCCCAAAGCTTACAACAGGAAAAAGACACGGAAATGGATGGAGGATCCATATGCCGTGTCTTTTTTATATGCAGAAAAGATATCCCCCGGCCAGCGGCCGGGGGATATCAAGGAAATGACAGCTTACTTCATGAAGGTGCCGTCCATCATCTGCTGCAGATAGGCGTTGTACTTCTCCACCTTCTCAGCGGGAACCAGCTCGGTGTTGATGGCACCGGCGGACAGGGCGCCGTTCTCCAGCGTGCCATAGATGGTGTTGCCGCCGAAGTTGCCGGCCACAACAGCCTCCATGCAGACGCCGATCATAGCGGCGTTATCGGTGACCTGGGAGCAAATGATGCAGGGGTTCTGACCCAGGATATCAGCGGGCTGGCCGATGTCGTAGATCTTGATGGCGCCGGCCTTCTCATTGGCGGCGTCGATAGCCTCACGGGCACCGGAGTCAACGGCGGAAGCATCGCCGAAGAACACGTCAGCGCCCTGGGAGATCAGCTCGGTGGCGAACTCCTTGCCCTTGGGGGCATCGGAGAAGGAGTTGGCATAGGGGACAGCCAGCAGCTCAACGGTCTTGCCCTCCTGCTCGCCAACGTACTTGGCAGCAGCCTCGAAGCCCGCGATCTTACCCTTGGTGGTATCCAGCTCCATACCGCCGATGAAGCCCAGCTTGCCGGACTCGGTCATCAGGCCGGCCAGAGCGCCGGCGATCCAGCCGATCTGCTCAGCGTTGGGCAGCAGAGATGCAACATTGCCGTTAACGGCCTTTTCGGGGGTGGACTCAGCGCCGTTCAGCAGAGCGAAAGCGATGTCGGGATACTCCTCAGCAGCCTGCAGGACCGCGTCGGTGTACTGGTTGCCGGGGGCGTAGATCATGTCGTAGCCCAGGTTGCAGAAGGCAACGATGGTCTCGTAATACTGATCCTGAGAGATAGAGTCGGTGACGTCATAGGTCCAACCCTTGTCCTCAGCAGCCTTGACCATGGCGTTGTAGCAGGCAGCGCCCCAACCACCGTCGTTGATGCTGGAGTCGCAGATCATGGCGACCTTGTAGGTCTTCTCGCCATCACCGGCCTGGTCATCGGTCTTGGTGTCGTCCTTCTTCTCGCCGCAGGCGACGAGGGCCAGCGTCATAGCGAACGCCAGCAGCAGTGCAAGAAACTTTTTCATGGTTTTCCTCCTTGTTTTTTTGTGACTTGCTTTTTGTTCTATAACAACGTCCTTGCGGACATTATTACCGTCATGTCACCGCTGTTCGCGGCGATAGGGCTGCCCGTTGGCCTTGGGGCCCGCCTGCTTCGTACCGATGACGGAGAGGACGACCACAGTGGCCACATAGGGGATCATCTGGAAGAACTGGTACGGGATGGCAATGCCGGAGACCTGAAGCCGGATCTGCAGCGCATCGCAGAAGCCGAAGAACAGGCAGGCCAGCAGGATACCGCCGGCACTCCAGCGGCCGAAGATCACGGCAGCCAGGGCGATGAAGCCGCGGCCGGCCACGATACCGTCGGTGTAGGTGCTGGAATAGCAGGTAGTCAGATACGCACCGCCCAAGCCGGCCAGCGCACCGCAGATCATGCAGGCCAGGTACTTCACGCCGATGACATTGATACCAAGCGTAGCGGCCGCCTGCGGGTGCTCGCCCACGGACTTGTAGCTCAACCCCGCACGGGTGCGGTTAAAGAAAATGGAGGTGAACACCACCAGCAGCAGCGTCAGATAGACCATGGGGCTCTGGTCAAACAGCAGCGGGCCGATGACCGGAATGTCCTTCAGTCCGGGAATAGCAATGCTGGACATAGTGGTGATCTGCTTCAGGTCGGAGCCGGTACCGAACACGATACGGTAAATAAACGACGCCAGCGCCGGAGCGAATATGTTGATGGCCATGCCATAAACCGTATGGTCCGCGCAAAGGGTGACGGTGGAAAAGGCGTAGATCATATTGACCAGCAGGCCCGCCAACGCACCGCACAGCAGACCGATCCAGTTGGAACCGGTGATGTAGCACATCAGGAAGCCCACCAGCGCGCCGATGGCCGCCAGGCCCTCCAGGCCGATATTCACCATGCCGGCCCGCTGGCCGTACAGCTCGGCCAGTGAGATAAGCAGCAGAGGGATGGCAAGCCGAACCGTTGCCAACAGTAAGCTGGAGATCCAATCCATTACTTGTCACCCGCCTTTCTCTTGGAGAACACACGGTCCTTCCACGCCTGGAATTCAGGCAGCTTGGTCAGCGCCATACCGGCCACGGAGAACACGATGACCAGCGCCTGAATGATGTCGGAAACGCTGGTGGGAACGCCGGTGGCCGCCTGCATGGTGGTGGAGCCCACACGCAGCACGGCGAAGAACAGGGCCACCACCATCGTTGCGATGGGGTGCAGCTGGCCGATCAGGGCCATAGCCACGCCGTCAAAGCCGTAGCCCGCGCCAAAGCCGTTGATCAATCGGAACTGGGTGCCCAGCAGCTCTGCGCCGCCGCCCAGGCCGGCAATGGCGCCTGAGATAATAAAGCTGGTCAGCATACAGCGCTTCACATGGATACCGTTAAAGCGGCTGGCGGTCATGTTATAGCCCACCGCCCGCAGCTTGAAGCCGCCGCTGGTCCAGAACAGCACATAATACAGCACCAGACCCACCACCACGGCGATGACAAAGCCCCAGGTAAAGCGCATCCCGGTGACCACACGGGGCAGCTTCACCAGGTCGTCCACCGCGGGGGTCTGGGGCACGCTGGCATCACGGATCCAGCTGGTGTACAGCACACCCATAAACAGGGTAGCCACATAGTTGAGCATGATGGAGATGATCATCTCGTTCTGGCCGCGGCCGATCTTCAGCAGACCGGGGATCATACCCCAGATACCTCCGGCCAGCGTACCGGCCAGCAGGGCCAGCAGCACACCGGCAAAGCCGGTAACGCCGGAGAAATACGCCGTAACGAACGCGGCGATGGAACCCATAAGGAACTGGCCTTCACCGCCCAGATTGAACACACCGCACTTGTACGCGAAGCAGGCACACAGGGAGGTGAACATCAGCGGCGTGGCCTTGGTCAGTGTCGTGCCAATATTGGCCTTGGAGCCGAAAGCTCCCTGGAAGAGGTACTTTACCGCGTCAAAGGGATTGGCGCCCAGCGCCGCCATGATGATACCGCCGATCACAAAGGCCAGGACGATCGACAGCAGCGGGACAACGAAGCTGCCCAGAGAACGTTTTATCTTTTCCATATCGCAGCTCCTCCCCTCACTTGCCCGTCATAGCGAGGCTGATCTCCTCGATGGGCGGGTTCTTCCCGGAGAATTCGCCCATGATCTGCCCCTCAAAGCAGACCAGAATACGATCAGACATCTCCAGTATCTCATCGAAGTCTGCGCTGATCAGCAGGATCCCTACACCGCGCTCACGGGCAGCGATCATCTGCTCGTGAACAAAGCTGGCCGCGCCGATATCCAGGCCGCGGGTGGGATGCGCCATCACCAGCAGGGACGGCTGGGATTCCAGCTCACGGGCCAGGATGACCTTTTGCTGGTTGCCGCCGGACAGGCTGCGGACCGTCTGCCCCACAGAGGTACAGCGCACGTCGTACTTCTGCACCATCTCCTCGGCATAGTCGTGAATAGCGCGCTTGTTCAGCCGCAGGCCCTTTCCCCGGCTGAACTTGGGAGAATCGGTCTCCTTGAGCACCAAATTCTCCGCGATGGACATATCGCCCACCAGGCCCTGCGCGTTGCGGTCCTCAGGGACGTGGGAAACACCGTCGGAGATAAAGGAATGCGGATCAAAAACGGCCACATCCTTATCTTTAAGATATATCTTGCCGCTTTGGGGCGCGATAACGCCGGTGATCAGCTGCGCCAGCTGGGTCTGGCCGTTGCCGTCCACACCGGCAATGCCCACGATCTCACCGCTGCGGATCTGCAGCGTCATATCGCTGACACCGCTGTGCTTGTGCGCCTTGTCATAGTCCACATGGTCCAGGGACGCCACGACCTCAGCGCCGGAGGCATCCACCTTCTCGTACTGTGACTCGGTCAGTTCCTTGCCGATCATCATATTGGCCAGCTTCTGGCCGTCGGTGTCAGCGCGGGCCACGGTGCCCACCACCTCGCCCAGACGCAGGACGGTGATGCGGTCAGAGATATGCAGGACCTCGCGCATCTTGTGGCTGATGAAGATAATGCTCTTCCCTTCGCCGATGAGCTTCTGCATGATGGCAAACAAACCCTCGACCTCGATATCGGTCAGCGCGGCGGAGGGCTCGTCCAGGATCAGCAGCTCCGCACCGTGGTACAGCGCCTTCAGTATCTCCGTGCGCTGCTGTTCGCCCACGGATATCTCGGTGATGAGTTTGTCCAGCTGCACGTCCAGGCCGTACTTGGCGGACAGCTCCTCGATCTCCCTGCGGCGAGCCGCCCGGTCGATAAACAGGCCCTTGGCGTGCTTGTCGCCCAGGATGATATTTTCAAAGACGGTCATTGCCTCCACCAGCATAAAGTGCTGGTGCACCATGCCGATACCCAGCTTGACTGCCTGGCTGGGGGACTCGATCCGCACCTCTTTGCCATTGAGGAATATCTTTCCCTCCGTGGGCTGATAAAGGCCGATGAGAATATTCATCAACGTGGACTTACCGGCGCCGTTCTCACCCAGCAGGGTCAGTACCTCGCCGCGGTTGACGGTCAGGCTGATGTCCTTGTTGGCGTAGAAATCACCAAATCGCTTGCTGATATGCTCCATACGCAGTAGCTCGCTCAAGTTCCCTCACTTCCCTTCGTTCGTGTATCTGCAAGATCCGTCGTTTTCCACTTGGAAAACGACAACAGACCGCGGTCTGTTCACAAATATTAAATCGGGAGTAGTATACCATATGTGTCGGATTTTGGGAAGAATTTTTTTCTGGCAGCGTAAAATTTTTTTGTGGCATTTGCGTATTGTCACGGCAGCCGCTTCCCGTTATAATCAAGGGCGAAAGAAGGTGTTGAATATGATACATATCCGCCCCGCCGCCCCTGATGACGCCCCGGCGCTGCTGGATATCTATGCGCCCTACGTCACAGATACCGCCATCACATTTGAGTATGAAGTGCCCACGCTGGATGACTTCCGCCAGCGTGTTGAAAACACACTGCACACGCACCCTTACCTGGTCATGGAACGCGACGGCGAGATCGTGGGCTATGCCTACACCGGACAGTTGGGCAGCCGCGCAGCCTACGCCTGGGCGGCGGAAACCAGCATCTATCTGCGGCAGGACTGCCGCCGCGGCGGTCTGGGCACCCGGCTGTACAACGCGCTTGAGGAGGCCTCCCGTATGCAGAATGTACAGGTATTGTACGCCTGCATCGCCGCACCTGTTTCGGACGACGACCCCCACCTGACCCGTGCCAGCATTGATTTCCATACCCGGCGCGGCTACGAGATCGTGGGCACCTTCCACCGCTGCGGATACAAATTTGACACCTGGTACGACGTGGTCTGGATGGAAAAACGTCTGTCCGACGCCGCCATTCCGCCCGACGTTGTACCCTTTTCTGCTTTTGTGAAGTAAAGTTAATCTGTAATGCATTTTTACTTTACAGTATATGTAAATGCAGTTTATTTCCCACGCAATAGATAATTGCTTGCCAACGATCCACCTCCCTGCTATACTGGCAGCAGTACATACGGGAGGTATAGCAATGGAAGCAAAGGATATTCTGAAGGAATTGCGGCAGAAGCACGATATGACCCAGGATCAGCTGGCTGAAAAGCTGGCCGTCACACGACAGGCTGTCTCACGCTGGGAGAACGGTGAATCCGTCCCCAACCCGGAGACGCTGAAACAGCTGTCCGCGCTGTTTGATATTTCCATCAATCGCCTGTTGGGCGACCCCCGCAAGCTGATCTGTCAGTGCTGCGGTATGCCCCTGGACAGCGATGACGTTATCAGCCGAGAACCGGATAACCGCTTCAACGAGGACTACTGCAAATGGTGCTACACAGACGGGAAATTCACCTATGGCAGCATGGATGCGCTGCTGGAATTTCTTGTCAGTCATATGTCCAATGAGCAATTCCCTCCCGAACAGGCCAGAACCTACTTCAGCCAGACGCTGCCGAAGCTGAAGCACTGGAGCAAATAATTTCTTCGAAGATATAACAAAAGCACCCTTTCGGGTGCTTTTGCTATCGATGTGTATAGCTAATTATCGCAGCGGCAGCATGATACATCAGCAGCGCGCCCATAAGCATCGCCCCTGCCGGCTTATTCCCCCACTCCCATGGCGTATTCGTTATAGTCAATACAATGAGGCATATCACTGGCAGCAATAACCACATTGCAAAAAGCTTTACATGATACTTTGCTGTGTTCCGCATCCGCTTTTCGACGGCTTTGCTCACTACATCGTCCGGCACATCCTGCCGTAATTCCGCTACAAAGGAGTAACTGTCGCTGCATTCGAAGATCTCTGCACAATAAGGGCTGACCTCCTCCTCGGCGATTTGCTTCGGAGAACTTCCATACCCGCCCGACCTTCCGATATCGTCCTGTCGGAATACAAAGAAGCGCCGCGGCATCGACGGCGCACGCTCAAAGGAAAACGTATAGAAGCTCCCAAAATTTTCTACAGCTGTAAGCAGATACCCCATCCCTGCCTGTTTCTGCAATACACGCTCGGCCCGCCAAGTCAAAAATGAGGGCACCCATATTTTCAGCTGCTTCTGCTCCATATGTACATCCTCCGCCATATTCCAGCGCATAATAATATACCATCTGCAGCAAAAAGTGTCAATCAAGTGCAGCAAAAGCGCACGATCAAATGACCGAAAAGTAAACCAAAAAGCAACAGCCCCACGACGTACGTCGTGGGGCTGTTGTGTTGGCGCTACCTATCTTCCCGGGCCGTCTCCAGCC
>ERZ808246.1304-NODE-1304-length-18180-cov-2.784055_pt1 | contig 18180 bp, 12 predicted proteins | sample MGYA00521083_ERZ808246 | MGnify/ENA primary metagenome ERZ808246 (study PRJEB31516, sample SAMN03275577) | gut metagenome | biome: mammalia-associated habitat; material: feces | host: Papio cynocephalus | place: Kenya | collected 2012-07-07 ... | reverse complement strand
CTCTTTTAAATATTTTACCTCTTCTGCCAGCACTTTGCTATACATATCCTCAGATTTCGTACAATGGAAATCATGCATCAGCCTGCCTATCGGTGTATCTGCATCCCGGTATTCACCATTTACATATAGGATATGCAAACCATCTTCGAATAACGCATGTTCCCTTTCCTCGATTGTCCGTTCAATATGATATACTGGTACGCCACACTCGTACTTATCGTTTTCTGTGATAAATATAATAAACGATTCCGGCAATTCCTTAAAATCCTGTTTTTTCTCCAGCAATTCCCGGTCAATCATACTTCCATGAAATCTCGCTCTCTTCGCGTCAGCTCCGCTATCCGCTCTCTGAATCTCAATATCAAAATGTTTGTTCATCCGGTCTACGGCCTTTATATCCAGCCGGATCGACCGTTTTGTAGCACTCTTGTACTCATCCTGTGCTTTCGTCTCGATCACTCGCAGATCATCCCGTCCCAGCACAACCCGCAAAATAAATTCTACTGCTTCAATCTTCCCATCCAACGCCTCTGAGAAGAAATCGTCATCCATCAGCTTCAGCCTGTCTATCCGGGCCAAATACTTCTCCATCTTCGCCATACACTCCTCCTGTACCGCCCCGGGGTGATGGTTTATCCATCTAATCTTGTCGACACAAAAACCATATCACACCAGGGATAACATTGTAAAGCGTATGTTTGGAACATTTGGAAAAAGCACGCAGGAATGCGGGGTTACAAGGATAAGTTCACAGAAAATTCATGATTGGTACTATCTGCTCTCATTATTAATATTTTATCACCATATTAAAAGCCCAGTTAAATTCTAAATTTAACCAGGTCTCTAATAATCAATCTTTTTAATCCCTCTTAAACACGTCTCTCGTATACACTTTATCCTTTACATCATCCAGTTCTGTGTCATATCGATTTGCAATAATCGCATTACACTGCTTCTTGAATTCCTCTAAATCATTCACAACTTCTGAGCCAAAAAATTTCGTTCCATTCTCCAAAGTTGGTTCATAGATGATAATTTTCGCGCCTTCCGCCTTGATTCTTTTCATAACTCCCTGGATAGAACTTTGACGGAAATTATCAGAATTTGACTTCATAGTTAAACGATATACCCCTATAACAAGATCTTCATTTGCTGACTCCCATTCATTACTATCCACACCTTGATGTCCCGCAAACCTAAGAACCCGATCTGCAATAAAGTCTTTACGTGTACGATTACTCTCAACAACCGCAGACATCATATTCTGAGGAACATGTGCATAATTGGCAAGCAACTGCTTTGTATCCTTCGGCAAGCAATAGCCACCATAGCCAAAAGATGGATTATTATAATGTGTGCCAATTCTAGGGTCCAAACACACTCCATCAATAATCGCTTTCGTATCAAGTCCTTTCATCTCTGCATATGTGTCAAGCTCATTAAAATATGAAACACGCAGAGCAAGATATGTGTTGGCAAACAGCTTCACTGCCTCAGCCTCAGTAAAGCCCATAAATAACGTATCAATCTCTTCCTTTATCGCACCTTCCTGGAGCAGCTTAGCAAATGTATGCGCTGCATCCATCAATTCAGGATTCGAAGGATCTGTTCCTACAATGATTCTGCTTGGATACAGATTATCATACAACGCCTTTGACTCTCTTAAAAATTCCGGACTAAATAAGATTCGATTTGTCTTATACTTTTCCCGTACCATACATGTATAACCAACTGGAATTGTAGATTTAATAACCATAAATGCGTCAGGATTTGCCTTCAGCACTAACTCAATAACTGCTTCCACTGCAGATGTGTCAAAGAAATCCTTCTGGCTATCATAATTAGTAGGTGCCGCAATTATTACAAAATCCGCATCACGATATGCACTTTCACCATCAAGTGTCGCAAAAAGATGTAAATCCTTCTCAGCCAAATATTTCTCAATATATTCATCCTGAATCGGAGAAATCTTCTTATTAATCTTTTCAACCTTCTCAGGGACAACATCTACAGCAACAACTTCATGATTTTGTGCCAACAATGTTGCAAGAGAAAGTCCTACATAACCAGTACCCGCAACTGCTATTTTTATATTCTCAATTGCTCTCATTTTACATGCGCCTCCCTCTATTTATTCCCCATTGTTTTTCGCATTTTTAAACACGTGTTTTTTGCCAATAACATAGTTGATTACAATCACAAAGACCGTAATAAATATTTTACTTGGCACCTTAGGCAAATCAATAAGATCTACCATAATAATCAATCCAAAATAATCAATTAACATTGTTGCGCCTCTGGCAATAATAAATCTACCAATTTCTTTCAGAAGTTCTAACATATTGGCACATTTACTTTTAAAAACAATGTTTTTGTTGCAGATATATGCCGTAACCTTTACTACAATCAAAGTAATAAGATTCGCAATCTTATATGAGAGACTTGTCATCAACAGTAATTTAAACATTACAACGTTTAATACTGAGGTTAAAACGCCAAAAATCGCATACAATACAGTCTCTCTATTTACAAATTTCTGTCTGATTTTCTTTATTAATTCTTTCATGTATATTATTTTTCCTTCTGATTTTTCTCATCATAATCCAGTTTTCTCACATGATACTGAATATCTTCCAGAATTTTTCGATTCTTCGCTATAATATCTGCCTGTAAGCCGATGATCATAGTCATAAATCCCATCAATATTAATATGCTGGCAAGAATCAAAGACTGAACATGTCCACCTGCTGCTCCCATACACATATATACAATATATCTAATCCCCAACGCTGTTCCGGTCAAGAACGGGATCAGGCCTACCGTTGTAAAGAACTTAAGCGGCTTGTACATAATAAAAGCTCTTACAATTGTTACCATTGATTTTTTCACGTATCCCATCATACTGTTGAAAAGTCTTGATGGACGAAGTTCACTATTGGTACGAATTGGAACAGATGTCTGCGCAATTTTTTCTCTACCTGCCTGTACAATCGTCTCCAACGTATACGTATACTCATTTGTTACATTTAAATGCATAGCAGCCTCTCTGCTATAGGCACGAAATCCACTCGGTGCATCAGGGATATCCGAATTGGATGCTTTACGTACAACCCAGCTTCCAAAGTGTTGGAGTTTTTTCTTAATAGGAGAAAAATGCTCTGTCTGATCTATTGGTCGTTCACCAATCACAATGTCTGTTTTTCCTTCTAATATCGGGCGAACTAACTTCTCAATATCATCCCCACAATACTGATTATCGGCATCGGTATTTACAATGATATCCGCACCATTACGAAGGCACGCATCCAAACCTGCCATAAATCCTTTCGCTAAACCTTTGTTGCGTCTAAAATTCACAACATAATGAACGCCCCACTTTTTCGCAACTTCCACGGTGTTGTCTTTACTTCCATCATTAATAATAAGATATTCTATCTCATCAATTCCATCGATATGTTTCGGCAGATCATTCAATGCTATCTCCAAGGTTTCTGCTTCATTATAACACGGTATTTGGATTATTAGTTTCACTTTTCCTTCCTCTTCTTTCTGTTTATTTCTATTATTGTAAATTTGCTTCACGTAATTGCTTTTTCTCTTTTGCATTTGTAATGATCCTGTTTAAATGAGTCATAAAAGTAACCATACAGAGGCAAACAAAAATATTCCATAATGGTATAACCCCGGCTGTGTACAAATTTGATGCAAAATCTTTATTATTAGCATCAAAATAATTTAATGATACAACCAGTAGATTGGCAAAGATTGTAAGCAAAATTCCAGTCTTTACAAGCCAATCTGCAATCGATGCCTTTTTCTTTTTTCTACAACACATAATGCAATATGCTAATTCATATACATAAATCAGAAATGCTATTACTGCTATAAGATACCCTGTTAATTGATACACTTTTGTGATTTTATTGGCCATATTTATATTCTTCAAATAATGAGACGCATATTCATCTTCATAGACAGGCAATGTAGATATCATTTCAGACATCTCTCTAATTTGATCCTCACTTCCTTGACTAATTGCTAATCCGCTTTTGTAAAAAGAATAACCAACTAATCCCTTAATTTCCGTTCCCACAAATTCAAGACAAGGCTTGAAATCCCTGCTAAACACAAATGGGCGTGCTAGATTTGATAGAATTATCGCATCTCGTTTTTCTAGTTTCCCATTCTCAAACGCCTCCAATATATCATCATACACCTGCTTATAGAACATATTAGTATAGGTCGCCCCTTGCTGATACACTCCACTTGTATCCGCAGCCCATCGAATTGCCCACATTATATAATCTTTCTCAATTTCTCCATCTATTGCTCCTGATGCCCAAGAATCCATATATACATAAAGCTTATCTAATTCTGGTTTAAGCGTTGCAAATGTTGGACTAATCTCATAAAGTGTATCAATCGTATCTCTTGTAACCCAAACATGCTCTTTCTCTTCATCAGGTTTAATCTTTAAGATCTCTTTCCCCATATCAGCATAATAAGTATCTTTAAAATCTGTTGTAGTAAACACACCATAATTCCTATAATTTATAAATTTTAAAGAAGTGACTCCGACAATACACAATATCAGAGGTATTAACAAGCATAATGCCGAGTATATTCTTTTTCTCCATTCACCCTTATGTTTATTCTCAAAAAAGATCAAACATATGATTAATCCACTCGCCCCAAACACAAAACAAGTAAACCACATAGCATCTTCTCTTATTATATAAAAAATGGCATACGCAATCCCTGCCAACACTGCCCAAGGCAGTATTCCTTTATATCCTTTGTCCCGTTCTACATATATCGCAAGGTAACTTGAAACAACAAGCAAAACCAAGGTCGGAATGATTGACATCCGATAAACTCTTTGACTCACCTGGGTATCCAACATTACAGGAGAGAACAATACATATACAAACATAAGATAAGAAATAACATCATTTTTCACTATCTTTTTTATTACAACCAAAAAAATACAACATGCAAAGCAATATAAAAGCATTATCCCTAACATATACGGGATATTTAAATATTTTAATATAGCAAGAAAGATTCCAAAACCCGGCATTTTGTTGAGAGTATACGCACTATAACTTCCCAGCCATGTTGACTCCAAGATTGATTTTGCATAATCTACAAAAAGCTTATCATCTACAGAATAATCTCCTAATATCATTACTGGAATTCCCATTTGTAATACTATTCTTATAATTACCGCAAATACCACTGCAAATATCAACCAACGCCTTTTTTTGCTTTGTTTTTCCATACTTCACTCTCTTGTATGACATTAGAAAGTTAATTATCATACGTTCCTTTCTTTTAATATCGTGGTTCAATGCACCTCAGATACCACAAACTTCTATAATTATCTATAACAGTTTGAGTATATTGCCACAATATACTATATAGGTTTTTATTTTCTTTTAGCATATCTCTTTTCTATAACACATACAAAAATAAACAAAACAAAACCTATACAACTTATTATCATTCCTTTTATCAACCCTGGAGTACGATACTTTAAAACTATTTTATGTTTCCCTGCATCTAGTTTTACTGCCATGTACATACCATTACATCTACTTATCGTTGTTGGCTTATCATCAATATATGCTGTCCACCCTTCACTATATGGCAAAGCAATACATGCATATGTATCAATATCTATATCGCTTTCTGCCGCAAAAATATTTTCATTGATTGATATATTATTTAACGAATATTTTCTCAACTCTTGAATTTTTTCTCTATATTTCTCCATCGGTTGACAATACAACGAAATATCATCAAATGAATAGGTTCCTACACTCGGAAACATTAATGTACATTGGTTTATTGCCTCTTGACTATATCCTATACAATCAAAAAATGAATGTACTCCACAATAAAATTCACACTCTGGTGTAAAAAATGTGACCGAACGCTTCAAGCCATCTTCTCTCATTGCAACTATATATAACATTGTCGTTTGTTCCTGATTATCTCTATCGATTTTTTCTTTATATTGATCATATGAATCTTTATTAGTAGCATTAATATCTTGCATCTTTTGATTATATTTCAATCCATTAATACTAATATACGTTTCACTATCCTCAATTCCAGAAAAATTAAGTGTAATCGTTGAATATGGCTCCCTTACCTCAATTGTATTCCCTTGTATCGTTATTCCTTCCGAATTCTCAAACGTATATTCTAACTCTTGATTGGTTTTCTCCCATGAACCATTTCCTTCTACACCATCTAGTACTGCATATGAAAGTACTAATTCCTGCTTATCGGCAAAATCAAGATTCTCCCAAACATTATAGTCAAACGTATTTTCATATGCATATGCTAACGGCAACCCATATGTATTTTTATATACGTCATATTGTACTCCCTTAATATCCTTTGATGCTACATATGAGTCAAATCCAAATGGTAAATAAAACTCCTCACCGCTTTTTATAAGATAATATTTAACACCTGCTAATGTTTCCAAAATTGCTCGTCCATCCATACCATTATATGAATATGTCATCGGCGAGAGTATGCCCATTTGTCTATTAAATTCTCCCGGTGAAGAGTCACCCATACTATAATAAATGCTTCCACTACCCAAACGTTGTGCAAAAAATTGATTGTTATTCATCAACACATTTGCAGAATCTGAACGAAATATAGAATCATCCCCAATCTCTTTAATCGCTGTTACTGGAGATTCTTCAATAGTATGCCGATATGCTTCATTTAACCTTATCCTGGACTCCGCTAAATCATTTCCTTCAGAGTATGAGTACAAATAAGTCTCTGTCATAACCATGCTGACAATTATTATTCCCCATGTAAATATAATAAATTTCTTCTTATCTTCCGCTTTCCCCAATATTATCGCAATTGTATATATAAGGCATATCACAAGCATTGTCATAGCCCATTCTGTTCTAGAATATCTATTAGCAATACTCAGAAAACTCCAAACCGCAACACAGATGAATAATAAATATTTTTCCTTTTTAGATAAATTCATTAATTGCGGAAAAGTTATGGTAACTACATATGCTATTAAAAATGCATACCCAAATGTCCATCGATTACTAACATAACTAAATCCATTGAACACATGACCTGCATAAGGAATTAGTAAACAAATCGATAATATAATAAATACCCATTTTACAGAATAATTTTCCTTTTTTATAAACAGAATAAAAACAGCAATTAACGCAATCGGCAAAAATCCTAAATATGTACTATAATCTCTTTCAATAGTAAAAAAATGAGACAACAAATGACAATAGTACTTAAAATTATAAATAATAGGAATGCTTATTTTTGTATTTATTCTTTCAGATCTCGTTAATGATTTTAATACAGGAATAAAAATAAATCCCGCTAACATAATACTTATGCTACCATGAATAAAGAAATTCAAAACACATAATAAAAACTGTTTCCATTTAAATCGGTAATGACTAAAATAATACATGCCACAATATATGATAACAAAAATTACTACCATATAACTCCAATAAAAACTACTACTCATCAGAAAGAATAGACTTATCATAAAAACCAAACTATTCTTCTTTTCAAAAATATCATCTACTCCAATAAGCACAAGTGGCAAATACATCATTGCATTTAAAAACATCAATTGCAAAAATCCAGAAATAAAAACAAACGAGCAAAAGCAATATACTATTGCCCCTATTGCAGTTTCACTTTCCCCATTTCCCTTTTTGATTGAAAAAATAGAGTAAAACAATCCAGCCAAATATAATCGAATAATAATTAATCCCCAGAGCAAAAATTCAATGTATACTTTGGGAACAACTGCTGCTAATAAATAGAATGGATCCGCAATTCCATAATAACTAAATGTAGTAATTATATCTGATCCGTAACCTAACGTATATTCAAACATTGGCATAGAAAATTCGTGTTTCACAAAAATATTATAAAAGACCTCTCTATACCAATCATGTAAATACAATAAAACATTATAATGCTGACTAATATCATCACTATTTTTGAAAAACGAAAAATGATATATCCAAATCCATGATGTTGCAATTAGTACGATTACTAAAAATGAAATTGTATAATAAATTAAGTATCTTCTTTTATTATTCATTTTGCCTGTTTCACTATTAATTTTCTGTAACTTTAATTGTATAAGATAAATATTTTTGAATAATAGTGTTGACTTGATTTTTCTACGCTAAATCTCTTACCAAAGTAAGTGTTGTGTGTATAATATAAGGTTTTTATTAATTCCCCCGACTCCTATATTCACAGATTCTATAATCAGAATTTACCTTATTCAGTCTTTCTATTAATGCATTTGCAAGATTTCTATACTGTTCACACATTTGTTCTTTATTGTCTATTATTCTGTTTTGTTCATCTAAATTACTATGATACTTTTTAGTAATCTCCTCTATTGTCTTAGCAAAGTCCTCGTTATTTTTTTGATCTTTCTCTGTAATCAGCTCTCCCAATAGCTGAGAAATTTTCAATGCTTCTTGATCTTGCACAATATCGATTTTTTCAACTAATACGCAGATTAAGTTAGTTTGTGAAAAATCGACAATATTAGACATCAATATAATCTGCGGATCATCATTCCAGAACCAATTATACCGATCATCCAACAATATACTATTGTGCAAATATTCCGTTATTTCTTTCTCTTCAGTTTCAGATTTTGCTATAATTTTTATACCTCTGGCAACAAATGGAAAATTACATAAATCAACCCGTATTCCTTTAATGCCTTCTTCAACTGCTAAATCAAATTTCACTTGATCATTTTGTATTTCATATTGAATTGAGTTTTCTTCCGAATAGCCGTTTCCATAATCAAAATAAATTTGCGTAAATGCATCACTTTTGCTAATTATATGCGAAACATCAAAATTACTTTTTCTGTATGAACGTAATATTTTATTATAACTTTGTTTACCAAATATGCTTTCATTAAACTCTTGATTTTGAATTTCAAACATACTTTTTTGATCTAAAACGCCAAAATATGCAAGCATTTCGTCAATCGTCATAATTTCATTTATCAAATGTCCGTCATGCGCATATAATGCAGTCACAGCTCGATATATTGCAAATCCAACTGTATATAAATCTTCAAAAACCCATTCATAGTCTATGACAACATAGTTATCATCTTTCATAACAATATTATCAAAAGAAATATCTACATTTACATTTTTTTCAAAATCTAAAAAATTTTCTTCTGGATAGATTTTTAGTAAAATCTTCTTGTAACTATTCAAGCATTTTTTTAAATCTTCAATACTTTTATTTTGCACAGCAAAAATAATGTTTTCATACAAAGTCGTACCATTTACAAAATCAAACTCTGCACATCCTGATTTTATTCTTCTTGCAGAAACAAGAACCCCCTTAGATTTATTATTCTCATAATAATCAATCATTCGATTTATATGGGGCTCTGCCTGTGTTCCAAGTGCAGTTTTTCGTACACTCTTAGACCCATCATCACGCAAATATATGCTTGTCTCTATTTGATATGCCTGTGCCCGCTCTTTTGTCATTTTAGAGTAAATCTTTTTCAAGTCTAAGACCTCCATCACATTGAGACTTCTACAAAGAAAGAATTTGCAAAAAAGTCAAACATATTTTCTTCTAATAACCCTCTATACACTAAATTCTCATCAAAAGAGAGAAGTCGACTATTATCATAACTTTCCCGACCTATCGACAACTCATCTGCCTTGGGCAAATTGTAGTCCGAAAAAATCTGAGTTGGAAATTTATAATCTGGAAGTGGATAATAGAACTCCACATTACCATATCCCGCCTCTCGAATAATAGCATCCAATCTCTTTTTACTGAACGTCTCCGCCTTGCTTTGTGTATTGATATAACCTTCCAAGCCATCATACGCAACACCTGTATGATCTTCTCGAGCACCTGCCCAATATTTTAGACCATACTTATTCTCAATTGCAATCAGGAGTTTTCCATCCTCTTTTAGATACCCCTTAATTTTCTTTAAAAAATCCACAAACGGATTTGTAGTATCCGTATAGTAACGCGCATACTCAAGCACTCCAATCAAGGTAATATAATCAAACTTCTGGGATAATATAATATCATTAAAGTTTCCAACAAAAATTTCCAAATTGGAATATTCTTTATTTCTGGTCGCGTTAATAATAGATCTTCTTTTTGATAAATCATTACATATTACTTTCTTGGCTTTTCTACAAAGAACACCTGTTATCGCGCCACAGCCAGCACCAATTTCTAAAACCTGTGCATCCGCTTTCATATCATACCATTCCAAAATGTTTTGCCGCACAGGAGACAAGTGATAAAGTACAGGCCATCTATGATCATGCTCCAAAATATTCAAGACATCTCCATTTTCCTGAAGCAACTTTAAAATCTCATCTTCAATATCTCCATCGCTATACTGATCGTCACCCTTGTAAAATTCATAATTCAAAACAGCATTGCCAATTTTTTCTTTCATCAATACTCATCCTTTATTTCATTTACAAAATCAAACAAATTGCCCTCATTCAAATATTGTTCATTATTCATGGTTAACAACTTTTCACTACAGTATCCATCACAAACTGCTTTTAACGTTTCCGCTATTGTCATTGGTGTAGCCTCTTGCAAAGAGCAAATGTTTTCACTAAAATTCTCCAAGTTTTTATTAGAATAACAATTCGTAATTACATTTACACCAAACGCAGCCATTTCCAAAGGCGGATAACTTGGATGCGGAGACACCATGAGTGAAATTCCTGCATAAGATTCCATAAGAACTTTTGCATATTGATCAATCGTAAGTTTTCCTACTGATTTAATAAATACATCATTTCCCAGATAAATGTCTTCAAAACTCTCACCCGCCGAAACAATAGTCCATTCTTTTGCATTTTCCTGCATCCAAATCCATTTTCGAAGTGATAATACTATCAACTCAAACGCATTTCGTTGTGTTCCTGGTCTTCCATACAAAAGAATTTGTTTCTTCTTCTGAATCTTAGTTCCTTTATATTTATTATAATAACTCAATAACGTAGAATTTAATGTTGGTTCAAAACTAATTTCCTTATAGAAATTATAACCAAGATTTTTCATAAATTCATGTAACAATTCTGTATTAAAGATTGCAATCTGTTCGTATTTTGAACGATATGTCGCATCTGCCATCAAATAACGAGATGACCATGCATAAAATCCCGGTTCATAGTCCTGAATAAAATACGTAAACACATTTGGCTTTAACCCGCCTATTTTTTCCTGCCTTTGATATGCATCAAATGTACAATGTGCAGTCCACCATGCAGTAAATACAAAGTAATCATTTTTAGATACTGCTAAACTACGTTCAAATCGATTAGCAATCGGAACGATCTGCAAACGATCATTGCAGTCATCCTCCATAGATACACATGTATATTCTGACCATTTTTCCTGCAAATCATCGGCATTTGGATCTGCATCTGTAAGAATCACACGTCTGGCATATCCCGTTGCCTGACATAATGCATCAAAAAATTTTAACGCTGTTGAAATTCCACCAAATACATGTTCTTTGTTAATTGAAGGAACTAATAAATTCAATCGTTTTTCAGGGTAGTTCACTTCCCTAAAATTATACTCCCCTATTTCTGGAATATTGTAAATATCTCCTGTATTTACAGTCTGTGGTGGCAGCTCCTGTCCCAAAACAGTTGGAACGCAACGATTATAATCTAGGTTGCAGTTATAAAAAGGATCATTCCCTCTATATTTAGAATAAAATTTATCTGACATAACAAAATCAATTTCTGGAATAAATGTATCTCGACTCTTCGATTCATAATGAATCAGTCGTACATGTGGCGTATACACATTATATAGACCATTCTCATATGCACGTAAGCACATCTCAACATCACTTCCACAAATGATAAAATCTTCATTGTAATTTCCAATTCTTTCAATTGTCTTTCGAGAGATTGCCTGACATGCACCAGTAACAGCTAAGACATCTCTTGGCACTACCGGAGATATAAATGGTGATCCGTAATGCACAGGTTTCATATCTTTGAAAACATGATCTGCCCATCCATTCATGCCAAGCACGACCCCTGCATGCTGAATATGTCCATCCTCATATAATAACAAAGCACCTACAACGCCCACATCGTCTCTCAATGCATTTTCAACCAGACGCTCCATCCAATCTTCATGAAGAATTTCCATATCATTGTTCATAAAAATAAATACATCTCCGTCTGCTTGCTCGATGCCAAAGTTATTTAACTTCGACCAATTAAACTCAAAAAAAGCATCAATTACCCTTACGTTCTTATGTTCCTCCTGCACTTTTTCAAAATATGCATATGAGTCTTCTTCCGTTGAGTTATTATTTAAAATCAGCACCTCATAATTTGGATAAGTAGTCTTTTCAAACATGCTATCTAAAAGATGTTCTAACAGATCAACATGATCTTTAGTTGGAATAATAACAGAAACTTTTGTGTTTTCGGGAACAGGATATCTTACATCATACACAAATAGGTCCTCTGTCTCACAAACCTTCGCTGTATTTTGTCCATACTTAGTATCCAAATAATTCTGGATTGCTTTCAATCCGGCAATTTGCGCATACGGTTTCGATTCTGGATTGGTAGCTGTAGAAGATGGCAAAGATCTCCATGAATATAAAATCTTTGCAATATGCTCTATTTTATTTGCTTTCAAACTCATCCGTAATAATAAATCATAATCTTGACTACCATTATATTCTGCACGGAATCCACCCACTTCATCAAAAAGACGCTTTTTAAATCCGAGTAAATGTCCTACATACATTTGAGACAGTATCAGGTCCGGCGACCAATCCGGCTTATAAAAAGGAAGCTGATGCACTTCATTCTCATCCACGATATCATGATCACTATAAATAATATCTGCATCTGTCTCATATGCTTTTTTTGCGAACTCATAAATTGCATCGTCAGAGAATATGTCATCATTATCTAACAACAAAATATAATCACCCGTTGCCATAGCAATTGCTTTATTGGTTGCTACCGAAATCCCCTGATTTTCCTCTGAATATACAATATGGATACGATTATCTCGAAGTGTTTTTAAATAACTAATGGTATCCTGATTTGTGGAACAATCATCTACAATGCAAAATTCCCAATTAAAATAATTCTGCCTTTTTATGGATTCCACAGCTCTTTCCAACCATATAGGATCTACATTATAGGTTGGCATTGCAACTGAAAATTTTAGTTTGCCACTGTATTGCCCCCCTGTCTCAATTATACCTTCTTCATCAACATTCATAAGCGCAACATAATTTGCAGAGCCTCTTACTCTACGAGCAAACTGTCTTGGTCCATATTTAACCAATGAACCAGCACCTTTTACAATTTTTTTTGGATTTTTAATGCATTCTTTTGTTAACGATGCTAATTTCCTAATCTTTCCCATTTATCCTTCTTAGTTCCCTTCTTTATTAATTTCAACTTCTGCATTCAAATCTACATAACCAACCGTTGTTTTTTCTGAAAGCACCTGAATGCAGCAGACATCATATAATCGATGATGAACATCAATATTGTCCCCATTGTAACTTGTACATCCAAGTTGAAGTAAATACTGTCCATTTTGAAAAGGAAATGACTGTCGAAAAGTAATTACCAGCGTCGTTCCGGCACTTACTAGCCCGATATCCTGATTTTCAATATGCGTATTCGTTCCCGCCAACTCAGTTCCCTTCAAATCCCGAATTGTAAATGCAAAAATCGGATTTAAGATTTCCTGATTGAAATGGACCTTCATTTTGAGCACACATTCTTCAAATTTACGCACTGTATTTGTGATATTTCCCTTAGAATCAAACAATCCAAAATCTTCTATAGTTGCCGAACCATTTCCATACTCTTCCACGCTTGGATTCATTAACATACTATTCTTCCAAACTACATCATTCTGATTCTTTTGAGATATGGTGTCTTCAGGTTGAACATTTTCTGCCAAACTGTCTTTTTCGTAAACACTTTGCCCTGCCATAACCTTTTTATATAAATCCACGATTTCTTTAGGTTCTCCCTCTGCAATCTTTTCACCTTTATTCAACAAGACAACCCGATCGCAGTATTTTGCAACACTTCCCAAATCATGACTCACAAAAAGGATTGTTTTACCCATTTTTTTAAAATCTTCAAATTTTTTATAGCATTTTGCCTGGAAGAAGACATCACCTACGGATAATGCCTCATCTACAATTAATATCTCCGGATCAATATTAATAGCAACAGCGAAAGCCAGTCGAACAAACATACCGCTCGAATATGTTTTAACAGGCTGGTTAATAAAATCTCCAATATCTGCAAATTCTAATATATCCTTTAACTTTCGATCAATTTCTTCCCTTGAAAATCCTATCATGGTTCCATTTAAATATACGTTTTCTAAACCTGTATATTCAGAATTAAAACCAGCTCCAAGTTCAAGAAGGGCAGATATTCTACCCTTTATATCTACATTTCCCTCGGTTGCATTTAATACCCCCGTTATAATTTTCAAAATTGTAGATTTCCCCGATCCATTTGTTCCAATAATTCCTACGGTTTCTCCCTTATTTACATAGAAAGATACATCTTTCAATGCATAATGCTCCTTGTATCTCTTCTTTTTTGAAAAACCTAAAGATTCCTTTAATCTATCTTTCGGGTTATCATATAATCTATATACTTTACTAACATTTTTTACATTTATCGCAATATCACTCACTGTGGTACATCCTTTCTTTACAGTACATCCGCAAAATGAACCTTTAATTTCCGGAATACCTTAGATCCTACTGCAAATAGTATAATAGTTAACGCCCAAAAATAAATAGTAAGGCTTGGGTTCTCCCAAAACCATCGTTTATCTATCAATGACTGTCGATATCCAAGTACAATATAATACATCGGATTTAATTTTAATAACGTTATCAGTGCAGGGGATAATTCCATGGTGTCAATATTCCACATAATTGGTGTAATCCAAACACCTACCTGAAGAATAATATTAATAATCTGTGTAGTATCTCTTAAAAATACAGTAATCGCTGCAACAAAATAGGATACTGCTAACGCAAATATAAATACCGCCGAGGAATAATACAAAATCTGTAAATCGTATATATCCGGATAATAATGATATCCTGAATACAGTATAAGAGTAAATGCTACAAAAAATACATGTACATACAACGCAGCCAATACTTTCACAATTGGAAGAATATCTATTTTAAATACCACCTTTTTTACAAGATAACTATATTCTATCAGCGAATTCATTCCGCCAATCAACGCATCTTGGAAAAAAAGCCATGGAACCATACCTGCAACAAGCCATAGCACAAACGGTACAGAAACACCTGCTTTGGTCAATGATGCCCCTGCTTTTAAGCCTTTTTCAAATACAAACCAATATACCAAAACAGTAACTATTGGTTGAATAAATCCCCAAACAATTCCCAAATAAGATCCTGCATATTTTGTCTTAAAGTCATTCTTTGAAAGATTTAATATAAGTTTCTTGTTTTCCCAAATTTCCTTCGGCAAATCCATCAGCTTTTGAAATTTAATCACACAAAAAATCGCCAATATGTCTATTAAACTGCAAAGCACAATCTTTATAATTAAATTTCTATTTGCATTTGCTCCCTGAATTAGCTCACAAATCCCCCAACCTTCAACATTCCATGAAATATGAGGATCCTCTCCTTGTGCATCAACAATTAATCCCTGATCCGTAACCGAAATATCCTGAATATCTCGTTTTTCCTCTGTCTTTGCTAACTTATCTGCATCAATTGTTAAAGTATCCCCTTGAAACACAATACTGACTGTCCGAATTTGATTTTCATATGTTTCATTCCCTGCTCCAAAATCGAATCTAAGATGTTCTATATCTCCTGGAACCTTAAACTCAAACGTATATGTTGTATTTATTTTTTCTTCATCATAGTCTTTCGCATATGATTTTACAGGTGTATATCCCTTTTCAAAATCATCCTGACTTGTCAGATAGAATAATTCAATTGTATTGGCTGCCTTTGACTCATAGGATATCTGGACTGTGATATCCTGCATTCGTGGCGATATCTTATAAAAAGCAATTCCAACATTCAATAAAATTGCCGCCACGATAATCACTGTTCGAACTAAAATCCCTTTTTTGGACATTTCTTCACCTTATTTTCTGTAATCTTTAATTCCATTCCACTTATGATCTTTCTCTGAGATAATCAGATCATCTCTTGTCATGCCCTCTGGCATCGGCCATTCTACACCGATTTCCGGATCAGACCAGAGCAACCCGCCCTCATCATTTGGATGATAGAAATCTGTACACTTATAGCAGAACTCTGCTGTCTCAGACAACACGATAAATCCATGAGCAAAATTCTTTGGAATAAAGAACTGCTTTTTATTCTCTGCTGACAGATGCACACCATACCATTTTCCGTATGTCTTAGAACCTTCACGAAGATCAACTGCAACATCGAATACTTCTCCATTTACTACTCGAACCAGTTTATCCTGTGGATAGTTGATCTGGAAATGCAGTCCTCGTAACACACCCTTCTTAGAACTTGACTGATTGTCCTGTACAAATGTCTGATCGATTCCCGCTGCTGCAAAATCATTATAATTATAGGTTTCCATAAAGTAGCCTCTCTCATCTCCAAATACAGAAGGAGAAATTACCTTTAACCCTTCAATTTCTACTCCATCAACTTCACATGTCTCAACTGTAATTTTACCAAATTTTTCTACCATTTCCCTTTGTTCCTTTCTTATATTTAGTATAGAATAGTATTATATTTTCTTCTCGTATTAATTTTATACTAAATGATATACATAGATATTTGAATTGTAGCATATAGGCAATAAAACTTCAAGTTTTACCAATTTTTCTTGAATTCTGGATATAATCGGATGTAAAATAGTAATTATAAATTTGATTGGAGACGTATCGAAGTGGTCATAACGGGGCTGACTCGAAATCAGTTGGTCGGGGTAACCTGGCACGCGGGTTCAAATCCCGCCGTCTCCGCTAATAAAAATTATCAAATCTGGAGGTATGCTATGGCACTTGAAAATAAATTGGGACTGACAAGCTCAGCCGACCTCGCCCGTGAGGAAGAACTAATCAGTAAGAAAAATATGAAGGCTATACAACATTTAGAACTGAAGATTTGTAGATTCCAAGATGAAAAATCCTCCCAACATTGCTCTGCAACACCGGGAGGATTTCATTTTTCTATTAAATATCTGCTTCCTTCAAATATCTGCTTACCGCATCTGTCCATACCGGAAGTGGCTCGAAACCATTTTCTACAAGCTTCTTCTTGTCCAGACGGCTGTTGTATGGTCTTGCCGCCTTGCTGAGACCGTATTCTGCGGTGGTGACCGGCGTTACCTTCGTAGAAAGTCCATACTGGCGGTAGATTTCCACACAGAAATCATACCATGAGATATAGCCTGTCTTGGCTCCATTTGCGTCAGCACCCTCTGGAAGCTCCGCATTTGTGGCATGGTAATAACCATATTTCTCGGTCTCACACATATCCACGAGCAGGCGCGCCAAATCATAAGTATAGGTCGGCGTGCCGATCTGATCACAGACCACACGTACCTCGTCGTGTGTCTTGCCGACATTGATCATCGTCTTGATGAAATTCTTGCCATTTAAGCCAAATACCCACGCGATACGCACGATAAAATATTTCTCTAATATAGAAGAAACTGCCAATTCTCCGTCCAGTTTTGACTGTCCATAGACATTCAACGGCTTGTAATCTTTGCAATCCGGCTCCCAAGGCGTCGTGCCCTGTCCGTCAAATACATAATCCGTTGAAAGGTACAGCATCTTGCAATCCAGTTCCTTGCACACTTCTGCAATGTTTCTTGTGCCGTCCACATTTACCTTTTTTACGGTTGCCTGCTTGTCCTCATCTTCGGCTGCATCCACGGCTGTCCATGCTGCACAATGAATCACAGCGTCCGGTTTGATCTCCATGATCTGTTTCTTCACGGCTGCCTGATCGGTGATGTCCAGACTTACATATGGCATTGTCGTAACTGCCGATCCATCCTGCACGCCTGCATAGGTCTCTCC
>ERZ808246.1303-NODE-1303-length-18198-cov-4.671388_pt1 | contig 18198 bp, 23 predicted proteins | sample MGYA00521083_ERZ808246 | MGnify/ENA primary metagenome ERZ808246 (study PRJEB31516, sample SAMN03275577) | gut metagenome | biome: mammalia-associated habitat; material: feces | host: Papio cynocephalus | place: Kenya | collected 2012-07-07 ... | reverse complement strand
ATATAAGCCTTTTTTCTTGTTCCTTATCTATGCATTTAACGGAAGAATCCAAAAAGACTTGTGCTTTTGAATATTTACTATTCTATGATATTGAAGAGAAATAGAAAGCTGCTTGATTTCTATGCGAAAGTTGCCTAATTCCTTGACGAAATTAGGCAACTTTCCATTAGTCATCTACTTCTATCCTTGAAAAAGTCGGCTTTACTATAGTATCTTTCACATCCTCCTCGGCATCCCAATTTAAATAATTAACAAGTACGGTACCTTTAGCAAGACCAGGTTCTGCAACCTCAAATCCTGAATGTCAAGAGAAAAAACGAAACAAGATATTTTATAATTCTAATCTTTTACAGTTAATATTGTATCAGCAAAGGCTATCATTAGCGATATGATCATGGCTATCGTAATGACAATGCCCAGATAAAAACATATCTTTGCAAACGTATTTTCTCGCTTGAACAAAGCTGTCACAAAAAACAGCACAATAATCAAAGGCATCAGTATGACAAAAAGAACTACATTAGCAGTACCGTATGTCACGCCCCAACTTTTCGCCAATGTTGTCATTACTGCTATACATAAGTTGCAAAAAGCATCAAAGTCGTTTTTTACGACACAAGGTCCTGAAATCAGAGCAGACAAAAACATATTACTCATTTTTACTATCATTATACTTTATTTTTTGATTACAACAAAAGGGAAAGATCCTCGGCAATCCCAAGAAATAAAAGCCGTTTTGCTTTAACTAAGATATACCCTACTTTTCTTTCTTAACCTCATATTTATCTCTATATTTCTGAGCTTTCTGTGGATCTCTACTACAACCAATACCATTATCCAAAAGATATGCGACCCTTGCACAACCATCAACATTACCTGCATCAGCAGCCTTTTTTGCATATATATATGCCTGCTGTGAATCCTGCTCAAATAAATCCCCACCAGGATAATACTGATAACTTAAAGCAATCCAGGCTATTGGTTCATTTAATTTAGCACCTTTCAAAAGATAATATTTAGCTTTTTCTCTATTGTAATTAGCAGCTATCTCATTAGACTTTCCAAATCTGAACAAATAATAAAGATTTTTTGCTGCATAACCACTACCTAAATCAACAGCCTTTTCCCAAACATTAATAGCCTTGTTAATATCTTTTTCACAACCAACTCCATCCATATAAGCAGCGCCCAAATTATTTGCACCTCGCGCATCTCCTAACTCAAAAGCCTTCTTTGAATATTCAAAGTATTTATTATCATCTTTATCCACGTTATTACCATTAAAATACTCATTTCCTAATCTCCAACAAGCCTCTCCATCACCATGATTTGCAGCTTTTTGAAGTAAAGATAGACCTTTCCCTATGTTTATGTATGATTTAAACTCATCATAATCCACATCATCTTCAGATACCAAATATATTTTCGAAAGCATAAGCATCGCATCAGTAGAATTACTTTCCACACCTTTCTTTAACCATTCTATCCCATTTTCTTTATTATAAACATCTTTATATTTTTTCGTAAATAAAATGTCAGCAATAATACAAGAGCTATATCTCTTACCTTTTTCAAAAGATTTAGTATAATATTCGATTGATTTTTTTAAATCTTTATCAATATTTTCAATTCCAAACATATAAACACCTCCCATTATATATAAATAATAGGGGTCATTTTTATCTTTAACTTCCTTCAAAATTCTCAATCCTTTTTCTGGATTTTTCTCAAACAAATCATCTGGTCCAAATAACAAAAAGCCTGCATATTTTGATTGAATATAAGAATTGTTACTTTTATTAACCAATTTCTCAAGCATATTCTTTCCCTTTGCTGTATCTTTAACTATACCAAGCTGACCAAGCATATAAGCCTCAGCCAAATCCCCCTTTGCTTCTTCACATCCATGCCCCGCTGCATTCTTTAATAGAGTCAACGCCTTCTCCTGATCAAAATCGACCCCATCGCCATTAGAATAAGCATTAGAAAGTCGCCACATTGCATAGGCATTCCCCTCATCTGACAACTTCTGATAAAGTTTTGCAGCTTCATCAAACTTATTCTGCAAACGTAAAGAATCAGCTTGCTCTATTTCACTCTGACATGAAGATAACCCTATGATTAATCCAATAAACAAAATATACACTAAATGTTTCATAATTAAGAATATTTACTCCTATTAATATAATTCGTTAAAATCAGATACAATAAGTTTCATTTGGTTGCTCTAAATTTTCTTTTTTGATTTCAACAAAAGTACTATACCTAATGCAATCCAAAATGCAGGTCCAAACACGCTATGCCCATAAATAGCAGCACCAAGAAATGAGAGTACCCCCATTATTGTACATATCCAACCAAAAGTTTTCATCTGTTCATTTTTTCTTTGTTTTCCAATTCTTCTGGAGTAAGTTTCCTCGAACAGAGAACCACCATCAATCCAATCACAACATTCAAGAGAGAGATGACAAAAGCCCAGCCAAAGCCTATCTTTCTCTTACTTCCCATAAAACCAACGCCATATGCTAAAGTAATGGCAATAATAAACAAAAATCCTTTTTCCATAATCCGTAAATGTTTAATCGTTCTTATCAAAATCAATCAAAGCGCTCATTGTCAAGATATCTATTAACAAAATATTTGTCCTCATCATTTGTATGATGAGAAGAATTATTGTCTTTATCTTTTCCTCCAAAAATTCTTCCTAAAAGCCATATTACACCAAATAGAAGAATCGTACCAAATATTCCACTAAATGGTCCGCCTTCATCTTCTTTTGATATTTCATCCCAAACCCATTGTTGTGCATTGGAAGAACAAATCTTCCAAAATAGAAATAAGAAAATACAGCAAAACTTTTTTATAAATTGAGAATCACGCCACATTGTATTTTTTGCTTTCATATATAATAACCAATCAATGAGAGAGAACAATATTAAAAATTTCAGTTATAAACTCAATAGTTTCTTTATCACCAGAAATTCTTGCAATATGATCCGCATCACGATAAACAGACTTGACAAAAGCTTTATCTCTGATTTCGGTCAGAGAATCTATAATGACTTGAATAGATTTTTCTGAAGGAAGTCCCATTGAAAGCTGAATTGATTTCATAGCTTCTTCATGTGATAATCCGAGTTTTGAGAGCCACTGACTTATAATTGCATCCGCTTCATCACTATATGTACTTACAGAATTAGCACCTTGAACATATGCCAATATATTGGTTATCGCATATTTCTGATTCGTAAACAAATCATTGGAAGGATTGGTTATTATCGATGGACGATTATTATAATTCTCCTCAATTTTATCTGCACTTCTGTGCAAAGAAATGCTAATAAAAAACAATACGACTGCAATGATGATTAATATAATTGCCATAACTTGAAAATCTAAAGGTTATTATTTCTTATCCCATTACAAACAGCCTCTACTTTATTTACAATACGATAATTATCTTCAGATTCATAACCTAACTGTTTCCACCATTCAAGGAATATATAAGCAGCTTTCTCATTCTGATTGACTGTAACAATGCTAAACCCTGAGTAAATTAGCCATTCTAAGATATTAGAATCAGCAATTGTTTTTAAAGTTGAAATTACTGTCTGAGAATCCGTTCTTGTATGTGTCTGCATATAGTTCAACATCATATTCTTTGTAATCCCCATCATTGCAGCATCAGTGAACAGCATTTTTTGTACAATTCCTGTTCTTTCAACATTAGCTGGTGCTGCCGCTAATGATGCAAGCATAGTAAGCATTGCATATTTCTGTGTTTCACTGAGATTAGTAAATAAATCCAATTGGAACTGAACCTCCGAACGTTGAGGCTGTTTTTGCGCCTTAATTTGAGACGAAAAAAAATCAAAGAAACCCATATATTTTAAATATTTAATTTTATTATTTTAGCTACAAAATATCATATTTTCACAAGATTATAAAAAATAGAAATAATCAATCCACCAACAAAACAAAGCATTACCATACACCCACTATTATTTGTTCTGTTTGAAGAACTCATTTGTGATGATTTTATAATTCTATCTTTCATCTGTTTTATAATACTTTTTTGTTCATCAAAATGCTTTTTAAAATTTTCATCCATATCAAACGAAGACATTTTTTGAAAAACTGTATATACTTCTAAAACCGCAAAATTAAAATCTGAAAATTCATATTGGAAACGTGGAGAGGAATTGCAATTATTAATCAATGCTGTTACTTTATTCAAAGCCAAAGAAACAACTCTCGTTGACAGTGTTAAATATTCTTGTTGTGTAATAGACTGCGATTTTTTTATTCTACGAAGTGGTTTTAATGTATTACTCAAAAAAATATTTATTCTCTCTATTTGAAGGTATCGGTTAGTTTCCGTACTAAGACTAGGAAAACCAATTGATACATAATTCGGAATTGGCATTTCCTCTATACTTTGAATTAAAGCGCTTGAAACATCAGAATTTGAGGACACATGCATTTGGCTTTTGCTTTTTCTTACTGTACCACAAAAAACATCTACAGCTCTATAATATTCTAACATTTCAGGATAAACAGAGTTTGACAGAATTATCTGTTTATATATTTCCAATAAGGTCTTCCTATTCGAAAGATAATGAAGTGCAAATTTTTTTTCTTTGTCAAAAGAATCCATCAACATAGTTGCTTCCCAGGCTGAATGAACTACCTGTGCCAAGTTTTCTTCTGATTTTTCGTTTTGAGCTTTGTTTACTTCTTGAACAACACAATAAAGAGCTTTACTAACAACTAAAGTAGATAAATTTGTGTAAGAATTTGTATTTCCTATATTTTGTTTGATAGAAATTAAATTTACCTTAGTTGCATTTAGCAAATTTATAGCATCGCAAATTTTAGCGGACGATGACTCAAACTTACGTAAATAACCTTCAATAGTTTCAATTTGCGAATCATATATTTCCATATATATATCAGATTTTTAAATTTCCCCTGCCCCACGAAGAAGATTAACAAATATGTTTTCCACCGTCAACACACCAAAAGCGCAGGAGCCATACCCGAAACCCATTCTTCCGACCGAGGCCTTCGCATTGCCTGTCAACGTAAGAATAAGTAGCTGGTATAGTCCTGCGCTGTGATTATTGGGTATACTTTTCCCCTCCGTTCAATACCATTACCTCCCTGAGAGAGGGGTGATGGCATTGAATTAGAGGGGATGCGTATATCAACTACACATCCCGGGACATTTACAGCTCTTCCCTGTTCTTTACGTCGACATTGAAAGTTGCGAAGTTTCGGTCAGCAAGAACAAAGCGCAAGAGTAAACGCCTTTTCCATATTGTCGTTTCACAAGCCATGAAGATAAATCCGTTTCTGTGGATTCTCCACTCCACGGCTGTGATTTGGCAAATTTACTGAATTATTTCAGAAACCGCAAACATTTGAATAAAAAACTCACGCTCGGCAATTTGAAAGTAAAACTTTCGTTGCTCTGCTTTATCGTTTTTCTTTCAAGCACAACTTTTCAGTCGTTCCTGTAAATTCTTGCGGCAAAGATAATGATTATCAGCTAATGGTGCAAAGAATCTTGCTTCGCAAGGCTTGTGGAAATATAATTTATTACATTCGTACAAGCCTTATAAGCGTTTGCCTTTTGTATTAATTTTTGAGCTGCTCTACAGTTCCGCTCCCTTTGCATTTGCCCTGAAGTAGATTCTTTATAATAAGAATTAGGCATAATACTATCCATTAGCGGACTTACCATACCACCCTGCCTATAATAAAAATAGTTACTGTTACGAGCATCATACCGCCTCTTGTCAAATTGCATCTGTCCATTTTTATTTTTGAACATCACTCTTGACTCTCGTCGTATACCATTCAAGTCGCCTCTGGCAACTGCTTTCATGAGTTTAGGATAACCTCTAAGAGAACCAACTTGATAGCTAAGGTCTGCCAAACCTGTTATTATCTGTGGACTAACAGTATCTGGAAAATTAGTATAAGGCTTTAAAGCTTTTGATGCTTGTTGAAGCTTTTGAGCAGCTCTACGAGTAAGTTCTTTATGCATTTCCTCACGAGTAAACCCTTTATAAGCTTCACGTCTAAACTCTGGAGTTTGTTTTGAGATATCTATACCCGCACCAATATCAATATTACCATTAGCAGTAACAAATGGACGATACTTTCCATTAACATACCCCTGATGTTGAGGATTTTCAAATTCCCATATCTTTTTTACAAAATTCTCTACACTCGGCTTTGGTTTAGTCAAAAGTACTTTCTGACCATCCCTCGTCAATCTATACGTTAATCCATTGGACCGTACGACACCAACAAACTTGTTCCCAGTTAAGCTATCAAACCAAGAACCATTTCTTCTTACCATATATCTTCTACACATTCTTTAATCCTTTCTTTATTAAAATAAGGTGTTAAATCTGCGCCCCAAAGTCCAAATCTAATTTCAAACCCTGTGACATCTTCATCATAATACTCATACTTTGTACCATTCATTTCATCAGAACCTGGTCCAAACCACTTACGCAATATAGGGTCATAATGACAGGTCGGAGTATTGTCAGGTTCATCTATCCACAATGTATCAGAGTCAAAAGAAGTCATATTATTATGACTAACAGCAATCTGATTTTTATTATTACCACAAGCACAAAGGACAAGTGGAATCAAAAATATTATTTCTTTCATACTTATCATTTTAGTTTATTCAACAGGGGAAAGATCAATACCATTAAGCCTATCAGCACGAGGACCTATCCATTTATGCTGAAGAGAATCATAATAATCTTGTTCTGCAGAATCATCTATAGCGATATCTACAGAATCCCAATTAAGGGTATCTAACCCACTTGTTGAAACTCTCTCAACTTTATCATTAAACTCACATGCAGTAATTGCAAGTAAGCCAATGAATATTAAAACCAATTTTTTCATTTAATTAATCATTTAAGCAGCCTCTAATGTCATAAAGAGAAGGCTCAATATGTTTCTGCGTTATGACCGCAGTCCTAATATTAGGAAAAACACTAACTCCATCTGCATAATTACAGTTACCAAGAGCTTTAAGTTCAGATTTAGAGCATCATTACTTTTAATACCATCTTTAGCACAAGGCTTTTCAATAAGATGATCAGCAGATCTAACTTCTGAGCTTTCTCATCGAACGATGAGTGATACAAATATATAAATTGCAACCTATCCACCAAAGAATTTCGAAAGAAAAATAAAAGATTTTTACTCCGCAAGGCTTGCGAAGATAAAAATACATCTGACAATCATGTTTATACAAATAAATATAGTAATTTAGCAGCAAAAATCAAAATACGAAGTAAACACAATGGCACATCAGATTTTCAGAATAAAGAAAGGCTATACTGTAAAAGACGCTCCAGTGATTATGAAGCAGAACTGCTTGATTTTCATGGAGAGCGGGCATAACAGAGTGGCTAATAATATCATACAAAGGAACGAAGACTACATCCGAGAAAAAGTCAGTCAAATGAAAGAAAGACAGTTCGGAAAACATGGCTTCAAGGAACCGGCAAAATTCATCTATATGCCGGAACTCGCACAGGAAAGGGAAAAGAAAATCAGATATTATGCTCCGGCATATAACATATTAGCACCGGTTCCAGCATTACCGACCAATGCACTTGCCATGTTTCTAAAACATGACAACATATCACCTTGCTTTTTCAGATACGAAGGATGGACAAAAGATAAAGACGACAACAGTATAAATCCTGTTTTTTCGATTTATTTTTTCTGCTGCGACACTATGGAAGACGGTCCTGCCATGATTGACCACCTGTTTTCTATATATGACGACATAGACAGGCAAGAAAGAGAAAAAGAAAGAGAATTGGAAGAGAGGCTGGCAGAAATAGAAAGCCAAATGGCTTATGCTTGCAACAGTCTAGAAGATGCTGATGACGTAACTAAAGCAAGCAAAATTCCAGATTATCCTTATCTTTTTATTAATAATGACGCAACTGCCGACGAGAGATTCGATTATGATACGCGACAACTAATGACGGAAGTCAGGGAGAAAATAAACCAGCTGCGTCTCAATGGTGTGGACGAATGGATTATACAGCAGCTCGCCCTACCCCAGAACAAGCTTAGCCGACTTGTGATAACGAAAGACTTTAAAATTATCCTACCCGACTACAACTATATGGAAATAAAGATGGAACCTATAGTAAAATCGGTATTTCTGTTATTTCTGGAAAATGAGGACGGCATAGTCTTCAAATGTCTGTCGGATTATAAAGACAGACTAACACAGATATATAATAAGGTGAAGGAATACAACACCGATGGTCCTCGGCTATCAAACGACAGGGTATGGCAGACGATATACAACATAACAAACCCTTTGTCAAACGCCATAAACGAGAAATGCACAAGAATTAAAGAGGCTTTCCTTTCACAGTTTGACGAACATCTCGCCTGCTATTATTATATAACAGGAAAGCGTGGTGAAGCAAAAAAAATTATTCTACCAAGAAAGTTGATTGAAATACAGTGCGAGTTATAAGATGCTCCTGTATACTTTATAAAAACAGAAAATGCCGCCTTAGCTACACTGGCTAAAGCGGCATTTTTATTGAGAATAGTTTGAATTACTCGATAACTACGAGTGGAGTGTCTTCCATAACACTCTCGCCTACCTGAACGAGAACGGCTGTTACCTTACCGGCTTTCTCAGCCTCAAGGTTGTTAGCCATCTTCATTGCCTCAAGCACAACTACAGTGTCGCCAACCTTTACCTCGTCGCCAACGGCAACGTTGATTTCGCGGATAACTCCTGGCAGTGGTGCCTTCAGAGCATTGTTGGCATTTACCTTTGCCGATGAAGCAGAAGAAGACGATGCAGCTGCCGGCTGTGGCTGAGCCACTGGCTTTACAACAACTTTCTTCTTTACTGGCTCAGGCTCCTTCTCCATCTCAACACTATATTTCTCACCATTCACGGTGACTGTGGCAATATTCTCAACGATGTCGTTTATCTCAACATCATACTTGTTGCCATTGATAGTATATTTATATTCTTTCATCTCTATCAAATAAATTATTTTTGAGGTTTTGGTGTCATGCGAAGGATATGAGACTCCCAGTCGGAGTGTCTCTCCTTGATGGTAATAACGCCAGTCTCCTTGTCGTGAACGTTGTTACCCTTGAACTCATGCAGAGCCAATGCTATCGCAGCATATACCTCATTATTTACTTTTCCCATACTATATTTGTTTTATATTACATAGGAATGTTTCCGTGCTTCTTAGCTGGTAAGCCCTCACGCTTTGTAGCGAGCTGAGCCAATGCGCGGCAGATGCGGAAACGAGTGTTGCGAGGCTCAATCACATCATCAATGTAGCCATACTTGGCTGCCTGATATGGATTTGCAAACATCTCGGTGTATTCCTCTTCCTTCTCGGCAAGGAATGCCTTTGGATCCTCGTGGGTCTTAGCCTCTTTAGCGCAAAGCACTGCAACGGCACCGCTTGCACCCATAACGGCAATCTCTGCTGATGGCCATGCATAGTTGATGTCTGTGCGAAGTTGCTTACAGCCCATCACGATGTGGCTACCACCATAGCTCTTACGCAGAGTAACTGTTACCTTTGGCACTGTAGCCTCTCCGTAAGCATAGAGCAACTGAGCTCCGTGGAGGATTACGGCATTGTACTCCTGACCTGTACCTGGCAAGAATCCTGGAACGTCTACGAGACTGACGATTGGAATATTGAATGCATCGCAGAAGCGAACGAAACGTGCTCCCTTGCGGCTTGCATTAACGTCAAGCACACCTGCATAGCAAGAAGGCTGATTGGCAACGATACCAACGCTCTGACCGTTGAAGCGGGCAAAACCTACGATGATGTTCTTTGCAAACTTAGGCTGCACCTCGAAGAACTCACCGTTATCAACAACGGCTCCAATTACCTTATACATATCGTAAGCCATGTTTGGATCCTCTGGTATAATTTCATTCAAAGAATCCTCCATACGGTTGATTGGGTCTGTGCACTCCTTGCGTGGAGCCTGCTCCATATTGTTTGAAGGGATATAGCTCAAGAGGGTCTTAATCATCTCCATTGCTTCTTCCTCTGTAGATGCCGTGAAGTGGGTTACACCACTCTTTGTTGCATGTACGCTCGCACCACCAAGATGTTCCTGGTCGATATCCTCACCTGTAACGGTCTTTACGACCTTAGGACCTGTCAAGAACATATATGAAGTGTTCTCCATCATAAGTGTGAAGTCGGTCAACGCTGGAGAATAAACTGAACCACCGGCACAAGGACCAAAGATACCACTAATCTGTGGGATAACACCTGATGCAAGAATATTACGCTCGAAAATCTCGGCAAATCCTGCCAATGCACAGATACCTTCCTGAATACGAGCACCACCCGAATCATTGATTCCGATAACTGGCGCGCCCATCTTCATTGCCATATCCATCACCTTGCAGATTTTCTGTGCCATAGTCTCTGACAGAGAACCGCCGTTTACGGTGAAGTCCTGTGCAAAGATGTAAACGAGACGACCGTCGATAGTACCGCTACCGGCTACAACGCCATCGCCAAGGAACTGTTTCTTCTCCATACCGAAGTTTGTGCAACGGTGGAGCTTGAACATGTCATATTCCTCAAAACTGCCCTCGTCGAGGAGCATGTCAATACGTTCACGTGCTGTGTATTTTCCGCGTGCATGCTGCTTCTCGATGGCTTTCTCACCACCACCGATGCGTGCTTCCTCACGCTTTGCGATCAACTGCTTGATCTTTTCTAATTGTTTACTCATAATTATTTAAAATAATTTTGTTCTGTTTCTTTTTAAAATTGACTTATCAGAATAGTATTAATGCTCGCACAATTCTGTAAGTATTCCGCATGTTGATTTAGGATGCAAGAAAGCAATGTTCAGATTCTCAGCGCCCTTGCGTGGAGCCTTATCAATCAAGCGAACTCCCTTTCCGTCACATTCAGCAAGTGCATTTGCCACACCGTCTTCCACGCAGAAAGCCACATGGTGAACACCATGATTACCTTTGTCAAGCCATTTCTGGATTGTACTGTCTGGTGATGTCGGCTCAAGCAACTCAAGTTTTACCTCCCCACACTTCAAGAAAGCGGTTTTTACCTTCTGGTCGGCAACTTCTTCTACTGCATAGCACTCAAGTCCTAAAACTTCTTTGAAATACGGAAGAGCTTCCTCAATGCTCTGGACAGCAATTCCTAAATGTTCGATGTGTGAAATTTTCATATTATTATAGTTATAATTAATATGTGCAAAGTTACACATTTTTATTTCTTCCACCCAAACATTTTTACTTTTTTACAAAATTTCATACTCTTTTCTCATGTGCATAGGTCATTATGTAAGTTTCGGTTGTTATAAAACACATTTTTAAAACATTTTTCCTTCTAAGATTCTCAATATTAAAGTTGCCATTACCTGGTCCTGAAACCAACAGAGAGGAAAAATCAACACGCATCTCATGAAATTCCAATTTGTCAGAACTGTATAATTTATATAATGTTTCTTTTGAACACCAGCATAATATCTTGTCTCTTAAATTATATGCATTCTCGTCCTTACGGATAAATTTATCAGCCACACGACAAACGCGGTCACTATAATATTCTATGTCTACCGCCACATTTTCTGTATCCGACAAAATCACTGCCACATATCCACGAGTATGACTGATACTTATATTCATGCCTTCAGACAAAAACGGTTTTCCATCCGCATTATGCTGCAATAGAGGCACATGACCCAGCATCTCTTTTAGCAGAGTCCTTACAACAAGGAATTCCATACGTCTTGACGAAGATTTCATCTCGCCGACCTCTGCTTTATAATGATATAATTCAGGATACTGAGAATATAAAGTTTCCTCAGTTTCAGTCATTTTCCATAATCCTATTCTAACTGACGCATCTAAATGACGACAAGGTAAGCTAATTTGCGGCATATTGTCTATTTATCTTCTTTAATAGGCTTCTTATCCTTTATTACAACCTTTACGCTGGCAATTCGACGTTCAGAAATCTCGAGAATCTCGAAAAGGAATTTGTCGTATTCAAATGTTTCATGCACACTGGGGAAATCGCCTTTCATCTCAAGCATTAATCCCGCCAAGGTATCCGCCTCACCCTCTATATCAGAAAACTCATCATCAGGGATATTTAGGATACGACTAAAATCGCTAAGCAAAGTCTTGCCGTCAAAAACATAAGTATTGCTATTTATACGCCTGTATGTTTTGTCATCGTCATCGTATTCATCATGAATTTCTCCTACTATTTCCTCAAGTACATCCTCAAGTGTCACAATACCACTTGTACCACCAAACTCATCTACTACTATAGCAATATGAACACGATTGTCCTGAAATTCCCTCAACATATCATCAACCTTTTTTGTCTCTGGCACAAAATACGGTGGACGAATCAGACTCTGCCATCTGAAAGTGTCTGGTTTTCCAATATGTAGAAGCAAATCTTTTATATACAGAACTCCACGAATATTATCTGAATTATCCTGATACACCGGTATACGGCTATAGTTGTTCTCAACTATACATTTGACAACTTTCGAAAATGGTGTTTTTATATCTATGTCTACGACATCCTTTCTACTGGTCATTATCTCCTTTACCGATTCATCACCAAAACGAATTATACCACGCAGCATACTCTGCTCATCCTTAATTTCGTTTTTATCTGTCAAATCCAAAGCTTGACCGAGCTCATCGACACTCAATACATGATTGTCTTTTCGGAGAATATGTTCAGCAACAACACTGCTTCGCAACAATATTGTTTCTATAGGCCAAAACAATTTTCTTGCAAAAAGGATTCCACCAACAACACTGCGACAGAATGACAAAGAATTTTGGCGAGCAAAAACCTTAGGCATAATCTCACCAAACAAAAGAAGAAGAAAAGTCAATAATACCGTAATGCAAAGAAACTGAAACCAATACGCATTACCAAAATCTATAATAGAGCCAAAAATGAAATTGCACAACATGATAATCGTGACATTTACAAAATTATTTGTCACCAATATCGTTGCAAGCGTGCGCTCACTGTCTTCACGCAAGAATTCTATATTACGATCCTTTGAATTCTTCTCTGGATCCATAGAATTTAAATCAGACGGAGATAAACTAAAAAAAGCAATTTCAGACCCACTGGCAAAAGCCGACATGCCTAAAAGGAATACAGCTAAGACTATAGCAAATAAAACTCCTGATGATGGTTCCATAAAATGGACTTCATCAATGACATCTTGTAAAAAACTAATATCCAATTTAACACGTATTTATATTATAGTAAATAAGGACAGCCCATAGCCACATTAAAATGGGGCATCGTCCGAAGCACCAGTATCACCTTTGCTTTTATTGTCCTCTGGATTAACTTGTTTATCCTGTTTTTCGTCAAGCGAACCAACTGGCTGCTTAGGTGAAAGCATCTCAAGATTGTCCGCTACAATTTCCGTAACATAGCGCTTTATTCCCTTATTGTCATCATATGAACGATTACGAATTTTTCCTTCAACAAATAATTTGTCACCTTTGTGGATATAACGTTCAGCAATCTTGGCAAGACCTTTATACAAAACTATATTATGCCATTCCGTTCTGTCTGGCACTTGCGTTCCATTCGGCAAAGTATAACCACGTTCAGTTGTAGCAAGTGTCAACATTGCAACAGCCTGATCACGATCATAGTAATGCATAACAGGCTCTTTGCCTACATTCCCTATCAACATAACCTTATTCATAAGTATAACTATTTAGTAAATAAGAAATTACAGTATCTATTTCCAAAGCCCCAAATAAGTGAATTTAAAATTCTTTCCCTTAGAAGACGGGAACTGGCTACGATTGTCTACCCTACTCTTTAAGTATTCAACAATCCTATTATAACAATCCAAACCAGAATTTGCTTTACAAGCTGCTACAAAATGCGTATCCCGATACTCATGCTTACCAGTTCCAGGCACCATAACAACGCGTTTAAAGTCCAAAGAGCCCTCATACCACCCCGGTCTATCTTCAGTAAGCCTTACAACTGCAGGAGAAACAAAATCCCTCTGTTCTCCACTTTGAGAAGAAGGCGCAGAGCGCAATGCCTTTTTCTGCTTAAAGTCAAGCATTGTAGCAGCTTCTGTTTTTATAATGATAAAATAGACCCTTGGACGAATTTTATATCTTTTTGGATAATAAACATCACTTGCAACATAATCCCTAATATCATCCTCCAACTCTGGAGTCATGCCTATTTCTTGAATTGAAGCCAAAAAATCTATAGCATCATCAACATTATGAACTAATGTTTCACGGTCAAAATATCTTAAGTATAAATTCATGAGATGTATTTTTCAAACAAAAAAAATAAAAAAAAGAGCGGAAAACGGGACTCGGACCCGCGACCCCAACCTTGGCAAGGTTGTGCTCTACCAACTGAGCTATTTCCGCAACAAATAAAACAAATGTGTGAAGAGGAGGAGACTCGAACTCCCACGTCACAATTGACACTACCCCCTCAAAGTAGCGCGTCTACCAATTCCGCCACCTCTCCAACATATTACATTCTGAATAATAGTGCCCAGAACAGGACTCGAACCTGCACGCATTGCTGCACACGCACCTGAAACGTGCGCGTCTACCAATTCCGCCACCTGGGCCAAAGGTATATTATTCAGAATGTCGAGCGGAAAACGGGACTCGGACCCGCGACCCCAACCTTGGCAAGGTTGTGCTCTACCAACTGAGCTATTTCCGCTTTTCTTTACCGCTTAAACTTTAAAAGTTTTGTTGCGATAAGCATTTCTCTAAATGCGGTTGCAAAGGTATGGAGTTTTATTTAAACCACCAAACTTTTTCCAAGTTTTTTTTCAAAAAAGTGCATTTTTCTTCAAAAAAGCCTTTTTTAAGCCTTAATCCATCCTATTTTTATAGTCTTCATAACCAAATTCACGTAAAACATCAAGTTCGCCATTTTTATGCAAGAACAATAAAGCAGGATGAGAAACACCATTAAAAGTATTAGTCTTTACAGTCGTATAATGTATCATATCTTCAAAAATAATAGTTTCTCCAACCTTCAATTCATGATCGAAACGCCAACTCCCCATAAAATCTCCAGACAAACAACTATTTCCACCCAACCTATATATATAAGGTATATTATTATATGCATCATCAAATACCGCATCAGAAGGCAAAGTTTCTGCCATCCTAATCTTTGGCTGATACGGCATTTCAAGACAATCTGGCATATGACAAGTAAAACTAACATTAAGAATTGCAGTCTTTACTCCATAATTTTCCACAATATCTACTATCTGAGCAACAAGTTCTCCAGTTTGCCATGCGAAAGCACTTCCTGGTTCTAAAATAACTTTCAGCTTTGGATAACGAGAATGAAAACCATTTAAAGTATCAATTAACAGTTCCACATCATAATCCTTTCTTGTCATAAGATGCCCACCACCAAAATTTATCCATTCTAACTGATCAAACCATGATGAAAACTTTTCCTCAATATGCACGAGAGTACGACAAAATTCATCCGCTCCACTCTCACAATGACAATGACAATGAAATCCCTTAATACCAACAGGAAGCTTTTGAGGTAAATCAGATGACAAGACACCAAATCTGGCCCCCCTTGCACAAGGATCATACAGCTCCGTTTCTATCTCTGAATATTCGGGGTTAATTCTCAAACCGAAACTAAGCTGCGGATTAACGGAAACCGCCATTGGAGCCATGCGTTCAAATTGAGAAATACTATTAAAAGTTATATGGCTGGAAAATTTTGCGATATCTTCTATTTCATATTCAGTATAAGCAGGAGAATACGTATGAGCTGGAGAGCCGAACTCCTCATAAGCCAGACGAGCTTCAGAATAAGAACTGGCAGTCGTTGCATTTATATACTCCCTAAATATAGGGAAGGTCTTCCATAAAGCATAAGCCTTAAAGGCAAGAATTATTTCAACATTCGCCCGTTGCGACACAGATTTTATCAAATTAAGATTTCTTCTAAGAAGAGATTCTTCAAGAACATAAGCAGGCCGTTTTAACGAACCTAAAATACCATATTTGCCATCCATAAATTGCGACATATCAAATTAAACGTAAAAATATATTGCAAAGATAAAGTTTTATAGTTGCAAAATTGTATTATTAACAGAAAATTAATACTTTTGCAGCAGAATTAAGTATATGCGCAATGAAGCTTGCTATAATGACAAAACCCACTTTTTTTGTGGAAGAAGATAAGATACTCACTACATTGTTCGAAGAAGGAATGGAAAACTTGCATTTACGTAAGCCCGAATCCTCTCCGATCTATGCAGAGCGCTTGCTTTCATTATTGTCTGAAAATTTTTATCGTAGAATAACTGTACATGACCACTTTTATCTTAAAAACGAATATGGTCTTGGGGCAATTCATATAGATACCCCAAATACTCCACTTCCAGAAGGATATAAAGGAAAATTCAGTCGCACATGTACAGAATTATGCCAACTAAAAGATGCAAAGAAGAAAGCAGAGTATGTCTTTCTAAATGTCAACTCCAACGAGAATAACATTTTGTCGAGCGAAATAATAAGTCAAGAACTTAAAAACGCAGCCAAAAACGGTATGATAGACAAACATGTATACGCTATAGGAGGTATGAATATAGACAATGTGAAAGTTGCAAAAGATCTCGGATTCGGTGGAGTTGTGATATGTGAAGACCTTTGGGAAAGGTTTGACATACACAATGAAATCAACTATAAAAGACTGATTAATCATTTTGAAAAATTATATAAAGCGATTTCATAAAACGAACGCAATAAAGATACTTCACTAATAACAAATAAAACAACTAAAAGATGAGTGAAAAAAACTCTTTTATGGTATTTTCAGGCACTAACACCAAATATCTAGCAGAAAAGATATGCCAAAGCCTGGGATGCCCACTAGGACAATTAGTAATAACAAAATTCTCTGATGGAGAGTTTGCCGTGTCGTATGAAGAGTCAATCCGCGGACGAGATGTATTCCTCGTACAAAGTACATTCCCAAACTCAGACAACCTGATGGAATTGCTTTTGATGATTGATGCAGCCAAACGTGCATCGGCAAAAAGCATAAATGCTGTAATTCCATACTTCGGTTGGGCAAGACAGGACAGAAAAGACAAGCCACGCGTCAGCATAGGTGCAAAGCTTGTTGCAGACTTGCTTAGTGTTGCAGGTATTGACCGACTTATTACAATGGACTTACATGCAGATCAAATACAAGGATTCTTTGATGTTCCTGTAGATCATCTCTACGCATCAGGAGTTATCCTTCCATATCTTCAGAGCTTACACCTGGAGGATATTGTTATCGCCTCTCCAGATGTTGGTGGAAGTAAAAGAGCTAATACATACGCAAAATATCTGGGTTGCCCACTGGTATTATGCAATAAAACAAGAGCACGTGCAAATGTTGTAGAAAGTATGCAGATTATCGGTGATGTAAAAGACAAAAATGTTGTAATTATCGACGATATGGTAGATACAGCCGGAACAATAACAAAAGCTGCCGACATAATGAAAAAAGCTGGAGCAAAGAGTGTTAGAGCTTGTGCTTCACATTGTGTAATGAGCGGACCTGCAAGTGAAAGAGTTCAAAACTCAGCTCTCGAAGAAATTGTATTTACCGACTCAATCCCTTATTCATTGCGTTGTGCAAAGGTAAAGCAGCTTTCAGTTGCCGACATGTTTGCAGAAACAATTCGCCGAGTTGTAAATAATGAAAGTATCAGCGACCAATACTTGGTTTAAAAGATAAATTAAACTGTTTTAAAAAGGAGAAAAACTAATTGTTTTTCTCCTTTTTTTTAGGCAATAATGTATTGCTAAAAAATAACGATTAAATAACTCTAATAAAAAAGCATTACTATAGCTGCACTTTTAAAACGCACAGTCCCAAAATAACAAAAAAGTGGTTCTTCTCAAATTTTAGTACATCTACATTTTTAAGTTTGAGGAGACCTCTCTCTAATAGTGTATATCGAAACTTTTCCGTCCATAAGCAAAGTATTTTGTACTAAAATTTGAGAAGAACCAAAAAAGTTTTTTCCTTTTTTACCCTCACACCCTCACACTTAGCCACAGAAAGC
>ERZ808246.1302-NODE-1302-length-18199-cov-2.961034_pt1 | contig 18199 bp, 15 predicted proteins | sample MGYA00521083_ERZ808246 | MGnify/ENA primary metagenome ERZ808246 (study PRJEB31516, sample SAMN03275577) | gut metagenome | biome: mammalia-associated habitat; material: feces | host: Papio cynocephalus | place: Kenya | collected 2012-07-07 ... | reverse complement strand
AGTTATTTTGTCATGGGCGACAATCGGAATAATTCGTTTGATTCACGATATTGGGGAGAACCGTTTATTTCAAAATGTGATGTTAAAGCAAAGGTTATTTTCTGAAAAATAAATTTTACTCATTCTTATAATTTTATCGGTTCTTATCGGGAAATGATACAATAGGTGCAATATAAAAAGTTGTTGGTGTTTAATCGTTTGAAATGTTGACATAAATATTGAAAAAGAAAAAACACTGATGTAAAATGTGTGAAATGATGAATAGTCAAAATGGACACAGAGCATATGCCGTGACAGAAAATGACATGGCATTGGCACGATAAAAGAGAAAGGATGTACACTATGAATCCGAGTAGCAACCGACATGATATTAACTGTTTTATTCAAAATCAGAATTGTTTCGGTTTGAACAAACTTGATCCCAGGGCAAATTCAATACCGGCAGATCGAAAAGGTGTTTATTACAAAAACAAAGAAGAATCCGCATTGCTTTTTTCACTAAATGGAGATTACAAGTTTTCTTACCAAAAAAGCGATTGCATGGATCGTTTTTTCGAGGAAGACTATGATGATACCGAATGGAATACAATAGATGTTCCGTCAATGTGGCAGTTTAGAGGATACGGAGAATGCGAGTATCCAAATACTTGTTACCCGATTCCTTTTGCTCCTCCGTATGTCCTTTGTGAAAATCCTGTGGGATATTATAGAAGGAAGTTTTATATTGATGAGGTTACAGAACACACGATTCTTCATTTCGGCGGCGTGGATAACGCCTTTTTCGTATGGCTCAACGGCGAATTCGTAGGATTTTCAAAAGTGAGCAGAAGTCCGGCAGAATTTGATATTACGAATAAACTAAAACAAGGTGAAAATACTCTTGCGGTAAAAGTGTTTACATATTCCGATGGTACATATCTTGAAAATCAAGATATGCTTTTGGCGAGCGGAATATTTCGTGATGTGTATCTGCTCAAGCTGGGCCATTTATATGTATTTGATTACAGGGTTGACACAGACTACAACGGCATAGACATAACTGTGCAGCTTGAAGGAACACCCCTCGACGGAGATGCTGTTAAAATAACCCTTGACGGGCAGACAAAATCCTTAGGCTGCGGCGAAAAGCAAATAAAGTGCAGATTTGATTTGGACAATCCAAGATTGTGGAACGCCGAGACACCTGAGTTATATGATTTGACGATTGAAGTTATGAACAGCGAAAAGACTTTGGAAATCCACAGTAAAAAAGTCGGCATAATGCACTCTGAAGTTGTCGGAAACAAGCTATTGATAAACGGTAAACCGATATACATAAAGGGCGTAAACAGACATGAATATGATTGCAAAAACGGCAGAGCAATATCTGTTGAACTTATAGAGAAGGAACTGAAGCTTATAAAGGAAAACAACCTGAATGCTGTCAGATGTGCACACTACCCGAACAACCCCGCTTTTTATGAATTTGCATCGGAAATAGGCTTGTATGTTATGGACGAAGCCGACATGGAAACACACGGGGCTACTGTTACAGGAGATCAGGGATACTTGTCAAAAAAAGAAGAATGGCTTCCCGCATACATTGATAGGGTCAACAGAATGTATGAGGCACAGAAGAATGAAGTGTGCATATTCATATGGTCGGTCGGCAACGAATGCGGCCGCGGTGACAATATGCGAAAATGTGTGGAATTTGTAAAGAACAAAGATAAAGTTCACGAAGTTTTACATGTGCAGGATGATTCGGCAAATCCGCAGTATACGAATTTCAGAAAAGCCGGTTACAGTGACCTTGAGATAATAAAGAGCAGGGGAACGGAAATGCCGGTCATGCTTGTAGAGTATGCCCATTCCATGGGCAACAGCCCCGGATTTTTAGAGGGGTACTGGGATTATATATACACAAACGAGCAAATGCTTGGCGGATTTGTTTGGGAATTTAAGAATCACGGCTTTTATACAGAGGATGAAAACGGCAAGGTGTTTTATAAATACGGCGGCGATTTTCATGATTATTGCAATTGGGCTAATTTTACTTTGGACGGACTTTTGCTTTCGGACGGTACGCCAAAACCCACTTGGTACGAGCTGGGGCAGGTGTCATCCCCGATATATGCAATATTTGAAAGCGGAGTTAAAATAAAGAATACATATGATTTTCTTACAACTGACGGTATGCGCGCACAATGGGAAGTTCGTGAGGATTATACCGTAATCCGCTCGGGAAATTGTAATTTGCCTGAATTACTGCCACACGAATGGGGCGAGTTGGACATTGATTATAAAGTAAATCATAGAACCCCGGGAGCAAATTACTACCTCAATGTAAGCTTTATTGACAGAAACGGCAAAAAGCTGTCGAGTAAACAATTCAAATTGCCGTTTTATGAGGAAAGCAAGCCTGTCACATATGAAACCTTCAGCTGTGATGTTGAGCAGAAAAAAAACAAGGTACGGGTTATCGGTGATAACTTTGATGTTGTATTCGATGACGGCATGATATCAGAATATACGGTTGACGGGAAAAGGCTTATTTCAAAAAGAGCGGAGATAAACTTTTATCGTGCGCCGATTGACAATGACGGTATTGCAAAATTTAAGAGAAGAAGAATATCTCAATGGAATAAGATTTTCTTAAAACACTTCAGATTTATGCCGATTGAGTCGAATATTGAAAAGTCTGATAATTCGGTAAAGATAACATTTAGCGGGAAGTCGTGCCCAAAAGCAAAAAATGTCGGGTTTGATATTGATATAGAGTATACGATTCTTAAAGGCGGAAATATCCTGACACGCATTAAGGGCAAGCCTTACGGAAGACTGCCCGATGTACTTCCGAGGATCGGCGTGGTGATTGAAACAGACAATGCGTTTGATTCCGTAACATGGTACGGAAGAGGTCCGAAACAGAATTACTCGGACTGCACCCTTGCATCACCTGTGGGACTCTATAATTCATCGGTAAAAGATATGAACTTTATGTTTGATTATCCGCAGGATACCGGCAACAGAGAAGACACAGAGTTTGTTCGCCTGACGAATGATAAATACGGTTTGTGTATAACGGGATATGACAAAATGTCATTTTCATGCCACAACTTTAACATGAATGACCTGATAGCGGCTGAACACAGAAATGAACTTGAATATTCGGATTCAAATTATCTGTACATTGACTACAGTGTCCGCGGACTGGGAAGTAACTCTTGCGGACCGGAACCCGATGAGAAACATGAACTTTATCCTCATGACTTTGAGTTTGTTTTTCTCATTTCTGCCGATGACGGAAATGAAGCGGCTCTTGAAAGGGCTCGGCAAAACCTCGGTGCGGTAAGCAGAGCGCTTTCTGACAGATATGTGTGCGATGAAGTTGTAAAACATGCTCTGGAATATGCGGATTGCGACTTAGACTAAAGATACGGACAATATACAAAATTATAATTATGCGGAGGAATTATATTATGGACAACAACTATTCTGCAAAATGGAAAAAACGAGGCGACAGAACGGGAATGCTCAGGAACGCTCTGCTCAAATCTATGGGGTATACCGATGCCGATATAGAAAAACCCATTATCGGTATTATCAACACCTGGGCGGAGACAAACCCCGGTCACATACATTTCCGTCAGCTTGCCGACGCGGTAAAGCGCGGTGTGTGGGCAGCCGGAGGATTTCCTTTGGAAGTAAACACAATGTCGATATGTGAGGTGTTCTTTGATATATCAAGCCTTGTGTACAGAAATCTGCTTTCCATAACGACAGAAGAACTCATAGAAAGGCATCCGTTTGACGGAGTGGTGCTTATCGGCGGATGTGACAAAAATGTTCCGGCGCAGCTTATGGCAGCAGTGTCGGCAAACAAACCGACAATTTATCTGCCCGGCGGTGCAATGCTGCCCGGAAGCTACAAGGGAAAAACTCTCGCCTGCGGCACAGACAGTTTTTATCTGTATAACGACTATACCTCCGGCAAAATCACGCTTGAGGAAATGACAAAGCACGAGGGCTGTCTGTACGGAAGCGCCGGTGCGTGCCCGATAATGGGTACGGCGAATACCTGTCAGACCGTTACTGAGGCGCTCGGCATCGCATTGCCCAATTCCGCGTCTTGCCTCGGCGTGTCTGCCGAAAAACTCCGCATAAGTGAGGAAACCGGACGGAAAGCCGTTGAACTTGTCGAAAAGGATATAAAGTGCTTGGACATAATTAATGAAAAGTCGCTCGAAAACGCTATCCGTGTGCTTATGGCGACAGGCGGTTCGACAAATCTGATTATTCATCTTATCGCAATAGCAAGGCGTGCAAACATTAATCTCAAGCTTGACGATTTTGAGAGAATAAGCAAAGAGACGCCTGTTTTGGTAAATGTGAAACCCCACGGTACAGAAAATGTCGGAATGGGATTCCACAATGCCGGCGGTGTTGCGTCGCTTATGAAAGAAATGGAAGGTATGCTCAACGGCGATTGCCTGACGGTAAGCGGAAAAACGGTTACCGAAAATCTTGAGGATATTGATATGCCTTATGACAAAAAGACAATTCGTCCGCTTGATAATCCGCTCGAAGAAAAAGGCGGTATAGCTGTCCTGTACGGAAACCTTGCGCCAAACGGCGCTGTAATAAAGCGCAGTGCGGCAAGCGAGCATCTGCTCAGTCACAGAGGTCCCGCAAAGGTATTTGACGATCTGAAAGTGTGTCAGGATTATTTGCTTGACGAAAATTCCGATGTTACTCCGGACACTGTAATTGTGCTGCGCGGCTACGGTCCGAAAGGTGCGCCCGGTATGCCGGAGAACGGTAATTTTATGCCGCTGCCGCCGAAACTCAACAAAATGGGCGTGAGCGATTTTGTACGCATAACCGACGCGAGAATGTCAGGAGGTTGTTTTGGAACGCAGGTTCTTCATGTTGCTCCCGAAAGCGCTGTGGGCGGTCCGCTTGCGGCAGTGAGAGACGGAGACATCATTCACCTTGATGTTGATAAAAACCTTATAGAAGTTGAGCTGTCGGATGAAAAAATAAAAGAAAGACTGAAAGAATTTACACCAAAGGAACACGCTGATATAAAGCGCGGATTTGTCAGAAACTTTATAGATAATGTAACTCAGGCAGATGAAGGCTGTGACCTTACATATATGCAGTACAAAGATTAGGAGGAATTGTGATGACAGAAATAAAAGGAATATGTCCTATAATAGCGGCGCCCTTCAATGAGCATGGCGAAGTTGACTACGAAAGTCTTGAAAACCTTGTAAAAACACTGATAAAGGGCGGCTGCGGAGCTGTAACCCTGTTCGGCATTGCCGGAGAATACTACAAGCTTAGCGATGATGAACGCGAAAAAATGGCTAAGGTTACGGTTAAGGCTGCAAAAGAAGCCGGCGGCAAAACAATCATATCAGTTACGGATCACTCCACAGAGGTGGCAGTGTCCCGCGCAAAACAGTTTGAGGCTCTCGGTGCGGATTGTCTTATGCTGCTGCCGCCGTTTTTCCTGAAACCGGGTGCAAAATATCTTTATGAACACATGAAGGCTATCGCAAATGCCGTGAAAATCCCGATTATGGCTCAATACGCGCCGGAACAAACAGGCGTTGCGATACCGCCGGAAACATTCTGCAAGCTTGAAAAAGAATGCCCGAATATGATTTACTACAAAATCGAGTGCAAACCGGCAGGTCCGTATGTAACAAACCTTATGAAGCTTACCGACGGGAAAATGAAGATATTTGTCGGCAATGCAGGTTTTCAGCTTATCGAATGCATGGACAGAGGTGCAGTTGGCGCTATGCCCGGATGCTCAATGTATGATGTGTATCTTGACATATATAACAATTATGTGAGCGGCAACAGAGAAAAAGCACTTGAACTCCACAACAAGCTTCTTCCCATGCTCAATCACATCAGACAGAATGTTGAGCAGATTATATCGTTTGAAAAGCGTATACTTAAAAGACGCGGAATAATCGCCTGCGACTATTGCCGCAAGCCTTCGTATGATACGGACGAGTATTTCGACAGGCTGTTTGATGAGTTTTATGATGAAATGTCAAAGAGATACGGATGGTGATATTCTATGGCGAACAATAAAATTGTTCTTGTGACCGGCGGCGGAACCGGCATAGGCAGCGGCATTGCAATCCGTTTTGCAAAAGCGGGATACGATGTGGCAATCTCATATTGCGGCAGTGCGCAAGGCGCTGCAAAAACAGTTGAGAGCGTTGAAAAGTGCGGACAAAGAGGATTTGCAATCAAAGCTGATGTAAGCAAGATTGAAGATATACACCGTATGTTTGATGAGGTCATTTCACATTTCGGCAGACTGGATGTCTTTGTGAACAATGCCGGCATTACCGAGAAAGCCGATTTTTTAAGCACAACGCCGGAATTGTTTGATAAAATCTGTGCGGTGGACTATCGCGGAGCATTCTTCTGTATGCAAAGAGCAGCCAAGGTGATGGCGGATATGAATATTCGCGGAAGTATTATACTAATTTCTTCTAATAACTCAACTGCACATTTTGCCGATGTGCCGGTGTACGCCTCCGCAAAAGCGGCAGCCGAAAAAATGTCCCGTCATGCGGCGATAGAGCTTGCCAAATACGGAATAAGGGTTAACGCAATCGCTCCCGGTTGGACGGACACCGGAGCGGCACGGCTGGACGCCAAAGAGGAAACATACTATAAAATCCCCTTGAAAAAATGGGCGACTGTTGAAGAAATCGGCGATACGGCGGTGTTTTTATCGTCCGATGCGGCAGCTTCGATAACCGGAACAACAATTCTTGTTGACAATGGGGCTTGTCTTGTTTCTGACAGACGGGAAAGGTACGGATATTGATATGAAGATAACATGGCTCGGGCAGGCAGGATTGCTTTTTGAGACAGACAATATAAAAATAATGATAGATCCGTATTTTTCAAACATATGCGAAAAGTATAATCCCGACTTGAGGCGAAGAACATCGGTTCGTAAAGAATTTACTGAAATAAAGCCGGATGTGCTTGTGCTGACACATAATCACCTCGACCATACCGACCCCGAAACGCTGCCGTATTTCATAAATGACAAAACGAAGGTCAAGGTTATTTTGTCCGAGAATGCTCACGAGTTTGTGAAAACACTCGGCGGCAGAACCAATGATTATATTGTATTCAAGGATGGTACGGAATGGACGGAAGCCGGAGTTCGTTTTAGCGGTATTAAGGCTTACCATTCGGAAAATACCGCATTCGGTATTATAATTGACGACGGTGAACACAAATATTATGTGACCGGCGACACACTGTATAACAGCAATATTTTGAAATCACTGCCCGATGATATATATGCCGTGTTCCTGCCGATAAACGGGTTCGGAAATAATATGAACATGACAGATGCCGCAAGATTTGCCAAGGCGTGTTGCGCAAAATACACAGTGCCGATTCATTTCGGAATGTTTGATTCGATAGATCCGAAATCTTTTGCGGCGGATAACAAGATAATACCCGAGGCATATACAGAAATTGCGTTTGATTGAGGAGCATATCTTATGGAAAATAATATTACTAAATTAATTGAGCAGAAAAAAATAATAGTCATAGTAAGGGGCGCGCAGTCGGATAAACTCATTCCGCTTGCCGAGGCAATGTATGACGGCGGAATCCGTTTTCTCGAAATTACATTCAGCGCAAACAAGAGCGTCAGCGACGATGAAACCGCCGCAAATATATCCGCGCTGAAAAACCATTTCGGCGAAAGAATGCACATAGGTGCAGGTACGGTGCTTAACACAAATCAGGTCGAGCTTACCAAAAAAGCCGGAGGAGAGTTTATCATATCGCCGGACACTGTTCCCGATGTTATAAAAAAGACAAAAGAGTTAGGTATGATATCAATGCCGGGTGCGCTGACACCGAGCGAAATAACCCTTGCACACAGCTGCGGAGCTGATTTTGTGAAAGTGTTTCCGGCAGTAAACCTCGGCACAGGGTACATAAAGGCAATCAAAGCACCGCTAACCCATATCAAACTCCTTGCTGTTGGCGGAGTTAATGACGGCAATATGAAAGATTATCTTGATGCGGGAGTATGCGGATTCGGAATCGGCAGCAATATTGTAGACAAAAAACTCTTGAACAACAATGACTTTGAAGGAATAACCGAATTGGCAAAACGCTATGTCTCGGCTATACGGGGATGCTGACATGAAAAATTATATCACAATAGACGGCGGTACCACCAACACAAGAGTAAGTCTTGTCAAGGGTGAAGAAATCGTAAAAACAATTAAACTTGCGGTAGGTGCAAGAGTAGGTATTGACAATAAAAAACTGCTTGTTTCGGAGATAAAGAAAGCTGTTTGGCAGCTCGGAAACAGTGAAAAAATTGAAAGAATACTTGCATCGGGCATGATAACATCGGAATTTGGTCTGTATGATCTGCCGCATATAACTGCACCGGCAGGTATAAAAGAACTTCATGCCGCAATGAAAGAGGTCTCTGTTCCCGAGATATCGGATATACCTTTTGTCTTTGTCCCCGGAGTAAAGGTGGTTGGCGAAGGCTTGCATGAAACGGATATGATGCGCGGAGAGGAAACCGAACTTGTCGGATTATGCAGCGGCTGCTGCATCGGCGGCATATATATACTTCCCGGGTCGCACTCGAAGATTATAACGGTTGACTGCTACGGGAGGATAGTCGATTTCTCCACCATGCTCACCGGAGAGATGATAGCGGCGCTGTCCGGCGGAACAATTCTTAAAGATGCGGTTGATTTGACTCAAAACGATACGAGCGAAGAATTTTTACTCAAAGGATATAATTATTGCAATTCGTTTGGCATTAACGAGGCGCTTTTCAAGACAAGAGTGCTTAAAAATTTATTCGGGGCATCTGAAAAAGAAGTGTACAGTTTCTTTATAGGTGCAGTTCTTCACGGTGAAATCAAGCGAATAGTTGCCGGAGATGAGACAAATATCATCATCGGTGGCAAGGCGCAAATAAAAAATGCAATGTATAAATTGCTGACGCATATTTGCGATAAAAAAATATCGCTTGTTTCGGATGACATTGCGAAAACAGCTTCATTGCGCGGAATAATTAAAATATATGAATTTGCGTGATTTGCAAAAATGTATTAGTAAATGCAATGTATCAAATTTATATTGTATTTAATATAAAAATTAAAAATGTATTAGGAGGAATTGACGATGGTTAGATTTGGAGTTATAGGAGTTGGAAATATGGGTCGAAGTCATATTAAAAACTTCATGGCTAACAAGTTTGAAAACGGTTGTTTGACAGCAGTATGTGATATCAGGGCAGACAGGCTGAAGTGGATGGACGATAACGGATATGATGAGATTAAACAATTTGATGAGGCGGAAAAACTCATTACAAGCGGTTTGGTTGATGCGGTTCTTATCGCAACTCCGCATTATTTCCACCCTGAAATTGCAAAAACGGCGTTTGCAAACGGATTAAGCGTATTATGTGAAAAGCCAGCAGGGGTTTATACCAAACAGGTCAGAGAAATGAATGCCGCGGCAGAAAAAAGTGACAAAGTATTTGGAATTATGTATAATCAGCGCACTAATCCGACTTATCGTAGGGTTCGGGAGCTTATTGAACAAGGTGAACTCGGTACTTTAATCAGGGCAGTGTGGATTATCACAAAATGGTATCGACCGCAGGCATATCATAATTCGAGCGATTGGCGTTCTACCTGGAAAGGTGAAGGCGGAGGTGCTCTTATTAATCAATGCCCGCACCAGCTTGATTTGTGGCAATGGATGTTTGGAATGCCTGAAAGATTGAGAGCGTTTATCGGTTTCGGAAAACATCATGATATTGAAGTTGAAGATGATGTAACCACATATATGGAATATAAAAACGGGATGAGCGGAGTGTTTATCACTTGCACGGCAGAAACTCCGGGAACAAATAGATTGGAAATTGCCGGAACAAGAGGAAGACTTATTGTTGAAAATAGCAGAATATCATTTGACAGAACTACCGTTGATGAGAAAGAATTCAATAAAACAAATAAATACCCGTTTGGACAGCCCGAAATTTGGAAATGCGAGTTGCCTTTTGACGGTAGCAGTGGTCCTCAACACATCGGAATAACACAGAACTTCATCAATGCGATTGAAAACGGTGAAAAACTTATTGCTCCTGGCGAGGAAGGTTTACTCGGATTAACGATTTCAAATTCAATGCATTTGTCTGCCTGGAAAGATGAATGGATTTATCCCGCAGCTTTGAATGAGGATGAATTCTATTCGGTACTTCAGGATAAAATTAAAAATTCTAAAATTGAGAAAAAAGTTGAAGAAAATATTGCAAACTTAACTTGGTAAAGGAGAATTATCATGAAAAAGAGTATAAAAAGTATCGGCGCACAGCTTTATACGGTAAGAGATTTTATGAAAACCCCAAAAGATATCGAAAATACATTTATGAAGATCAAAAAAATTGGCTATGATGTTGTTCAGTTTTCAGGAACACCAATAGGCGATGCAAGGGAATTAAAAAAAATTGCAGATGATACCGGAATTAAAATCATATGCACACATATACCGTATACATCTTTTCAAGCCGATCTCAGAAAAGTCATTGAGGATCATCATATTCTTGGTGCTACGCACGCAGGTGTCGGAATATTGCCTGGTAATTATCACAGCAAGGAAGGTGTATTGGAGTTCACAAAAGAATTTGATTCAATAGCCAAGCAGCTAAAAAAAGAGGGGCTCGGAGCCACATATCACAATCATCGCTTTGAATTTGAAAAGGTAGATGGAAAGAGAACTTTTGATACAATAATCGAAAATTCCACTACTTTCTCTCTAATGCTTGATACATTCTGGGTGCACGCCGGCGGCGCAGATGTTGCCGAATTTATAAGGCAGCATAAAGATCGTTTGGAATTGGTACATCTTAAAGATATGCAGATAGTGGACAACAAACAGGATGTTTGCGAGGTTATGGAAGGAAATATGTATTGGGAACCGATTATGTCGGAAATTCTGAATTCTGATATAGAATATGCCTTTGTTGAACAAGACAGTTGTCATCGCGATCCGTTTGATTGCCTTGAAACAAGCTATAAAAATTTGAAAAAATATTTGGAGACAAATCATGAGTAAAAAAAATGCGGTTATCGTTGGATATGGGGCAATTGGCCCCGTACACGCAAAATCGGTTGTAAGAAGTTCATTTGCAACTTTATACGGAGTTTGCGACTGCGATTGCAAAAAGAGACAAATAGCACAGAGGGAGCATGACTGCAGAATTTACGAGAACTTTGAACAGGTGATTTCGGACGATTGCGTTGATGCTGTTCACATATGCACTCCTCATTATTTGCATTTTGATATGCTCGAAAGAGCTGTCCAAAACGGCAAGAGTGTTGTAATAGAAAAACCTTGTGCAATGACGGCGGACGAACTGAAAAAAATACAGGCGTTGGCGGATCAAAAAAATGTCTGCGCGATTTTGCAGAACAGGTTTAATCCATGTGTAAAAAAGATGAAACAAATAATACTGTCCGGTGAATACGGAAAGGTAGTTTCGGCAAAAGGTTTTTTGACATGGATGCGTGATGCAAAATACTATGCGTCCGGTCAATGGCGAGGAAAGAAGCAATTTGAGGGTGGCGGAGTTGTTATCAACCAGTCAATTCATATGTTGGATTTGCTCGAATATTTGGGCGGAGACGGCAAAAAGATAAAGGCATCTATTGATAATCGCAGTCTAAGAGGCATAATAGAAGTTGAGGATACTGCTGAGGCAACAATAACCACTAAAGACGGAATAAGGCTATTGTTTTATGCTACAAATGCGTACGCAGTGTCCTCTCCATTCGACATTGAAATTCAACTTGAAAGAGCTGCCCTTAAGTATACATATAACCGTTTGTATGTTGTTGAAGGCGAAAGTATGGAGTGTGTTGAATACGATTCCTCAGAAACACCGGGAAAGGATTGCTGGGGTGTAGGTCACTATGAGTTAATCAACAATTTTTACAGTACCTTGTGTGGTGAGCCTATGCCTTATACTAAACTGAAGGACGGAATAAAAGCAGCAAAATCAGTTATAGCATTGTATAATTCTGCAGATACCGGCAAAGAGGTTATATTAAATGACTAGGCAGCATTGCAGAATTTTTGACAGCTAATTAGTAAAACTCGGTCATGCGGGGTACTGATTGGATGACATTGCGGAAACAGCTTCATTGCGCGGAATAATTAAAATATACGAGTGCAAGTGATTTATATAAAGGAGAACAATAGAATGAACAGCATAGAAAAAAATACTGTGTCAGCAGAGAATCAGATAAATGTCAAATTCAGGGTGCAGTTTATCGGTAGTGACACACCGGATAAAAAGGTGCTCATACTTGGCAATTCAATCACATATCACGGCGAAAAGGCGGATATCGGTTGGGACGGAAACTGGGGCATGGCAGCATCAAAAGCAGAAAATGATTACATTCATATTTTATTTGAAAAATCAAGGATCTTGTGCCCGAAAGTACAATTCTGCGTCGCTCAGGTAGCATCTCTTGAAGCGGATTTTTGTAACGGTGAACTTATGAAAGAATATGAGATAATAAAAAATTATGCCCCGGATATTGTTGTGATGCGATTCGGTGAAAATATTAAACCTCAAAAATACGATTTAACAAAATTGGAGCAAAGTTATAATTCTTTTGTGAAAAATTATTTGGTGAGCAACAAGACACATTTGATTTTCACCACTTGTTTTTGGAAAAAAGAGATTGTCGATGATATGATAAGAAAATCTTGCGTCATTTTTGGCGGAGAATTGATAGAATTAGGCGATTTAGGCGAGGATGATTCCATGAAAGCGATAGGCAAATTTGAGCATAGCGGAGTTCAGAACCATCCCGGAGATTTGGGAATGAAGAATATTGCGGACAGAATTTACGGCGTAATGAAAAAATTTCTTTAGGCTACTGCGAAAGGAGATAATAAATGTATTCTGTTAAGGTGAATGACAATGTTGCAAAACTAATGCCGATAAGGGTTTCGGCGATGCCGTTTAATAGGACATGGCCCGGTCATCAGCGCGATATTTCTCAAAGCGAGGTTGCGTATGTTTTGCATTTGGAAGATAATAGCCCCGTTGAAATTTCGGTTGCAAGCGATAGTCATATAAATGATGTTATAATAAGACCACAGTCAAAAAATATATGTGTTGACAAGAACGAAAATTGCGTTAATTTTTGCCTGAGAGAGCATGGACAACATGTCCTTGAGATCAACGGCAATCATCACGCCATACACATTTTTTATGACAAACCCGAGGAGTACGGGGATATTCAGGCAACATATTCGTTTGAAAGCGGCGAACACCGTTTGGGTAAATTGGAACTTGAGGATAACGACAGTGTTTACATCGGCAAAAACGCTGTGCTCTACGCAAATCTGTTTGCGGTCGGAAGAAAAAACATAAAAATATTCTCGAAACGCGCACAGAGAAAAACGGCGATGTGGGCTGGGACGGAGAAAAAAGTTTTTCAAAAGAAAAGCTGCATACCATAGGCTGCCTGCGGTTGATCGACTGCGAAGATATATTGATTGACGGAATTACCGTAACCGATTCGAGTTCATATGCCGTAAGCATTTATGCAAGCAATAATATATGCATTAATAATGTTAAGGTTGTCGGTCACTGGAAATACAATAACGATGGAATAGACTTGATAAACTGTTCTGACGCTGTTATAAAAAACAGCTTTATACGCTCATTTGACGATTCAATCTGCATTAAAGGTTTTTCCGCATTCAGTGACAGAAACTGCGAGAACATCACAATTGATAACTGCGTACTTTGGTGCGGATGGGGCAAGACTTTGGAAATAGGGCTTGCAACTGCGGCGCGAAAAATTGAAAATATAACATTTTCAAATTGTGATCTGATACATAATCAAAATACCTGTATATCAATTGCAAACGGGCAATTTGCAAATATATCTCATATAAAATATGAAAATATTAATGTTGAATACGAGTATGTTGATACGCCTGTACTTCAAAAATCAGATGAACAGAAATACAGCAGTGACGGAAAATATCTTCCGCGATTAATTAACATAGCAGACAGCCGCCGCAATTGGCAGGGAAATGTATCGGCAGATGATGAAGGTCGAAGTATTAAAAATGTGAACTTTGAAAACATCAGAATAATCTGCAACGATAATATAACACCCAATATGGGTATATGCAGGGCGAATAAATACGGAGAATTTGAGAATATAATGATTAACTCCATTTTTGTTCATGATAAAACCATAAATAATATAGACTTTCTTTCGGATGAAGAGTTTGACAATATCATAATTGAAAGAAAATTCAATCAATAAGGAGACTAACTATGGATATCAAAAAGTTGCTAAGCCAAATGACATTGGAGGAAAAAATAGGACAGTTGCTTCAGTGTGGAACTTCCATATACAAAGACAGCGAGGAAGTTCAGTGGGATATGCTCAGAGCCGGAAAAATCGGATCGTTTCTTTACATACGCGACCCGGAAGTGGCAAATAAAATCCAGCATATTGCGGTTGAAGAAACCCGTCTCGGAATACCGGTTATATTTGCAGATGATGTTGTTCATGGATTTTTCACCACATTCCCAACCCCGGCGGCTGAGGCGTGCAGCTGGGAACCGGAGCTTTCACGCAGAACTGCGGAATGCTCTGCAAGAGAGTCGCGTGCAAATGGCATACAGTGGAATTTTATGCCCATGGTAGACATTGCGCGTGATGCAAGATGGGGACGAAATGTTGAGGGTGCCGGTGAAGATCCGTACCTCGGTTCGCTTTTTGCGTCAGAAAGGGTAAAAGGCTACCAGGGTGATGATATATCTAAACCGGATCGTATGGCAGCTTGTGCAAAACATTTTATCGGTTACAGCGGATGCGAGGGCGGCAGAGAATACAACAGCGTTGAAATGAGTGAACAGACTTTGTATAATGTGTATCTTCCTCCGTTTCAGGCAACCGTCGATGCCGGAGTAGCAACATTTATGACCGCATTTCACGATTTGAACGGTATTCCATGCACCGGCAATAAACGCATTATGACTAAGCTGCTCAGAAATGAAATGAATTTTGACGGAGTTCTTGTCAGTGATGCAAGAGCGGTCGGTATTCTGAAAGATCACGGATTTACGAGTGATGACAGGGAATCCGCATACAAGTCCATGGATGCCGGTGTGGACATAGAAATGTCTACTTTTACATACAATGACCACATGAAAGAACTTGTCGAAAGCGGAAAAATTTCTATACAGAGGCTTGATGAAGCAGTGCTGCGTGTGCTTAAATTAAAAGATGATCTTGGACTGTTTGAAAATCCGTACACGGATATGGAAAAAGCAAAAGAAGTCAGACCAAATGAAAAAAGCATCGCGCTTGCCCGTGAAGCAGCCCAAAAAAGCATTGTGCTCATGAAAAATGACGGTACTCTCCCACTAAGCAAAAAATCAAAAATACTGCTTGTTGGCGAGCTTGCCGACAGCGAGGACGATATGAACGGCGCATGGAAAAGCGGAAGACAGATAAAGGCGGTTACAGTAAAAGAAGCGTTTGAAACAAACGGTTTCAATATGAAGTATGTTAAGGGATACGATTTTGAGAGCGGCAAAATATATCCCGATGAGGTATCGGCAGCGGCAAAAGAATGTGATGTGATACTGTATGTGGCAGGAGAAAAGGGAAATATGGCAGGAGAAGCATATTCAAGGGCAAGTGTTGAACTGCCGAAATTTCAGCAGAAGCTTTTTGAAACAATTAAAAATTGCGGAAAACCTGTAGTTCTTTATGCTTTTTCAGGCAGACCGCTTGCCTTGAGAAATGAGTATGAAGCAGTTGAGGCTCTTGTCTGGTCAGGTCATCTCGGTGCGCAGGCGGGAAATGCGGTATGCGATGTCTTGTTCGGAGATTATAATCCGAGCGCAAGGCTTGTGTGGACATTCCCGACTTCTGACGGTCAGTCTCCGTACTACTATAATCAGAATACAATGGCGCGTTTCCCGCGTGACGGAGCAAGGTTCTGTACCAAATATATTGACGCTCCCATAAATGCTCAGTTCCCGTTTGGTTACGGATTGTCATATTCGGAATTTGAGTATTCAAACTTAAAGCTTTCATCTGATGAGTATTCCGGTGCAGATGATATAAAGGTCAGCGTAGATGTAAAAAACATAAGCGAAATTGACGGCGAAGAAACGGTACAGGTATATGTTCACGATAAGGTAGCGTCTATGATAAGACCGGTTAAAGAACTCAAGGCTTTTGAAAAGGTGTTCATTAAAAGCGGCGAGACGAAAACGGTTGAGCTGACAATTCCTGTATCGAGCCTTGGTTTTTACAATATTAATATGGAGTATGTTGTCGAACCCGGTGATTTTGATATTTATGTCGGCTGTAATGCAGACAGCGGATTAGAATCAAAGTTTAAGGTTTGTGAACGGATTTAATTACAGAGAGGGATTCTGAATGATCTTCTATTTTATACGGCATGGCGATCCGGTATATGAGCCGGACAGTTTGACACCGCTCGGTATACGCCAGGCCGAGGCATTGGCAAAACGGCTTTCGCGATTTGAGCTTGATGAAATTTTTGTGTCAAGCTCAAACCGTGCAGTGCAAACTGCTGCGCCCACTTGCAATATGCTGCACAAGGAAATGAAAATTCTTGACTGGTGTAATGAGAAATATGCTTGGAATGACTTTGCTTACACCGATGAAAAAGGCAATGCATCTTGGGCATTTCAAAAACCTGAAATTCGTGAACTTTTTGTATCGAATGAAATCAGTCAGCTTGGCAAAGCGTGGTATAAGCATCCCAGATTTACAAAAAAAAACTTTGAACATGGTGTCAAAAGAGTTGAAATGGAATGTGATGCACTTTTGGCCTCGCTCGGATATGAACACAACCGAGAGAACAATACATATTTTTGCGTTGATGAAAATCATAAACGAGTTGCATTGTTCGCTCATCAAGGTTTCGGCATGATTTTTTTAAGTAGTTTGTTGGATATACCATATCCAACATTTTGCACACATTTCGATTTAGGTCACTCAAGTATGACAGTGATAGAATTTGCACCGAAAAAAGGCACGGTAATACCGATTACAATTCAGCTTGGCAATGACTCTCATATTTACAGTGATGGCCTGCCGACAAAACATCAAAATGAATTTTATGTCTGAAATTCAATAAAAAATAAACGACCGGGTTTCAAAAACTCGATCGTTTATTTTTTTAATTGTTGTGCGATATGAATTTACTGATTTCAAGCAGATTTTTTTTGAATCTTTTTGCAATCGGATTTTCTGTTCTTATGTCAAGCTGAGATATGACATAAATTTTCCCGTTATATGTCTTTGCTGCGACTGCATTTGTGCTTGTCCATTCTCCGTCAATAAGATTGCCGCTCGTAAGAATCGGAGTAAATCCTTTTGCCTCAAATGTTGATGAGAGAATAGGGGTTATCATATCTGAAGCTTTATCATACCAGTTCTTAAAATCATCCTCTTCAAATTCAGCTACCGACGGATGTCCGGTATTTCTTGAAACAAAGTGAACAGGTAACATTCCGCATTCCTTTACCGTAACCTTTTCGCCGGCAATGTTATGTTCGCCGGGCTCAAGGTGTTCCATAAGAACAATGTCTGTATTCTGCGGTAAATTGCAGTCCTCAAACACTTCAACCGTCATACTGTTGTAAGTAATTACATTATCACTGCCGTCAGTAAGAATTGCTTTCAGAATATACTTTTGACGGTCACATACTTTCCCTATGGTAAATACGGCGTTGTTTGCCTTGTTCACTGTGCAGCCGCCGACGGTAACGGCGCAGTGACTGCGCTTAATCAGGTCGCCGTTTTCATTATACAGCTCATAGTTGAGTTTACCGTTGACACTATTGCTTGTATCGTTGCAAACAAAGGCCTCAATGCGTATTTCCTCTCCTTCAAAGAATGTGTATCTGTCTGTGCGTAAGCTTACAAGAATAGGTTCCAATGCGTCTCTGTATGCAAAGTATGCCGGTTTGGGATTCCGCTTGCAATCCATGATGGTTTTCATCCATCCGCTCGGCCATGCGTCTATGAACAAATGAATTGCATTGGAAATCATTCTTGAATCGCGCCTGAATGCCTCGGTCATAAATTTT
>ERZ808246.1299-NODE-1299-length-18281-cov-4.140404_pt1 | contig 18281 bp, 17 predicted proteins | sample MGYA00521083_ERZ808246 | MGnify/ENA primary metagenome ERZ808246 (study PRJEB31516, sample SAMN03275577) | gut metagenome | biome: mammalia-associated habitat; material: feces | host: Papio cynocephalus | place: Kenya | collected 2012-07-07 ... | reverse complement strand
AAGAGAACTCATGTTTTCACGTAACGAAAGCATGTGTTCTTTGACAGGCTGAGGCAGGCGCGACCCCTTTCGGGGTCGCGCCTGCCTGCTGTTTTTTACTTTTTATCTGCAAAGAACACTTCGCACGCACGGTAGGTCATATACACATCCGCTTTGGAAACGATCTCGAACGGAGCGTGCATCGAAAGCACCGGCACGCCGAGATCCACAACATCCACATTGAACGCGGCAACATATTTTGCCACCGTTCCGCCGCCGCCGATATCCACTTTTCCCAACTCGCCGATCTGCCAGATCACGCCGTTGCGGTCAAGCAATTCCCGCACGCGTCCCATGAACTCCGCCGACGCGTCCGAAGAACCGCCCTTGCCGCGAGAACCGGTATATTTGGTAATCACCGCGCCGCGGTTGAGGTAAGAGGAATTGCGCGGCTCCATGACGCTTGCAAAGGTCGGGTCGAACGCCGCGTTGACGTCCGCCGACAGGCACTCGGAATTTGAAAGCACACGGCTAACGGGGGTTCCTTCGGATGCGGCAAGCCACTCGAGGAAGTACTGCATATACGCGGAATTGAGTCCCGTATTTCCGTCGCTGCCGATTTCTTCTTTATCGGTCAGCACGCTCAGCACCGTGCGCTCCGGATTTTTGCAGTTCAGTGCCGCCATGAGTGCGGGGTATGCGCACACGCGGTCGTCATGACCGTAGGCGCCGATCATGCTGCGATCCAGTCCGAGGTCACGCGCCTTGAACGCCGGCACGGCTTCCAGCTCTGCGGACAGGAAATCTGTTTCGGCAATGCCGTATTTTTCATTCAGAATTTTCAGCACATTGAGCTTCACTTTTTCCGACGCCTGATCGTCCTTGAACGCACGGCTTCCGACCAGAATGTTCAGCTCCTCGCCCTTGATTCCCTCGGACAGTTTGCGCTGGCTCTGCTCGCTTGCCAGATGCGGCAGCAGATCGGTGACGCAGAAAATCGGGTCGTTGTCGTCCTCGCCGATCGCCACACTGATTACCGTGCCGTCCTTTTTCGCCACCACGCCGTGCAGCGCCAGCGGAATGGCAGTCCACTGATACTTCTTGATTCCGCCGTAATAATGCGTTTTGAAAAGCGCCAGGTCGTTGTCTTCATACAGCGGGTTGGGCTTCAGATCCAGACGGGGCGAATCGATATGCGCCGCCACAATGCGCACGCCCTCTTTCAGCGGCTTTTTGCCGATGACCGCCAGAATCACCGCTTTGCCGCGGTTGTTATAATACACACGGTCGCCCGCCTGATAGGTGTGATCGGGATCATACGGCACAAAGCCCTTCTTCTCCGCGAGCTTCACCGCATAGGAAACGGCTTCGCGCTCGGTTTTGGCATGGTCCAGAAAAACTTTGTAGTCCTCGCAGAAATCGTCTGCCTTTTTCATTTCGGCATCCGTGAGCTTTTCGCCCGCATTGACGGGCTTATAGGAAAGCTCTTCACTCAAAAGCTGTCCTTCGGTTTTCTCTGTTTTCATGACTTCGTCTCCTTTTCAAAATAAAGTTCTTCATATCTATCCTTCGCCTCGCAGACCGTATGGAGATACCAATTGGTGTCCGCGTAGGGCGTAGTGACAATGTTTTTTCCGTCGGGGGCGCAGGAGCTGTCCTCCAGCCACTGCCGTGTCACTCCCCAACCTGCATGATAGGCGCACAGGGCGTTGTTGACCGTGCCGAACCGTTCCAGAAACGCGGACAGCAGGTACACCCCGTAGGTAATATTGGTTTTCGGGTCGAACAGGTCGTCATAGGTATCGTCCTTGAAATCCGCGCCGAGCTTCGACTGCGCCCATTCAAAGGTCGGCTCGGTGATCTGCATCAGTCCCCGTGCGCCGATCGATGACACCGCTTCGGGCTGAAACCCGCTTTCGGTGCGGATTACGGCATACACCAGCGCGGGATCGACGCCGTAAGTCTCTGCGATCGGCTCCACCAATTCGGCATAGGTGCGCGGGTAGGAAGCGGCTTCGTACCGCTTGGAAGATTTCAGAAACAAAATTGCCGCCGCAATCAGCAGCACGGTCAATCCCGCGATTACCGCCGCAGTTTTTCTTTTGCTCACGCGCCCGCCTCCCTTCAAAGGTCAAACACTTCCCGGATTCTTTTTTCCAACGCTTCCCAGTCGCCGTTGTTTTCAATTACCTCGTCGCAATGCGTGCGGAAAAACGCCTCGCTTTTCTGCGCGTTCATGCGCGCCTTCGCGGCGTCCGCGGTCAGCCCGTCGCGCGAAACAATCCGCTCGTACCGTCGGTTTTCGTCCGCCACCACGCCGACCGTGCGGGTGCAGATTTTGTCCAGCCCGCTTTCAAACAGCGTCGGTGCGTCCAGCACCGCCACCGCCGCGCCGTTTTTCTCGGCTTTTTCAAGTTGCCGGCGGATGTCGGCGATGATATGGGGAAAAAGAATCGATTCCAGCTGTTTTCGTTTGGCTTCGTCCGCAAACACAAGGCTGCCCAGTGCGCGGCGGTTCAGGGTTCCGTCCGCAGACAGCATTTCCTTTCCGAACGCGGCGATCACTTCCTTAAGCGCCGCCGTGCCCGGTTCCGTCACCGCGCGGGACACCCGATCAGCATCGATGCACACCGTGCCGTGCGCCCGCAGCCACGCAGCGACCGTGCTTTTACCCGCGCCGGTCTGCCCCGTCAGTCCGATGATCTTCATCCAGATCCACCACCTCAAATCCTGCCGCGCGAATCAGTCGGTTATACACCGCCAGCCCCACGCCGTCCCGATCGGGGGTATGCGCATACACCGTCTGCACCCCGTCCTCGTCCGTTTGGCGCAAAATTTCAAACAGCAGATGCGCCTGTGTGAGATGGTCGGCTTTTTTGCCCCACCGATACACCCGAAAGCCCTCCGGCGGATTGTCCTCGTCAAAGCACAGCGCCGCTGCGCCCTCTGTCCTGCAAGTCTGAAGATACGCCCGAAATGCGGCGGCGCTTCCCGTCAGCATCAGCACGTGCGCGCGGGGGGCGTAGTGCTTGTATTTCATGCCCGGCGATGCAACCTTCGCGCGCGGGTCGATTTTTTCGGTCACGGCGCGGTCGATTTCCAGTTCTCCCAGCACCCCGCGCAGCTGCTCGGCAGTCACGGCGCCCGGCCGCAGCAGACGCGGAACTTCTCCCGCAATCGTCACCACGGTGGACTCCACGCCGAACTTACACTCTCTGCCCTTCACCAGTGCGTCCACCTTGCCGTCAAGGTCATGTAGGCAATGCTCAAACGTCGTCGGACTCGGATGTCCCGACAGGTTTGCCGACGGCGCTGCCAACGGCACACCCGCCGCCGTAATGATTGCCTGCGCCGTCGGATCGGACGGAAAGCGCACGGCGACGGTATCCATGCCGCAGGTCACCTCGTCGGGAACGAGCGCGCTTTTTTTGTTGATGACCGTCAGCGGTCCGGGCCAGAACGCTTCGGCAAGCCGATTCATGCGTTCGGTTCGTTTTTCATTCAGCGCATCGATCTGTTCAAGTGCGGAAATATGCACGATCAGCGGATTGTCCTGCGGACGTCCCTTGGCTTCAAAAATTTTTTTCACCGCTGCGCCGTCCAGCGCATTGGCGGCAAGTCCGTAGACGGTTTCGGTCGGAATCGCGACCAGTCCGCCGTTTCTCAGAATTTTTCCCGCTTCGGCAATGCCTTGTTCGTCGGGAAGCAATATACGGGTTTTCATATCATTCCTCCGCCTGCAATTTCAGCCGTTCGGCGCGATCCGCGGTAATCAGTGCGTCGATAATTTCGTCCAGATCGCCGCTGAGCACCTGATCGAGCTTATACAGCGTCAGATTGATGCGGTGATCAGTCACGCGGCTCTGCGGGTAGTTATAGGTGCGGATGCGTTCGCTGCGGTCGCCCGTACCCACCTGCGTGCGCCGTTCGGCGGCGATTTTGTCGGTCTGTTCCTTCATGGCGCGTTCGTACAGCCGCGAACGCAGCACCTTCATCGCTTTATCCTTATTCTTATACTGGCTCCGTTCATCCTGGCACTCCACCACCGTACCGGTCGGCAGATGGGTAATGCGGATCGCGGACTCGGTTTTATTCACGTGCTGTCCGCCCGCGCCGCCCGAACGGTAGGTGTCGATCTGCAAATCGGCGGGGTTGATTTCAAATTCCACTTCCTCCGCTTCGGGGAGCACCGCCACGGTGACGGTCGAGGTATGAATCCGCCCGCCCGCTTCGGTTTCGGGTACACGCTGGACGCGATGCACGCCGCTTTCAAATTTCAATCGCGAATACGCGCCCTCGCCTTCGATCGAAAAGCTGATTTCCTTGATACCCGAAAGCTCGGTTTCGTTGAGGTTGAGCACCTCGCATCGGAAGCCGCGGCGTTCGGCATACATCGTATACATCCGATACAGCACCGCCGCAAACAATGCCGCTTCCTCACCGCCCGCGCCGCCGCGAATCTCCACAATCACGCTGCGGTCGTCATTTTTGTCGCGCGGCAAAAGCAGCACCTTCAGTTCCTCCGAGAGCTGTTCGCACTTCTCCCGTGCGCTTTTGAGCTGATCCTCCGCCATTTCGCGGAAATCCTTCTCCAATCCGCCCGCTTCCAGCAGTTCATGCGCCTCGTCGGCATCTTTTTTTGCCGCGCAATATTGCTCATAGGTCTCCACCAGCGGGGTCAATTCCTTATATTCGCGCATCAGTGCCTTATACTGTGCCTGATCCGACACCACCGACGGATCGGTCAGCCGTTCGGCAATTTCCGCGTGCCGCCGGCTCACAAACTGCAATTTATCAAACATCCGATTCGTTCCTTTCGGGTCTTACAAGCGTTTTGACGGACTTTTCCGCCTTATGGCGCGGCACCATGAACTCGCGCCCGCACTTTTCGCACCGCAGCTTGAAATCCATGCCCGACCGCAGCACCAAAAAACGGGAATTTCCGCAAGGGTGCGGCTTTTTCATCACCAGCACATCGCCGACCTGCACATCCATCCGCGCTCACCTCTCTGTCATTTCACAGACTTATTATACCTTTTTTTTACTGCGAAATCAAGAATTTTCAGGGATTTAAAAAAAAGACTTGCATTTTTGTTTTGTTTGTGGTAACATAGACGTGTTATCGATATTGGTATTGGTATGCCCGTTCTCAAAATGACGGCAACCGCGCTTTTTTGGCGCGTGTCAGATAGCAATTCTGACCTTGGAGGTGAATGTGATGAAATCCGGAATCCATCCCGACTATAAGCCCACGACGATCAAGTGTGCTTGCGGAGCTGTTTACGAAACTTCTTCCACCCGTCCGAATATCACGGTGGAAATTTGTTCCAAGTGCCATCCGTTCTTTACGGGTAAGCAGAAGCTCGTTGACTCTGCCGGTCGTATCGACAAGTTCAACAAGCGTTTCAACCTGGGCAAGTAAAAAATGCCAACACAAAGCCGTTGTCGATGACAACGGCTTTTTTGTTTACGGAGGGGTTATGACCGAATACATCACTGTGAAACAAGCCGCCGAAGCGGAGTTTGAAGAAAAACGCTCGCGCTTCATCGGCTACGTCTCCCCCGCAAAAACCGCCGAAGAAGCTCTTGCTTTCGTCGCGAAAATCAAAGCTATGCACAAGCAGGCGACGCACAACGTCTGGGCATACAACCTCAGAGACGGCTCTAGGCGTTACAGCGACGACGGCGAACCGCAGGGTACGGCGGGCATCCCGGTGCTGGAGGTGCTGACCAAAAGCGGCGTGCAGGATGCGGCGGTCGTGGTCACGCGCTATTTCGGCGGGATTCTGCTCGGTGCGGGCGGATTGGTGCGTGCCTACGGGCAGGGCGCGAAGCTCGCGCTGGACGCAGGCGGAATTGTTGTAATGACCGCCTGTGCCGATTTTTCTCTGACTGCCGACTATGCCGCTTACGGCAAAATTTCCTATGCGCTGGACGGATTTTCGGCAAAAGAAATCCGTGCCGATTTCGGAGAAGCCGTCGAAATGACCGTGCGTGTGCGGGAAAAAGACGAAGCGGCGTTTCTCGACGGAATACGAGAGCTTACGGCGGGACGCGTGGTTCCGGCGCTCGTTTCCCGCGAATTCTGCCCGTTTTAACACAAGGAGGAAGCGACTGTGATCATTCTTATCACCGGCGCGACCCACACCGGAAAAACCGTGTGGGCGCAGAAACTGATGGAAAAGTACAAAATTCCGTATCTTTCGGTCGATCACCTCAAAATGGGACTGATCCGCAGCGGCATGACCGATCTCACCCCGGAGGACGACGATCGGCTGACCGACTTTCTCTGGTCCATTGTGCGGGAAATGATCAAAACCGCCATTGAAAACCGACAGTCGATGATTGTGGAAGGGAGCTACCTTCCGTTTGACTGGAAAAAGGATTTCACGGGAAAATATCTCAAGGACATCCGTTTTCTTTGCCTTGTGTTCACGGAGCATTACATCCGCACGCATTTTGACGACATCGCCGCCCACGCCTGCGATATCGAACAGCGGTTGTCCGACCGTGTGACGGAAGAAGAGCTGATCCTCGAAAACCGCCGTTTTCTGGAGGGATTCCGCGCCCGCGGCTTTGACTGCGAAATCATTGACGAAGAATATCCGGAAATTGACGCATAGAGGAGGAATCGGCGGTGTTATGGGTTGTTCTGATTCTTCTCGGAGTATTTTTGCTGATCGTTCTCACGTCGTACCTCTGCTATCGGCGGGTGTTTTCGGTGCCGAAGCAAAGCCGCGAATCGCTTTTTGAGATGCCGGACACCGAACAGTACACCCCTTACGCCCAAGAAGCCGGGCAGATGATCCGCGACGCGCTCAATATTCCCTATGAGCCGGTGACCATTTCGTCCGACGACGGAACAAAGCTCTTCGGGAAGTGCTATTTTTCCGATGCCCGCGCCCCGTGGATGATTATGTTCCACGGCTACCGAAGCGGCGCGGAACGGGATTTCTGCGGCGGTCTGAAATTCGGCATTGACCGCGGCTTCAACGTGCTGCTTGTCGATCAGCGCGCCCACGGAAAAAGCGAAGGAAAATGCCTTACCTTCGGAATCCGCGAACGGTACGACTGCCTTTCGTGGGTTCGGTATGTGCTCTCACGGGCGGGCGAACACGCGCAGATCGTCCTTTACGGAATGTCCATGGGCGCCGCCACCGTCCTCATGGCAACGGCACTTGGACTGCCGAAGCAGGTGGTCGGCATTGTGGCGGACTGCGGGTACAGTTCGCCGTCCGCCATCATCAAAAAAGTGATCCGCGACATGCGCCTGCCCCTTTTCCCGACTTACGCCTTCGTGCGGCTCGGCGGCATCCTGTTCGGCAGGTTTGATCTTGCCTCGGCTTCCGCCGAAAAAGCCATGGACACCTGTGACATCCCCGTGCTGTTTATCCACGGCGAGGACGACCGCTTTGTCCCCTGTGACATGGGACGCGAAAATTTCCGCCGCTGCCGTTCGGCGGGCAAGGCACTGCTGACAGTGCCGGGTGCGGGACACGGCATGAGCTATATGGCGGACAAAAATGCCTATCTTACCGCCGTTTCGGATTTTTTGGAAAAGACGGTGACCTGTCCGTAAAAAAAAGACTCCGCCTTGCGGCGAAGTCCGTGGTAAAAAGGTTTGTGCGGCATTGCCTCACACCCCGTTTTCAGCATAACACAAAAGCGAAAAAAGTCAAGAGGGAGGCTCGGAAGATGCGAAATATTCTTCGGAAAGCCGCCGCTGTCGCGGCGGGCGCGGTGTTTTTGTTCAGCGCATACAAACTGGGAAGTTATTTTCTCCAAACCCGACACGCAGAGCAAACGCGGGAATCGCTGGAAATTTACCGTCCGTCCCCTGCCTCCTCCCGCGCGGAAGAAGCCGACTCCTCCGTACAGGAAGAATTTTCGGAAATTCTCAGGCTTCGGGACATCAACCCCGACGCGGTCGCGTGGCTGACCGTGGACGGCACGAACATCGACTATCCCGTCGTGCGCGGCGAGGACAACGAATTTTATCTGACACATGATATTTACGGCGAAGAGCTGCCGTCCGGCACGATTTTTCTTGATTTCCGCAACCGCGCCGATTTTTCCGACGGCGTGAACATTTTATACGGACACCAGTTCAAAAGCGGCATCATGTTTGAGGACGTGCGGCGCTTCCGCAAGCAGGATTTTTTTGACTCGCACACCTCCGGCACACTCACTTCCGCGAACCGTCAATACCGTCTCACAACGCGGGCTTTTCTGATCGTCCCTTCCGACAGCCCGCTGTACGGCGCGGATTTCGGAAGCAGCACCCTTTCGGACGATTTCAGAAAATTCATCACCGACCATGCCTCTTTCCTCTGCGAGGAGGGATTGGACGGTGCCGAACGCCTGCTGCTGTTGTCCACCTGTACCTATGAATTCAAAGACGCCCGCGCCGTGCTGGTTATGAGCATGAGCGAAGCGTGAACGCACCGCGGACTGTCAATAAACCGTCGGATCGTTAAAATGCGGTATTTTCTGCGTGAGGGCTTCCGACTTTCGTATTTTGCTCTGCAGATCTTAGAATTTTAAGAAAACTCGGAAGTCAAAGATGCTGTCGCATTTTCACTTACTTCGCAGCTCGCGTCCTGCCGTATCTGTATACGCCGACGGACGCGAGCTGCTTGTCTCCGGCGTTTTCTTGACGTCCGACACCCGTCAAAAAACAAGTTTTTTTGACGCGCAGCGGCGCCCGCCGCAAGGCGGGCGCCGATTTTCTTTTTTACAGAGTTTTGCAGTAATGCCGTTTCGCAAGAAGCAGTGCCGAAAGCGCGGCTGCACACCAAACAGCAAAAATCCAGCCTCCGTGTGCCGAAAGAAACGGACTTTCTCCCGTCAAAAGCGTCAATACCGACCACGGACGCAGAAAATCCGCCCCGAAACGAACCGCCGCCGCGGGAAGCACGAGACACACGCACGAAAAAAGCAGTGCCTTTTCGTTGCTTTTCGCCCGCTCGGCAAAAAAGAGGATCAACGACATCACCAGGACCGTCGCCACCGCGCAGACAGCATAAAACACGCCCACAAACGCCCCGACGGACAGCGGAATCCCCTTCAGCATTTCCACGCTTTGACACGGCGCGTTCCAAAGGGCTTCTCCGAGAGCTTGCCGCATACGAAGCCATTCTCTGCCGTAAACACTGCACCAGACAAGGAATGTGACCGAAAGCGCGACAAGCGTCTTTTTCCAAAACAGCACTTCCCGTCCTTGCGGGGTGGCGTGCAAAAGCCTTCGGATGTCGCCGTTTCGGTCGGAGGAAAACAGCGCTGACACACAGACGGTCAGCAGTGCAAGGACGATCAGCGCGTTTCTTTGCCGCAGCCACATTGCCTTCTCGCCGTATATATCGAGAAAACGCACGGGATCGGCAATCCGCCCGCCGCGTCCGATCGCGGTCACCTCTGCCTCCAATCGGTCAAGCGCCGCTTCAAATTTTGCGGGGTCGATTTCGGAGGTTTGCAGCGCCTCGCGCGCATCGGCAAGATAAGCAAAGGTCTCGTCGGTGATTTCGCCTTCGATGTAGGACAGGTACTGACGGTACACCGTTTCTTCCGGCAGGTCATAGGCGGCTGTCTTAAACGGCAGCGCCCGCGTCAGCCATATGCCGGCAATCAGGCACAATCCGCCCATGCTTAAAAACAGGAATTTGTACCATTCCAGCCCGTACAGCCCAAAGCGCCGATGCACGGCATCGCCCATGCGGTTGACCGCACGGATTGCGCCGCCGAGGCGGTCGCGGTTTCCGAACGGAAAGCGCTTTTCGGAAATCCACACCTGCACTGCGGCAAGTACCGCCGCCAGAACCGCCCCCACCGCAAGCAAAAACGGACGTTTTCCGATCGGGAAAGAAAAGAAATTGATGTTGACATATTCGGTGTACAACCGAAAGGAAAACACGTAGGAAAACACATTGAGGTGCTTCAACAGGCAGAACAGCGACTGCGCGGGGATGAACGCATAAAGCAGATATTCGACGAAAAGCCCCGCCGCCGTCAGCACCCAGCACCACGACAGATGTTCCAGAAATGAAAGGAAAAACCACAGCAGAACGCCAAGCACAAATCCGCACAGCAGCTTGACCGCAAAAAATTCCGCCAAAAAGCCGAGTACCGACCGATTGACCGTGCATTTTTCAAACGCTTCCAGTGCCTGAATCGGCGCGCCCATGATTTCCCATCCGCCCTCGACCGTCAGCGACAGCAGCAGCGGCAGCGCATACAGCACCGCCGTAAGTCCGACACAGAAAAGCAGCAGTGCGCCGAGACGCGTCCTCGCCAGGCGGCTTCTGCCGCCCGGTGCGGTGCGAATAATGGCAAGAAGGCTTTTCTTTCTTTCCTCCGAAAAGGTCATGACAAAAAGAAGGATCAGCCCGAAAAACACACCGTCGGTGACGGAATCCTTTGCCCAATCGGCAACCGCGCGGTCATTGATCAACCGCATCCCGTCGGCGGAGCAGGCGGAAAAATCGTCGGCGGTTTTTTCGATATTTTTATACACAAAACGATGTTTGTCCTGCGAAAACAGCGAAGAGTTCCGAAGATTGTACGCCTGCTTCTGTACATTTTCCAGATATTTCGGATATTCCCGCAGATACTCCGCCTGCGCCAGCACCCGACTTTCGGCAGAAGTGAGCAGCCGGTTTTCCGGAAAATCCTCCGACACCTTTTCCGGTGCGGATTCGTAGGTTTCAATCAACGAACGGTACTCGCGGACGTCGGCAAAATAAGCACGAAGATTGCCGTTGGTTTTCTGATAGAAAAACAAAATCAGACACAGCAGCGGCAGGCACAAAAACAGTACCCGCCGTTTTCTTTCCGAAAAAATGCGCATCCACTCAATCACAGGCATCCTCCCCCAGATCGTGCAAATACACATCCTCCAGACTCGGCGCATGAAGCACCGGCACCCAGTCGTCGGGAAGCGAAGAAATCAGCTCCTCCGCCGTTCCCGACCGCAGAATCCGTCCCTCTTTCATCAGCAGAATCTGTGCCGCGGTCGCCTCGATATCGCTGACAATATGCGTTGCCAGCAGTACGATCCGATCCTTCGCCAGCGCGGCAATGTGATTCCTCAGCCGCGCCCGTTCCCGCGGATCCAACCCCGCCGTCGGCTCGTCCAAAATCAGAATTTTCGGGTCGCCGAGCAGCGCCTGTGCCAACAGCACCCGCTGTTTCATACCGCCGGAAAGGCTCCCGATTTTACTGTGGCGCTTCGGGGCAAGATTGACCAGCGAAAGCACGCGGGTGATCTCCGAATCGGTTTGTTTTCGGGGAACCTCCTTCAGCCGCGCCATATACACCAGAAATGTTTCCGCCGTCATTCCCTCGTACAGTCCCTGCTGTTGTGTCATATAACCGATCTTTCGGCGGAAATCCGCGCCCAATTCGCAGATTTCCTTTCCGTCACAGGAAATTTTCCCGCCGTCACGGCGAAGATTGTCGGTGATCAGATTCATCAGCGTGCTTTTCCCCGCGCCGTTGGCGCCGAGAATGCCGTAAATGCCGGAGGTAAAGGTATACGAAAATTCGTTCAGCGCAATTTTTTCGCCGTACCGCTTGGTCACTTTTTCCAGACAGAGTTCCATTTTTTCACCTCTCCGTGCCCCACAGAACCGTCGGTTTCAGTCCGTCGGTCAGATCCAGCAGCACTGTGAGAGATGAGCCTTTGCCTTCGGTGAAATTCTGCACACCGATGCACAGTTTCTCTGCATCCCCGCCGTAATAAGTCATCCTTTCCCGGTTTGGGTCTCCGTCGTATCCCGGAATTTTCTGCGGGAGCAGGTCACCTTCATACAGGGTTTTGCCGTCCAACGTGCGAATTTCTGTCTGACGGATGCCGTTTTCGTCCTTTCTGCTCCCCATGGCAATCCCGCCGAAAAGGCGCGGTGTTCCGGTATAGGCTTCCGAAAAAGACAGCACTTCCGTCCAATCTCCGTTTTCCAGCTTCATGACCGCGGCTTTGCTGTCGGTGCTGCACGGAAGATAACATTCGCCCTGTTCGGTCACCCACAGATCGCCGATTCCCCAGTCCAATCCCGATTTTTGGAAAATCGTTTCTTTACTGTCGGTTTTGAGGTCATACACCTCCACCGTCACTTCTTTTTTCTCCCTGTTCGCAAACGTCTGAAGGCAGCGGTACACACGGTTGCCTATAAAGCGCACATTCTGTCCTCCCGCTTCCACAGTATCGTCCCACAAGGTCACAAACGGGGTTTCTTTTCCCTCCAGCGGCGTCGCCATCACCGTGAGACGTTCTTTGGCATCGGCTCCGTTGATGACAGTGCTTTTCCCCACAAAGTACAAACAGCCGCGATGAATGAAAAATTGCTGCGGCTGATAGGTCAAGATTATTTCTTTGTAATCAATCTCCTTCACCGCTTCCCGATTTCTGCCGGAGATGTCCGAGCGGTACAGCGTGGTTTTCACTTTTCCGTTGACGGTCCAGTACAGCTTGCCGTCATAGTAGGACAATCCACCATTCACCGCAAATCTTGCTCCGCAGTCCGCCGTCTCATGCGTACAGGACGGATCACCGCAAAGAATGCCCGAAATTCCGCTTTCCTTGTCGTAATAATGCAGGAGCATATCTACATAGCTTCCGCCGCAGAAAAATGTCTCGCCCTCCTGAAATACATAAGAAAATGTCGACTGATATTTATTCTGCGCATCGACCGCCGGCAGCGGGTCTTCGGTGTCAAATTCCGGGTGAAAAAGGGTGGGTTTTGCCGTTTCTCCGCACCCCGCAAGCATCAGGCAAAGCGCCAGCACCGCCCCTGCGATTTGTTTTGTATTCATGGGAACTCTCCTGTTAAATTGTATAACATTTGGCAATACAAAATATATCCATTTCTACCTTATCATATTTCATCCATATTGTCAACAATTTTCTACATCTTACGGTTGATATCTTTGTTTTACAATATAAAGAACAAATTTGAATAGGGGCGAAGTGCTTTGCACTTCGCCCCTATTTGGTTGGTTGTTCTTTCTTATTTTACAGGCTCTGATACATTTCCAGATAGGTCTTTGCGGAACGCGCCCAGCTGAAATCGGTTTTCAGCACCGCCTGCATCTGCTTTTTCCAGACCGGCGCATTATGATACGCACCCACGGCACGGTTAAGTGCGCCGAGCATATCGTGTGCATTATAACTCTTGAACGTATAGCCGCAGCCGTTTTCCCCTGTGCCGAAATCGGTGATGCTATCCTTCAGCCCGCCCGTCTCGCGCACCACGGGAATTGCCGCATAGCGGCACGCCACCATCTGCGACAGTCCGCACGGCTCGCTCTTCGAGGGCATGAGGAAAATATCGGCGCCCGCGTACATCCGACGCGCCAGATCGGGCAGAAAGCCGATGGTCGCCGCCACCTGTCCGGGGAAACGGCGGGTCGCTTCACGGAAAAAGTCCTCGTACTCCCGCTCGCCCGAGCCGAGCACCGCCACCTGCATTCCCGAGCCGATGATCTCATTGAAAATATAGCGGATCAGGTCGATGCCCTTGGGAGCGACCAGCCGCGAAATGATTGCGACCAGCGGCTTATTTTCGTCATAGGCAAGCCCCAATTCGGCACAAAGCGCTTTTTTGTTTTCCTGCTTTCCTTTCGAGCAGGTCTGCACGGTGAAATTTGTCGGAATCAGCGGATCGGTTTTGCTGTCGTACAGCACGGTATCAATTCCGTTGAGAATACCGCGCAGTTTGAACTGATTCTCCCGCAGAAAGCCGTCCAGTCCGAACGCATACCACGGGTCGAGAATCTCCTGCGCATAGGTCGGGCTGACGGTCGTGACCTGATTGACCGATGCGATCGCCGCCTTCATGAAGTTCACACAGCCGTCATATTCCAGCAATCCGCGTTCGTTTTTGGAAATGCCGAGCAGGTCCTCGATGATCTCCTCGCCGAATTTCCCCTGGTACTGGATATTATGAATCGTGAACACCGTTTTCATGAATGTAAAGCGCACATCGCCGCGATAGTACAGGTTGAGATACACCGCCGCCAGCGCCGTCTGCCAATCGTTCAGGTGCAGGATATCGGGGGTGAAATCAATATGGCAGAGCGTCTCCAGAATCGCACGGGAAAAGAAGGCAAAGCGTTCGCCGTCGTCATAATGACCGTACAAGCCGTCGCGCTTGAAGTAATACTCATTATCCACAAAATAGTAGGTGACGCCGTTTGCCTCCGCCGTGAACACGCCGCAATACTGCCGACGCCAGCCGAGCGGCACGGAAAAGCTCGTCAGGTAAGTCATGCGCTCGCGCCACTGTTGTTTGATTCCCGAATACAGCGGAAGAATCACCCGACAATCCACTCCGTTTTCACAGAGTGCCTTCGGCAACGCGCCCGCCACGTCCGCCAATCCGCCCGACGCGATGAAGGGCAGGGCTTCGCTTGCTGCAAAAAGAATTTTCATACCGTCACCTCAGATTTTTGTTCCTTTTTTAACATACACCGAACATTTCGGTGCGCCCATCAGGCGTTTCCCGTCTCCGATACGCACGTCCTTATCCGTCATCACATAGGACAGTTCGCAGTTCTCGCCGACGACCGTTGACTGCATGAGAATCGAATTTTTCACCACGGCGCCGCGTCCGATCTGCACGCCGCGGAACACGATGCAGTTTTCCACCGTGCCGTCAATGATGCAGCCGTCCGCAATCAGCGAATTTTTCGCGGAACCGCCGACGCCGTACATGGCGGGGCTTTCGTCGCGGACTTTGGTATAGATCGGGCGGAAGGGCATGAACAGATCGCGCCGCACCTGAGGATCCAGAAGCTCCATATTGACGTCAAAATAGTTTTCCATGGAATGAATCTGCGCGAGATAACCGGTAAATTCATACGCGTAAATCTTGAATTTCTCCAGCGATCCGAGCAGGACATCGTTGCGGAAGCTGTACAGGTTTTTCTGCTTGCAGATATCGATCAGCCGTTCCAGAAAATCCTTGTTCATCACGGCAATATTCATGCAGACATTGACTTCCCGATCGCTTCCCGTGGACTTGCGCATATCGGTGACGATATGATCCTCGTCGATTTTGAGAATGATGTTATTTTCGTCGTTTTCCTGCGACACATCGCGGCGCTTATACAGAAGCGTCATGTCACAGCCGTTCTTTTTGTGGCACTCGATGATCGGAGCGTAATCGATGTTGGCAATCACGTCGCAGTCGCTGAGCAGGACGTATTTCGCCTTGGAACGCTGGATATACCGTTCCACATTCGCCAGCGCTTCCATTCGTCCGCGGTAGATTCCGTTGACGGAATTGCCGAACGGCGGCAGAATATGCAGTCCTCCGTTTTTGCGCGCCAGATCCCATTCTCTGCCCGATCCGAGGTGGTCGATCAGCGACTGGTAGTTGCTTTTGGTGATGACACCCACGGTTTCGATGCCGCTGTTGACCATATTCGACAGCACGAAATCAATGAAGCGGTAACGTCCGCCGAACGGAATCGAACCCATGGTGCGGCGTTCCGCCAATTCGCCGAGGCGGGTGTCGTGGATATTGGAAAAGATGATGCCGAGCGTTTTGTTTTCAATCATAGTTGCCACCGCTTTACATATTTTTCTCGATCATGGCTTTCGCGCCGATGACGGTATTATCCGAAATGTTCAGGTTCGCGCCGACCACCGACACGCCCCATGCGTCCTTGTCGCTCATTTCCTCCGGTCTTACACCGACCGAAGCGTTTTCTCCGATCGTCGTGCCTTCGGCAATGATGGCATAGTTGATGACCGCGCCCTTTTTCACGGTGACGTTCGGCATGAGAATACTGTCGCGCACCAGCGCGCCTTCCTCCACCGTGACGCCCGCAAACAGCACCGAAAAGTCTACTTTTCCGCTGACTTCACAGCCTTCGGTGATCAGAGAATTCTGAACATCGGCAGTCTCGGAGACAAAATGCGGAGGCATGATCGGAGTTCGCGAATAAATCTTCCAGTCCTTGTCGTGAAGATCCAGCTCCACATTCGGATTGATCAGGTCCATATTGGCTTCCCAGAGGCTGTCGATCGTACCGACGTCCTTCCAGTAGCTGTCAAAGGTATACGCGAACATCCGCTCCCCGGCGGCAAGCATTTTCGGAATGATATTTTTTCCGAAGTCCTTGGAGGATTTTTTGTCCGCATCGTCCTCTTCCAGATAGTTGCGCAGTTTTTTCCAGTTGAAGATGTAAATGCCCATGGACGCCAGGGTGCTTTTCGGCTGCTTCGGCTTTTCTTCAAAATCATAAATACGGCACTCGCCGTCACAGCTCATGATTCCGAAGCGGGAAGCCTCTTCCATCGGCACATCGATCACCGCGATGGTACAGTCGGCACTTTTTTCCTTGTGAAAATCCAGCATCTTGGAATAGTCCATTTTATAAATATGGTCGCCCGAGAGGATCAGCACATAGTCCGGATCGTAGCGGTCAATAAACTGGGTATTCTGCCAGATGGCGTTTGCCGTTCCGGTATACCAGTCGGTTCCCTTGATCTTCTGGTACGGCGGAAGCACGTGCACGCCGCCGTGATTGCGGTCAAGGTCCCACGGCTGACCGTTGCCGATGTAATCATTCAGTTCCAGCGGCTGATACTGCGTCAGCACGCCCACGGTGTCCACACCCGAATTCACGCAGTTGGACAGCGGGAAATCAATGATCCGATACTTTCCGCCGAACGGTACGGCGGGTTTGGCAATGTCTCTTGTCAGTGCATACAGTCGGCTTCCCTGTCCGCCCGCCAAAAGCATTGCGATCCATTCTTTCTTTTGTGCCATAGGGATTCCTCCTCTTCGGGTTTCGCCCGAAAATGTTTTATCGTCATTTTGCGGATTTTTTGCCTGTTTTTTCCTTATACAAATACTGCGGTTTCAAAAACAGCGCACCATAGGGCGGCACGGTCAGAGAAACGGAATATGCCGAACCGTGCATCCCGTGTTTTTCACAGGGAACGGTGCCGTTTTTGATTCCCGTTCCGCCGAACACTTCGTCGTCGGAGGTGAACACTTCTTTATAGTTTCGCGCACGGGGAACACCGATCCGGTAGTTCTCCCGCTGTACAGGACTGAAATTCATCAGGCAGACCAGCGGGTCGCCCTGCTCGTCAAAGCGCAGGAACGACACGATGTTCTGCTTACTGTCGTCGGCACAGATCCAACGGAATCCGTCCCACGAATTGTCCACCTGCCAGAGCGGCGGAGTGGCGCGGTAAAACTCATTGAGCGCCTTCACATAGGTCTGCAGCTTCCGATGACTCTCATATCCCAGAAGCAGCCAGTCCAATTCATTCTGATAGTTCCACTCGATAAACTGTCCGAATTCGCTTCCCATGAAATTGAGTTTTTTGCCCGGATGTGCCGCCATATACCCGAAAAACGCCCGCAGTCCCGCGAATTTCTCCGCATAATCACCCGGCATTTTATTGAGCAGCGACCGTTTTCCGTGCACCACCTCGTCGTGCGACACAGGAAGAATGAAGTTTTCGCTGAAGGCATAATAAAAGCTAAACGTCAGCTTGTTGTGTATTCCGCTGCGGAAGTACGGATCGGTGGAAATATAGCTCAGGCAATCGTTCATCCAGCCCATATTCCACTTGAAGTTGAAGCCCAATCCGCCGTCGTCCACCGGATAGGTCACCAGCGGGAACGCCGTCGATTCCTCCGCCGCCATAATCACGTCGCCGAACTCCGAAAAGACCGTGCAGTTGAGTTTCTGCAAAAACTCCACGGCTTCCAGATTGATATTCGTTCCGTTTTTGTTCGGGCGCCACTCGCCGTCCTTGCGGTCATAGTCCAGATACAGCATCGAAGCCACCGCATCCACACGCAAGCCGTCGATATGGTACTCGCGCAGCCAATACATCGCATTGGAAATGAGGAAACTGCGCACTTCGTTTTTTCCGTAATCGAAAACGCGCGTCGCCCAATTCTTGTGTTCGCGCTTAAGAGGATCGCTGTATTCATAACAGCTTTCGCCATCAAATTCACACAAGCCGTGCGCATCCTTCGGGAAGTGCGCCGGCACCCAGTCCATAATCACGCCGATTCCTTTTCGGTGCATCGTATCCACAAAGGTCTTGAAGCCTTCAGGCGTGCCGTAGCGCGACGTGGGCGCAAAATACCCCGTCTGCTGATACCCCCACGAGCCGTCGAACGGATACTCCGCAATCGGCATCAGCTCCACGTGGGTATAGCCCATCTCTGCCACATACGCCGACAGTTCTTCCCCCAGTTTTTCATAGGAAAAACAGTTTCCGTCCGCGTACCGGCGCCACGACCCCATGTGCATTTCATATATATCCACGGGAC
>ERZ808246.1298-NODE-1298-length-18284-cov-30.458884_pt1 | contig 18284 bp, 12 predicted proteins | sample MGYA00521083_ERZ808246 | MGnify/ENA primary metagenome ERZ808246 (study PRJEB31516, sample SAMN03275577) | gut metagenome | biome: mammalia-associated habitat; material: feces | host: Papio cynocephalus | place: Kenya | collected 2012-07-07 ... | reverse complement strand
GCAGTCATGATTCCACCTTCCATTCCCATCGATCCTCATCGATATGAGATGCAGCCGCAGCAAACAAAAAAGACCTGGAACGACGTATAGTGACGTCGTTCCAGGTCTTGCCTCGCATTGAGTAGCAACCCTGCCGCGCTTGCATGCTGCGCGTATATGTCATTCCAGTGTAGGTCACGGCAACACGCGACACTCCGTTTTTTGGAAAACGTTTACCGGCAATATTGCAACAGCGGGGACTCTGAAGGCGGTTAGCGGGCATGGTCTCCCTCCAAAGCCGCCTGTGGTCCGCCTGAGGAGGCATCAGCGGACCTCCACGAACGATCAGGCCGAACCATCTATGAGCCAAACCATCCATAAAAAACAAGAAAGCCGGCGGAGAGAAGGCCGCCGGCTGAGAGAGAAGAGAGAAGAAGGGTTCAGTTATGGGATTCCAAAGGAACCTCGCCAACAGCCGTAACCGTTGACATGTCCTATATAACCGCCCGACCCTTGGAGGAATGATGTGCGTTCCTGTCAATTCCCTGAGAATTTCGTAGCGAAAATGTCATGACGGTGCGATTTAGGGTGTTAAGACCCCGCCGACGACCCTCCGACGCGTCGCGGAGCGAAACGCACGGTGCCATTCCGCGACGGCATGCGGCCATGCGCACGCGCATGCATTCAACCCATTCGACCCATTGGTCCCATTCGCCTCATTCGGCGAATTTGTCGACGCGGCGATCGTAGGTCAACAGGCCATTGAGCTCCTCCTCCACGTCGGAAACCTGCGTGTACACGTACCCGGCGAGGCCGTGCGCCTCCAATGCGGCGGCCGAGGCGAGCGCCGACCGTACGGCGGCGCGCCAGCCGTCGATCGCATCGTATTCGCCGTATCCGTAGGCCTTTGACACCGCGGCATGATCGGCGACCAACTGCGCCAGACCGCCGAACTCCGAAATCACGAACGCGCGCACGCCGTGCTGCGCCACCGGCAGCACCGCATAGTGCGCGGCCCTGCGGCGACGGCGGTGACGCTTTTCGAATTCGGCCACGTATCCGCGCAGCGGACCCTTGTCCGGATAGATCTCCAACGGGCGGAAATAGTTGTGCACGCTGTGGAAGTCGCCGCAACGCTGGTCGTACCAGCCGCTCGTCGCGTCGATCGGCCGGGTCGGGTCGAGCGCGTGGATGCGTTCGGCCGCATCGCAGGCGTCGAATTGGCCCCAGCCCTCGTTGAACAGCACCCACGTCACGATCGAGGGATGGCCGGACAGCGCGTGGACCATGGCGTCGCACATGCGGGACCAATCGCGGCGGTAGGAGGCGTCGTCCGCGCCGAGCGCCGTGAAATGCTTCGCGGTGTCGTCGCGGAATTTGTTCCATGTGGAGCGGATCAGCGTGGGCTTGCGGTTCGTGGCCCATGCGTTGTATTCGCCCGCCGTGCCGCCGCCGGACACCGCGTCCTGCCAGACGAGCATGCCCAAGCGGTCGCAATGGTAGTACCAGCGCGCCGATTCGATCTTGATGTGCTTGCGCAGCATGTTGAATCCGGCGCGCTTCATCGCGGTGATGTCATGCAGCAGCGCGGCGTCGCTGGGCGCGGTCATGAGGCCGTCCGGCCAGTAGCCTTGGTCGAGCACGCCTTTGAGGAACAGGGGTTTGCCGTTGAGATGGAAGCGGGCGACGCCCTTCATGTCGGGTTTCACTTCGACGGTGCGGAACGCGCAGTAGGATCGCACGACATCGGCGGACGACGGTTGCGCGGCGCCTTCGCCGGCCGGCGAGCCCTGTGCGTCCCCCTGCGATGCCGCGGCCGTCCGCGGGATCGGCGTCGAAGACGATTTCGAGGTTGATTTCGCTGACGGACCGGCCAGCAGCGTCGCGGTCACGTCGTACAGATACGGATCGGACGGCGACCACAGGTGTTCAGCCGACGTTTGGATCTCCGTGCGGAGCTTGCGGGTTCCGGCCGGCAGCGTCTCGTCCGCCACCACGGTGCCGTCCGCGGGATCGGTCACGACGACGCGCAGCTTCGCGTTCGGCTTGTCGCCGCCGATTTCCGCGCGGATGAACAGCTTGCCGTCGGCCGCGCCCTTCAACGTGAGCGTGCGCAGAAAGGCGTCCGGCACGATCTCCATCCAGACGCTTTGCCAGATGCCGCTTTGCGCGGTGTACCAGATGCCTTCGCGCTCGATTCGCTGCTTGCCGCGCGGCTGCGTGCCCGAATCGTTGGGATCGTAGACGCACAGCGCGATTTCGAACGCGTCATCGGGATCGATGAATGCGGAGATGTCGACGTCGAACGGCAGGTATCCGCCGACATGGCAGCCGGCGAACTGTCCGTTAATGAAACATGCGCAGACGTAGTCGACCGCCTCGAAATGCAGGATCAGACGGTTCGCGTCACCGATCTGCCTGACCGTCTCCTCGTCGCCGAGCGTGACGGGATGCACGATGGTGCGATACCAGATCATATTGTCCGGATAGATGGTCTGGTGCACGCCTGACAGCGCCGATTCCGGCGAGAACGGGACGAGGATCTTGCCGTCGAAGGTTTCCGGGATCGCGGTTTCCTTGACCGCCTCCACCGCTTCGTCGCGGGTCAGGGACGGTGCCGTCTTGTTACGGGAGAACAACCAGCGTGAACCGGATTCGTCGCCGGGAATCGGCACGATCGCATAGTCCCACAGGCCGTTGAGCATGGCGTAGTCGCCGCGCACCATGGTCGGGCGAGGATGCTCGCCGAGGATCGGCGCGCGGCCGGCATCCATCTCGCGCTCCCCCTCCTGGGTCGGGCAGAACGCCTTGTTTCCCGCGTTCTCGCGCAGCCATTCGTCACGAATGGAGGCGCCCCACGGCGTCCACAGCTGCCGTAGCGGCTCCCGGGAGCGCATCTTCGTCGGAGCGGCCTTCAATACGCGTTTGATATCCAACATGGAGCGTCCCTTCCTGCAACCCTGCATGCTCTCGTCGTTCCCATTGTAATGAGGCAGGGCGCGCAGGAGCCGGTCATGCGCTGGCGAGTCGTGCGACGCTCACTTGGATGTCGCGAACGGCTGCGGCACGAGCCGCCCCTCGACGTGCCGCTCCTCGATGTCGCGGTCGTCGCCCGTGTAGATGAAGCGTTCGAGCCGTTCCTCCACGGACAGGTCGAGCAGGCTTTCGTCCTCGCGGATCACCAAGGCGTCGAACGCGTATCCCGGTTCGAACGAGCCGACCTTGCCGAACAGCGCGCCACCCACCTTGGTGGCCATGTGGAACGCTTCGGGCAGCCGCAGCGGACGATCATCCTCATGCCCAGCCTCGAACGTCTTGGCCTTCGACGCTTCGATCGCCATGACGATCTGCCGGGTCATGGCCGAATCGTTGCCGGCCGCCACATCGCTGGCGATCGAGACCTTCAGACCATAGTCGAGATCGCGCCGCACCGGCATGATGCCGCTGGTCAGGTTGAGATTGGATTGCGGGCAGTGCGCGAGCCACACGTCGTGGTCTTTGAGCACCGCGCGCTCCCGGTCGGTCAGCCACACGCAATGCGCCATGATGGTGCAGCCGGACGGCATGAGGCCGTAGCGCTCGTAGACTTCGGCGTAGGTCGGGATGTCCGGATGCAGCTCATGCACCCATTGGATCTCGCCGCGGTTCTCGTCGAGATGCGACTGCACGGGCAGATGGTAACGTTCGGCGAGCTCGCCCAGGCCGGCCATGAGCTCCGGAGTGGTGGACGGCACGAACCGCGGGGTGATGATGAAGCCGATGTCGGGAGCGAGCTTCCTGGATCTCGTGATCAGCTCCTCGGTGCCCGTCAGGCTCGCGTCCGTGTCCTCCACCAGATAATCCGGGGAATTGCGGTCCATATTGACCTTGCCGACCACCGGCCGAAGTCCCGACTCCTGGCACAGTTCCATCAGACGCAGCGTCGCCTCGTTGTGCAACGTCGCGAACGCGCTGAAGCGGAGCGTGCCGTTCTTCCACAGCCGGGTGAGGAACCGCCGGTACCAGTGGTCGGCCACGTCGAGGTCAGCGTACTTGGACTCGGCCTTGAACGTGTACTTCTCGAGCCACGGCAGCAGCTCGTAATCGAAGCCGAGTCCAGCGAACGGATACTGCGGCGCGTGCACATGCAGATCGTTGAACGCGGGGATGATCAGATGCCTGGAACGGTCCACGACGGTCAGATCGGCCGCGCCGCGCATGGAGGCCGGCAGACTGCCGCACACCTGCCGGACCGTTCCGCCGTCGACGATCACATAGCCGTCCTCGACCACTTCGAAACGGTCCGGGGACGGCGTGAATACGATGTCTCCCTTGTACGCGATCATCAGGCACCTCCATCGAGCGCGCGGCCCGCCGGCGGACGGCCGGCGGGCCTTGGTCACTTCCCTACGTTCGATAATAGGGAATGCCGATGTCGGGAAACGCGCGCGGCGCGTACGGGAGCATCCGCCGTGGGCTCAGCCCTCCAGCTTCGCCTTCTCGGCGGCGAGACGCGCGGCTTCGGCCTCCTTGCGGGCCTTCAGCTCGGCATCGAAGCGGGCGAGCTCCTCCTCGACGGCCTCCGGCGGGATCTTCGCGAAGATCGGATGCGGCTTCGGCACCGGAGTGCCGACCACGATCGGCTCGGAAGCCCACGGATGCACGGTCTTGCCGAGCTCGTAGTCGCCGGTGATGATCGGGTAGGTGAAGCCCGGCTTGTCGAGGTCCTCGACCTCTTCGATGTGGGGCAGCGGCGAGAACATGCCGGTGCCGCCAAGGGCCTCCCACACCTTCTGCGCGGAATGCGGCAGGAACGGGGCCAGCAGGTGGTTGGCGTCGGACACGGCCTGTGCGGCGGTGTGCAGCACGGTGCCGAGACGGGCCGGATTATCCTTGATCTTCCACGGTTCGGTGGCGGAGATGTACTTGTTGATGTCGCCGACCACGCGCATCGCTTCGGACAGCGCGTTCTTCTGGCGATGGTTCTCGATGAGACCGCCGACGGTGTCGAACGCGGCCTTGGTTTCGGCCAGCAGAGCACGGTCCTCGCCGGTGGCGGACGCCTCGTCGAACGCCGGGATCTCGCCGAAGTTCTTGTTAATGAGGTTGGCCACGCGGTTGACCAGGTTGCCCCAGGAGGAGGCGAGCTCCTCGTTGTTGTGGCGCACGAACTCGGCCCACGTGAAGTCGGAGTCGGAGCTTTCCGGACCGGCCACGGAGATGTAGTAGCGCACGGCGTCCACCGGGTAGCGCGACAGGATGTCCTTCACGTAGATGACGATGCCGCGGGAGGACGAGAACTTCTTGCCCTCCATGGTCATGAACTCGCTGGCCACGACCTGCTCCGGCATGTTCAGCGGGCCGAGCTTGCCGGTCTCGCCGCCCTTGGAACCCTGACCGTTGTAGGCCAGCATCTCGGAAGGCCAAATCTGGGAGTGGAACGTGATGTTGTCCTTGCCCATGAAGTAGTAGCCCGGGGTGGTCGGATCGTTCCACCAGGCGCGCCACGCCTCCGGGTCGCCCTTGCGGCGGGCCCATTCGATGGATGCGGACAGATATCCGATCACGGCGTCGAACCACACGTACAGCTTCTTGTTCGGGTTGTCGATCCAACCCTTGACCGGCACCGGGATGCCCCAGTCGATGTCGCGCGTGATGGCGCGCGGCTTGACTTCCTTGAACAGGCCGATGGAGAAGTTGATGACGTTGGTGCGCCAGCCCTCACGGGTCTTCAGCCATGCGAGGTTGGCTTCGGCGAGCGCCGGAAGGTCGAGGAAGAAATGCTCGGTCTCCTCGAAGCGCGGGGTCTCGCCGTTGATCTTGGACACCGGGTTGAGCAGCTCGTCCGGGTCGAGCTCGTTGCCGCAGGCGTCGCACTGGTCGCCGCGTGCGCCGTCGGCGCCGCAGATCGGGCAGGTGCCCTCGATGTAACGGTCCGGCAGGGTGCGGCCGGTGGACGGCGAGATGGCGACCTTCTGGGTGCCCTTGTAGATGTAGCCGTTCTTGAGGCACTGCGTGAACAGCTCCTGCACGACCTTCTCATGGTTGCCGGTGGTGGTGCGGGTGAACAGGTCGTAGCTCAGACCCAGGTCGCACAGATCCTTGGCGATCACACGGTTGTAGCGGTTGGCGAGCTCCTGCGCGCTCACGCCTTCCTTGTCGGCTTCCACCAGGATCGGGGTGCCGTGCTCGTCGGTGCCGGACACCATCAGCACGTCATTGCCCTTCATGCGCTCGTAGCGCGCGTAGACGTCGGAGGGCACGCCGAAGCCGGCGACGTGACCGATATGACGGGGGCCGTTCGCATACGGCCAAGCAACATTCACCAAAATATGACTCATGGTGACCGATTATACAAAGCGCCATATCCCGTGTTTTCGGCGCATACCGACAGTCGGAAGGACGGATGCGGCATGTCTCTGGACACGGCGGGTTCCGGTGGCGGAGGCCGCTGGAGGGACATGGGAATCCACAAGGTTATCCACACTGCCGCGGCGTGCAACGACCACTATCCACTTATCCACATTTTTTCGTGGTCCGGTGGCGCCGCACCGCGCGCGTCCGATACGGTACCGCCATGACCGACGCACCACCCCTTCTGGGCCATGGCGATCTGCCCGGCCCGTTGTGCCTGAACAGATTGGATTCCATTGGCACCCTATGCAAGCTCGACAACACGAACGCCTACTCGCGCCACGACGCACGTACGCTCTACGGCCGCGCCAGCATCATCGCGACGCTGCTGCCGAGCCGGTCCGTGGCATGCGCCGGCACCGCCGCATGGGTGTGGCTGGGCGGCATGTTCCCCAACACGATCGACATCATCGCGAAAGCGCATTACCGGGCCTTGCGGTATGGGCTCAGGGTCAGCGTATTCAATCGCAATGCCCCCGACAACCACATCATCACCGTCGGGCCGATCACCGTCACCACGCCGGCGCGCACCGCCTGCGACCTTGCCATGAACTGCACGTCCGAGGCGCAATCGCCGGCGGTGGAAATCGTCTGCATGCTCATGCAGGAGTTCAAGTTCCGTCCCGATGACTGCTTGGCGATCATGCGGGAGGCCACGCATATCCGCAACGCGCCCCGGGCGCGCCGGTTCTTCCGCACGATCGAAGGAAGGCAGTAGCCGGCATGCGCGCGTCGAAACGATCGTCGAGGCATGCGCGCAAAGCGCGCCGCGGACCGCCGAAATACCAGCCGGCGGAACGGCCAAAAGCGCTGGTCGAGCCACCTGCGCCGCCGATCGAGCTCACGCCATTGGTGGCATGCGACCCCAGCACCCCGCAGGATGTGCTGTGGCATATCGCGGAATATGCGCCGCAGCTGCGCGCATGGCTGGTCGCCAATCCGAATGCGACGCCGGCCATGCTGGAGTATCTCGCGCAGGTCGGCGGACCGGGCGTGCCCCGCGCGCTGCAAGTGCTGCTGGAATCGTTGGAATCACGCGGATCGTGAGCAATCGTTGCGAGGAATTCAGCCCTTCATGGCAAGCACTGCATTGTAGACCTGCTTGCGGTTGGCGAGCGAACCATCAGGGAGCGGGTGTTCGGCGACCACTTGGGAGATCGCGTCCTTGATGCGCAGATTATCCTCCTGCGCGCGGTCGACGGACAGCACCGCCAGATCCTCAATGGATAGCGCGGCCGGAGCGGCCGCATCGGCCTCCTCTTCGGAGGCACCGGCCACGACCAGCACCATTTCGCCGCGCGGCGGATCGTCGATGACGCTTTGGCGGATATCGGCGATGGTGCCGCGGCGGATCTGCTCATAATCCTTGGTGAGTTCACGGCAGAGCGCCATCCTGCGGTTCGGGCCGAACACGTCGAGCAGGTCGGCCATGGCGTCGTCGATGCGGTGCAGGGTCTCGTAGAAGACGATGGTGCGGCGTTCGGATTTGAGCGCGCGCAGATGCTGCACGCGCTCGGTATGCTTGCGCGGCAGGAAACCCTCATAGCAGAAGCGGTCGGTCGGCAGTCCGGACAGGCATAGCGCATCGAGCACGGCGGAAGGTCCGGGGGCGCAGGTGACGGGCAGACCGCGTTCGATGGCGCGGCGGACGATGGCCAGGCCCGGATCGTTGATGGTGGGCATGCCCGCGTCGGATACGACGAGCACGGTGGCGCCTTGTTCGACCTGGTCGAGCAGGCCGTCGGCCTTGTCGCGTTCGTTGTGGTCGTGGTAGGCCACGACTCGGCCGGGCACGCGGATGCCGAGACGGTTCGCGAGCGCATACAGGCGGCGCGTGTCCTCGGCGGCCACGATATCGGCGCCTTCCATGAGCGCGATGAGCCGCGCGGAGGCATCCGCGGTGTTGCCGATCGGCGTGGCCGCAAGCACCACCGTGCCGCGCGGGATATCGACGTCGGAGACCAGGCCGTCGAGGCCGAATTCGGCGCGTTCGGTGGCCTGCGCGACCCGTTCGGCGCGGTCGGCGCCCTCGGCGGCGCGTGCCGGCCGCGCGTCCTCAACAATATGTTCGCTTGTGCTTTCCATACCTTCCAGTATCGCACCGCACGGCCGACGAGGGAGGCGATGCGGCGGACGCCAGCCGACTGGCGTCTCAGCGGTACATCGGCGGAAGCGTGTCGGCCATGCGCATGAAGCCGCTGTGCGTGAAATCGTTGAACATCTCACGGCGCACCAGATCGGCGCCGAAGCCGTCGATGGTGTTGGGCGAGTCCAGTTCGACGCCACCCAGATCGTTGCCCCACACGGCCGGATAACTGCCGGTCACGGCGTGCACGTCGGAATCGGCGTGGTCGGAGATGACGTTGCTGGTCTCGTTTTGATGGCCGAACATGGCGAAACGCCCGGTCGCGGCATGCAACGCTTCGAACAGCGTTCGCGTACTACGATTGAGGTTGCCGTCCACCGGCTGTGGCGTCGCGGTCCGCTCGATCGCTTCGCTTTGGATCATTGCATGCTGGGTCATGTGCTCTTTCTCCCGCCTTTGGTAGCCGACCGATGCCTCCACTGTACCGAACCGTATCGGCGTTGTCAGCGGGAATCCAAACCAGGATTTGCCCCCCCAGCACCGCGGGAGTGTCTTATTTATAAAGTTATAGATAACGTGATATGCTTGTTAGTGCAACGAATTAACGAACTCTGGTCAAGGCTGCGCGCGTCCAAGCACGGCTCATCCACCAGAAGCCGCAACGAAGCAGTCTGAAAGGATTTTCATGAAGTACGGCCATTTCGACGACTCAGCCCGCGAGTACGTGATCGAGACCCCGGCAACGCCACTGCCATGGATCAACTACCTCGGCAACGAGGACTTCTTCTCCCTGATCTCCAACACCGGCGGCGGCTACTCCTTCTACAAGGACGCCAAGCTGCGCCGCATCACCCGCTATCGTTACAACAACGTTCCGGCCGACAATGGCTCCCGCTGCTACTACCTGAGCCTGATGGATTCCGACGCGGCCGACGCCAAGCCGGTCGAGACCTGGTCCCCCACCTTCCTGCCATGCAAGACCTCGCTCGACTCCTACAAGTGCCGCCAGGGCATCGGCTACACCGTGTTCGAAGCCGCCAAGAACGGCATCGAATCCAAGCTCACCGCGTTCGTGCCGCTGCACACCCACGCCGAGATCAACCGTCTTGATGTGACCAACACCACCGGCAAGCCGGTCGTCATCGACGTGACCGGCTCCGTGGAATGGTGCCTGTGGAACGCCGTGGACGATTCCTCCAACTTCCAGCGCAACCTGTCCACCGGCGAAGTGGAGATCGAGCGCGAGGCGGACGCCACGCTGCTGTACCACAAGACCGAGTTCAAGGAGCGCCGCAACCACTACGCCTTCTACGCCGTGAACTCCCCCGTCGTCGGCTTCGACACCAGCCGCGACGAATTCCTCGGCCAGTTCAACGGCTGGGACACCCCGCAGGTCATCGCCGAAGGCAAGGCCCACGATTCCGTGGCGCATGGCTGGTTCCCGATCGCGGCCAACCGCGTGCGTCTGACCCTCCAGCCCGGCGAGACCAAGTCGCTGGTCTTCGTGCTCGGCTACATCGAGGTCGCCAAGGACCAGAAGTGGGAGGATCCGAACGATCCGGCCAAGGTCGGCATCATCAACAAGAAGCCGGCGCACGAGCTGTTCCGCCGCTTCGCCAACGTCGAGCAGGTCGAAGCCGCGTTGAAGGAGCTGAATTCCTACTGGACGGAGCTACTGAGCACCTACAGCGTCGAATCCGGCGACGAGAAGCTCGACCGCATGGTCAACATCTGGCACCAGTACCAGTGCATGGTCACGTTCAACATGTCCCGCTCCGCCTCCTATTACGAGTCCGGCATGGGCCGCGGCATGGGCTTCCGCGATTCCAACCAGGACCTGCTCGGCTTCGTGCACCTGATCCCGGGCCGTGCACGCCAGCGCATCATCGACATCGCCTCCACCCAGATGGAGGACGGTTCCGCATGGCACCAGTACCAGCCGCTCACCAAGAAGGGCAACGCCGACATCGGCGGCGGCTTCAACGACGACCCGCTGTGGCTCGTGGCCGGTACCTACGCGTACCTCGCCGAGACCGGCGACGGCTCGATCCTGAACGAGCCGGTGCCGTTCAACAATGTGGAAGGCTCCGAGGTTCCGCTGCTCGAGCACCTGCGCCGCTCCGTGAACTTCACCATCACCCACAAGGGCCCGCACGGCCTGCCGCTGATCGGCCGCGCCGACTGGAACGACTGCCTGAACCTCAACTGCTTCTCCGACACCCCGGGCGAAAGCTTCCAGACCGTGGAGAACAACGACACGGGCGTGGCCGAATCCGTGTTCATCGGCGGCATGTTCGTGCTCTACGGCGGCCAGTACGCGGACATCCTCGAACACTATGGCCAGGCGGCCGGCATGACCGGCGCCGACGCCGCCAAGGAAGCAGCCAGCATGCGCACCGAGATCGAAGCGGTGAACCAGGCCGTGAAGACCGCCGGCTGGGACGGCGAATGGTTCGTGCGCGCCTACGACGCCTACTCGCGCAAGGTCGGCACGCATGAGGACACCGAAGGCCAGATCTACATCGAGCCGCAGGGCATGTGCGTGATGGCCGGCATCGGCCTGGACGACGGCAAGGCTCAGCAAGCGCTGAAGTCCGTCAAGGACCGTCTGACCTGCGATTGGGGCACCGCCATCCTCGCCCCCGCCTACTCCACCTACCGCATCGAGCTCGGCGAGATCTCCTCCTACCCGCGCGGATACAAGGAGAACGGCGGCATCTTCTGCCACAACAACCCGTGGATCTCCATCGCCAACGCCCTGGCCGGCAACGACGACGAGGCCTTCGCCGTCTACCAGCGCAACTGCCCGGCCTACGTCGAGGACAAGTCCGACGTGCGCAAGGTGGAGCCGTACGTGTACTGCCAGATGGTGGCCGGCCCCGAATCCCCGACCCCGGGCGAGGGCAAGAACTCCTGGCTGACCGGTACCGCGGCATGGACGTTCGTGGACGTGTCCCAGTACCTGCTCGGCGTGCGTCCGACCCTCGCCGGCCTCGCGATCGAACCGCATCTGCCCGCCAAGTTCACCCATCTGACGGTCACCCGCGTGTACCGCGGCGCGACCTACCACATCACCATGGACCGCACCGGCGAGCGCTCGGTCAGCGTCGACGGCCAGCGGCTCGACGGCAACACCGTTCCGGTTCCGGCCGACGCCACCAAGCCGGTCGAGGTGGCCGTCACCTTCTGACGGCGGCGTCGCGCGCATGCGCCGCATCGCATCGGCAATCGGACAGCCGTGGAGTCATCTTCGCGGCTGTCCGTTGTCCGCGCGCGGACCCGTAGAGCGAAACACTTCGAACGCCATAGAGAGAAGCCGTATAGAGAAACGGCGCAAACCATACGAACTTCATACGAATAGGATGGATACCATGCAATATTTCGAACATGAGATTCCCGGCATCGACGGCAGCGCAGCCACTTTCGTCGGCTATTGCCTTGACAACAGCGAGGAGATCGTTCCGGACCGCAAACGCCCATCCGTGCTGGTGATCCCGGGCGGCGGCTACGAGATGACGTCCGACCGCGAAGCCGAGCCGATCGCCATGCAGTTCCTCGCGGCCGGTTTCAACGCCTTCGTATTGCGCTACTCCGTCAAGCCTTCCGTGTTCCCGGTCGCACTATTGGAGGCTGCCGAGGCGATGAAGCGGATTCGCGAGCATGCCGACGAATGGCATGTGGATGCCGACGCCATCGCCGTGATCGGCTTTTCCGCCGGCGGCCATCTCGCCGCCAATCTCGCGACCTCCACCAGCGACGATGTGCTCGCGGCGCACGGCTATGATCCGGACGCGGTGCGCCCGAACGGCCTGATGCTCGCCTACCCGGTGATCACGTCCGGGCCGCTCGCGCATCGCGGCAGCTTCGACGCGCTGCTCGGCGATCGGAAGGACGACAAGGAGGCGCTCGACGCCGTGTCCATCGAGAAGCATATCGGCGCCAAGACCCCGCCGGTCTTCGTCTGGCACACCATTCCCGACGGCTGCGTGCCGTGCGAGAACACGCTGATGCTCATCGACGCCTGCAAGAAGGCCGGAGTGAGCATCGAGGCGCACCTGTTCCCCGAAGGCGGCCACGGTTTGGCGCTGGGCAACGCCGAAACGGCATGGCAGGGCGTGAACGGCATCGAGGAGTGCGTGCAGGCATGGCCGAAGCTCGCGATCGACTGGATGCGCAGGACGTTCGCGAAGTGATCACGGCGGCGCGTGATCGTCGGACATTTTCGATAATCACGCGCCGGAGTACAGTAAGGACAATATTCCACACACCAATGTTTTCGAAGGAGACCGAATGAGCGTCGCGGCATGGAACCGGTTTCTGCAGGAGCAGGACAACTGGCCTGCGGCTTCCCGAGTCAACAGCCCGACCCCGTACGCCGTCCAGGCACGCAATGCCCTGGCCGGCAAGACCTTCGAAAAGAAGAAGCGCATGAGCCAGGAGGAGCGCCACCTGCAGATTCTTCAGGCCGCGGTCAAGATCCTCGCCACCAAGGGATTCTGGGGCATGAGCCTGCAGGACATCGCCGACGAGATCGGCATCACCGAAGCCGCGCTCTACCATTACATCTCGTCGAAGGACGACCTGCTCAACATGGTGCTGTCGGAATGCTACGACACCCCTGATGCGGACGAGTACAACGCGGTGACCGCGGGTGTCACGGACAACGACGGCCATCGCGTGTATTTCTATCCCCGCTACTGTCTGAACATCGCGCTGTACAACCTGCAGCGGCCCGAACTGGTACAGCTGTACTCCGTGCTCAACGGCGAGGCGCTCAGCCCGATGCATCCCGCGCACAGCTTCTTCATCGGCCGCCACATGCGCAATTGGGAGATGATCGGCTCGATGAACTGGGTCTTGCCGCCGGACGTGGATGAGGAACGCTTCTACGACCTATACACCTTGGCGATGAGCGCAATGGACGGCCTGCAGTACCGTTGGCTCGGCGACGACTCGTTGAACCTGCTCGAGGAATGGATCTCCATCTCCGACATCATCTTCCCACCGAGCGAGTGGGCCGGATACACCGATCCGAGCGAATACGACCCAGCGCCGGATCATTGTCTGCTGCCGATGACGCTTTCCGCACGTCAGCAGACAGCCTAAACGCTTTCTTCCAAGACCTGCGTAGTCCGAATCACATCGCAAACCATACGGACCGCGATGACGGCCACACCATCCGCGGCTCAGCGGATCGGCACCTGCTCCAGCCCTTCGACTTCGGTTTCGAACGCGTAGTAGGCGCCGATCAGGCCGGCGTTGTTGGTATGGCGGCAACGCTTCACGGATGTGCGGAAATCGGCCCATTGCGGAATCCCATCGAGCGCCGCGTTGACCATCGGCAGGATCTGCTGCTCCCGGCAGATGCCGCCACCCAACAATACACATTCCGGGTCGGCTATGGCCGCGATATTGAAGACCGCGATGGCCAGGTAATCGATCCACTTGTCCACGATGGCGCGGACGCGCGGCTCGTCAAGCCTGCGGAACAAGGATGCCGGAACGATGGATCCCGTCGGCACGTCGAATTCCTTGGCGTAATCCTCCGCGAGCACGATGGTCGACAGATAGTTCTGCATGGTCAGGAAGCCGCCGGTCTCGTAGTTCGGGATCATCATGCCGAGCTCGCCCGCGCGCCAATCCTTGCCGCGGCGGATCTTGCCATCCAGGAACAATGCGCCGCCCACACCGCTGTCGATGGTGATCAGCGCGAAATCGTCCAGCTTGACGGCGTTGCCGGAGAGCTTCTCCGCCATCGCCGCGCAATTCGCGTCATTTTCCATCCAGGTCGGCACGGGGGTATCGAGGTAGGCCTGCAGCTCCTTGCCGATCTCATGCTTGTACAGCATGCCCAACGCGCCGGCGGTGACGGCCAGCTGTTTGCTGACGTCGATGAATCCCGGCACGCTGATGGCGATGCCGTCGAGCTCGCAGCGCTGGTTGTTGGCGATGTGGGCGAGCGCCTGGTAGAAGGATTCCACGCTGTCGACCGGCGTCGCGATGGTGCCGGGGATTCCCATGCGCCCGTTCTCGAACACCACGTACCGCGTGAAGAATGTGCCGATCTCGAATGCAAGGATGTGCTTCGCCGCTGCCATATCGCTATCTAACCTGTCTTTAATAGAAGTTAAGCCTTGCTACAGTATAGCGTTCATTAGTGTGTTTCAAGCGATTCCACCCACGACATGACACCTCCGTAATCACGCCACAAATACCCCCTTAAATCGACCGCCAGCAGCCAAGCCGTCCATTACCGCATCGACCGGTCCGACGGGGCCTTGTCAGGAATCACCGGTATTCTTGCCAAGAAAGGGTTTTGTTATTCACAATTGATGTGCTGCCAGTCGTCCGCGACAGAAAGCCCCAAATACACCCCTCCCTTAGACGACGTTCCGTCTCTCATTCAGACAGGAGTACCAGATGAGAAGCAAGGCAATCGCCTGCCTTGGCGCCATCGTCGCTTGTGCGATGACCTTCGCCGGAATCCCGGCCAGCGCCATGGCTGATGAATCAACCAGCCTGACGCCCCAATACACGTACGATTCCCAGAACGGCATGACCTTCGAGAAGATCAGCCATGCCGACCAGGGCCTGAGCCAGGCCGACGGCGTGGTCGACTACAACGGCAACGGCACCATCAAGGAGTACGTCGCCGGACAAAGCGAAACCGGCAACGGCGACCGTGGCCAGTCCTACAGCTATGCGGCGGCCTCCTCCGGTGACTGGGTGTACATCGGCACCATGTATGGCGGCCTCGGCGTGCAGGCCATTCTGAGCCGTGACATGACGAGCCTCGGCCTGACCGCCGCGCAGGCCACCGCGCTCATGCAGACCATGTACGCGGGCAACATGTATCTCGGCGAGCCGGACGGCAACAGCGCCGGCGGCATGCTGTTCAAGTTCAACGTGAAGACCGGCGAGACCAAGATCCTCATGTCCAAGAGCGCCGGCATCGAAGGCGGCAAGGGCGTGATCCCGACCTTCCGCAGCGCCTTCAAGATGAACGGCAAGCTGTACTTCGAGGGCATGGTCATGGACACCCACAACAAGGATCTCACCCAGAAGGAGATCCAGACCGCCATGGCCATGCAGAACGGCTTCCCCTGCATCTACGAGGTCGATCCGGCCAACGGCGACAAGCTCACCAAAGTGTATGACAGCGTCGACGTCGACGGCTTCCGTTCCTTGGTCGAGGGCAACGTGTTCACCTCCACCCGCGCCATCGGCTCCTTCGGCGACGCGCTGATCGCCGGCGATCTCAAGCCGACCGCGGATGGCAAGGGCCAGGCTCTGCTCGTGGCGTCCAAGACGCCGTCCGATCCGGATTCCTACAAGGTGATCGCCGATATGGCGAGCTTCGACGACCTGCCCGCCATCCACCGCCAGGACGTCAATGGCGGCGGCGGCATCTACCAGGTGCAGGAGTTCAACGGCAAGCTGTACGTGGTGGTCTGCACCGGCGACACCAGCACCCTGAACGACGAGACCGGCACCATGCGCTCCTTCGCCATTTACGTGGGCGAGAACCATGGCGATTCCACCAACAAGGCCGATTGGACCTGGCGTCCGCTCGTGGGCGACACCGCCAAGGGCGCCAAGTACTACTACGGCCTTGACAAGAGCCGCGTGAGTGCCGGCGCCTGCACCCTGCAGGTCTATGGCGACTACCTGTACATCGGCGACTACAACGACGTCTCCAGCGCGCTGCAGGGCTTCGTCACCAAGAGCAACTTCGTGACCCAGGCCACCAACCTCGAACAGTCCATCAACCTGTACCGCATGGACAAAAGCGAAAACGTCGAGATGCTCGTGGGCGACGCCAACGACACCTTCCCGGACGGCGGCACCACCGGTCTGGGCAGCGGGTACGACAACCACATGAACCAGTACACCTGGCAGACCGCCGTGCACGAGGGCAAGATGTACCTGTCCACGATGAACACCACCACCCTGCTGGAACCGGTGGCGCAGTTCACCAACGGCGACATCCTCAACATGAGCGATAAGGATTGGGACGCCACCATCCACTATCTGCGCGTGTTCCTACGCCTGCTGTGGGGCATGGGCCCGACCGATCCGGCCACAGCCGTCGCCACGCAGAGCGCCGACCAAGACGCTGATCAGGACGCCGAGGCATCCGCTCAGGCCATGCCGTCCACCAACGATCCGGAGGCACTGGTCGAATGGGCCTGCGCCGAAGCCGGCAAGGACGCATCCGCGGCACAGCCGCAGTCAGCCGATGCCAAATCCACCTCCTCCGCCGAGCCCATCAGCCTGACCGAGGATCAGACCAAGGAACTGGTTGACGGCATCAAGGACGGCAGCATCGTTCCGGGCAGCCTGTCCACCTCCGACGCCGCCGATACGGTTGTGAAGCTCTTCGACATCAACAACGGGCTGCATACGCTCGGCTCCCAGCTGTCCGACAAGGGTTCCGCCGACTTCGCCAACGCCTATGGCGAGATCACGGACGAGTTCTTCAGCATCGCCGACATCGTTCCGGACAAGCTCAAGGGCCTGTACGAGATGCTCGTCAAGCTGACCAGCAAGGCCAACCTCAAGGCCTATGCCAAGTCCCTGCCATACCTGGCCAAGTCCAAGCGCGGCTTCAACCTGTTCGAAATCGCCGACAATGGCGCCAAAATCAAGGTGAGCACCGTCAGCGACAACGGTTTCGGCGATCCGTTCAACCACGGCCTGCGCATCTTCTGCGACACTGACGACTACATGGTGATCGGCACCGCGAACCCGTTCTACGGTACCCAGCTGTGGCGCGTGCGCGACACGCAGTTCGCCGTGAACGTCTCCGCGACCGAGGGCGGCTCCGCCTCCGCAGACGTCGAGCGCGCGGCCAAGGGCAGCGAGATCACGCTGACGGCGACCGCGGACCAGGGCTACCACTTCAAGGAATGGAAGGTGCTCAAGGGCGATATCACCATCGACGACAACACCTTCGACATGCCTGACGGCAGCGTCTCCATCCAGGCCGTGTTCGAAAAGGATGCCGCCGAACCCGTGACCCCAAGCCAGCCGACGAATCCGGCAGAGCCCTCCGCTGACACGAAGCCGTCCACGACTCCGACCGGCGCCACGTCCACGCCTTCGACCGGTTCCTCCGTGCTCGGCATGGCCGTCGCCGCAGCCGTGGCGTTGATCGCAGGCGTCGCTCTGCTGCTGAAGAAGAAGCAGGCGTGACGTTTAGTGTGATTCCTCGCCTTACGAAATCACACTAAACAGAACAGGCCGGCTCCCCATGGGGAACCGGCCTTCCTTATGCCATGTGGACAATTACTTCACGCTCTTGATCCACAGAATCAGCGAGACACCACCCAACGCGCACAATGCGGAAACGATGAACGCGGTGTAGTAGGATCCGGTCACCGCGACGAGCATGGCGGTGGTGGCCGGAGCCAGCACCTGACCGCAGGTGTTAGCGAGGTTGCCGAAGCCGATATACTTGCCGCCAGTGCGATTGTGCTGTGCTTCCTCAGGAATCACATCGACGTTCAGAGCGCCGTCGACGGCGATGTACACGCCGTAGCCGAGGCCCGCGAACGCGGCGTACAGCAGCACGCCGTTGACACTGCGGAACATCACCGGGCACAGCGTGCCGATGATGAACAGCACGCAGGCAATTGCGATCGGCATCTTACGCGCCTTGATCTTGTCGGACAGCGGCCCGGAGACGGCCAAGCCGATCAGGGACACGACGAAGGTGACGGCGGACAGCGTACCCATGGCCTTTGCGGCTTCCTTCACGGTCAGACCGACGTAGTTTTCGAAGATGTACAGCGTGTACTGGGAGATCATGGCGTAGCTGGCCATC